>Ga0308392_1001336_pt1 | contig 9939 bp, 6 predicted proteins | sample Hotspr20Samplem2_FD_202361 | JGI IMG/M metagenome (GOLD analysis project Ga0308392, IMG submission 202361) | Hot spring phototrophic mat microbial communities from Octopus Spring, Yellowstone National Park, Wyoming, United States - 20050624_m2 ... | reverse complement strand
CTATTCTTCCAGTCCGAGAAGAGCTGTAAGACCATGTTTCGGCAGTTATTTTTCTTCCGCAGAGCGTTTATTCTTCCAGCGAGAACATGTATGGAGACGGAAAGCCCCCGGCGCCTGAGGGGGGGAAGGGGAAAAAGGGCGACGCCCCTGGGCCGTCGGGGGCCATGAAAAAAAGAAAACTGTTTGTTCTTTTTGGTATGTTCGGTGATGGGAAAAATTCGTCGGGAGACGGAAAAGCCCCCCGGCGTTTGCGGGCGTGTTCGCTGCGATGACCAGGCACTGAACACACACTTAACAGTTGGAAAACCCTGAAAGCCCCCGGCGTCTGAGAAAGTCTTCGTTGGGATGACCAGGTCGTTCTTGGCATTGTTTTTGATTTGGTTTTTGTTGTCTTGTTTGTCCGAATTCCTCCAACAGTGTCCCTGCGAAGGAATAGGAAGTTCTAAAGCGTCCATTCAGGATAAGCGTGCCACTTTCGAGCCAACCTGTGTCCACGGCCAAACCCGCGTAACCGGCCCAATCCCAGGCTCTGTCCGTCCGCGAAAGATGGGCAAAACTGCAAACGCTCCGAAGGAACGAAACTTCTTCGGCCACAAAAGCCACCGGGCGCCAATCGGAGTCAAACCGAAATCCCAAAACAAAAGCGCAACCCTGCTCCACGTTCCAGAGCGGCCAAGCAGTAATCTTGTCCTTCGCGGGGAACCTAATTGCAACAAGCCGTCCTGCCTTAAAACTCGCCCCGGCCGCTAAATAAACAGCTTCGGGAATTGAGTAAACCGGCACAAAATAAGCCGGCTTGGGAAGACAACTATGCATACGCAAATACTCAAGTTCTTCCCAACGTAAGCCGAATGGTCCGTCTAAATTAAAAAGTCTATCCATAGCATTACCCCCTTAACATGTGATTGCGTTTTTTTGGTTTCCTTCCATCCTACACCTCCCTCGCCCGCCGTCTCAAGGTGTAGAAGGCTGCATTTTTTTTAGTTTCCTTATTCCTTCAGCATTCCTTCAGCCCGCCCGGATCTGCCGGGTTTTTTCTTCCTACGAGTCCTGGCGTGCCGCCGTAGGCGGCGCGCCCCGCCCGGTGGGATGGCTGCCCGGTGCAGGCCGGCGCGTCCCGCCCCCGGTCAGAAGGGGGACACCTTTCCTTGATCCCCGGCAGAACTGTCCCGGCCCCTGACTTTTCCGGCAAAGTCTTGAAAATAAAGCACTCGCCGGTTTTCTGTGGAGATTGATACTACGGGAAATGGAGACTGCAGGGCTGCTCAAAGCTCCCTGCTTTAGCTGGGAGTAGTTTACGCCTGGTAGGTCACGTTATCCGCCTGCCTGCCTGCTCTAGCTTCCTGTGATGAATGTGATAAGCGCGATGAAGCCATCCTCTGGCTGGCGGCCGGCAACCCGCCGGCAACCCACCAGGACACGTACTATCGATTTCCATTTCCCGTAGTATCAATCTCCACTTAGGGCGGAGCGCTCAACCCGGCGCTGGCATCACCTGCCGGCGCTTTTTCTTTGCCCGGGCCGCCGTACCAGTGGAACAAGTGGAACAAGCTGGAACAAAACTCAGTAAAACTTTTGTTCCAGGCTAACCTATTGACTTGACAGGGTTTAACTACCATTGGAACAAAAGGAACAAGAATTTAAGATAGGATATATTCATGTGAAGCGCTTGCCCAGGGATGTCTTTCCTCTGCCTGGCATGAGTGTGCGTTATGTACCCCCTATGCGAAAATTCTTGTTCCTTTTGTTCCAGCAGCACCTAAGCCTTTTACGCACAATGAGTTACGCTGGAACAAGAAGTTGTTCCAGGCTTGTTCCATGTCCCAGCGAAAGTTGTTCCAGGGCTTGTTCCATATTCCAGCGACGGTCTGGAGCGACTGTCTGTTGGTTCCAGTTGGTTCCGGTTGGTTCCACTTGTCCTGCTGGTGCAGCAGCCTGGGCAAAACAAAAAGCGCCGGCAGGTGATGCCAGCGCCGGGTTGGGTTGGTTATTGCCGGTCAGCCCTATGCTGCTGTTCCGTAGCTACGCTCAATGACGATTTCCACTTTGCTGCCCTGGTAGTCCAGCCCGTCACTGACGCGCTCCATGCGTTGCAGGTTCAGGGCTGTCTCCCTGGAAGTCTTTGCCGCTCTGAGGGTCTCGAAGGCAAGCCGCTTTTCATCCAGCGTTTCCGCCCCCCGGTTGACTTCCAGCCCGCGCCAGAACAGCTCCCGCAGCCATCACTCACATCCTCCCAGCAGCTCCAACGCGCGATTCAGGGCATTGAATGAAATCACGTAAACGCGCACTCTGGGTTGCCCGGGCCCGGGCCGAACGAGTTGACTATCGTGGCCTTTGCCCTGAATAAGCACGCCCTGGTGCTTCAGTTCCTGCCGCGCGCGCCGGGGGTCAAAGCCGTGTACAGCCTCGTCGAACCCGTCAGCGGTGAACAGGTACTGCCGGTCTCCATTCCTCAGGTCACGGTAGTAACCGGCGCGATGATGCACGACAGGTCTCACGACAGGGTTATTGACATATACTGTGCCGGACACTGTGCCGGACTCGCCGCCAGGTATGTCATCACCTGCCTGCTCATCGTCAGGTATGTCATTGCCTGCCGGTATGCCACCACCTATCGGGCTGAACCGTGAATCGCCATGCCGGGTGATGAAGTCATACACCAAGCGGATTACGGATACTGTCTCGAAGTCGGTTCCGGCGGCCCGTCTCTGTGCCCACAACCGGTAGCAGTGCAGCGCCGCCCTGAATGCTTCTCCCTCACTCCAGCCGGTGATTCCGTAGGCCGTTGCCAGTTCACCAGCCACCGCCACCAACGCCATGGAAGTCAGGACGCGGCTGGCTTGCGCACCTGGTGCCGCACCGCTGTTTTTCACAGCCTCGAGCAGGCATCCCGTACACTTGTCCAGCGCCTGATTCAGCGTATCCCTATTCAGCGCATCCCTGTCATCGTTGCACAGTTTCTCAAGGAATGCCCGGATAGGCGTGCCGTAGTACCGGCTCGTTGCCCGGCGCAAAGTATCGGCAAAAACTGCTCCAGACCCGTAGCCGCGCAGCTCCGTGAATGCGCCGTATCGCTCTTCTGCTGGGATTTCGACGAAGCGCACCGCCTGCCCGGCATTGACATTGCGCCTGTCCATCGCCAGCAGGGTTTCGAGTGTCTTTTCGCCGGTCGAAAGCGCCGCCACCCGCCAGCGGCGGGACGGCGCCGCCCCCACGCCATGGTCGTACACCTGAGCGCGTTGCTTGGCTGTTCCATTCGCCAGCGTGTACACCATGTGGTCGAGCGTTTTTGCGTCCACCTGCCCGATTTCGTCTAGTGCTAGAAACCCATCACAGTGCGTTAGCGCCTTCTGCTCCAGCCCGTCGGCTGTAGTCCGCCAGGTCGCTACCAGCGCCGGCGGCCCGACAACGGAGTTTGCCGCCAGCAGGCAGGTTGTCTTGCCCGTTGTGCTCCGCCCCACAAGCTGCACCAGCACGGCGTTGTGTCCAACCCACCGAAGCAACGGCCCGGCAAAGGCTAGCGAGATTGAAAACACCAGCAGGGGGTTTCCTACGGCCAGCGCTGCAACTGCCTGCTGCCAGTCCGCAAGTTCGCCGGCGGTCAACGGCTCATCCGTAGCCCGTTTGCCCGTGAACAGGATGGTGACGCCCTTCCCTATCGTTGTGTCCGGCAGCACGTACTGTTTGTCGTGCCAGCCGGTACGCTCTGTGGTGTACTCCCACCTGGGTAAGGATTGTTGCAGGTATTCCTCCAGCCACGCCCTAGCGTCCTTGCTGTGGGTTTCCAATATGGCACCCTTGGCTAGCAGGATTTTGCGATAGTCCCGCGATGAAGCCAGCGTTTCGCGTGGCAGCACCACGTCATGCCAAACGCTCCCATCATGAACATCCAGCCTTACACCTTGGGCACCGTCGGGCCACTGGACAGTGCGCGCCTTCAGCCGGATCGGGCTCGCCAGCCAGGTTTCCGTCGGCACCGGCACAAGTTCTCCGCACTGTTTTTCGTGTTTGCTGCCACAGTGATAGACGCCTGCTTTGTAGCACCTTCCCCCAATGACCGTCTGCTCTTCAACCAGCCAAAAGCACGGGCGTTCGTCCAGCCCGGGCCGGACGGATCGCGACAGGATGCTCACGGCATCCTGTCCGGCTGGCTCCACCGCAGCCTCTGCCTTGACCTTCGCCTTGACCGGTGCCTTTGCCTTGACCAGCGCCTTGTCCTTTTCCTTGACCGGCGCTTTAGCCTTTGCCCTGTCCTTCGCCTTGCCCTCGGTCGTCTCGTCCGGCGCCGGCGCGCTGTCTGTCGCACTGTCTGTCCTGCTCTCCGGCGCTACCAGAACCGCCCCAATGAGGCGCCGGACGGTATCGAGCCCTTCCACCCGCGCCAAGTCGTTGAAGTCGGTATCCCTCTTGTCGCGCGTGTCCGTCCAAACCGGAATGGCAACCACCGCACCGACAAAGCAGGCTGCCTCTTTGGCTTTGCTGGTTCCCGGGTTGCCAGGGGTCTGCCAGTCGTCATCGGCGCAGATGACCAGCCTTTGCCCTGGGAACTTCTCCCGCAGGGCGCGCGCCACCGGCAGCAGGTTGCCGGCGTTCATCGCCGCCACCACCGGCAACCCGGTAGCCTCGTGCAGCGTTGCGCCCGTTGCCCAGCCTTCGCAGACCAGGATAGCCTTGCCGCGCTCAAAATCCTCGTGCGTGCCGAACGGATGAAACAGCCCGAAGGCACGCCCCCCTTTGTAAAACCGCTTCTCGCCCCCAGGGGTTATCGTCTGCCAGCTCCACAGTTGCCCTTCGCCGTCGTACAGCGGCACAACGAGACTGCCGGCCCGGACACGGAGTCCGTGCGGTTGGACGCCTTTGCGTACCAGGTAGGGGTGGCTTGGTGGCGCCGGCGGCAGGGCTTCCCATTGCTCCTGCACGCTACGGGCCGCCGCCGCCCGCTGGCCTTCCCGTTCCAGTTTTTCCTGTTCCAGAAGCCGGCGTATGTCCTCGTCGAGACGCCGGCGCTCGACTTCCGTCAGCCCGTGCTGGCTCCGTGAAAACCACGTGTAGCGTACCGGGTAGTCACGCCAGTCACCGTAGTGGACAAACCAGGTGCCGTTTACGTAATGGACAAAAGCCCAAGCTGACTTGCCCCGTCCGAAGCGGATGGGCCGCCCGTTGGTTTCGTATAGCCGCTCTGGCGCGAAGCCAAGCCGGGCGCGGATTTCCTGCCGGGCATCGTCCAGCGCGCTTCCCGGCGCTGGCAACGGTTGACAGAATGTGGAACTGTGTGAACTATTCACCTTGTAAGCCTCCTTCCTCGCCGGGGCGGATGCCTCTCTCAGCAGCACCGGCGCGGTAAAAGGTTTCTCTTGAGTTTCCAGCCCGGCACGGTCGCACTCTCGTCCGGGCTGAAACTTTTCAGGCACGCCGGCAAAGCCGTTAAGACGCGCCTGAACGCTGTTGTTTAGCCTTCTGCCGCTCGGCGTTTTGAAACTTCCGAAGCCGCTGAATCTCCTCCAGGGGCCATAACAGCCTGCTGTGGCCCCGGATCGGTTCGATGGGACCCACGCCGTAACACGCCCATTTCCGGAGCGTTTGCGGGCGCCGGTCGAGCAGCCGTGCAGCCTCTTTCGTCGTGACGGCCAGTTCTTTATCGGAATCGGTTGCTTTTCCTTTCAGCCTTGGCATCGTGTTTCCCCCCGTGTCGCGCTTCCTGTCGCCCTGAGCGCATATGGTATGTTGCCGGAGAGCGCCGGTCAACCCACTCCGCAAACAGTATAGCTTGCAGGCCAATAAAAACAAGGGGCAAACGCTGATTTGCCGTCAACGCTTGCCCAGTCAACGGATCTGTAAGGGGCGACTTCTTCCTTGCAGCCAGCGCGCCAAGGTTGCGGATAACAGGCTATGACCGCCGCATGACGGCGAGCGTCCAGTTTCCGCTGGACACAGCCAAACCGCTGGTAACGGCTAAACTGTACACGAGCAAGGAGTTATAAAGAGCAAAACAAAAAGCGCCGGGTTGGGTTGGTTGTTGCCGGTTAGCCCCTGGTCACAGGTTCGCTTGACGTAAAGAGAATGATGTGATAAGTCCAACAATACCGACCCCCTTTAGTTCAGGTTGGTCCGGTATGGCGCCATCCACGTTTTCCGCTTTTTTTCAAATTTGAAAAAAAGCGGCTCCATTGAAGGAAGTTGGTAAGCTTGACCACCTGAATGGGGTTCTCGACTTGTTTCAGCCCGGCACGGTCATCTCCGTCCGGGCTGAAACTTTAAGGAGTTTCGAGACGCTTCGGAGAAATCATCAAGATAAGGTGTCCCCCTCTTTCCTACTGCCCCGAAGCCTGGCGTGCCGCCGCCGGCGGCGCGCTCCACCCGGTAGGCAGGACGGTGTCCTGCCCGGTGGCGACTTGCCCCTCGTGGCTGGCAGTCCCTATACCGGGCTGCCGTTGCATCGCGCCATCGTGGTTCGCAACAGACTCTGCGCCAGAAAGCCTGCGACTGCTGAACTTGTTGGCTTGACCTTTGGAATAAGCCCCCTGCCAACGGATTTCTAATCCGCTTCCATCACCTCCACCAGCCAGCCGTGAATCGCCAGCTGTGCCGCCAGACGGCACCGGTCATCCTGGTCTGACAACCGGCCAGCCCATGTTGCCAGGGGACATGTCCCCGGTGGCTGTATCTGCACCAGCGGCAGCAATCCAAGCCACCCCTCCTGGGACCTTATGGCATCCATGTAATCAGCGCCCAATCGGGCCTGCTCCTCTGCGGTCAGGACCCCGGCCCGCAGCAGGTTCCAGCGCGCCACCCACGCGGCAAAGCGGACATCCCAATAAATACTCCAGCTGAGGGCTTCCCAGTGGGCAATGACCGCCCGCGCTGCCTCCGGGTGAGCGCTGACCTCTGCCGCCTCTGGAATGTACCCCGCCATGGCCTGCAGAACGTCGCCCTCCTCTTCCCATTCCAGCGCCCGGGCCAGGTCCGGCAGCAGGGACAGTTCCTGAAACTGTCCCCTACCAATCCCACCTTCCCGCTGCCAGGCGGCAAGCATGTCCCAGACGGCTTCCCTTTTTTCCCAGTGGACGTTTTCCCGGATGAGTTCCAGCCAGTCAGTGATGTCCTGCCGCCGCCGTTCCGGCGCAGAAGCGTCTGCCGGAACAAAAGCCAGTAATATCCGGAGAATCTTCGCCTCCCGATAAGTCCCGATAGACCACTGCCGCACCCACCAGTAGAACTCCTCCCGCAGCCGCTCAGGGGAGGGCCCGGAGGGAAGCCAGCCGGCTTCCGCCAGATGGAGCAGGGCGGCGGCAGCGATCAAACCGTCCATGTCCGGTGACTTGTATGATTTTTCCCAGAACCGGACCCATGCCTCGGCCGCCTCCGCCTTGTCCCCATGGAGCGGGCCGTTGTCCGGCCGGGGCCGCCAGCCGGCCAGCGCGGCCAGGCGTAAGTACCGGTCTTCCGGCTCCAGGTCCATGGCCTGGCGGGCTTCCGTCAGCCACTCCGGCAGCCGTTCCGCCCGCCGGTCCAGCCGCACCAGAGCCGCCAGACGGATGGTTTTCCCCCAGGTCGTGGCAGCCGGATTCCAGTCTGTGGACCCCCGATGCTGTTCCCAACTCTGGATAAGCGCGTCGCGCCAGGGGATGGCTTCCGGCGGCAGCGGCTCCGGAAGGGGCCAGCGGGTGAGTTCCTCAAGAACGAAAATCCCTGTTTCCCGCTGAACCGTCACAGCCACGGCCGGCAGCCAGGCCGCGGCTTCGTCCGGCGTCACGGCCATCATCCGCCGGGTGCGCCAGAAAGTCCCGCGATAGCACCAGTCGGAACACCAGGTATCGTTTCCGGACAGCCATTCCACGGTGTGCAGATTCCGGGCGGCCTGGCGGACCAGTGGGGAAACGAAAAGGGAGGGGTCACTCATAGCGGATAACCTCCGGGAAGGGGTGGTGGCTGGCGATCCCTGGTGACCGGCATGGCCTCACCCCCAGCCGGGCCCCTGCCGCCCCGGCGGCCAACCCCGCCTCGGTACGTCTACCCTGGGTGCCTCCCGGCGCGCCGCCGGCTGCTGCCCGGCTTGTCCGGTTTGTCTCTCCACGCTCATTCCTCGGATTCCTCGGACGGCAACAAGGCGGTAAGCCGCTGTATAAAGCCTTGCAACTGTTGCATTTGCCCTTCCAAGCGCGCTTCCCAGGCGGCTTCCCAAGCGGCGGAGTAGTCGCTCCAGCGCCGCCCAAAGTCCTGCCATGCCTGGCTCTGGGCTTCCTGCCGCCGGCGCAGCTCCGCCTGCTCTTGGCGCAGCTCCGCCATGACGCGCTGCGTCGTGGACTCGAACGCCTCCTGCCGGCGTTGCAAGTTCTTGATTTCTTCTCTGAGGCTCCCGATTTCCGCTGCCAGCCGCTCTACTGCTTTCAGCAAATGCCCACTGAATTCGGATTCCATGCGTCATTCCTCGCGTTGTTCTTGCTCCCCGGCCCCCTCCCAAGCGCTGCAGCTTACGGGGTACCCTTCCTCCGGGTCTCCGGCCCAAGCCCAAGCGTGGAGCAGACGACAATACACCCAGGTTTCTAGGCCCCGACTCAGACTCTGCACCTGCTGTACTCTGTGCTTGCACCCCTCGCACGCAATCCCGGCCGGTGCCGGTAACACTGTTGCGGTCTCCTGCTCTTCCATGTTTTTTTTCTCCTTGTTTTTTTTCTACCTTCCGTCCGTATCTTTCTTGGTTTTCTCTCGCCAGTTTTTCGAGCGCCTTTTGCCACTTCTTTTTTTGTTCTTCTATCGTTTCCACCACCTCCTTTTTTTCTTTCTTTTCTGCTGGCGTCCGCACCCTAACCCGCTGTTTTCCCCATGCCAGGGTTATGTAATCGGTTCCCATGCGCACCACTTCGGCCCCCCTCGCCTGCGCTATCTCCGCTATTTCCTTCAACCCTAACCCCATCTCGGCCATGGCCTCAGCCCACGCTAAAACCTGCCGCTTTTCCGCCGCCACGCCCGGAAAGGCCAGGTAACCAGGTTGCACTTTCCGCGCCCTCTTTGGGTCATCCGGGCGCGCCCAGCCGTACTTCGAGTTCAGATAATTCCGGAGCAGGTCATATCTCTTCTGCCACCCCGGCGGCGCCGGGTTATAGTGTATTCCTCGACTGATGTGATGCCGCGCTATCAGAAAATGCAGGTGCGTCCCTTTGCCGTCTTTCCGGCGATGTTCGACAACAAAAAAACAAAAATCATCGTCCTCCAGTCCGGCCCATGCCGTCAACTTGAAGCTCTCGATCACTTCTTCGATTTGTTCTTCGGTTGGCCGGTCTTCCGGCGAAAATGCGATCACTGCCGAAGCGTAAGGATGTGCGTAATCCAGGCTGTCCACCAAGTTGGAAAAAAATACCGGGTCACCCCGCCGTACGATCACCTCTTCGGCCGCTCTTTTCCGCAGAAGATAAGCCGCTGCTTTCTGGCCCGACCTTCCCGCCCGTATGAATCTGATATGCACGGCCTCACTCTCCCATGACCATCGCACTTATCCTTTTTAGCTCGTTCAGCGCCGCCGCAAAAAGCCTGATCGCCTGCGCCCCATCCGCTGCCGATTTGTAGGTGTTTGCCCATTTCGCGAGCTGGTTTATATTATTTCCCACCCGGGCTATCTGTGCCGCCACCTCCCGGCATTTTTTTTCGTCTTTTTCCCGGTACTCTTTTTTGTTTTTTTTCCGGTGTTCTTTTTTGTTTTCTTTGCCGGCACTGACGCCTATCCGGGCCCCCACTAAAGCCCGCACAAAATCCGACATGACCATCCCCGATGCTTCGGCATGTTCCTTGAGAGAAGCCCACTCGTCAGGAGACATTCGGACGCTCAAACGCTTTGACTTTTGCCTTTGCTTCATGCCGCTTCCAACCGCCTCCGGGTCGGGTGCAGGGGTGGGCGACCCGCCCTGCCGGGGCAGGGTCTGGGATGGGGCAGCGCCCCGTCCC
>Ga0308392_1001335_pt1 | contig 9953 bp, 9 predicted proteins | sample Hotspr20Samplem2_FD_202361 | JGI IMG/M metagenome (GOLD analysis project Ga0308392, IMG submission 202361) | Hot spring phototrophic mat microbial communities from Octopus Spring, Yellowstone National Park, Wyoming, United States - 20050624_m2 ... | reverse complement strand
AGTAGCGGTAGGAATAGTCGAAGAGGATGGCCTTGCCATATTCGGCGGTAAGGGGATCGTTGCGCGCCGCCGAAAGCGCCTGGCCAAAGGTGGCGGAGTACTCGAAGGTGAAGCCGGTCGCGCCCAGGGCGTCGCGGTACTTGCGCCAGGCCTCGCCGCCGGAACCTTTATGGCCCTCGTCCACGAAGATGAGATTGCGGCCTTCAAAGGCTTCGACGGGGACGCTTACGCCGCCGCCGCGCTTTTCTTCCACCAATTTGGTGATTTCGATGACCTGAACCACGTCCCGGCCGCCGCTCCACAAGGTGCCGGCGTTCAGGTCGAAGCGCCGCGCCGGGATGCCGGAAGCGGCCAGTTCGGCCAGGTGCTGCTCGCTCAGGCCCTCGTTGGGCGTGATGAGCAGGATGTTGTCCAGGGACTCACGATTATAGTGCAGGAACTGGTGGTAGTTCAGATGCAGGATGAGCGTTTTGCCGCTGCCGGTGGCCATCCAGAAGGCCAATTTGGTCAGGTCCTTCTCGGTGAATTCGGCCTCCTTCGGTTCGCCAGGCAGACGGCGGGCGTTGCGCTCCTTCACAAAGGCGTTCAGGTCGGCCAGTAGGGGCGGACAGCCGCCCGCCCCTGCCCGATGGTTGAACAGGCGGTCGAGGAAAATCTCGGTATAGAGCGCAGCCAGGTACTGAAAGTAGCGCAAGGTGATGCGCTCGGTGCGCCCGCGGTTGATCTTCTCGAGATGCTGGCGGATGTTCTCGTCATAACGCGCCAGGTCGGCGGCGGGGATCTTGACCTGACTGCCGCGGGCAATGAGGTGATGGTAAAGGAAACTATGCCCGTCCGCGCCAAAGCCCTCGGCTACGGTTTGGGTGTCCTCAAGCAGTTTCCTGTTGCTTTCATAGCCCAGCAGGCTGTTCAACCAGGCCAGCAGGACCAGGCGGTTTTCCAGTTTGGCGTATTGTTGAATACCATCCGGCATACTTATTCCTCGCCCAATTTCTCGGAAAGAATTCGCACAAGTGGCGGAAGGTCTTCTTGCACCGTTTTCCAGAGGATGTCCAGGTTGATATCGAAGTAGGCGTGGACCAGCCGGTGGCGCATGCCGACTATGTCCTCCCAGGGAATTTCCGGCAAGGTGCGCCGCGTATCTTCCGAAATCTGATAAGCGGCTTCGCCGATGATTTCAACGTCCTTGACCAGGGCAAGCGTTAGTTTGCGGTCGCCGTCAAGATCCTTACGGCAACTGTTTCGGGCAAATTCGACGGCTTCGCGCGGCGTCGAGCATGTGCCGCAAACGGATAAGGTCATCCTTGCGCATATTGCACCTCCGCCTCATTTAGCACGTCTTGCCGGAAATAACGGCTCAGATCTTCCGGCGTGCGTAAATCAACTTTGCGGCCGCCGAAAAGCGCCGAAAGCTCGCGTTCCATGCGTGCCATTCCGAGCAGGCTGGGAATGTGGTCCGGTTCGAACTCAACCAGTATATCAATGTCGCTGGTCTCGTTGAAATCGGAACGCAAGGCGGAACCGAATACCGCCAGACGCCGGATGTGATGGCGACGGCAAAACTCGGCAATCTGGTCTTTAGGAAACACGATTTGCTTATTCATCTTACCCCTCCACTGTTGCAAACATGCGCTCTTTGAAGATCGGGTCCAACGAGCGCGCGCCGGGGATGCGCGAGTCGCCGTTGACGTAGATTTCGTCCGCGCCGGCGATCAAGTTTTGCTCCGCGACAAAGGCCGCCTCGCGTTCGTAATCCGCCACTCCCCAGCCGGTGATGTCGCGCCAGATGATGACGACGGTGCGGCCGTTGCGCAACCTGCCGCGATAGACGAGGTAACGGCCCTCACCCCCGGCCCCTCTCCCAGAGGGAGAGGGGAGAACGCGCCGCGTTTGCACGTCCAGGCCCAGCAGATAGGCGAAGGTTTCGGGCAGGTCCACGGTGCGCTCGCGGGTTTCGCCGTCGCGGTGGAGGTGAAGTTTGTAGGAGAAGGGCGCTTGCAGTCGCTCCACGTTGAGCAGGGTTTCGCTGTGGCGCGTCTCCCAGCGGAGCATGTAGGAGAGCAGGTAGTCATCGCGGAAGAGTTCCAGCGCCTGCTGGCTGCTTTGCTCCTCGAAGGTCAGGTTGTTGAGGGCGTCCTCGTAGGACTCTAAGCGGATGACCTTGACGATGCGCGGGCTGCGCTCGGCTTCTTCGGCAGTAGCCATACGTTTGGGCTTGCCGTCCTTCCATTCCGGCGTGAAGGTGACCTTTTTGATGCGCGGCAGGAGCACGGTGTCGAAGTACTGCGCCATCTCCACCAGGATGAACTTGCGCCGCCCGCCGTCTTCGCGGTTGAGAGCGATGACCGCGTGGCCGGTGGTGCCGGAGCCGGCGAAGAAGTCTATGCACAATTCATTGTTTTCCAACGCCAGAGATAAAACTCTGTTAAGGAGTGAAAGAGGCTTTTGAGTATCAAAATCCCAACGTTCAGATTTGGGCGAGTGCATCATGTCTGGAATATCAGTCCATACATCTCCAACTAACTTATCTTCTATTACAAAGCCGTTTTCCTCCCTGAGAAAGTACTTAATTCGTATATTCCCTGCTTCAGTTTGATAAATTCTGTCCTGTTGTCTTAGTAATTCAATGCTCTCGTCGGTATAATCACCACGGGGTGCTGTCTTGAACCATCGGCCGTTTTGATCCCGCCGAAATCCTGCCGCGTTAGCTTCCTCAGTTTTCACCTTATAAGGAAAAGTCACCTTTCTCAATGATGCTTTACCCGGTTCTTTCTCGTACAGGAGAATCGTGTCATAGTTTCTTGGCAATTTACTAGAGATAGCTTTTGCACCGCGTGCAGTTGTTCCATATGCCCATGTGATTGCATTGCAAAAGCACTCTCTGCCCATAACTCGATCAAGAAGAAATCGGAGTTCGTGTTCTTCGTTATCATCAATGTTAAAAAAAGCGAAACCTCTCTGACTCAATAGATACCTTGATACGTTAAGGCGATCCTCCATCATCGCCAGCCAACTGGAATGCTGGTAATTATCGCGGTACAGAAACTCATCGCTACCCGTGTTATACGGCGGATCGATGTAGATGCACTTCACCCGCTCACGGTACTTCTCCTGCAACAGATTGAGTGCCTGCCAGTTTTCGGCGTGCACCAGCAGGCCGTCGGTGCTCTCATCCAGATCGTCAAAGGAAGCTAGCAGGCGGTCGGTAAAGCTCTGCCCTGAGCCTGCCGAAGGGTCCGACGGGAAGTGGCGCGTGTCCAGCACCAGGGTGGGGTGGGCCTTGAGGAATGCAACACGCCGTTCTTTCTTCGTTTTGCCGCTCGTAAATAAGTCGGGCTGTTCCTCGTCAATAGCAAAGAGCGTTTTCCACTCGTCCCATTGCGCCTCGCAGGCGGCGATTTCCGGGTAAAAGGTTTCGGGGACATGGCCAACCGTGACGAGGTAAAAGACCTCGGTGACAAACTTTTTCTTCTCCCAGAGCATCTTCTGGAAGTCCTCGATCTGCGCCAGAAACTCGATGATGCGTAGCCCAATGCGTTTGATGAGGCGCATGAGCTGAAACCAGCCCTCAGCCAGGTGCTCGCCGGCCGCTTCCAGTTCCTCCAGGTTGAGCACTTCGTTCTTCAGGTAAAAGTCCAGTTCGCGCGAAAGGAAACCTCTCAGGTCCTTGTGGATGAAAAAGTCACTGGTGTTGCGGCGGGTGTACTGGCGCAAATGATATTCCAGGTAGGGGACGGTTTCACCGTTGCCGGTCGTGCGCCGTTCGGCGGTGAGGGCGGCTATCGCTTCCAGGGCTTTGACACGCTTGGGAATCTCCGCTACGGCTTGGGCGAGGATGGTTTCCTGCTGGTTCTTCTGGCCATACGTGATGGCCTCCTGCGCGGTCAGCGGGCGGTATTCGAAAGGGATAACCACCTGACGCGCCGCCTCGTCCCAGGTGATTTCGTCCAGGCGCGGCAGGAAGAAGCGCTTCTCGCCCTTGACGTTGTTCTGCTCCACATCCGCCAGGCGTAGTTTGAAGTGCACGGTCACGCCGTTGGGGGCTTTGTAGGTGTAGTCAGTGAAATACTCGCCGGTCTTGATGTAGTACTGGTCGTAGTTTGCCCAGTAGAGGTACACTTCCTCGCCGTTGTAGGGGATGGCGTAGCGTTCTTTTTTGGAGTAACGGCGCTTGGAGATAAAGTCGCCCTCTTGCCAGTAGCGGCTGAAGAAGGTGTAGAGGTGGTTGTAAACAGCGGCTTCCAGGGCCTCGCGGCTCCGCGAACCAGCGGCTTGCTGCTGCGCTGCTAGATACTCCTTGCCGGCTTTGGTGTTGCGATAGGCTTCGTCCAGATTGCCATGGGCATCCAGCGCGTCATCACCCAGGGCTTCGAGTACTTTTTTCCGCGCCGCTTCCAGGGCCTGCGCGGCTTGGGCCTGTTCGGCCAACGCCCCGCGCTCCAGTTCCTCCGTGATGGCCCGGGGCAGGTCTGTGGTGATGAAGCGCTCAATCACCGCCCGCTTGTGATTCATGATGCGGTAGATGCCGAAATCCAGGTCGGCGGAATCGAACTGGAAAAGTTCGCGCAAGAGAGATTGGAACTTGATTTGATTCTCATTCATAGGTTCCCTGAACGTTCGTATCTACTACATTCTCAGACTTTGGAGTAACTGCAATTCGTGCTTTATTCTCACCAAGAAATTCACAGTCAATCAACCCCTCTCGTTTTAGAGTGCGAATATCGCCTCTGGATATTTTAGGAGGGTTACCATTGTAACCTAAAATATCACTTATTTCACCTTCGAGGTCATGCCATACCATGAAAAACTCTCCACGCCATGTTCGTCCTAATTCAACGAATGATTTAAGAGATTCTTTTGGCTTCATTGTCAAATTATATTTTACTGTTTGTGAGGGATTGGTTACACTTTTTCGTAATCGAGCAAGTTCTTGCACTTTTTTCATCTGTCGCTAAAACGGGGCGAAGAGGGCTTTCAAATTCGCTTTGCTTTTTTCTTGAGCATAGGAGGCTAATCTATCAAAGTCTATGCCTAAAGTTGTCTTTTTAAGAATGGGTAAATCCTACTGCCCCTAAGTTCGCGCTTTTCGGCTTCCGATAAGAACGTGGGGAGCCCAGCCTGCTCTAGAGCAGCATGTGCGTACGCTGCCATTTTGTAATCGCCATCGGATTGATGATAGGCCCATTCCAATTTCCCGCTAATTACCTCGACCAAGACAGCCCTGATTTCGATGTCAGAAAGCTCGCTTTGATCAGGAAGATTATCCACGAGATCAAAGCATGCCTTGGCAGAAGCACTGAAATCTCTAACAATCTTAAACTCCCCCGTTTCTATCTCCTTAGCAGGTCGATCAAGAAATTTGGGCACATTGACTCTATACCACTGTCTGATCTTGGTATAAGCCTCACGTATTGTGATTTGTGTGGGCTTGGGATCTTTCGGATCAAGTCCCATAGTTACCTCCAACTGCTATGGGGCGGCCTAATGGCACGTACTTCAGCCGCCGCGCTGCGAAGCGCAGCGGTCGGCTGGAAGCGCAGGTTGGGCGGCAATACCTATCTATGAGATGTAGGTATTTGCGAGTTAGCGGCCTTCGACTTGGATACCAGACTCTCGTAAGCGCCGAGATTCACTTCCCATTGATACTGCGAGCGGACTCTCCATTGCTCAAATGCTTGTTTCTTGTGTTGCTCGAAAACATCTCGGCTACATTCGTTTACTTTCAAGAAGTGGTCCACCACCTGCTCATAATCCAGTATCCCTTTGCTCGCGTGAATTCCAGCCAAACCGATATGCTTCACACGGTGACATAGACTGCACAGAGCGATAAATCCGCGCAAGGTTTGGATGTGCTTCTCGTCATCATATTCCCACAATTCGTGACATTCCAGTCGGCCTTCTGCACCACAAATGCCACACCTGTAATTCTGCTCCGCGTACGCGCTCTTACGGATTTTGTCCCACTCTGCTTTCGGGACAACCTTTCGCATGTTGTTGTACCAAGAAGTGGCAGGGACCAACTCGATGGTTAACCGCAAACTTGATGTCATATCGTGTGTTCTCCACAGCGTCTATTCGGTTGCCGCCCAACGGTTAGTTTTAGCGGCAGCGGTGGGACAGGCAAGACACATTCGCCTACCAAAACCTTTGCTGGCTTGCGGCGCATCCCCGCAAGCGGTGAAGCCGCTTCGAACGGTGTTGGGCGCTCACCTTCTGGAGCAAGATACCCAGGCCCGCAAGCGCGCCTTTTGCTCGACTGGCAAGATGCTGATAATTCTGCCATGCCCCACAATCATAGCACAACGCCAGGCGCAGCGCAACCGCCAGAACATCCGCTGACCTTCACGCCTCTTTGCAGGCAAGACCATACCAGGCAGGTCGCCTTCACCTGCACCATCGCCCACCTCCAAGCCAGGGAGACGCTCAGCAGCGGACATCCTGTGCCGACCAGCCTCCCTCGCCAGCTCAGCCATTTTCACCTGCCTGCACCACACCAGGCGAACCCGTCTTCGGGTCAGCACTCCGCCAGCAGGAGCGGGCGGAGACGGCCAGGCGAGAACATCCCACACCAGGCAACCCATCCATCAGTTCACCAGAGTAACGTCCTCGCGGTTGCTGCGTTTGGCAATTTCCTGCGCGATGGCTAGAAGGAGCTCGTGCAGGCGTGCCTTTTCGTTGTGGATGTAGGCTTTTGCATGCAGCATGCTATGGGGTTCGATGAAGATAATCCGCTGATTGCTTTGGCCTACTACCCACAGGATAAAGTCGGGGAAAAAGTGGCATTCCTCAAAGAAACTGATGTCATATCCCTTGTCCCATCTGGCAAATATTGGAAGCCCGCAGGGTGCTATCCATTGCATGGGTACGCTTTGGCGATTCCGCTCGTTCTACCTATGAATGTCTCTGGCTTATTTTCATCAAAACAACCACCTCTATGGTCTAACAACGTTGCAGCATCTGAATTGCCAAACCCTTCAGGGTTGCAGTACAGGCGTGTGATACGTTTCCTGACGGTATACAAAACGGAAGATAGCCACCTGCCGTTCAGGAATATGTGGTACGATACCCGTATTACGGTGCGTCAATTGTGGGCACCTGCTTTGTGGTTTAGAAGGAGTTTTTTGTGAGTATGAACTGGTCGCTTCGGCATACGGTATGGATCGGATTAGTCGTGAGTCTGATGTTGACTGCCTGTAATGCGCCATCAGGCCCAACCGTTGCCGGTTCACCAACGACGAACGTTCCGCCCGCGTCACCGACGCCGACCCGATCATCTTCGGCGCCGGCGGATGCGATTGCACGAGTGGGGGATGCCTTTATTTTGCGACGCGATTTTGATCGGTTTTATCTACCAAATAGTGATGTCAAGGCGATCCTCGATCAGATGATCGATGTTGAACTGGTTGTGCAGGCTGCTCTAGCCGAGGGCGCGACGATTGATGAGTCGGTCATTGATGGCCAGGTTGAGCAGTTGCGGCTGGCGCAGGCGGGGGGTGATGATGCCCAATTTCAAGCCTTCTTGCAAGACAATAAGATTGCCGATGTGCAAGAGTTGCGCCGTCTCTTGGGTCGTGATCAGTTGATCGAGCAGATGTTACTGAAACACACGACGGCTACACAGGTGCGCGCTCGCCATATTCTGGTTGCCGCTACGCCTGACGAGGCCGCGAGTCGGAAGGCAGCCGCAGAAGCTATTTTAGCCGAATTACAGGGAGGAGCTGATTTTGCGGCTCTGGCGCGGGCACGTTCTGATGATCCAGGATCGGCGGCGCAAGGGGGTGATCTGGGCTGGGCGCCACGTGGAGTCTATGTAGCGCCGTTTGATGAGGCGGTCTTTAGTATGGCGCCAGGTGAGTTGCGCCTTGTGCAGACTGATTTTGGCTGGCATATCATTGAAGTTATTGAAGGGCCACAGGTACGCTCGTTTGATGATCGGGCATTTCTGGAGACGCCTGCCGGCCAAGAGGCGTTTAGTACGACGTTTCTGCCGTGGGTAGCTGAGTTGCGGAAGGCGGCTGAGGCTGCAGGTAAGATCGAGATTTTGGTTGATGTGACCACGCTTGCCCAGCAGTAAGGTTTAGTGTATTGGCGGGCGATAGCGGTTACGCCATGGCGATCCGCTTCTGTGTGCTACAGCGCTTTTCGTCGTTCTTTCTTTCCCTGCTATGGTGATGACAGAGAAGGGGAGGAGCGTGATCGCGGTTTCCCAATCTGCCTCCTTCCGCTCTCTCACAGAAAGGAAGGAGGCCGGGATGAAGCAGCACTTTCTTTGAACGGTGTGAAACTCCTTGGGTTCTCACCTCATGCCTCTCCGTGCGATGGCGGTTATGATTGGTGCGCAACTCATTGGCGGTGTGCGCACGTAGCCGCGTTTCATTCTCGCCCGATGATGCGCGGGAACCGGTTTCAGGCCGCGTTCGTCATGATAGAGACAGGTATTTTGAGCAGAGGGAGTGTCTCATGCTGCGCCATCTTTGGGTGTTGTTTCTGTCATTATTGGCTGGATGCGCAACGGCTATATCACCTACTCCAGTACCATCACCCTCTTTACCTTCCGCTTCGCCAACAGTTACCGAACCTATGGCAACTCGTGTGGTACCAACGGCGGTACCAACACCTTCACCGACAATAGTGCCAACAACTGAACCAACACTCGTTGCACAACCCAACCTCATTGCTCCAGCATATCCCGCTGAGATACTGTTTTTACGTGAGAGAACGTTAGTAGCGTTTGATCCGGTTAGCGGTCGAGAGCGCACTTTGGCGTCTGAGGTGCTTGATTGGGCGGTCGATGTCAGTGGTCGGCAGATTGCCGTTGCGACCGATCAAGGTATCAGTATTGTTGATCGGGCGAGCGGTGCTGTGCGTGGGTTGATCGATGGTCGCATTGCATATAGCTTGAGCTGGACTCCAGATGGCCTGGCGCTCGCGTATGCTGCTGCGTCGCAGGAACCGATCCTGCCATTCGATTGGGAACGGTGGAGTCGCTGGTGTACTGTGGCGACTGTCTATATTTTTGATGTGCCGACAGCGACTGAGCGTGCACTCGGGCCGGGATGTGATCCCAGTTTCGCATCGGATGGCCGTCGTCTGGCTTTCGCAACGCCTCCAACAGCTCAGCCGTCGTTCTTATCTTTTGTTGGCGAGCGGAACGCTATTCGTTTGATCAATCGTGCTGGTGCGAACGAGTGGATTTTTGCTATTGCCGATGGTTCGCCCGAAACGGGTCTCGTTGTCTATGCACCGGTGTGGTCGCCCAATGCGCGAGAAGTGGCGTATCAACGTTTTTTGGGTTATCAGGCCCTCGTGGACATCAACCTGACGATGATTGCCGATAGTAGTGCCGGTGGTGGTGTACCGACGCTGGCCGGAGCCGGCTGGCATCGTCCGCCAGCTTTTTCGCCTGATGGAAAACAACTGGCGCTGGTGGAGTATAACTTTAGCGATGCACGAGGCTTTACCGGCTATGATGTATGGAAGCTGTACCTGATTGAACTGCTCGGAGAACGTAGTGAGTCTTTACCAAATGGGAATCTGAGGCTGCGTGGTCAATTGACGATCAGGTTGCCGCGAGTCACGGCTGCGACCTGGGCGCCTGATGGGAGTGCATTGGCAGTGATAGTACCGTCAGCGTGGAACCCGAATGCCGATCCGAATGCTCCGCTGTATACCGATATGGGAACGGGCGAAATCTGGCAGGTGTCACCGTTGGGTGAACCACAGCGACGGTTGGTGACGGGCGTTGATTATGCCAGTCGCCTGGTCTGGGCGCCGGCGGGTCTGGTGACTGCTCAGACTATCGCCGGGGCAATTATGTTTCCTGGCGATTGGGAATTATTGCCGACAACCCAGGCAACCGATTTGGCAGCAACCTATCGAGGGCTGTTTCTCGGTCGGCGAAGCGTTCCTGATCCAGCCCTTCTCAGCGCTGATCGATGGGCACAAACGGTTGT
>Ga0308392_1001325_pt1 | contig 10018 bp, 8 predicted proteins | sample Hotspr20Samplem2_FD_202361 | JGI IMG/M metagenome (GOLD analysis project Ga0308392, IMG submission 202361) | Hot spring phototrophic mat microbial communities from Octopus Spring, Yellowstone National Park, Wyoming, United States - 20050624_m2 ... | reverse complement strand
GCCGGTCGAAGCCCCCGCCGAGCCCCCCTTCAGCGAAGTCGCCGGCGTCCGTCAGCCCGGCCCGGGCGTCCTTCCCCCGGCCGCCGGCAACAGCCCCGCACCCCGGCCCGCGGGCCCTGCCCCGCTCCTCATCGCCGGTGTCCTGCTCCTCCTCTCCGGCGGCGGCGTGCTCCTCCTCGGCCGCCTCCGGTCCCGTCCCCTGGTGTGAGCCTTCGGTCAGGAGGCACCCCGGGTGCGCCAGTTGGCCGGCGCACCCGGGGTAACTATTTCCACGAACAGGCGTTCAGATCTTACGAACGAAGGCTTGACGCAATCGCGTACCTTCGGCCATAACTGCAACAGCATTCCGGGCAGCCGCCGGTGGGTCGAGACGCCGGCGGTAGCGCCCGCCAGACCCCACGGCGCCGGCGGGGTGCGCCCACGAGTCCCAGGGGGACTTCATGGTGCGTTCCTCACGGCGGTTTTTGCTGTTTACCGCCCTCGCGATCCTCGCGGCCGTCGCCTCCGTCGGCCAGCTCCGCCTCGGCGAAACGCCCGCCCGCGCCGCCTACGACCCCTCCGGCCCTGCCTGGGACCCGCTCTCGACCTTCGATACCTCCAGCGACCCCGGCCCCGTCTTCCAGCCGCCGAAGCTCCTCGCCGGCACCAATTCCCACGCCCTCCCCGCGAACGCTGCCACGCGCAACGGCTACTGCCTCGATGTGAACGTCCCCGGCGTCACCGCCGCCGCCATCGGCACGCTCGGCTTCGTCATCACCGCCAAAGACCCCATCGACACGTCCAGCCCGCCCACCATTAACGTGCCCGTCCCATCGAGCGGCACCTACGCCTACGGTTCCATCGGCCCCGAAGCCGGGGCTGACTACTTCGATGGCGGCACCCCGGCTAACACCTCCGACGACGTCTATTGCGTCGTCGCCTACGCCCCGCCCGGCTACCGCACCCTCTCCATCGCCTGGCACTGGGAGGGCACCGCGTCGGTTCCGAATCCCATCGTCCTCCCTGATATCTCCATCGTCACCGTCACCCTCGACAAGATCGGCGACGGCATCGTCGGCGGTCCCGCCGAGGTCTGCACCACCGGCTGGGACAGCACCTTCCTCACCGGCGCAGCCTCCAACCCGGTCTCCGGCGTCAACAGCCCCGTCATCCCCAACGGCCTCACCGACCCGCCCGACCCCGTGAACGCCGTCTCCACCTCCGACTTCACCATCGTAAGCTTCGTGGGAGCCAATCCTACTGTCGCCTACGTCCGCCAGGTCGGCCCCGAGTGGTGCGCCGGCATCGGCGCCCCCGGCAACTCCTCGAACATCCAGGTCCAGTTCAACTTCCACGCCATCTACAACCGCGTCGATATCGGCAGCCCAACCGTCGCGATCGATAAGGACGGCGATGACCAGCCCGCCTCGCTCCAGCTCCCGGCGAACCGCCTCGTCAACATCACGCTGGTTGTCGAGCTGCGCCACGTCACGATCGACGGCCGCACCCCGCCGCGCCCCCTCTCCGGGCCGCTCGCCCTCGGCCTCACCCACTATGTCTGCCTCATCGGCACGGTCGCCGCCGATTCCCTCCTCGCAAGCAACATCGTCTTCAGCCCCATCGGCGGCCCCGATGTCCCCGGCGCCAGTGCCGTCACGGTCTTCCACAAGTCCCCCGCCAACGAGCCCCGCATCGGCTCCCAGGTGCCCAACGGCACGCTCTGCTTCTCCTACACCTCCAGCGCGCCCGGCCAGCACACCATCGCCGCCTACTTCAACAATTCTGCAGCCGGCGGCGCCCTCACCGCCGCCTTCTTCGATACCGACGGCAATGGCAACGGCATCGTCAGCCCCGGCCCGGCCGGCCCCCTCATCGCCCGCTGGGTCCGCATCGACCGCACCGAAATCACCACCGGCGGCTCCCCAACCGCGGGCCGCGTCACCTTCGGCACCATCGAAATCCCGCTCCGCTTCAACGTCGCCGACGGCACCTTCCTCGCGAGCGCCAGTCTGACCGAGTGGGTCATCGGCTCCTTCAACTCCGGCAGCCCCGAGACCACGAACCTCCTCGTCGATGGCGCACGCCTCGAAATGCGCATCATCGGCTGCGGCTACTTCCAGGTCCCCAATACCGCGCTCAAGCCCACAACCGTCACCGGCATCTCCGTCGGCGGCCGCTTCGAACTGAACGACGGCTCCCAGGACCCCTTCGCCCCCGCGTTCGGCGACACCGACGCCAACCCCGACGACATCCGCATCTCGACCACCAACGCGACGAACTGCGGTCCCTCCGCAGTGACCCGCCTCGAAATCGACGTCTTCTACCCCAACCAGCCGGCCCCGGCCGCGCCCACCGAGTTCGTCACCATTCGCTACGTCTTCTTCCCCGGCCAGAAGGACATCCGCGTCGCCTGGGCCGGGCAAATCGTCACCCTCACCTACGCCTTCGCCTCCAACGTCTCCTGCGCCGGCCAGACAGTCCGCTTCACCCGCGCATCCGGGCCCGGCAGCTTCCTGCCCGCCCCCGGCGTTGCCATCGACGGCCCCGGCTCCGCCTCCGCCGATTTCGGTCCAAACTGCCGTGTCACCGTCCGCTACGAAAGCGAATCCCCCGGCGAAGTCGATATCGAAGTCTGCATCGACGGCCGCCCCTGGACCAAAATCGCCTTCGTCATCTACTACCTCGTCTTCGAAGACATCCGCATCGACGCCACCCCCGACCAGTTCGTCTCCACCCTCGGCGGCGTCACCGCGAACGTCCGCGGCTACTTTGTCGGTTCCAACCCCTCCGGCCGGCCGGCCGAAACCAAGCCCGACGGCCGTACCGTCCCCGCTGACCGCTGGGTCCTCCCCGATGACTGGGCAAAACTCCGCGGCGACCCAAACTTCCGCACCGACCCGCCCGAAATGCCCGCCGCCATCGTCACCTTCATGATGCAGAACGAGCCGGTCCGTAACAGCTACAAACCGCTCGTCACCAGCGGCTCCTCCGGCTTCTTCGTCCCGGATGACCCAACCGACTTCTCCCCCAACGTCAATCCCCATACGAAGGTGCCCACGGTCCTCGGCTCCGCAGCCAAACCGCGCATGTACTCCCAGCCCTCCGACGGACAGGGTCAGGCCACTATCGCCACCTACGGCGACTTCAACCTCACCTTCGAGGAGTGCCCGGCCAACCGCATCACCGGCAACCCCCACTGCGAGCCCGAGCAGATCGTCGGCCGCGGGCGGTATATCGCCGTCGCCGAGTACCCCGAACCGACGACCCGCGGCAAACACCCGGCCGTCGCCTCGAACCTCGCCGAAACCGTCTGGCGCTGGGCCGGCTACAAGCGCGTCACCGTCGTCAACGGCGAATCGCCGCAGTTCAAGTACGTCGTCGCCCACCTCAAAGACCGCGACGGCTTCTGCGACGCTGCCAGCTACAACAACGTCCTTGGCATCCCTATCCGCTTCGAAATCGATGCCGGCTCCGGCGTCATCCTCGATGCCGCCGACCAGCCCGTGGCCATCAACGGCACCCGCCGCTTCGCCACCGCCACCACCTACGACACCGTCGACCCGCTCGGCAACCCCATCAATGTCGCGATCGCGAAGCCCGTCATCCAGGACGACGAGTGCCAGGCCTGGATCCGGGTCAGCAACAGCCTCATGAAGCCGGCCAACGTCATGGTCACCTTCCCGGCGCTCCCGGCCCCCATCCCCGGCAACGTCACCATCTCCGCCTTCAGCTGCACCGGCCAGGAGTCGGTCACGATCACGAACCGAGGCAGCACGCCGGTTAACCTCGCCGGCTTCGGCCTCCAGAGCCCCGGCGGACAGGTCGGCATCGCCGAGCACCTCGACCTGTCCGGCCTCCTCCAGCCCGGCCAGAGCGCGACCTTCTACGGCGGCCCCGGCGCCAGCGCCCGCGGCTGGATCGGCAACACCGGCGACCGCATCCTCGGCGCCGGCGACTACGTCGCCCTCACCTGGAACGACATCGTCCTTGCCACCGCCTTCTGCAGCACCGGCCAGGTCGTCGAACCGTTCATCCCGCCGGTCCTCACGCTCGACCCCGAAGGCGAACTCGTCCTCGACGTCATCGTCCCCTTCGGCGACGAGGTCGAGGTCCCCCTGGCCGCCGGCTGGAACCTCGTCCCCACCGGACAGGGGAAGGTCGCGGTCGGCAGCGCCCTCGGCGACAACGCCGCAAAGGTCGCCGTCATCTACGCCTGGGACGCCGAGAAGCAGGAATGGCTCCGCTACATCCCTGGCGCGCCCGATGCCGTCAACACGCTCACCGAACTCGGCGGCCGCGCCGTCTGGGTCCTCGTGAACGAGCCGTTTACCCTCATGCTCCCGCGCTGATGACCCTGTCCCGCACCTGCCGTACCTTGGGGATGGCCGTCAAGTCCAGGACCCAGGATGAGACCATGACCCACCTCCGTGGCGCGTTCGTCGCTGCCGCCGCAGCCGTCGCAGGCGCCGTTGCCCTCCTCGCCGCCGCTCCCGCGAGCGCACAGTTCGACCCCCCGTCCACCGTGTTCGGCTCGGTCGCCGATTCCGCCGGACCCGTGCCCGAAGGGCTCCCCGTCGAGGCCTACATCGGCGACACCCTCTGCGGCAAAGACGGCAAGACCGAGTACACCGGCGAGGGCAGCGCCCGCGTCACGGTCTACGCCATCGACGTCGTCGCCGATTCGCAGATCAAAGGCTGCGGCCGCTCCGGCGCCGAGGTCCGCATCAAGATCGGCGACCGATTCGCCCCGCAGACCGCCCGCTGGCAGCCCGGGCCTGTCCAGCTCGATGTCACCTTCGGCAGCGCCACGCCGGCTCCCATCCCCACCTTTACCCCCACCCCGACCCGGACCCCCGCGCCCGGCGCAACCGGCACCCCCGCGCCCGGCCAGTCGACCCCCGGCAGCGGCCAGGGCGGCTCCGTCGCAACCATTCCGCCGGGCTCGCCCGGGGCCGGGTCGCCCGTCACCGGCGGCGGCGTCACGAGCGCTACCCCCGGCCAGCAGAACGCCGCCGGCGATGACGACGGCGGCTTCCCCGTCTGGGGCGTCATCGTCCTCGTCCTCGGCGCCATCGCCGCCGTCGGAGGCGGCGCAGGCTGGGTGCTCGCCCGCAACCGCCAGTCCGCATCCGACAGCGACGACCTCGACCCGCCCGGCGGCCTCGGCTGAGCGCCGCCGGGCCGGACGGGCTGTCCGGCCCCTATCCGAGGAAGATCATCGTGAAGTAGTGGCGCCCCTGCGCGTCCGTGATCTCGCCGATGCCGACCCGGCTGAAGTCCCCTGCCAGGAGATTCGCACGGTGGGTCGGGCTGTTCATCAGCCCCTCCAGCGCCACCGCTGCCGCCTGCCCGGCCGGGTAGTTGTTCATCGCCAGGTTCTCGCCCGCCCACGCGTAGCTCGTGTAGCCGAAGTACGCCAGCAGCTCCACGTACATTGAATAGCCGTACGGGTCGACGTGCCCGAAGTACCCCTGGTCGATGAGCTGCTGCGAGCGCGTCCGCGCAATCCGCGTGAGCCCGGCATCGAGCACGTACGGCGCCAGCCCGGCCTTGGCCCGCTCCGCATTGATGAGCTCGAACAGTTGCAGCTCGAGCGCCGTCGCCGGGCCCCCCGAGACCTGCGGCACGTAGAAATTCGGCTTCGCAGGCGGCGCAGCCTGCGCGGCCGCCGGCGCAGCAGGCGGGTTCGCTGCTGCCGGCTGCGCCGCAGGTGGAGCAGCCGCGGGCCGGACCGGCGCGGCGGGAGCGGCCGGCTGAGGCGCTGACGCCTCCGTCGCCGGCGCCGCCTCGCTCCATGGGCCGAACGCCCCCAGCGCCCGTGAGAACTCCATCGGCAGCGCCCCGGGGCCCGGGTCGAACGCCATGCCGTCCTCGGCCGCCGGCTCCGGGGGCTGCGCCGGCTCGATTCCCGCCGCAGGCTGGGCCGGCGCAGCTGCCGCCGGCGCCTCGACGATCCCCCGCGGCGCCACCCGCTCCGCATCTGCCGCAAACACCGAAAAGCCGATGCCCAGTCCCGCGCCAGCGAGCAGCGCCGCCGCATACAGCGGAAGGAACGGTCCCGGCCGCCAGTCGCGCAGCCAGCCGCCGAACGCCCCGGGACGCGCAAGCTCGAATCCTGCCATCTGAACCCCGCCGCCGACCCGTGTCTCTGGCGGTTGCCCGCCGGGTCTCAGTTGGGGGTTCGACGGCGCTCCTCCCGGCCCGCATGGACACGGAGAGGTCACCCCGGTAACGGCTTGGGGGCGCCGTCACCGGGTGTCCCCTAAGGGTTTCTCCCTAAGGCCCCAGGGTTGCTCCGGGGTTGCCGAACGCTACCGCCCGTTCACTGGCACGCTCGCCGGCCTGCCTCTCGAAGCGGCATCAGGTCGCTGCTGTATTCGACGTACGTTTCCCGCCAGCCGGGCTGCAAGGGGTACGACCGGCTGACGTCAACGAACCAGTTCTCATTCGGCTCAATCGCCAGGTTCTCCGGGAATGGAGGGAAGCAGACGACCCGTGCTGGCGATGGCCCACACCACTCGGAGGGCAGGTTCTGATTGCAGGCCTCAAACCTTCGCGGCCGCGGCGGCAGCGGCGTGGGCGTCGGCGTCGGCACGAACGGCGTCGGCGTGGCCGTCGGCGCGACGGTCGGCGTCGGCGTCTGCGTCGGTGTCGGCGTTGCCGTCGCACCCGGCGTCGTTCCCGCCGCCGCGGTCGGCGTAGCCGTCCCTGGTGTGCCCGTCACGGTCGCTGTCGCTGTTCCGGCCGGCGTGCCGGTGCCCGTCGGCGATGCCATCGCCGTCCCCGCCGCCGGTGGCGTCGCCGACCCAACCGGGACCACCGCCGCCGGCGTCACGGCCCGCGTCGGCTCGCCCGGCGCCCCTGCCGGCGTGCCGTCCCCGTCGCCGCCGCCCCGCAGCACCACAACAACTGCCAGCGCGACCACCGCCGCAACGGCCCCCGCGAGCGCCAGCATGACGCCGCGCGGCACGCCCCCCTGTCCCGGGAGCTCCGGCCGCTCCAGCAGCACGCCGCCCGCTGCCCGCCGGTAGGGCCCAGGCCCCCGCTCGTACCCGTAGGGGTCAGGGTTCAGTTCTTCCTGGTACGACGGCGGCGCAATCGGCGCCGGTCCGGCGCTACGGTCCCCCTGTGCCGGCAGCTCCGGCGCCCAGTCATCCCCCGCGGCGCCGGGTCCCGCCGCCGGCGGAGGTCCGGCCGCCCGCCGGAAGGGGTCGGTCCGCTCGCGCGGCGGGCTCGGCCGGCCCGGTTGCCGGGGCCCGCCCACATAGCCGGCCGGCCCGACCGGGAAGCCGATATCGCCGCCCACCAGCTGGTCCAGCAGCGGCTGCGGGTCGATCCGCAGGTAGTTTGCATACGAACGCAGGAACCCCCGCACATACACCGGCGCGGGCAGCGCGTCGAACTCCTCCGCCTCGAGAGCCTCCAGGAACCGCGGCGAAATCCGCGTCTCCTGCGCAGCCTGCTCGATGGTCAGTCCGCGGCGCTCCCGCGCCTCCCGCAGCGTATCCCCGATCTTCGCCATGCGACTGCCTCCCCCTGGGGGGAACATAAAGTACGCGACATCCATCAATCAATCGAATCGCCCGGTTGGGCGCCCCTGCTTCCCGCGCTACCATCGCTCTGTGCGCATCCTCCCCCCGCTCGCCGTCGGCCTCGTCCTCGCGGCGGGCGCCGCTGCGGCATCAGCCCAGCCGCAAATCCCCGCCACCGTCTACGGCTCCGTCACCATCGACGGCCAGCCCGCCCCGACCGGTACCGAAGTCCGCGCCTTCATCGGCTCCACCGATTGCACCCAGGCCGCCCCCGGCGAGCGGCTCGCCTTCCGCGAGGGCCAGGCGACCGCCTACGTCGTCACCGTCCTCCACGAATCCCAGCGCCCCGGCTGCGGCCGTACCGGGGCCGTCATCACCTTCACGGTCGACGGCCGCCCGGCGCTCCAGTCCGTCGCCTGGGAGCCCGGTCCGATCCGCCTCGACCTCAGCCTCGGCTCGCCCACGGTCATCCCCCTCCCGACGGCCACCCCCACCCTCCCCGGCTCCGCATCCCCCACCACCCGCCCCGCCCCCACCGGCCCGCCGCCCACCGACGACGTCGCCCTCCCCGGGACCCTTGTCCCGTCCCCGCCCGATGTCCGCGCTGCCGGCGACCCCCGCTCCGGCGGCTCTGGCGCACCCCTCTGGCCGTGGCTCGCCGGCGGCCTCATCGTCCTCGCCGCCGGGGCTGCAGCTGCCGTCGTCGCCCTCCGCCGCCGCAGGGACTAACCCGCGCTTTGGTTCCGGTCGTATACCATCGTGATAGGGGCATTCCGCGGCCCCCGGGACGTCCATGCGCATCCTGCCGTACGCCGCCGTGTTCACCTTTGTCGCCGGCATCAGTCTCCTTGCCGTCGGCTGGCACTACGCGCCGGCCGATGCGCCCGGGACGCCGGTGCCCGTCGTCGGCTTCGACCTCCGCCCCACCCTGACCGCCACTCCCACGGCCAGTCCCACAGCCCTCCCGAGCCCGACGCCCACCCCGACCCCCTTCGACGGCAGGGTCGCCCGCATGGTCGCACCGTCCCTCGGCATCGACCACGCCATCGAAGAGATCGGCCTCCTCCCGAACAACCAGCTCGATACCCCCCACGACGGCGTCAACAAGGTCGGCTGGTACTACATCTACGACAAGCCCGGCTTCGGCCGAAACGCCGTCTTCGCCGCCCACGTCAACTACAACTTCAAACCGGGCCCCTTCGCCAACCTCTACAGGGCCAAACCCGGCGACCTCATCACCATCCAGATGGAAAACGGCCCTGCCTACGTCTACGAGGTCTTCTTCTTCCAGCGGTACGACGTGAACACCATCCCGATGGGCGACCTCATCGCCGGCGTCGTCAACGGCACCCCGAGGCCCGAAGGCGAAGAGTGGATCACCCTCATCACCTGCGGCGGCCGCTTTGTCGCCACCCAGCCCAACGGCCTCGGCGAATACCTCGACCGCGACGTCGTCGTCGCCCGCCGCATCCAGTAACCTCCGCGCCTTACCGCACGTTTTCGAAGCCGAGCCCGTTGCGCTGCCCTGCGCTACGGTAAATCCACAACCCGAACGCCCCGGAGCCGCCTCCGTGAAGCTTGCCCGCAACCTCGCCGTTGCCGTCTTCGTTCTTGGCCTCGCACTCCTCGTCGTCGGCGTCGCCTGCAGCACCAGCAACGCCAGCGACGAGCCCGCCCCCAGCCCAACCCCCGAGCCCACCGCAACCGCCACGTCGACCCCGACGCCGCGCCCCAGCCCCACCGCCACGCCCACACCCTTCGCCGGCAAGGTCGCCCGCCTCAAGATCCCCCGCTTCGGCGTCGATGCCCCCATCGAGGAGCTCGGCATCGACTCCACCAACGCTCTCGAAACCCCGAAGGCCGAAAACACCGCCGTCGGCTGGTACTACATCTACGACCGGCCCGGCTGGGGCGGAAACGCCATCTTCAGCGCCCACGTCTACTACCACTCCAAACCGGCCCCCTTCGTCAACCTCGCCAAAGCCCAGCCCGGCGACCTCGTCATCGTCGTCATGGAGAACGGCACCGAGTACCGCTACGAGGTCATCTCCAATACCCGCTACCACCGCGACACCATCCCCATGGGCGAAATCATTGACCCGCCCCAGAAGCCCGACTACGACGAGTGGGTGACCCTCATCACCTGCGGCGGCGAACTCGATTCCACCGGCCTCGAATACCTCCACCGCGACGTCGTCGTCGCGAAGCGCATCTGGCAGTAGCCGCCCGCACAGCCCGTCACACACCGCTCAGGGCTGCCTGTGCCCCCTCCCCGTGGCGCCGCCCCTGCAGATCAGGGTTTCCCCCGCCCCGAACGCGGTGATCCCCCGTCCGCCCTTCGGGGCTTCGCCCATTAAGGCCCAACCCGCGCCCTCCATACCCTGACCTTCGACTCGAGCAGCCGCTCCCGGAGGTCACCCATGCGAACCCGGCTCCTCACCGCCCTCGCCCTCCCCGCGCTCTCCGCCGTCGCTGTCGCTGTGGCCGTCCTCGCCGGCGGAACCGGC
>Ga0308392_1001324_pt1 | contig 10021 bp, 10 predicted proteins | sample Hotspr20Samplem2_FD_202361 | JGI IMG/M metagenome (GOLD analysis project Ga0308392, IMG submission 202361) | Hot spring phototrophic mat microbial communities from Octopus Spring, Yellowstone National Park, Wyoming, United States - 20050624_m2 ... | reverse complement strand
GCTGGCGGCCGTTAAGACTTATGTCCAGTTACTCGACAGAAATGCCCCCTCGCCACTTGCCCAGACGATTAGGGACATCACGGCCATAAGCCAATTCGTCGCCAAGCTTCCCACTTTCTTCTACGGGACAGAGTTCGTTCGAGATGGCTTTCGCATTCCGGGGGCCGTTCGGGATGCCCTCATAGTTAGGGTACACGAGGGAGAGCGAATAGTCCCCGCCAACATCAACCGCCAGCTCGGCGGGATAAGAAATGAAGACCTCCCCAAGGTAGTCCAGCAGGGAGCAGGAATGGCGAGGGTCGAGTTTGACTACGACTCCCTGACGAATACGATAGTTACAAGCATAACCGAGGGGAGCAAAAGAAAGAAAGTCAAAAGGCGCTTATGAGGCATATTGAGCTAATAGTGCAGGGTCGGCCTGTTACGGAATGGAGTAGGTGGACGGAGGCGGAGATAACAATTGCACGCACAGACGAACGCTTTTCCATTAGTTCAGCCATAGAGGGAGTCCAGCTACTGGGCGAGGCATTTAGGGTCGTAGACGGGGCGCTTAGGGCCAACAAGTACAAACCGCTTCGGGTAGTCCTAAGGCATTCGGGGGCCACGTGGACTGGCGTGATAGATGCCTCACGAGCTAAGTGGGGGCGCAACAGGATGGTCGTGGACATTGAGATTGACGAGCTTGCCCTGTTTGAGCGGGATGTGGCGGGGCGAATGCCGCGAGTGGGTTTCAACTACATCTTGGCACTGGAAAGGGAGGGAGATAGGGGAGCCGTAGCAGCCTCGCTGGCCTCTTGCCTTCTGCTTCTCTATGCCATCATAAGGGAGGTTAGAGACCTCGCCGAGTTTATCGCTAATGCGGCAGCCCACGCTGCCGGGGGACCGACTGGCCCGCTTGCTGCGGCAATATATAAGGCTGCTGTCGTGGTAATCCGCATGATTTTCATTGCTATTTTGGCTATTGCCTTATGGAACATTATCTTAGAACTGCTCAAACTACTTCCAACTCCCAAGATAACTAGAGCAATCAACCTCGGCGAGGCCATTCAGGATGTCGTTAGTGCCACTGGGTACTCGGCCGTCTTGCCCCCCGAGCTGGGCAAGATTTGGCTCGTGGGAAACAATGTCGACACCATAGAGGCCACTGAACTAATTGTACTTGCCGCTCGCTTACTCAACGCCAGAATATACATGTTCAACAGGGAGCTACGCTTCGCCTCTGGGGTCGCCTCGTTTCCCCTACACAACGTGGCCTTCACGGAATTCTACTCCATCAACACCGACGAATTTGCGGGATACAACTTGGTCTCGCTGGTCCGAGACCATACAGACAGGTTTAGCCTTGGCCTTCCTCATGCGGCCGAGATTAGGTTTCAAGGCTACGCTGGGTACAACCGGGTGGACATACCCTACTCTCCCGGCCGTCCCAAGCTAAGCCTTACAGACCTCGACCGACTGGTAAACATATTCTACAGTATAATTAGGGTCGCCAACGTATTAATTAGGCGGAGATTGGGCGACTTCAGCATAAGAACAGGTGTATTGATAGTCGGCAACGAATACTTTGCTCCCAAGATTGTAATGGCCGATGCCCTCGACAGGCTAACTGAACAGGCCTCCTCAGCTTTACTCTCCTTTGTCGCCGATAGGTATGCCCCCAAGCTTTGCCGAGTCTACGAGCAGGTTCGGATACCTTTTGGTGTGGCTGAATATGCGAGACTTTCATCTGCAGGCTTTCCGGGGGTAAAAAACCTGCGCTGGGCTATAAACAGCGACCTGGCGCAGGTCGACTACTTTGTTGTCGAGAGTGTCCAGCCGTCCAAAACTACCAGAATACTATGATACTCAGGGAGATACAGCAATTCCGAGTACTGGACGCCACCACAAACTCCCTGACCAGCCGTCCCCTTGACTATCGTCCAGTGCTGGCCCCACTTCTTGACTGGAGAGTGGATATTGTCGAGCAAAGGCTTGTTCTGGTGGAACCGCAAAGTGGGTCTCTCGGCAATCCTGACCCGAACGCTTTTATGGCGGTCGTACCTCCAAGCTTTGCCGTCGGGCAAATGTTCGGGATCGAGCTACTTGATACCGACTGGGAGTCAGAGGGGTTTGCTGTGGGAGATGAATTGGCTATGGCAATGGGGCCTCTAACAGCTAATTCCATCTTCCTTACAGCCAGAATACAAGGGATTAGCGGCACAATAGCCACCTTCAGGATTAGCTCTACTCCCCAAATCTTCGGCACTCTGGACACCCAAAACCCGTTTCCCCTTGTGGCCTTCCTTATGAATGAGCGTTTTGACGTCAGAACAGCCCTGCTTCGGGCGGGGGACTTCGGATTTGTGTCGCCGCTAAACGGCCAGCCGTTCTATGTAGGTGGTCATGCAAACCACATAGAGGTACCTGCTTATGACGTAACAAACTCAACTAATAGGTACAACCTGCGCTTCTATAATGCTACTCAGGAAGGCGCCATAGACACTTTTCTCCCTAATGCTCGGAACTTGAAGATAGTCACCATCGGCATACGGGGAACGCAATTCTACGCCTACCGGTCGTCGCTAAACCCAGCGGCCAACACGCCAACACAGGCATACCCTACAAGAGGCCAGATAGTGCTTGACGCACAAGCCCCTAACGAACTAAGGAGCCTGACATTTGATACTGAATGCCTTCTTCTACACCCTAACCGCATAGAGGAAACAAATAACTTCGTTACTCCGGGGACGCTAAACGTGGCGGGTGGGACGGCCTCCATTAGCGCTCCGTCTATCCCCTCACCTGTTCGCCAAGCTGTTTGTCTACTGGGGCCAGACTCACATCACTCCCTTCCCTCGGTACTCAGATCGCTTGACCTGACTGATCCGACTGCCCCCCCATCCTTACCTCCTCCAAGAACGGGAGCCGATTATGTAGGGGTGGTTACCGGTCAGGTAGGTGGGCAATGGGTGGCCGTGCTGACGAACAGAGTCGCCTCCACGCCTCCTACCTACAACCTAAACATAGTCAACGAAAACCTCGACCCAGCTCGCTACGATTGCATTGTCTTAAAGACAAGCGAGGCCTCGGCAAGGCTACCAGGTACCTACACCGTCATAATCTACGGCAAGATTGGAGGTACATTCCTTCCACTGGCCTCTTACGACCTAAACATAGCGAATGCAGTACCTACTCCACTTCCAGACTTCCCTAATGGCGTAGAGGCTCTTGGTAACCTATTCCCCTTTGAGTGGGCAATGCCCTCCCCGTACAACATACGGCTGGCGAACTACGACGCCGTCTTCACGACAAGCCACCCGACGCTTGGGACTAAGTCTCTGTTCTTCGTACCCATTCCATCTGGAGCCGAGCCCCCTCCTATTGGAGGGCTAACTATTCCATCCTCTGGGTATCTTCTTGACCTTTGGCCATTCCTCGACACGCCAAAGACAATAAAGGCTCAGCTAATTTGCCCTGATGGAACACTACTCGAGTCTGAGCCTAAGGTAATGCCTCAGCCACGCCCAGACTTACAACTGGCTTCGGTAACACAATCAGGAAGCAACATACAGATAGACATCTCGTTGGTAGTTCCCCCAAGCCAAACAGGAGATTTTCAGCTTAGGGTAGCTCTGTTCCACTGGCCTGCGGGGCATACCCCGATAGATCAGGCAATGTACTTCGCAACGGAAGACTACTCATCGGGCACAGTCATAGAACGAAGGGAACAACAGGGTAACAGGATACGGATTGGTCGAGGCTCTCTAAGGGGCTATGAATACCGTGCTGAGATTGCTACCGCTGGTCTTTCGCCCGGCCAGTACGCCGTCCATGTTAGGGGCGAGTTTGCCCACCCATTGGCGCCGAAATACGAGTCTTTCTTCTACCTATTCACAGTCCGTAATCCACTCGACCCGCCTGGCACTCCACTACCACCAGTCCGTTGTCGAGTCGAGACCCCAGCCATCCGTGGAGAAGATTGGCCCTACATCGTACTGAAAGACGAAGAGATAAAAAAGCGCCAGGAAAAACTAAATAGTTGCAGACTTGACGACTATTGCTCTTGCTTTACCTTTGTGTCTTCAATCCCCGAAGACTGGGTGGATATTATCGGCTTCTTTGAAGGCTCCGTGCTGGGCAGGCCTATCCCAACTGACTCCACTCCTGCCCAGCACAAGGTACGGCTTCGTGGGAGGATAGTTAGGGTAGACGATGAGTATTCCACAGAGAGCTTTGTATCCTCAGTGTACAGAGAAGAGGATATAGTCCGCTCCTATGCCCCAAGGTATCAGCTTGAGGTGATCGCCCAAACGCCGTGCGACCTTTCGCACATAGACCTTCTCAAGCTTGCGGCACACTGGACAGTTGTCAATCGCTCCAATAGAATGCTCCCCCAACAAATACCCCTTCTTCGACCGGCCGAGATAACACTATCGGATAGTGGTGAGCACACAAAGGCCACCATCACACTCAAACCCCTTCGCTGGCGAGATGAGTACCGACGACAAGGATAGGCTCCGCAAGGTATCGTTTCTGGAGTTTGCCGACGAGTGGCTCGACAAGCTAAATCCCGAGTACGACGGCATAGGGGATATTTGGGTGGCCATATTCAGGGAGGAGATTGTGAGCCACCTCAACACACTTAAAGGCAAGGTAGACACCCTTATTGGGCTGATAGAGGCTACTGGGGCCGAGGAGGCCTATGAGGCCTTTGCCGCTGAGTTTGGCGGGGAAGAAGGGCCACGCCTCCCGGCATACGAGATGCTTCTCCCCGTGATTAGGTCGCTCGGGGGGAGGGACGACGACTCTGCACTGGCCGTAATGGGTATATTTGAGTATGCACGGGCAAGAAGACTTAGCGGCGCTGAGGGAGATAATCTCGGCGCTAATCCACCACATCCTTGACATCGTCAAGGAAGACCCCTCCAAACTGCACAGAACTACCATGCTTAGCCTCGACAGGACGGTGCGCTTATACGCCGTCCTGCGCAAACTATACGGGGCCGATACCAAAGAAGTCAAGATTGAGATAGTGGAGGCCGGATGCAGCTCCGAGTAATCAAGAAGCACTGGGACATCCTCAAGAGGGAGCACAAGATAACCGTCTTCTACGGGGGGACTCGCAGTGGCAAGACTTACTCCATACTTCAGTACCTATTCGTGGAGGCAATGCGTGGCTCCTTCAGGCTTGCGAGCGTAGTTTCCCGGTCTTTCTCCCACATCAATCGTGGAGCTCTTAGAGAGTTCAGAGAGATTATCAGCCCCGTGTACTCGCTAATAGACGAGAACAAAACATTCCTTACCTACAAGTTCCCCACTGGGGCCGTCATAGAGTTCTTCTCGGCTGACACCGAAGAGAAGCTACGGGGGCCTCAGCGGGACTGGCTTTTCGTGAATGAGGTGAACTTACTTACGCAGGACGAGTTTGCCCAGCTATTCATGCGCACGAAGGACAGAGTCTTTCTCGACTTCAACCCCGTCGGTCGGTTTTGGCTGGATGACTTCCTCGAGAACGATCCGAGCTACGACTACATTATAGCCCGAAGCACATACAAGGACAACCCGTTCTTGTCAGACTCTCAGCGCCAAGCGATTGAAAGTCTGGCATACATGGATGAGCGGCTTTATCGTGTTTATGCCCTCGGGGAGCGCCTTGACTATCAGGGTCGTGCGCTAATGAACTACGAGGTCGTCGAGCCCGGACGCTTTACAGACATCATGCGGACGAGTCGGCCGATTATTGGGGTCGACTTTGGGTTCTCGCACGCCGAGACGGCAGCTGTTGCCGTCTGGGTGGTGGGCAATAAGGAGATACTGGCGAAGGAGATATTCTACCGCAAGGGGCAGGCCATACGGGAGCTTGCCGAAGCCATTAAGGAGTACGACTACGAGACGATACTTGCCGACTACTCCCAGCTCCAAATGATAGAGGCGCTCGCCGCCGAGGGTCTTGACTACGTCAACCGCTGCCGCAAGATAGACCTTCGCCAGTCCTTTGCGTTGCTAAACATGTACAGGCTGTACATCACGACGGACAGCCCGAACCTAATCAACGAGGCGACGAACCTGTACTGGAAAGACGAGCGAAGCCTCGCCGACGCCCCTAATCACCTAATCGACGCCCTTCGTTACGTCGTCCACCACCTTTACCTCTGAGTGTGCCGAAGGGGCTGGGGATTGCCCAGCCCCCCCGAAAAACGGCACTCGCTCAGGAACCATCGCCCGACTCCGGCCGCCTGTTGAATATGTACAATACGGGATTGCCAAAGCCAGAACCGCTGGTATAAAGGACAAGCCGAACTTCGTGTGGCGTCTTTTTCGCCAGTTCTTGGGCAAAGGCCACGGCCTTATCCCTATTCCTGAAAGTTCTAACCCTCGGAAGGGCTACGCTTTCTACCCTGTAATGCATAGCTTATGCAATTTGTACCTTTTCGTTTGCCTTTTGGAGTGCCTCGCTCATGAAGCCCTCGGCCAGAAACTCGCCCCACATGGTGTAAACCTTCACATACGGCTCAGAGCCGGCCATAAGGAGGGCCACCAAGAACCTGTCGTCGGCAATAGCAACGTGGACAAGCCCCGGCAAGAATGCCACAAGGTTCCCAGAGTCATCATACACTCCCGTCCCGTTTTTGAGCATTACTGCAATCCAGCTTTTCTTTTTGCGGCTCCTCCCTATCTTCTCCGCCGAATAAGCAAAGTCGAAGCCAAACTGCATTATCCCGTTGGAGAAGATTAGGTCGTGCTTCTTTGCATCTGGCCTAAATAGCCTCCAGCACCTCGGTGTGAGTTGTCTAATCTCAGAGTACTCGTAGGGGGACACTTGTTTTTCTCCTTTGCGGACTACGAAAGTCCCTTTTTCTGTTTGCTCGGCGATGATGGAGTCGCCGAAGAGTTTTACCACGTGCGTCATATCGCTGGACAACTAAGCAAACCTCGTGCCAACTGCACCGCCAACACCAGCTACCAGCCCTCACCCCTACCAAGCCATAACCAGACTGCCACTTTCGCAGACCTACACATCTCGCACTTAGACGCCCGACAGCCATTCTCTACCCCCTATCTGGTATCTTACCCCTACTCCGCCACCATCCCCGTCCCAGAACGCACCAGAACCCCAAAAAAGCCCCTATTCTTAGCCCTATCCAACACCGAGGGAAGAGAATAGGCCTCATCCGCCCGCCCCAAATAAACCCGCTTAGCGCCGTCTTACCCCCTATCTGGTATCTTACCCCTACTCAACCACCATCCCCGCCTCAGAACGCCCGAAAACGGCCAAAAACGCCCCAATTTCCTTCTCCTCCTAAGCACCGAGGACAGAAGCTAAGACCCCAAGCCCAATCCCCTCCCTCGGTGCCCAAAAACAAAAATAAACGCCCGTAGAGGCCGCCTCATAAACCCGCAGGTATCTTACCCCTACCACGCCACTAAACCCGCCTCAAATCGCCTCTAAATGCGAAATAAACCCAAACCCGAAGCCAAGCCCAGCAAACCCCAACCCCCTCACACGCGCGCACGCGCGCACGCGGTATTCCCGGCTAAATACTAAATTACCGCCAGGCAGTGTTTTATCTTCTCCCCCAGTACTATTACAACTCCTGCTTGGTAATAAGTTAAATCCCACAACTAACCTAAACCCGCATATACTGCCTAAGTACTAAAACAAGAAAGAACATAATACCTGCCAAGCACAGTACTAGTATAAACCCGTAATTCCGCGCGCGCACACGCGCACGCGCACGCACGCGTGCATAAGAACCTCCACATCCTCCTATACGGCCTGTATTCATCCCGATACACATCAGTACCTAAACCTATACACCTAAAAACCCGCCAGTACGGCCAATACGCCCATCTTTCTCCTGTCGCTGTAACCGAAAAGATACACACCTGTACGCAACAGGATACGTCTTGTCCCTCTCTACCCCCTAAAACCCGATTGGCACGCTATTTGCTGTATATACCTGTAAACCCAAAAACCGGTACGCGTATGGAAGCAAGACTGAAAGTATGGATGGAAAACGGCAAAATCGCCGTTGAACTGACAGACGGACTCGGACGTAAAAATGGCCCCCTTTTCCCCCCTAAACGGCGCAAAAATAGAATTCTGGGCGTCCCTTAGCCCACCCTATCAACTTCCCCGACTGGCCACCTACGCCCCCACCCCCACACCAGCCGATAGAGGCCTTCGGACGGGGAGGGGGCAAAAGCAGGCCTCCACACCCCCGACTGGCCTAAGGGAGGGGGCGGGGGCTTTTCGCGTGCAAAGGGGGCCTGTGCGTTGTTGCCCGCGTGCCTGACCCCCCATTTGGGGACCCCTTAGCCCTCCCCTACACCTACACCATCTGACCGACTGAATGGCCACCCAACTTCCCCACCTACACCCCCACCCCGACTTACCCCACTGGCCACCTACCCCACACCGGCCGACTTCGGTTTGGGGCAAAGGGCAAAGTGACCCCCCACTTGTTCAGCCCCTAAGAAAAAATTCCGCATGCAAAATTTGCACGCACAAAATTTCTATGGGCGCCAAAAAACCGCACCCAACTTTGCCCTTTGCCCCTACCCGGCCCCTGACCTGAGTGGCGCCCCCTCCATGTGGAGAGGCGTGGAAACTTCCCGATAGCGGTAGGGGCCGGTAGCCGTATCTTTGTGGTAGAAAGCCGACCGCAAAGGCGGACGGATATGCTCATGGCGGCCCACCGGGCCGCTTTTCTTTTTGGGGGCTTTTCCACCCGTATGGCCCCATACAGGGCAAAGGGTTCCGGCCACAATGGCCAAAGGGCGGGGTGGATGGCCACCCATAGGCATACCTGTACGGAAATCAACACACCCACGTATGCAATTCAATACACCTGCCCGCTAAAAACACGCCTAACATAATTTTTGCTATGCGCCCAACTTGGGGACTGAGAAGCACCGAGGAGGGCGACGGGATACGTATCGGGTTAGTTTGTAACTTGGTGCCGCTATGGATAGCGCTCGCCAGACTCAGAGTAGTCCTCTTTTATCACGCAACGGCGCAAAGTTTAAGTACAGCGTTTCCGTCCGGGGTACATGAGCTTTTGCAGCTTCAGCACCTTGTAGCTTGCTCGCCCGTATTTTGCCCGCCATGTGGCAGACGGTTTCCCTTGTCAGCTTGCGCCATCCAGCCTTGGCGAGAGGGGCATAAACGGGATGGTCATAACAGGAAAGCAAAACCTTCCCTTTTGCCGCTAAGATAGTCTCCACAAGGCGCTCATGATAGGCTAAGTCGGATTCGTTCTTGTAGAGACGGCGGTCTTTTCGGGTGTCTGGCACATAAGGCGGATCAATGTAGAACACGGTCTCAGGCGTGTCCCAGTACTTGATGCACTCAATGCCGTCAATGCAATCTATTTGCACCCTGCTGAGGCGCTCATGCCAGAAGGTAAGGAGCTTTAGGCGGCTGCGCCACTTGCTGGTGGTATGAGCCATGTGATTATTTGTTTCGGTCAGCGCCCGACCCCAGTTTCCTTGTGTCCCAGCCTTACCGCTAAACCCCTGATTTTGCTTGACGAAGAAAGCCCACGCCTTATCTATATCGGTGGCGTTAGGGTCTTTGACTATTTGAAGAGCACGGGCAAACTCTGCACGGGCGTAGGGTGTGAATATCAGCCTGTGCGCCAGCTCCTCAAACTTGCCCTTGTCCTGCAATACCCGATACAGATTGACAATATCGCTGTCCAAGTCATTCAGCACTTCTACGGGAAAGGGGTTTGGTAAATGCCAGAAAACGGAGGCGGCTCCTGCGAACGGCTCCACATAAATCTGGCCAGCGGGGACGTGCTGGACAATCCACGTTGCAAGTTTTCCTTTCCCGCCAGCCCACTGGAAGGGCGCCATGGGACGGGGTGGGATGGGGATGCCATCCAGAAATTCCTTTTTCAGTTCCTCAATGGCTTCTTTTAGCTGGTCGGACTGGCGAGCGCTATCCATAGCGGCACCAAGTTACAAACTAACCCGATACGTATCCCGTCGCCCTCCTCGGTGCTTCTCAGTCCCCAAGTTGGGCGCATAGCAAAAA
>Ga0308392_1001298_pt1 | contig 10114 bp, 6 predicted proteins | sample Hotspr20Samplem2_FD_202361 | JGI IMG/M metagenome (GOLD analysis project Ga0308392, IMG submission 202361) | Hot spring phototrophic mat microbial communities from Octopus Spring, Yellowstone National Park, Wyoming, United States - 20050624_m2 ... | reverse complement strand
TCCGCGTCCGCTTCCGGCACGGTTTTGACCGCGAGGCGCTTCTGGTTCCCAATCAGGTCGAACCCATCGAAATCGAGTTGGGCCCCATCAGCGTGATCTTTCACCGCGGGCATCGACTGCGCGTGCATGTAACCTCGAGCAGTGCGCCGGGGTACGATCCCAATCCCAACAACGGTGCCCCGTTTCGGGCCGACAGCCCGAGCCGCAAGGCTCGCAATGGGGTTCTCAGCAACCGCCGATTCCCTTCCCATTTGCTCCTGCCGGTGTGCGGACCTGGTCCTTGACAAGGACCGGACCTTGGCGGATGGGGGTTGGGCCGAGACTTTGCAGGCTTGAGACGCTCGCGGTTTTTCGGCTCCGAGGCGGGTTGGAGGAACCGCCATTGCCAGCGCTTTCGCAAGCCATTTACTACGGCCTCTTCCCTCCTCCTTCTGCGGCCCCGCCGGCGGGCTGGACTTTGGCCCACTGCGGGGCAGGCAGGGGTGCCTGCCGTCCCCAAACGCACCCGCTCCTGAGTGCTTGCCCTCGCGCCAGACCACTCCACGCTCCGCCTTGAGGTTCCGCTCGATCAGGCCCGGGCCAGCAGCGCAGTGCGCGCCCTGGCCCAAGAGTCTTTGCCATGAACGACGGCAAGCCCGTCATCGCTATTTGTTTGGCTAGTTGTTTGTCCAACTGGAGAGCGCGCTTCAGGCGACGGTCTCGGCCCGGGCTCCAAGGCTCATGGCGAGGACGACCGGGGCCGGCTCAAGGCGCCAACGGCATCAGCTCGACCTTGCGGAACTCGATCGGATGACTCTCGGCCTGGAGTGCGATGTAGCCCTCGCGGAGCCGCTTGTCCCCGCTGCGCTGCTCGAGAAGTCGCCTGGCGTCTGCGTCCTCCGGATCCAGTTGCGGCTGCTCGTATTCCAAGACCAGCTCCCCGTTGACGAAATGCCGGATGCGCTCATCCCCGCGGACCTCGACCTCGACGGTCACCCATTGATCGCCGTGAAAGGTCTTTGAGCGGGAGTTGGTGCAGTGCTGCGTATGCAGCCTGCCATTGAGCACCACATGAGTTCCTGGGGTGCAGAGATTGGCCGTGGGCCGTTCGTTCCTTCCGTCGCCGCCAAGCAACTGCACCTCGATCGAGACGGGAAATTCCTGGTCCACGCGCATGGTCTCGGGTGCTTGGCAGTGGAACATGATGCCGCTGTTGCGCCAAGCCCAGCCTGGTCCGCTCGGGGTTTGCTCCCCCACAAACCGGTATTCGACCCGCAGCCGGTAGTGCGAAAAGGGCCGCATGAAAAACAAATGCCCGAACTTCCCGTCGAACTGCGTGTACTTGTCGTACGCCACGCGCAGCACGCCGTTTTCGACCCGAAAGGTGTCGAGGTGATTCTCGCCCAGCGGAAAGCCCTTAATCTTCACTTTCCAGCCCGACAGGTCGCGACCGTTGAAAAGCGGCAGCCAGGAATTCGTGGATCCGGGCGGGGCGGCCGCCTGCGTCACCCCACTGAAGCCAGCCGCCCAAACCAGCAGCAAGCCCACGCCGAATTGGACCCTCAGCCCGGAGAGACAACACCCCGAAAACGTGAAATTCATGCCTGTGAATTACCACGGCCGTGCCAGGTGGCCAAGGACGTCTTGCGACCCCGCCCGGCCCACGGCCAAGGGTTTCAGGGCGGGCAAGTCATCGAGTGGCACCAGGTTGAATCGGGAGCAGGCCAGGACCGGTTTTCTCCTACCTTGGCAGAGGCCACTACGGCCTTAATCCCAACTCGCCCCCATCCACACCCTCATCGGCAGCCCCGCTCTCCCTACGTGCGCTCATGGCCGACCAGCACCGTCTCGGCGTAGTCCGGTTCGTCGCCGATTCCTTGCGCCCCCCGGGTCGAGCACGCCGGCGTGCCAATGCGTTCCTGGCCCGGGGAGGCCGGGCCGTTCCGCACCGAAGGGATCGCGGCCTCTGGATTGCCCGGGGCGGTTACCCGCGGCTCCAACGCCTCCAAAAAGCTCCAAAGCCCGAACCGCCAGGTCCTCCGGTTCAGCCCGGAGGCCGCGGCGCCCGACCTCCCCAGCCGAGGTCTGGCTACTGGTCTGCCCGCCCTGCCGGTCCATTGGCCTCCAGATATGGCGCTTGCCCTCCGTGCGTGGCCGGGCCTCTCGCCGATCTGGAGGCGTTTGCCGGCCCTGGCCTATGGCTAGGTAGCGGGGGCCGATCGGCTGCCGTGCTGGTTACCACCTCGCTGCCACGCTGTTGCCTCCGGGTCCAACGAGCGAGCCCAAGAATCATTGGCTTTTGTGGCTTTACCTTGTTGGCTCCTCGGGCCAGAGTGCTCTTGGGCGCTCGGCCGGCCCGGACCCAGTGGGATTGCACGGTTTGGAGCAGGTCCTGCGGTTCCGCCCACCCTTGGACTACCATGTCGGCTTGCGCCTCGTTCCTCGCTCCACGCGGCAGCCAGGCCCTGAAGGGGAGACCTCGGTAACGAGCCTGCTGCCTTCGAAGTTCAAGGCCACCCCATGATTGGCGGCGCATCGGGGCACTTTGGGACGTTGCTACCGGCCTGCACCACCGCTTGGACGCTTCGCGCCGAAAGGAACGCGGGCCGGGTGCGCCGGCCCCAAGGCCCTGCGTCGGATGGGCCTGTTCCTGGGCCTGGGCAACCGCCTGTTCCTGGGCTGGCGCCACCGGTAGAAGAACCCTCAGCACCTGCTCCCCGATTTCTTGGATGCCATGAACACCGAACCGCATCGCTATACTTTCCGTTGTCTTCAGGCCCACCCAGCCTCCGAACTGGTCGGCCTGTTGGGGCGCATCGTGCTGGAATCAGCGTTGGTTGCTGGCGCCGGTGGGTAGCGGAGGAGCCGTCTCAGCCCGTTGCACCCGGCAGGCCCAGCGAAGGAGGAAGCGCAGCAGATGGGACAACCCGTGACCCGAGTAGCTTACACTTCCCCGCCACACGGCCGTGCCGGCAAGTTGTACCCTTTGGGGGCTGGCGAGAATCTATTTGACCCGCGGCGCCCGGCGCGCTAGGGTTTGGGTGCCATGAACGGGTGGCTGAACCTGCTGCTGTTGTCGGGCGCGCTGCGTGGGCGCGGCGCGGCAGTAGGGTTTTAGCCCCGGTTTTCGGATTCCGGAAAACCCCCACTGCCGGCCGGGCGGTGGGGTTTGAAGTTTTTCCCGCCGCACTGCCCCGGTTGGGGACCCATCTTTGGAAAGACTATGCTGAAAGAACCGTGTGGATCTGCGAGACGGCAACCAGGCCCTGGCGATTCCGATGAACGTGAGCCAGAAGCTGGAGATGTTCCAGGCCCTGGTGAAGTGCGGTTTCAAGGAGATCGAGGTGGGCTTTCCCTCGGCCTCGAACACGGAGTTTACCTTCAATCGACGGTTGATCGAGGAAAACCGGGTGCCCGAGGACGTGTGGATGCAGGTGTTGGTGCAGGCCCGGGAAGATCTGATCGAACGAACGTTCGAGTCCCTCGTGGGCGCTCGGCGCGTGATCATTCACATGTACAACTCCACCAGCCCGGCCCAGCGGCGGGTGGTGTTCAACATGACCCGGGAACAGATCGTTCAAATGGCCGTGCGGGGGGCGCGGATGATCAAGGAGCGCCTGCCCCGGTTGCAGGGGACCGAGGTGCGCCTGCAATATTCACCGGAGAGTTTTTCTGCTACCGAGGTGGAGTTTGCCAAGGAGGTGGCTGAGGCGGTCATGGAGGTCTGGGAACCCACCCCGGAGCGCAAGATGATCCTGAACCTGCCCGACACGGTCGAGGTGGCCATGCCCAATGTGTACGCCGATCAGATCGAGTGGATCTGTCGCAACATCCGCAACCGCGATTGTCTGATCATCAGCGTCCATACGCACAATGACCGCGGCACCGGAGTGGCTAAGACCGAACTGGCGTTGCTGGCTGGGGCCGATCGTGTGGAGGGTACACTGTTCGGCAACGGGGAACGGACCGGTAACCTCGACATTGTTACCGTGGCCCTCAACCTGTACATGCACGGGATCGATCCCGGGCTGGATTTCAGCGATATCAACCGGCTGCGCGAGGTCTACGAGCGTTGCACCGGTATGACCGTGCCTCCCCGACATCCCTACGCGGGAGAGCTGGTGTTCACTGCGTTCAGTGGGTCCCATCAAGACGCCATTCGCAAGGGGCTGCGGGAGTGGAACGAGGGCGGGCGCCAGTATTGGGACGTGCCGTATCTGCCGATCGACCCTCGGGACATCGGCCGGCAGTACCGGGAGGTGATCCGCGTCAACAGTCAGTCGGGCAAAGGCGGGGTGGCCTACCTGCTGGAGAACGAATATGGGATCGAGTTGCCCAAGGAACTGCAGCGGGAGTTTGGTCCGATTGCCAACGATGAGGTGGATCGTCTGGGCCGGGAGGTCAGCGGGGCCGAATTGAAGGCCATGTTCTGGCGTGAATACGTGGAGCGAACGGATCCCTGGGCACTGGTTGGCTTTGAGACGCAAAGCCGGAACGGTCGTGTCAGTTGTGTGGCGCGGCTGAGCCGAAAGGGCGAGCTGGTCGAGGTTCGGGGAGAGGGCAACGGCCCGCTGGCAGCTCTGGTCCACGGTCTGGTGGCTCATGGAGTGCCGCGGTTCGAGATCATCCATTACAGCGAGCACGCCCTCAGCGCCGGGGCCGAAGCCAGTGCCATTGCCTATATCCAGATCCGCTTTGCCGATGGTCGGACGCGATGGGGGGCGGGGGTCGATACCAATATCGAGCTGGCCGGGGTGAAAGCCGTGCTCAGCGCCCTGAATCGAGCTGTCTCCTGAGAGGGCGTGACGGACGCCGGAGATCGAATGGGACACGGCTGGTGTGCTGGCGGTGCGCCGTCGTTGGGTGGTGAAGGGAGGCCGACTGCCTGCCACCGCCGGGCTCAGAAAAGCTCGGGTTGCACGGAACCGCCCCGGCCGGGCCTTCTGGGTGGTGCCGTGCCTTCCAGAATCTGACGGAACTCGGCTTCTGTCAGGACGGGAATCCCCAGGGCGCGGGCTTTGTCCAGTTTCGAGCCCGGGTTTTCTCCGGCCACCAGATAATCGGTATTCTTGCTGACCGAGCTGGCTACGTGCCCGCCGGCCTGCCGAATCAAGTCGGCTGCCTGATCACGCGTCCAGCTCGAGAGGGTGCCGGTCAGCACGAAGGTCTTGCCCGCCAGAGCGCCGGCGGGGGCTTCACCGGGCGCCGTGCCCCTGGGCTGGATTTCCAGGGCGCGCAGGCGTTGCAAGACTTTGCGGCCCATGGGCGAGGCGAAGTAGGTAAGGACGCTTCGCGCTGCTACCGGGCCCACCTTGGTTACAAAGGCGGGGAAGGAGCTCTCAGACCGGGCGGCGGGGCGGGCAAAACCAGCCCGGACAAGTTCGGCTCCGATGCGCTCGGCTTCTTCGCGCAGGGCTTCGTATTGTTGGAGACGGCGTCGGCGCTCGGCTTCGGTTTGGGGTGGGTTTTTGCGGGAACTGGGGTTGAGCGCTTCGGCCTCGGCGGCGATCTCCTCCAGCCGGACCACGCCGCGCAGTAACGGGGACTGTGCCACGCTTTCCAGGTCCGGGTGAACTGCGGCAATGTCGTGGGCCGTGACCTCGCCCACCTCCGGAATCGCCAGGGCAAAGAGCCAGCGTGCCAGCGGCAGGGTCCGTGCGCGTTTCAGGGCCTCGAGCACCTTGCGGGCGTTCTTTTCTCCGAAGACACGGGGGGCTTCTTCCGTGCCAAGGTTCAGCCGGGCCAGCGACTCAAGGTCCAGATCGAACAGGTCGAGCGGTTCGTCGACCAGTTTTTGTTCGATCAGTTTTTCGGCCACGATGCCGCCAATCCCCTCGATATCGAGCGCCTTGCGCTGGGTAAAAAACTCGAGTCGGCGGACCTTTTGCGCCGGGCAACCGGCGATGTTCTGGCATCGCCAAGCGACCTCTTCTTCCCGGCCCCCAGCCACCTTTTCCTTGGCGATGGGCCCTCCACAGGCGGGGCACCGCCCGCCCACGTGTGCATAAAGATCGAAGGGTTTGGCGTCAGGTGGCCGCTTGCTTTTCACCACCTCCACCACCTCGGGGATGACCATGCCGGCCTTGCGAATGACTACGGTATCGCCGATGCGGATGTCCTTGCGGCGAATTTCGTCTTCGTTGTGGAGTGTGGCGCGGGTGATGGTCGAACCCTGCACAAAGACCGGCTCCAGCTCGGCCACCGGGGTCAGAACGCCGGTGCGTCCCACCTGTACGGTGATTCCTTTGAGCACAGTTTCGGCGGGCTCGATCCAGTGAATGGGTTTGTGCACGATGGCGTAGCCAGGGGCCCGCGCCTTGGCGGGGATGCGCGGCCACAGCGACAGGTCGTTGACCTTGATGACGATGCCATCGATCTCGTAGGGCAGTCGGTGGCGGAGGTCCCGCTCTTCGTCGTAGTTGGCCACCACCTCGGTTCGGTAGATCTCCAGCAAGTGTTCCAGGTCCCGGCACACCCACCAACAGGGTTGGGTGGGAAGACCAAACTCGCGCAGCGAGGTCAGCACTTCGGCATGGGTTCGGAACTGGATGCCTTCGCAGACACCCAGCCCGTAGAAGACCGCCCGCAAAGGGCGCCGTGCCACCAGGCGCGGGTCCAGGAGTTTCAAGGTGCCGGCGGTGGCATTGCGGGCGTTGGGGAAGGGTTCTTCCCCGGCCTGTTCAAGTTGGCGGTTGAGTTTTTCGAAATCGGTTTGAGCCATGTAAACCTCACCGCGCACTTCCAGGTAGTCCGGCGGGTTGCGTACTTGCAGGACCAGCGGGATGCTCCGGATGGTACGAAGATTGGCCGTGATGTCGTCGCCCTCAGTTCCGTCGCCGCGCGTGAGCCCCAGCACAAAGCGCCCGTGCTGGTAATGGACGCTGATGGAGACACCGTCCACTTTGGGTTCCAGCACGTATTCCAGCCGCTCCAGCCGCAGCGTCTTGCGAAGGTTCAAGTCCCAAGCCCGCAATTCGTGGAGGGTATGCTGATCCTGCAGTTGCTTGCGTCGCGCGTCATCCGGTTCTTCGGCCCGGGTGGGATGGTCGGCGGGGCGGATCTTTTCCAGGGAGAGCATGGGCACCTGATGGCGTACCCTTCGAAAGCCTTCGAGGGGTGCACCGCCCACGCGTTGGGATGGCGAGTCGGGCGTGACCAGCTCGGGGAACTGCCGCTCCAGATCGAGCAGCTCTTGAAACAGCCGGTCGTACTCGCGGTCGCTGATTCTGGGGCGCGCCTCCACGTAGTAAGCGTGGTCATGGGCGCGGATTTCGGCCACCAGTTGGGCATGGCGGGCTTTAGCTTCGGCGAGGGTCATGGCGTTGCGGCCCCGTGGTGGGGTTTTCATCTGGGCCGGGGAGGGGAGGGGACGACTGACTCCGGGTTGCCATCTGCGGTTCAGCGCTGTTCGGCGGGGGCTGGCACCTGCCGGCTGACCTTGAGCACCTCGGCCGCTGGCAGAATGATCGCCGCGGTGCGATCGGCCTGCACCCCCAGCAAGGGGGAACCGCCGCCCGGTCCGGGTACGCTGCGCAGGACGCAAATCCCCAGCACACGACCATCCAGCAGGAAGGCCGGAGAACCGAGGGTGGTGGTGGTGATGGTGTCATCCGGCACGTAGAAAAGGCGGGGCCGTTGCACCACCGCGCTGATGCGTTCGTAGGAGGCTCCGTGGGCACGACCCGCAGCGCGGCCCAGTCGTGTAATGGTAATCACTGGCTCCAACGTCTCGGCAGGCCCGGCCTGTTCCAGGTTCACGTAGGGCATGGGTTCGGCCGGCGGTGTTTTGGGGCGTACGAAGACCAGATCCAGGTCGCGGTCTCGTAGGACCACCTCCGCGGGCAGATCCGTGCCATCTTCCAACAAGATTTTCAGGTCGGTGATCTCGGAATCCATCTTGAACCGGGATTCTTCGCCCTCCAAGCCTGCCAACAAATTGCCCAGCAAACTGGTGGGATCGGTGGCCGACAGTGCCAGGACCGTCAGACCGTTCGGTGCGATGACGGTGCCGGTGGCTTCCTGACGGTTCTCCCCGCTGGTTTGACCGCGCCCGCCCAGAGTCATGCGAGTCTTCATGACAATTTGGACGGTGACCACCGCCTGACGGTGTTTTTCGAACACGACTCTGCCCAATCGGGCAATCTCGTCAGCCTGGGCCCGGTGGACCGGGCTGTGAGACCCGAGCACGAGTAAGGGAATCAGCAGAGCAGAGAATGCGCGCATAAACGACAAAGGGTTAGCGATCCCATTTGGGTTCCAGTTCAAGGTAGCGGGTGTGAATGCCACGGAGCACCTTCAAGATGACAGGGCTCTGACGGGCAGTGGCGGCCCGTTCCAAGTGACGGCGCAACGAGTCCACGTCGGCCACGGGTTGACCGTCCACCTCCACAATCAAGTCGTCCACCAGTAGCATGCCCAGGTCGGCCCAACCACCGCGTCGCACCTCTGTGACCCGGGCACCGGTCTGATCTTCCGGCCATTGTTCCTGGGCCCGGTCAAAGAAGGAGATGTCGCGGGCGGTGAACTCGAAGGCCTCGTTGCGGTAGGTTTTCATTTCCTGGGGCAGCCGGGGAGAGGCCACCAGTTCGACCTGGGTTTTCAGGGTTTGGGTGCCGCGCAGCAGGGTGAGGGTGACGGTGCTACCGACTTCGTACTGTCGGATCAGGGCCCCGAGTTCATCGGCATGCTCGGCACTGGTGGCCGTGAGGGGCTCGCCATCCACGGCCAGGATGACATCGCCCACCTGCAAACCGGCGCGAGCGGCGGTGGAACGCGGATAGACCCGGGTCACATAAAACCCACGCAGATCCGGTCGACCCATTTGCTGGGCCAGGGGCCGGGTCAACACCTGTACCTCCACTGGCAGCCATGCCTTGGTAACCTCGCGCCCCGGATCCTCGAACTCCCGGATCCCGAGCCGGACCACCGTCAAAAAGCGTTTATCTCTGCGCTCGAAGGTCGCCAACACCGGAACCGGTTCGGTCCGGTTGCGGGTGAGCGCCTCGGTCCGCTGAATCAGTTCGGCCAAGCACCGGACCGGCTCGTCATTGACGGCCACCAGCACATCTCCCTCGCTTAGTGGGGGCCGGGCCTCGCCCGCAGGTCCGCCCGCCCTCACCGAGGTGACCACCACTCCGTTGGTGTCCGGTCGTTTCATCTCCCGGGCTGACAAAGGCGTCAAATCCCGGGCGGTGATCCCCCAGACCTTCAGTTCGCGCGGCCGGGCCAGAAACTCCCCGCGTTCGACCGGCACAATCGTCAGCGCCAGTTCTCGTCCGTCACGCTCCACCACGCACGGCACCGGCTGTCCGATCGGCAACCCGCAAGCCAGGCGCATGAACTCGGGCATCTGTTCGTCAAAACGCACATCGATTGGGCTTCCTGCCAGAGACACCAGCAAATCACCCGCCCGGAGCCCGGCGCGCTCGGCGGGGGAATCTGGCAGGACCCCGGACACCAGCACGCCGCGGCGTGCCTCGGACCGTTTGAAGCGGGGCTGCACGTCCAGTCCCAGCCAACTACGCCGGACGCGTCCCTCGGCAATCAGTTGGCGGGCGACCTCTGAAGCCAGATCGATCGGAATGGCTCCGCTCAAGCCCAGCCGGATTTCATTAATGCCCACCACCTCGCCTCGCAGATTGACCAGCGGCCCACCCGAGTTGCCGCCGAAGATCGGGGCATCATGGCCGATCCACTTGACCAGCGATCCCACATCCTCGCCATCCAGCCGCAAGCGAGCCGATGGTCCCATGAACCGCGGCAGGATCATTTCGGTGTTGCTTACGATGCCCAACGTGACCGATTGGGACAAGGCCATGGGACTGCCCATCGCCAGGACGGGATCCCCTACCCGCAAGGCCGAGGAATTCCCCAACCGGGCCGGGGTAAACCGCATCGGCCGCTCCGGCTTGAGTTTCACCACCGCAATGTCCGTTAGGGCATCCGTCCCTACCAGCTCCCCCTCCACCTCTTCCAGGTTCCATAACGTGCAAAAAATCCGCGTGCCCCACCCGGCCACGTGATGATTCGTGATCAAATAACCGTCCTCACTGATGATCACGCCACTGCCCACCGATTGAGTCTTGACCTCCCGTCCGTCCACGTAATCGGTGCTGACCACCCGCAGCCGCACCAG
>Ga0308392_1001288_pt1 | contig 10139 bp, 6 predicted proteins | sample Hotspr20Samplem2_FD_202361 | JGI IMG/M metagenome (GOLD analysis project Ga0308392, IMG submission 202361) | Hot spring phototrophic mat microbial communities from Octopus Spring, Yellowstone National Park, Wyoming, United States - 20050624_m2 ... | reverse complement strand
AGGCCGCATGAAGGTCCGGGGTCACCGCGCGCCGAGATACCCGTCCAAACCGGCGGAGCTGGCCGCCAGTGCTTTTGCCCTATTTGCGGAGAAGGGATTTGACGGGGTGAACCTGGACCAGGTCGCGGCGCGCGCCGGTGTCACGAAGGGAAGCCTCTACTGGCATTTTCGTTCGAAGCGGGATTTGATCCTGGCCGCCTGTGCGCACTACTACCGCACCTACCAGCGGCGGATCAACGAGGAGCTGGCCACACTGACCGACCCCAGCGAGCGTTTGGAACACACCCTCCGGGTGGCCGTGCGGACCTGTCTGCTGGACCACGCCAACCGCGTGTTTACCATGGAGATTTTCCGGTGGTCTGTTCATGACCCCGAGGTGCGGCGCGGTTGGCAGCAGTTCTACGACAGCGTCCGTGAGTTTTACATCGGGCTGGTGCGAGCTGCCGCTTTGGCCGGGGTGGTACGCGTAGCCGATCCGGAGCAGGCAGTGAATCTGATGCTGGCCGCCATGGAAGGCATCAAATTGCGGGCGCTTTTCGAGCCTGAGATCTGCGCGCCGGCCGAGGAAGAACGGATACTGGCCGGTTTGAAGGAAATCCTTGGATTCAAATCTGTTCTGACGGTGGCGTGACGATCCATGCATTCTCAACCCAGGTTTCGGCTGCGCATGACCATACCGATCAGTATGGTAAACTTTTCAATCCTCCCCTCATGAAAATGGTTGTCCTCAAGGCGGGTAAGCACTGGGGCCCCACCAAACCGGCGGAAACAGTCCGGTGCGGGTTTACCTTGATTGAGCTGTTGGTGGTCATCGCTATTGTGGCCATTTTGGCAGGCATGCTCTTGCCGGTGCTCGCTCGGGCCCGGAGCAAGGCTGACCAGGTCTACTGCCTGAACAACGTCCGACAAATCGGGTTGGCCTCCAGCCTGTACGCCCAGGATTTTGCCGATCGGATCGCTCGCATGCTCAACTGGGGCAGGGCTTGGGGACCAGATCACTACCGGATTGGGGACAAGTGGATGCCGGAGATGTTCGAGCCCTATCTGGGGCCCAACACCGCCCGCCCCACCACTCGGGATCCAGATCAATACCGGCCCAGCCGTGGGCTGTTCGCTTGTCCTTCGAGTCTGAGAGGTCGGATCGTGGTCCGAGGTTCCAATGACGACGTGTTCAGTCGGGAGTTTTTCTTTTTCAACGATGGCGTGACCTATGTGTGGTCACACATCTACTTCGACCCTTGGCGTCAGAACTATGCCTTAGACAAGCCCATCAGCGGGCGAAAAGCCAGCGATGTGAAGAATCCCACCAAGGCGGTGTTGGTCTGGGAGATTCCCTACCACCGGGCGCAGAACATGCCGCATCGACTGGGCATGAATGTGGTCATGGCCGATAACAGTGCCCGGAGACTTGTCGGTAACCCACGGGAAACAGACTGGTGGCGAAATCACAGTTACGAAGGCTGGGATACCGATCGACCGCCCCCGGCAAACCCTTTGTGATGCTCGACCTTTCTCGAGGACCCACAAGAAACCTGCAACCTCAAACAACCCCACAAACCATGAAACTCCAAACCCATGAAACCCCGAGAGAAACCCTGAACACCGTGACGGCTGCATCCGGTTCGGGCCCAGCCTCTGAGGATTGTCCCGGTATGCCTGCAAGGCGTGTGCATTGGCGGTCGCGCGGATGGATAGCCACGACCGTTGCTGCAATCACGATGATCCTGGCACCGGCAGGCTTGCTGTCGGTCCGGGGGCAAGACCGGTTCATCGCTTATCTGGTGCCGGCCGGCACGACGGGCAACCAAAACTTTGGCGGTGTGCTTGGCATGGACTTCGACGTCCAGAACCCCGTATTGATCACGAAACTGGGTGTGTTCGATGACGGCTCGGACGGACTCAACCTGACACTCATTGCGCGGCTTTGGGACCGGGCGACGCAGACCGAATTGGCAGCTGTTGAGTTCACGCCTGAGGATCCGGGCGAGCTGATCGGGGGCAGCCGCTTCAAGCCGCTGCCGGAGCCCATTCGGCTGGAGATCGGCTTTCAAGGCACGATCACTGCCGAGGGTTACGGGGCCACGGAACAGTTGCGAAATGGCTTCGGTAACCCGGCCAACATTGTGTGGACCACTCAGGATGGCCATGGCTCGCTGGCATTCGTGGGTTCGAGCCGGTGGGGGCTGTGGCCGGGAACATTCCCGGGCACGGTGGATGAAGGGCCGGCTGCGCGGTATGCGGCCGGCACCTTCGAGTTCGAGACCACGCCGCCGCTGCTGCCCGGAAGGGCCGTGGTGACTGCCAAGCCGGGCGATGGGCAGGTCGTTTTGACCTGGACACCGGTAACCGCTCCACTACCCGCGGCCCGATATCGGGTCCTGCGCGCGGCCGGGAGTATGGGCCCGTGGGAGCAGATTGCCGAGGTGGAGGGGACCAGTTACCTGGACGGCGGCCTGACCAATGGCGTTGATGTTCGTTACGTGGTGCGAGCGGTCTCAGCCACGGGCAAGGTGGGTCCGGATTCGGACGTGAGGTGCGCGGCGCCCTACGTGTTGGCGCCCAATCACCTCATTGCCTACTTCGTTCCGGCTGCTGCGGGCAATCAAGCCTTTGGCGGGTCGCTCGGCCTCGACTTTGACGTCGAGAATCCGATCATTGTCAAGCGTTTGGGTGTGTTTGACGATAACGCGGACGGTTTGAAACGACCGTTGGCGGCGCGAATTTACAATCGAGAAACTGAGGAGGTGGTGGCCGAGGTGTTGTTCGCTCCGGGCGAAGGGGTGCTCATCGAAGGGATGCGGTTCAAGGCGCTAGAGTCTCCCTTGCGATTGGAGGAGGGGTTCCAAGGGGTGATACAGGCCGATGGTTACGGCGAGGAGGAACGTCTCCTCAACTCGCATGGAGACACCAATCGCATCATTTGGACCTTGTATGACGGCAACGGATCGATTCGTTTCGTCGGGTCCAGCCGCTGGGCGGTGAGTCCGGGGGTGTTCCCCAGCACCATCGATCAGGGACCGGCCGCCCGGTTCGCCGCCGGCACGTTCGAGTACGAGGTGCTGCCCCCGGCCCGGCCCGGCCGGCCGACGTTACACGTGGTCGTGCCGTACGAGGACGCTGCCGTGACCTTGTACTGGGATGCGGTTACCAATCCATTGCCGGCGGTGAAGTATCGCGTGTACCGCGCCACCGAGGCCACTGGGCCATTCACCCAGGTCGCCGAGACGGCGACCACTGCCTATCGTGACACGGGCCTGCCGAATGGCATTGAAGTGTTCTACTTCATCCGTGCCGTGGCCGAAGGCGGCCAGGAAAGCCGGGACTCGAACCTGGTGCGCTCGACTCCCAACCCACGGCTGGCAGGGGTGGCGTACATTGTATCTGTGGGAGTGACAGGTATCGGGACTTTTCCAGGGTCCTTGGGCATGGACTTTGACGTGGCGCGTCCGGTGCGGATTACGGAACTGGGCGTGTTTGACAACGGGGCGGATGGCCTGGGGCAAGCCCTGACCGCCGTGCTGTACAATCGGGATACCCGGGAGCCGGTGGCCACGCTGAGCTTTACCCCCGAAAACCCGGGAACGTTGCGCGACAGTAGTCGTTTCAAGCCATTGCCGGACCCGCTGGTGTTGCCTGCTGGTTTCAAGGGGACCATTGCGGTTTCCGGCTACGGAGACTTGGAACCCTACTTTAGCAACTCAGCGAACGTGTCGGAGCTGCAGGTTTTCGGCGGCGGCTCCCTCTTGTTTGTGGGCTCTGGACGGTATGGCCCGGCGGGCCAGTTTCCGGCCACGCCTGACACCGGACCGCCGAACCGCTATGCGGCGGGTACGTTCTACTTTGAGCCATTGCCGGAAGCGATCCGCATTTACATCAGCCTGGTCGGGCAAAGGGTTCGCATCACCTGGGAGGGCGGAGGCAGACTGGAAAGTGCGCCGGAGGTGACGGGTCCGTGGGCAGAAGTGACCGGAGCCGTGTCAGGAAGCGAATTCCCGGTCACGAACACTCGGCAGTTCTACCGCGTGCGGCGGTGAGCGCCGTCGGAAGGTAAGGCACCTGCTCCGGGACCGAATTTCCGGCTGGCGAGTTGCGGCCGGGTGGTGGAGTCTTTCCGGGGCGGCGGCTGGCCCTGGAAGGCAACAGCGGTGAGCGCGTAGCCCTGACACGGGCTGCCGACCACTTGGAACCAGAAGTCCTGGGAAAGCCTTATGAAAATCGGTTTCCACACCGACGCGTTCAATTCGGCCTACTGGTCGTTCGACAAGTGCCTGGAATGGGCGCAGCGGAACGAGGTGCGTTACATCGAATGCGGTCTGATCGACGGGGTCAGTTGGGTGCACGGCCTGGGTTATTACCCGCACGTGGCCCTCTACGAAGATCCGGTGTTGCTCCGCCGGAAGATGGACAGGTACGGCGTTCGTTTCTCCCAGGTGGACGCGGCATTTCCCCTGTCCGTGGAGGAAGGCCCGCTGCGGGGCGTGCCGTACGTGTTGAGGGCCATTGCCTGGGCGGCGCAGGCGGGCTGCCCGTGCGTGGACACCACCGACGGGCTCCATGCGCCCGAGGGATTGCCTGAATCGGAGGCCATCGCGCAAATGAAGCGCTGTTACCAGCAAATCCTGCGCGTGGCCGAGGCGCACGAAGTCGTGGTCAACATCGAGCCTCACGGCTACTTCACCACCAACCCGGATCGGATGGAGGAATTGCTGGCCTTCAGTGACAGTCCTTATTTGCGTATGAACATGGACACCGGCAATACTTTCATCGCTGGACGGGATCCGGTGGACTTTCTAAAAAGGTTTCTGCACCGGGTCAGTCATGTGCACGTCAAGGACGTGTCCGAGTCGCTGGCCCGAGCGGCGCGGGGCGGTCTGACCGGCATTGCGGTCAGCTCCTGTCCGTTAGGCGGTGGGGTCAACGCCGGCAACATTCGGGAGTGCCTGCGGCTGCTGCGGGACGCCGGTTACCGGGGCGTATTGAGTATCGAATGTGAGGGGGCCGGAGGCCCGATGATCGAGGAATCCTTGGCCTGGCTGCGTCGAACGTTTCAGGAGCTCGGGATTGCCGAGGAGACCTAACGCCCCGCTTTCCTGAATGCATCTGCTTCCGATTTGAATCGGATTACCGCATATGAAGAAGACCGTCCGCTCCGAGGTTGTGAGTCGTCGGCAATTTTTGCGCACCACGGCAACGGTTGCTGCAGTAAGCCTGGCGAGTGTGAGCGTGGAACGTTTCGCGCATGCGGCCGTCAGCGATGCGCTCCGCGTGGGTCTTATCGGCGCCGGTGGCCGCAACACGGGCGCGGGCGTGCAAGCGCTGAGGGCCGACCCAGGGGCCCGCTTGGTCGCCATTTGCGACATCTTCATGGACCGCGTCAAAAGCGCGCGCGAGCATATCCGCGCCGAATTGGCCAAGGACGGCCGCGCGGATGCGGTCCAGGTGCCCGACGTGCACTGCTTCACCGGCTTCGACGCCTACAGGGAGGTCATTGTTCTGAGCGACGTGGTCTGCATCGCCAACGCGGCCAAGTTTCATCCGCTTCATGCTTTAGCCGCTCTGGAGGCGGGCAAACACCTCTTTGTCGAAAAACCCCACGGCATTGACCCTTACACCGTGAAGTTGATGCGACGGACCTGCGACCTGGCTCGGGAGAGACTGCCGACGCCCAGGGGCTCGGGGTGTGTTCGCCGTGATTCGCGGCGTTTCTTGCTGGGGCGCTGCGGGCCGTATCCCCAACGGGACAGAGTCGAGACGAATGTTCGTGAGCCGGTTCCGGCCCGTCGCATGCGGGGGGGACGGTTGACCCTTTTGGAGAAGAACTTGGCGGGCGGGGTGCTTACTGCGTCCGCTGTGAGTCTCTCAGGGTCTGTGGACTCTCCCCCAGTCATGGGTTCCAGCGCCAGGGCGAGCTTGGTCAGATGATACAGGTCCGCCCGGGCGAAGGGGCGGTCCACGTGTCGGGCCAGTTCGTCTGGGTTGGCGCCGCGCAGCCAGGCCAGTGCTTGGAAGGCCCCGAGGGCCAGGTCGGGTGGATCGAACAGGTTTTCGCCGAAGTGGACCTGGCGTTCCTCGCCCACCAGCCACCAGGTGGCATAGAGGCGTGTGAACGCGTCCCACACTGCTGTGACAGCCTGGGGCGTTTCGCGACGGATCCAATCGGCCAATTCCGGCGTGAGGTCGCGGAACAACGCTACCTTGTGACGGTGGGGCCAGACGCGAAACGACAGCGAGTCGCCGTTGCCGATGAAGCGGTCCAACTCGCCAACCCCGGCGAAGGAGGTCAAGGTGCCCTCCTGGGCGGCGCGGCGCCACCAAGCGAGCAGCTCGCTGCCGAGCGCATCGAACTGCCGACGAGCGGCTGTTGCAGTGTGGGAGTCGCCGGCCAGTTCGGCCAGTTGCTGGAGGGCCAGCAACGCTCCGAGGTAACGGTTCGCGTGCAGGTCGCCGCGCTGGCCGTCCAGCCGCCAGCCGGATTGGGCCCATTGCTCGAACGCCGCACGCAGTTGGGGCCAGGCCGCCCGAACGCGATTCGTCTCGCCCACCCGGGAGACGTAAAGCCACACGGCAGGCAGATGACCGAAGGGATGGGGGGGACGCTCTTTGGCGGGGCGACCGCTCCAACCCGGTGGCACGGGATGAAATTCGCGGCGTGCGCCAGTGGTCACGGGATAGGCCCCGGCGTCGCTGAAGGGCGGATGTCGTTCCCACTCCAGGGCCAACCGCTCACGCACGCGGGCTTGGAGCGGGTCGCCGGCCAGGTGCGGATACGCCCAAGCCAGCGCGCTGAACAGTTCTGCGCTGTGCGCGAAGAACAGTTCGCGCCCTGCCAGCCCCGGCTCCACAACTAACGGCGACCACTGTCGGTCGAGCACCTCCGCTACAGCGGCGCGGAGTTGGGCGCGGAGGTCTGGCGAAGCCGGTTGAGGCGCGCGGTCTCCGGAGACTGTGTCCGCCTGGACAATCCGTTCCTGGGGCGGGGCGGTGGGCCGGTTTGTGCTCAAGCAGAGCAGGCGGCTCCCTGTGATCCAGAGCACGCGGCCAGCGGCCCGGGCCACGCCGCCGCGAGCGGGTCCGTGCCACTCGTTGCGCGCCCAGGGCGGGTTACGGGGAAAGCCGCCGTAAGTGTCCCGCGCCCCGTGCAGGTTGGCCAGATGGCGCGTTGGCAAATCGAACGCGCTGAGCGTGGCCTGATGTACCACCAGCGCCACAGGCCCGGCCAGCGTGAAAGACTGCGCTTCATCCGCCGTGCCCCAGAAGGTGTTCCAAGGCGGCTGGGACCCGTGCTGATGAAAGAGCGGTTCGATGCGGTTTTGCTCCAGGTCAAGCAACCCTAGCGCCACGAATGGCGCCACGCCGAGGTTCCAGTTGCCGTAGACGCTGCGGTACATCACCAGCAGACGGCCGTCCAACGTCAGCGCCGGGGGATTGCCCACGCCCTGGCAACCGCCGGTCCACAACACCGGCGGCCGGGGTTGCAGGGCCCCGGTTTCCGCGTCCAACATGAAAAATGTTTGCGCCGCGACGTTGGTTTCCAACCAGGCCCGCACGGCGGTTTGCTCGGCGGCCCACAACTCGGGAGTGCCGCGAGCGGCGTCGCTCTTGAGCCAAGCATCCAGCTTTTCCCAGGAACTGGCGTCTATGCCGGCTTGGCGCGTGAGCATTGCACGATCTTCGTTTAAGCGATCAGCAAAGTTGATCGGCGGACTGGTGCGGATGACCACGCGCAGGCGTCCCTCTTTGCCCCGAACGATCATCGGCGGATAATCGCGGGCGGACTGACCCTGCAACGGTTGTTGCCACACCGGACGACCTGCCTCGGGTCCCTCAGCGACGAACGCCCGGGCCACCAGGTCTTCGGCCGTTACAATCACACGCGTGCCGTCCCAAGCGGCCGGCTGGCGAATGGGAGCCGGTAACTCGGCACGCCACTGGACCGCACCCGTGGCGAGGTCCAGGCAGTAAAAGTGGCCGTCGCGGGAGCCGAGGAAGATACGCTCGTTCACCACCAACGGTGCAGCGGCAAAACCACTGCCGTTGGTTTCGGCTGCGGCAGTCCAAAGCAACTTCCCGGAAGAGGCGTCCAGTGCGTAGACGCCTGCTGCTGCGCCCGCAGCGGCCAGGATCACGCGGTTGTTTTCGACGGCTGGTGCATGCAGCAAGGGCCCAGGAGCGGCAAAGCGCCAGAGCGGCCTGCCGGTTGTGAGATCCAACGCGTAGAGATGCCCGGCATGAGTGGCCACGAAGACTCGCCCGCCAGTCACGATGGGTTCCACGGCTGTGCCGATCCGTTCCCCGGCGAAGGCCACCGTCCACTGCAGGTGCAGAGATAACGGGAGGGCTTCCGAGGTGAGGGCGGTTCGTTGGGCGTTGCCGCGTAGTTGGGGCCAATCGGCCGGAGCGATCCAGGGACCAAGCGCCACGACGGCGATCCAGAGCCGGCAGTGCAGTGCCTGTCGTGAGCCCATGGAGCCTCTTATACCACTAGAGAAAGGGCCGAGCAAGGTTGACCCGATTCGGGAATGCCCGGGCTCAGTAAGTTTGCAACCGGAAGAATTGGAAGGGCGCGTCGAAGGGCAGGGTGACCCGGTACCCGAGGTCCTCAGGTATGATGGGACCCGGCACGGGAGACCACGCTGGATTCGGGGTGAGGTTGGTGGAGCTGACGACGCGCATGCCGGCACCGCTCAGGGGCCACTGCAATTCCAATCCCTCGGGAATTCGCCGCGCCTCCAGTCGAACGGGAGAGGTCAGTCGCCCCAGGGCAGCGGCTGCTGGCAACACTTCGCCGTTGGGACCGAAGAGGGAGCGCCGGTCGAAGCCGGCGAGGCGGTAGCCCGGGAGCGGTTGGTACTCGGCAGCCCACCAGAAGATACCGCGACCCAGTTGGTTGGGCACTCGGTTGATCACTTCGGCCAATGCGCGGACAAACTGGACCTGTCCGTTGGTGGTGGGCGGGATTCCCCAGAGGTTGGTGGTTCCGTCGAACGGGAAGGCGGTCTCTACCACCACGACGGGTTTTTGGTAACGCAGGGCTGCGTTGGTCAGTGTGTGACGGAGATTGTCGAGGGACCCGTGCCAGAACGGGTAGTAACTCAGGCCAATGAGGTCGAAGGGCACGTTTTGGGCGCGTAGTCGGTCAAAAAACCACTGGGTACCGGCCCAATCGCCGCCGCGATCGATGTGGATCATGATGAGGGGTCCGCCCTGGGGGACGGCGTCGCGAAGGCCTTGGATGGCAGCGCGCAGCAGTTGTCCCAGGCGTGACCATTGCAGGGGGGTATCGTTGGCGCCGCCCACGTGCCCATGGGGCCAGAGCATGCCCTGGGTGATTTCGTTGCCTACCTGGACATACTCGGGCACGATTCCGGCGGCGGCGAAGGCCGCCAGCACATTGCTGTTATATCTTCGCAGCTCGACCAGTAACTCGGAGAAGGTGAGGTTGGTCCAAGCGGCCGGCAGACGTTGTTTGCCGGGGTCGGCCCAACTGTCCGAGTAATGAAAGTTGAGAAGGAGCCGATGTCCGGCGGTTTTGGCGCGGAGGGCTAGAGGCAGGGTGTAGTCGAGGTTATTGATGGCGTTGTAAGGGTCGGCAGCGGCCTGAGCGGCGGTGCTGGTGAAGAGGCGCAGGCGGATGCAATTGAGGCCCTGGTGCCGGAGGATATCGAGGGCGTTGGTAGCGACGCCGTTCTGTCGGTAGACGATCCCGCGCTCCTCGAAGAAGCGCAGGTGGGACATATCGGCGCCGGCGAGGAAGGGGAGGTTTTGGGCACGGCCAGCGGGTGTCAGGACGGCCATCAGAAGCAGGCCGCTGGCGACCAAGAGATGAATGGGCCCGGGTAAGCGACGATGGATGTGCGCTCGGGCCATGGCAGGGCCGGGTTTTCTCGGAGCGATGTTACGGGCCGACCAGCCGGAAAAACTGCTGGGTGAGCCCGAGCGGTACGGTGAGACTGCCCTGACCGGCTGTATCCGGCACGTCCTGCCAAGGTCCGGTCACGGTGGGGGCGCTTTGGAGTCGGACACGGGGACCGGCCTGCCAGCTCAGCTCGAGGGTGGCCGGTGCGATCACCCGGTTGGTGAGAGGGCCGAGGGAAGTGACGTTGTTGAGAAAAGCGGTTGGGAGGACCACTGCATGGGTG
>Ga0308392_1001287_pt1 | contig 10144 bp, 7 predicted proteins | sample Hotspr20Samplem2_FD_202361 | JGI IMG/M metagenome (GOLD analysis project Ga0308392, IMG submission 202361) | Hot spring phototrophic mat microbial communities from Octopus Spring, Yellowstone National Park, Wyoming, United States - 20050624_m2 ... | reverse complement strand
CTGGACGCCGGGGCCAAGCTCCTCATCGCCGGGGACGTGAGCTATAGGCGGGGCAAGGTGGTGGACCTCCGCTCCATCGCCGAGGAGGCCATCCGCGACCTCCCCCTCAAGGTGGTCTGGTTCCAGCGCCTGGGCAAGGCGGAGCTTCCCCCGGGGCACTACGACTTTGAGGAGCTCCTCTTCGGCCACCCGCCCGAGGCCCGGGCGGAGATGGTGGAGGCCGAGCACCCCCTCTTCATCCTCTACACCTCGGGCTCCACGGGAAAGCCCAAGGGCGTGGTCCACGTGCACGGCGGGTACATGGTGGGCACCACCTACCACCTGCGCACCTTCTTTGACGTCAAGGACGACGACCTCTTCTGGGCCACCAGCGACATCGGCTGGATCGTGGGCCACTCCTACATCGTCTACGCCCCTCTCCTGGAGGGCATCACCAGCGTCCTGCGGGAAGGGGCCCCCGACTACCCGGACCCCGGGGCCATCTGGCGGGCGGTGGAGCGCTACCGGGTGAACGTCATGTTCACCGCCCCCACGGCGGTGCGCATGTTCATGAAGTTCGGCCCCGAGTGGCCGAAAAAGTACGACCTCTCCAGCCTTCGCCTCATCGCCGTGGCCGGGGAGCCCCTGAACCCCGAGGCCCTGCGCTTCGCCTACCAGCACCTGGTGGACGAAGGGAGGCGGGGCTTTGTGGCCGACAACTGGTGGCAGACGGAGCTGGGAGGCCCCACCCTGGGCACCCCCCTCACCCTCCCCGCCAAGCCCGGCTTCGCCGGGGTAGCCCTGCCAGGGGTGGAGGCGGCGGTGGTGGACGAGGCGGGCCAGCCCGTGCCCCCGGGACAGGGCGGGCTTCTGGTCCTCAAGCGCCCCTTCCCCCACATGATGCGCACCGTCTGGGGCAACCACGACCGCTACCTGCAGTACTGGCGGGAGGTCCCCGGCAACGTCTACGTGGCCGGGGACGTGGCCAGCCAGGACGAGGAGGGGTACTATAGCGTCCTGGGCCGGGCCGACGACGTCCTCAACGTGGCCGGGCACCGCATCGGCACGGCCGACGTGGAGAGCGCCCTGGTCTCCCACCCCGCCGTGGCCGAGGCGGCGGTCATCGGGGTACCTGACCCCGTCAAGGGGGAGGCCATCAAGGCCTTCGTGGTCCTGCGCCTGGGCCAGACCCCTTCCGAGGAGCTTAAAGACAGCATCGTCCAGCATGTGCGAAGGGAGCTGGGCCCCATCGCCACCCCGAGCGAGGTGGTCTTCCTGGACAAGCTCCCCAAGACCCGCTCCGGCAAGATCCTGCGGCGGCTTCTTAAGGCCCAGGAGCTGGGCAAAGACCCCGGGGACCTCTCCACCCTCGAGGAGTAGCGCCCAAACGGCCACCCCGCCGGGAAGCTCCGGTGGGGTTTTGTTTCTGGGAAACCGCCCCTTTAGCGCATAGCGAAAAAAACCCCCGTTTCTTGACACCCTCCTCATGGGCCTCTAAGATAACCGCCACCAAACCGGGGTAAGGCAAATCCTACGCATCCCCAAAGCCTTATCCGGTTTGGCGAGGGAGGGAGCTATGGACGGAGGCAAGCTGGCGGAGTACTGGCAGAAGAACCTGGCTCTGATCCGAAACCTGCTGGTGATCTGGGCGGTGGTGGCCTATGGGCTCGGCATCCTGCTGGCCCCCGCTCTCAACAGCATCCGGGTTTTCGGCGGTCCGCCCTTGGGCTTCTGGATCGCCCAGCAGGGGGCCATCTGGGTTTTCATCGTCCTGATCTTCGTCTACGCCGCTAGGATGCAGGCCTTGGACCGGGCCTACGGCTTTGAGGACTAAGGGGGTAAACCGTGAGCGTTGAAGCCTGGACTTGGACCATTGTGATTCTCAGCTTTGCCCTTTACTTGGGCATCGGCTACTGGGCCCGGGTGCGGGAGACGGCGGGCTTCTACGTGGCGGGCCGGGGGGTACCCCCGGTGGCCAACGGGGCCGCCACCGCCGCCGACTGGATGTCGGGGGCCAGCTTCATCTCCATGGCGGGCCTCATCTCCTTCCTGGGTTACGACGGGGCCGTTTACCTCATGGGCTGGACCGGCGGGTACGTCCTTCTGGCCCTCCTCCTCGCCCCCTACCTGCGCAAGTACGGCAAGTACACGGTGCCCGAGTTCGTGGGGGACCGCTACTACTCCAACCTCGCCCGGGTGGTGGCCATCATTAGCGCCCTGTTCGTTTCCTTCGTCTACATGGTTCCCCAGCTCAGGGGCGTGGGCATCGTCCTCTCCCGCTATTTGGGGGTGGATGTGGCCACGGGGGTCTGGGTCGCCGTCTTGGTCACCGCCTTCATCGCCGTGATCGGCGGCATGAAGGGGATCACCTGGACCCAGGTGGCCCAGTACACCGTACTCATCTCCGCCTACCTGATCATGGGCATCGCCCTCTCCAACCTCCTCACCGGCAACCCCCTTCCCCCCCTCTCCTTCACCTTCAGCGACTTCGCCGTGCGCCTGAGCCAGCTTCAGGTGGAGCTGGGCTTCACGGAATACGTGGCCCCCTTCCAGAACCTCTCCGCCCTCAACGTCTTCCTCATCACCCTCACCCTCATGGTGGGCACCGCCGGCCTGCCCCACGTGATCATCCGCTTCTACACCGTGCCCAGGGCCTCGGACGCCCGCTGGAGCGCCGGCTGGGCCCTCCTCTTCATCGGCCTCCTCTACACCACCGCCCCCGCCGTGGCCGTCTTCTCCAAGTACAACCTCCTCAACACCCTGGCCAACAAACCCCTGGAGGAGGTGCGCCAGATCGACTGGGTGGCCAAGTGGGAGAAGACGGGCCTCCTCAAGTTTGACGACAAGAACGGGGACGGCATCCTGCAGATGAGCGGCAAGAAGGAGGTCAACGAGGTCACCATTGACCGGGACATCATCGTCCTCTCCACCCCCGAGGTGGCCAAGCTGGCCCCCTTCATCGTGGGCCTGGTGGCAGCGGGGGGCCTGGCCGCCGCCCTCTCCACGGCCGCAGGCCTCCTGATCGTGATGGCCAGCGCCATCTCCCACGACCTCTACACCCGGATGATCAATCCCAGAGCCTCTGAGGCCACCAAGCTCACCATCGCCCGGGTGATCATCGCCCTGGTGGTGATCCTGGCCGCCCCCTTCGGCATCAACCCCCCGGCCTTCATCGCCCAGCTGGTGGCCTTCGCCTTCGGGCTTGCCGCCAGCACCTTCTTCCCCGCCATCCTCCTGGGCGTCTTTGACCGGAGGATGAACATGCAGGGAGCGGTGGCGGGAATGATCGTGGGCCTGGTCTTCACTGCCTCCTACATCGTGGGCACCAAGTACCTGGGCTGGCCCAACTTCGTCTTTGGCATCACGGCAGAGGGGATCGGCACCATCGGCATGCTCCTCAACGTCATCGTGGCCTACCTGGTCTCCCGGGCCACCCCACCCCCGCCCCAAGAGATCCAGAAGCTGGTGGACGAGATCCGCGTGCCCAAGGGAAGCGGGGCCGCCGCCGACCACTAGGCCCTTCCGCCTATCCCCTGGGCCTCCGGGCCCAGGGGGCTTATACTCAAGCTGGAGGCGACATGAAGCTTTTGCGGTTTTACCTGGGAAGCCTGAGCGCCCTCTTCGCCTTTTACCTCCTGGGCCACTACCTCCTGGGCTTCCCCTTCCCCAACCCCGGGATTCTCTTCCAGATCGCCTTGGGCGTGGCCCTGGGCCTTTGGCTTGGCCTCCTCTACCACCGCATCTGGCCCTTACCCCCACCTGGATGGGGCCGCGTGGTGCGGCTTTTCGTGCTCCTGCCCCCGGCTTTCGTCCTGGGGGTGGGCCTCGTGGTCCTGTTTCAGGCGCAGGTGGCTCTGCACTACATCGTCCCCCTGATCGCCTGGCTTACCCCTAGCCATGGACCCCAGAACCATCCCGCCCCTGAACGCCCTTCCTGAAGCGGAGCGGGAAGCCCTCCTCCGCCAGGCCCAGGAGGAGGCCCATCCCCAAGGGGCCCAGATCCTGGAGCAAGGGGGGGAGCCGGCGGAAAGCCTCTACCTGGTGCTGGAAGGGGAGGTGGCCCTACGGGACGGGGAGGAGGAGGTGGGAAGCCTGGGAGCTGGGGAGTTTTTTGGATTTCCCTCCCTTCTTTCTGGGGAGCCCCCCGCCTTCTCCGTGGTGGCCAGGACCCCGGTCCGTATCCTGGTCTTTCCTAAAGAAGGTTTCCAGAAGCTCCTGGCCTTTCCCGAGGCCGCCCGCTTTTTTGGGCAAGGCCTGGCAAGCCGGGTGCGGCTAAGGGAAGCCCCGGACCTCTCCCTTTTCGCCCCGGTGGGGAGGCTCATAAGGCGCCCTCCGGCCTTCATCCCTCCCACGGCTACGGTGGAGGAGGCCGCCCGGAGGATGCGGGAGGAGGGGATCTCCAGCCTCCTGGTGGAAGGGGAGCCCCTGGGCATCCTCACCGACCGGGACCTGAGGAACCGGGTCCTGGCGGAGGGGCTTTCCCCCGCCACCCCCGTGGCCGGGGTCATGAGCACCCCCCTCTTCGCCCTCCCCGCGGAGACCCCCATCTATGAGGCGGTGGCGGCCATGGTGGAGCGGGGCATCCACCACCTGCCCCTCACCCAGGGGGAAAAGGTGCTGGGGGTGGTGACCCACACGGATCTGGTCCTGCACCAGGCGCAAAGCCCCCTCCTCCTCCTAAGGCGGATAGAGCGGCTGGACCTGGAGCGGTACGGCCTCGAAGTGGCCCACCTGGTGGAGGCCCTCTTCGCCCGGGGCCTGGGGGGGCTGGAGATCGGGCGGGTGGTGGCCTCCCTGAACGATGCCCTCCTCCGCCGCCTGGTGAGGGAGGCCGAGGCGGCCTTGGGAAACCCTCCCGTGCCCTACAGCTTTCTCGTCTTTGGCTCGGAGGGACGGCGGGAGCAGGCCCTGCTCACCGACCAGGACAACGCCCTGGTCCTGGCGGAAGGGGGGCACGAGGGGTATTTCCAGGCCCTGGGGGAAAGGGTGGTCCAGGGGCTGATCCGGGCGGGCATCCCCGAGTGCAAAGGGGGGTATATGGCCACCCGCTGGCGCATGCCCCTAAGGGACTGGGTGGCCACCTTCAGGAAGTGGATGGAAGCCCCCGAGCCCCAGGCCCTCCTGGACACCCAGATCTTCTTTGACTTCCGGGGGGTGGCCGGGACGCTTTCCCTGAAGCTCTTGGAGGAGGCCATCCTGGAAAGGAGCCGCAAGGGGGTCTTCCTCTACCACCTGGCGCAAAGCGCCCTGGCCTTCCGCCCCCCCTTGGGCCTTTTTGGCCGGGTGCGCACGGAGGAGGGGTTCGTGGACCTGAAGCGGGCCGCCCTGGCTCCCATCGTGGCCCTGGCCCGGCTTTACGCCCTCATGGCGGGCAGTCTGGCCAAGGGAACGGTGGAGCGCCTTATGGCCGCCCTAGCCGGGGGCACCCTGAGCCAGGAAGGGGCGGAGCGCCTGGCCGAGGCCTACCGCTTCTTCTTCCACCTGCGCCTAGGCCACCAGCTCGCCGCCTTCCGCCAGGGAAAGGAGATCGGCAACAGGGTCCTCTGGAGCGCCTTGTCCCCCCGGGAAAGACAGCTGGCCCTCGAGGGGTTCCGGGCCATCCTGGAGATCCAGGAGAGCACCGCAGCCCGCTTCCAACTCCGATGAAGGAAAAAGCCTTCACCCTCTTCCTCCTAGCCCTTTTCCTCTTTTTTCTGCCCCTGGCCCTCTTCCCCCTCTCCCCCTTGGGGCCCTTGGGGCTTCCCCCGGTCTACCTCTACCTCTTCGGGGCCTGGGGCCTGGTGCTCCTTTTGTCCTACCTCCTCTTCCGCAAGCCATGAGCCCCCTCTTCCTTCTCCTCGGCCTCTTCCTCTACCTGGGCCTCCTCTTCCTGGTGGCCCTCTTTGGGGAGGGGCGGGGGCGGGCCTGGGCGCAAAGCCCCTGGGTCTACGCCCTCTCCCTGGCCGTCTACGCCACCGCCTGGACCTTCTTCGGCAGCGTGGGCCGGGCGGCCACCCAGGGGGCCACCTTCCTTCCCGTCTACCTGGGGCCCACCCTGGTCCTCCTCCTCTGGCCCTTCCTCCACGGGAAGCTCTTGGAGCTGGCCCGGCTCCACCGCCTCACCTCCTGGGCGGACTACCTGTTTCTGCGCTACGGCCACGCCCCCTTGGGCTTCCTCACCGCCCTCTTCCTGGTGGTAGGCCTCCTCCCCTACCTGGCCCTGCAGCTCAAGGCCATCGCCCAAGCCTTCCTCTTCTTGAGCGGGGAAGAGGCCCCTTTAGCGGACGTGGCCCTGCCCACCACCCTCCTCCTCGCCCTTTTCGCCATCCTCTTCGGCACCCGCCGCCTGGACCCCTCGGAAAGGCACGAGGGCCTGGTCTTGGCGGTGGCCTTTGAGTCTGTGGTCAAGCTCCTCGCCCTCCTCCTGGTGGGCGGGGCGGCCCTCCTGGCCCTGGGCAACCCCTTCCCCAAGGCCATGGAGAGGCCCGAGTTCCTGCCCCTCCTCCTGCCCCCGGAAGGGGCTTCCGGCTACCTGGCCTGGGTCAGCCTCACGGTGCTGTCGGGCCTGGCCTTTCTCTTCCTGCCCCGGCAGTTCCACGTGAGCGTGGTGGAGAACGTGAACCCCAGGCACCTGGCCCTGGCCGCCTGGGCCTTTCCCCTCTACCTCCTCCTCATCAACCTGCCCGTGGTTCCCCTGGCCCTCCTGGGCCGCCTCCACTTCCCCCAAGAAAACCCCGACCTCTACGTCCTGGCCCTCGCCCAAGAGGCGGGCCCCGGCCTGGCCCTCCTGGCCTTTCTGGGCGGAGTCTCTGCCGCCACGGCCATGGTGATCGTGGAGAGCCTGGCCCTCTCCATCCTGGTCTCCAACCACCTCCTTTCCCCCCTCCTCCTCAGGGCCAAGGCCCTGGGGAGCCTCCTCCTCTGGCGGAGGCTTTCCATCCTCCTGGTGATGCTCCTCGCCTACCTCTACTTCCGCCTGGCCGGGGAGGCCTACGCCCTGGTGGGGATGGGGCTCATCTCCTTCGTAGCCGTGGCCCAGCTGGCCCCGGCCGCCCTTCTGGGGCTTTACTGGAAGGGGGCGACCTGGCAAGGGGCCCTGGCGGGGCTTCTGGGGGGGATGCTCCTTTGGGCCTACACCCTCTTCCTCCCCGCTCTGGCCCGCTCGGGCTGGCTTCCCGGGGTCTTCCTCGAGGGTCCCCACCCCTGGCTCCGCCCAGAGGGGCTTCTCGGGCTAGAGGGCCTGGACCCGGTCACCCACGGCTTCCTGGCAAGCCTCCTGGTCAACCTGGCCCTCACCCTGGGCGTCTCCCTCTACACGCGGAGGGAAGCCCCCAAAGAGGGGCGCACGGGGGAGGTGGCGGCGCTCTCCGCCCTCATCGGAAGGGTCCTGGGGCCGGAAGCGGAGGAGGGCTTCCAAAGGGAGGCCCAAGGCCTTCCTGGCCCCCAGGCGGCCGCCCGGGCCGAGGCCCTTTTGGCGGGTTCCGTGGGGCCCGCCACCGCTAGGCTCCTCCTCCTCTCCGTCACGGAGAGGGCCCCCTCGGAGGCCCTTGTGGAGGAGGCGGCCCGAGAGTCCAGGGAGGTCAGGGCCTACGCCAGGGCCCTGGAGGAGGCGAGGCGGGAGCTCGCCGAGGCCTACGAGCGCCTGAAAGCCCAGGACCAGGCCAAGGACGAGCTTCTGGCCGCGGTCTCCCACGAGCTCAAGACCCCCCTCACCTCGGTGCGGGCCCTGGCGGAGATCCTCGAGGCCCACCCCGACCTCCCCGAGGAGGAGAGGCGGCGCTTCACCGGCCTATTGGCCAAGGAGGCCGCCAGGCTTTCCCGCTTGGTGGAGGAGGTCCTGGCCTACGCCCGTCTGCAGGCAGGCCTCCCCCTGCGCCTGGAACCCACAAGCCTAAAGACCTTGGCCGAGGAAGCCCTGGCCCTGGCCAAGCCCCTGGCCTTGGAAAAAGGGGTTAGAATGGAAGTCCACCTGGAGGAGGTCCAAACCCTCACCGACCGGGACCGGGTGCTCCAAGTCCTCCTTAACCTCCTGCACAACGCCCTGCGCCACGCCCAAAGCCGGGTCTACCTGGAGCTTGGGCGCGAGGGGAAGGAGGCCCTCTTCCGGGTCCGGGACGATGGCCCCGGGGTGCCCGAGGCCCTGAGGCCCTTGGTCTTTGAGCCCTTCCAGAGCTTTGCCGGGGGCACGGGCCTGGGCCTGTACCTGGCCCGTAGGCTGGTGGAGAGCCTGGGAGGGCGGATCTTTTTGGAAGCGGGCGAGGGAGCCAGCTTCGCCTTTACCCTACCCCTGGAGGTGGACCGTGCGGATCCTGGTGGTGGATGACGAGGAAAGCATCCTGGTGCCCCTGGAGTTCCTGCTCAGGAAGGCGGGGCACGAGGTGGCCCTGGCCAAGACGGGCGAGGAAGCCCTAGGGTTCCTAGCCAAGAGCCCCTTTGACCTGGTGGTCCTGGACCTGATGCTCCCGGGAATGGACGGCTTCGCGGTCCTAGAGCGCCTGCCCCAAGGGCCCACCAAGCCCAAGGTCCTGGTCCTCACCGCCCGAGGCCGGGAGGCGGACCAGGCCAAGGCCCTGGCTCTGGGAGCGGCGGCCTTCATGGCCAAGCCCTTTGGCATAGGGGACCTCTTGGCCCAGGTGGAAAGGCTGCTGGAGGGGAAATGAGGGAGGTCTTGCGCTTCCTGGGGGCCCTCCTCCTGGGCCTCCTCCTGGTGGGGGGGGTGGTGGGGCTCGCCCTCTTCCTCCTCCTCCAGGGCGAGGAGGCCCTGGCCCGGGAGTTCCTGGAGCTGGCGCGGGCCAAGGCCCCCCTCCTCCTCTTTGTGGCCTTCCTCTTCGCCTTGGTGCTGGGGGCCCTGCTCCACCCCCTCTTCCTGGGCTACCTGGCGGCCACCCGGGCCCTGGGCCAGGAGGCGGAGATCCTCCTGGCCAACCCGGGCCACCGCCTGCCCCTTAGAGGGCCCCTGGAGCTCCAGGCCCTAGGCCGCCTGGTCCAGCGCCTGGCCGAGGAGAAGGCGGCCCTAGAGAAGGAGGTGGAGGCCAAGGTGGAGGAGGCCAAGGCCCTCCTGGAGCGAGAAAGGGGGGTGCTCTCCGCCCTCATCGCCCACCTGCCCCAGGGGGTGGTCCTGGCCAACCCCAAGGGCCAGGTGGTCCTCTACAACCCCCCGGCCCGGCGCCTCCTGGGGGAAGGCCTGGGGGCGGGCAAGAGCCTATTCGGCCTCCTGGACCGGGGGCTTCTGGCCCACGCCCTGAGGCTGCCCTCGGAGCGCTTCCTGACCCAGGGAAGAGGGGAGCTCCTTTCCCTGCAGGCGGTGCCCCTGAAGGAGGAAGGGAGCCTTCTCCTCATCCTCGAGGCCGCCCGGGAGGAAAAGGGGGTGGACGAGGCCACCCTCCACCGCCTCAAGGACAAGCTCTCCGGCCTCAAGGCCCTGGTGGAGCTTTGGGAAAAGGAGGCCCCCAAGGAGGCCCTGTCCCTGGCCCAGGCGGCCAAGGAGGCTGCGGAGGACCTGGCAAAGCTGATCCGGGCCCTGGAGCCTCCCCCCAGGGCCGCCGAGGTCCTGGCGGAAGACCTCCTGCCCCTCCTGGCGGAGGCCCTGGAGCGGGAGCTGGGGGTCCACCCCGGCTTCACCCTGGGCGAGACGGCCCGGGGGCTTTTGGTGCGGGCGGACACCTACGCCCTAAGCCAGGGCCTCGCCGCCACCCTTCAGGATGCCGAGGAAGTCCTCCTCCAGGCGGAGGCCCAAGACCGCCTCCTCCGCCTCAGCCTCCTCTTCCCCCACCCCGCCCCCGAGGCCCACCCCAGCCTCCTGGAGGCGGTGGAAAGGGCCGGGGGAGGCCTCTGGCGGGAGGAAAGCCGCCTCCACCTCCTCCTCCCCGCCCAGGAGGCCCCCAGGATTCCCGCCCCCTCAGGCCCCCCGCCCCGGGCCGAGGTCTTTGACCTCTCCCTGCTCCAGGTCCCCGAGGAGCTGGAGGAGGCTCCCATAGACGGCCTCCTCTACACCGCCTTTGACCTGGAGACCACCGGGCTGGACCCGGAAAAGGATGCCATCATCGCCCTGGGGGGGGTGCACCTCCTGGGAAGCCAGGTCCTCCGGCAAGAGGTCTACGAGGCCCTGGTGGACCCGGGCCGCCCCATCCCCAAGGCCTCCACCGAGGTCCACGGCCTCACCTGGGAGATGCTGAAGGGGAAGCCC
>Ga0308392_1001282_pt1 | contig 10161 bp, 9 predicted proteins | sample Hotspr20Samplem2_FD_202361 | JGI IMG/M metagenome (GOLD analysis project Ga0308392, IMG submission 202361) | Hot spring phototrophic mat microbial communities from Octopus Spring, Yellowstone National Park, Wyoming, United States - 20050624_m2 ... | reverse complement strand
TCCGTGGGCCTATCGGCCCTCACCCGGGAGCACGTTTCGCCCTACCCTCCAATCGATTCCTTCAATGGCCGAAACACTCACCCCCCAGCTCGAACTCCTGCCCCCGGCCCGGCGCCTCCTGCTTCTCGGCCTCAAGCAGCTCGGCGAAACCGACGCCGAATCGCTCTCGCGCGTCGCCTTCCTTTCCGTGCCCGCCGTGCGCGCCCACCTCGCCGGCCTCGCCCGCCACGGGCTTGTCAGCATCAGCCGAAAACCCGAAGGACCCGGCCGCCCTCGCAACCGCTACGCACTCGCCCCCCGCGCCGAGGCCCTCTTCCCGCAGGGGTACGCGCGCATCGCCCACTGGCTCCTCGAAGCCGCCGAATCTGATCCCGCCATCCGCAAACCGCTCTTCCGCGCGTTCGTCGAAGCCCGTCTCCGCAAGGCAACCGAAGCCTTCGACGCCCCCACCCCCGCCGGCCGCGTTCAGCAGCTCACCCGCGTCCTCGAAGACCTCGGCTACTACCCCCTGCTCGAAACCATCCCCGGCAGCAAGTGGCGCCTCACCCTGCGCCACTGCCCCTTCGTCGAGCTTGTCGCCGACCATCCCGAAGTCTGCGCCATCGAATCCCGCGTCATCCAGGTCGCCCTCCCCGGCGGCCGCGTCGAACGCACCTGCGCCCGCAGCGAGGGCGCCCCGGCCTGCACGTACCTCCTGCAAAGTTTCCGCTGATTCAATTCGGAAACGTCGAAGCGTTCGCGACAACGTTCGCGCAAGTCGGACCCTGCCGGTATCGTTGCCCCCGTGTTGGGGAGCGAACCGCCGCACGGGGCGAGCCTCGAATACCTGTCCCCCACCCGACAGGCCCTGGTGGTAGCCATCAAAGTCCTCGGCGAAGCCACCACCGACCAGCTCGCCCGCGAAACCTTTCTCTCCCCTGGCGCCGTCCGCCAGCACCTCCTCTCACTTGAAGCCCAGGGCCTTGTCACCTTCACCAAAGTCCGCGAGGGCCCCGGGCGTCCCCGCCACGTCTTCCGGCTCACCCCCCGCGGCGAAAGCCTCTTCCCGCAGCTCTACCCTGGCCTTGCCGTCACCCTCCTCGCCGCCATCCGCGGCGAATCCCCCGAGGCGCTCGACCGCGCCCTCGCGGCTGTCGTCGACGAACAGGTGCAGGCCACGGAGAGCCATCTCCTCGCCCTCGGCCGCGATGACCGTCTTGTCGGCATCCTCGAACTCCTGGAACGGTTTGGCTACTTCCCCCGGCTCGAACTCCCGGATGACCGGTCGACTCGCATCGTCCTCCGCCACTGCCCCCTTCTCAGGCTCGCTGTCGATGTCCCCGAGGTCTGCGAGGCCGAGTGCGCCATCCTCCGCGCCGTCCTCCCCGGTCTCCGCGTCGAGCGCGTCGAACACCGCCTCGCCGGCGACCCCCTCTGCACCTACGAACTCACGCCCGACGAGTAGCCCATCGGCCCGGCCGAGAGGCCCCATTCGGCCGTCTCCAGCCGGCCCCCCGGCCTTTAGCCTCGCGCAAAACATCTGCGCAGGAGCCCGGGGTGAAGTTCCACTGGTTCAACCTCATGCCCTACCCCTACCTGCCGGACGACTTCCGGCAGAAGTACCGCAGCGTCTGGGTCGATGTCGATTCCCGCCTCTACGACCCGGTCAAGGGTCATCGTATCTACCACGACTACCTCGACCTCCTCGAGTTCGCCGCCGAACTCGGCTTCGACGGCATCGGCGTCAACGAGCACCACGCCAATGCCTACGGGCTCATGCCGTCGCCGGCCCTCATGGCAGCCACCCTGGCCCGCCGAACCCGCAACGTCTCCATCGTCCTCCTTGGCATGTCCATCGCCCTCTACAACCCGCCGACCCGCGTCGCCGAGGAGATGGCCATGCTCGATGTCATCTCCGGCGGCCGCCTCATCGCCGGCTTCCCCGTCGGTACGTCGATGGATACCAACTATGCCTTCGGCGCCAACCCGGCCACCCTCCGCGAGCGGTACCAGGAAAATCACGACCTCATCATCCGCGCCTGGACCGACCCCGATGTCTTCGCCTGGAACGGCCGCTTCAACAAGCTCCGCTACGTCAACATCTGGCCCCGCCCCATCCAAAAGCCCCACCCGCCAATCTGGATCCCCGGCGGCGGCTCCATCGAAACCTGGGACTTCTGCGCCGCCCGCGGTTACAACTACTCCTACCTCAGCTTCTCCGGCTTCAAGCGCGCCGCCCAGCTCATGAACGGTTTCCACGACCGCGTCGCCGAGCTCGGCCTCCCCTTCAACCCCTACCAGGCCTCCTTCGCCCAGCAGATCATCGTCGCCGAAACGGATGCCGAGGCCGAAGAGAGCTACTTCCAGCACGCGAAGTACTTCTTCGAGCGCTGCCTCCACATCTACCCCGGCTTCGCCGATGCTCCCGGCTACCGGACCGAAGCCACCATCCGCGCCGGCCTCAAGGCCCAGGTCGGCGGCGTCTCCTCCGGCGGCGCCGTCGGCAAGTCCTACCGCCAGTGCGTCGATGAGGGCTTCCTCGTCGCCGGCAACCCCGACCAGGTTACCGAGCAGATGGAGCACCTCATCACCTCGCTCCGTGTCGGCCACGTCTTCTGCCTCCTCCACATCGGCGACATGCCCCGCGAGAAGTGCGAGAAGAGCACCCGCCTCTTCGCCGAAAAGGTGATGCCCCGCCTCCGCCACCTCTGGCAGGGGTACGAAGACCACTGGTCGCCCAGGCCGCTCCCCCCGCACCTCATGGCCGATCCCCGCCCCATCCGCCAGCCCATTAACGCTTGAACCGCACCAGGGAGCACTGCCATGGAACAGCTGACCATCACCGTCCGCCCCGGCACCGCACCTGTTCACTTCTTCCGCGGCGGTGCCGGCGAGCCCGTCCTCTACCTCCACCACCTCGCCGGCATGCAGGGCTGGGAGCCTGCCATCGCCGAACTTGCCACCAAATTCGAGGTCTTCGCCCCCTACCACCCCGGCTGGGGCCCCTCCCAGGGGCTCGATGACATCGAAACCGGCCTCGACCTCGTCCTCCACTACATCGACTTCCTCGATGCCCTCGGCCTCGACCGCGTGTACGTGGTCGGCCACTCCATCGGTGCCTGGATCGCCGCCGAGCTCGCTGCCATCCGCCCCGACCGCGTTCGGAAACTCGTGCTGTTTACCCCCATCGGCATCTGGGACGACGAAATCCGGGGCGAAGACCCCTTCGCTCAGAACCCCCTCCGCGCCACCGAGGTGCTCTTCGCCGACCCGGCCCGCCGCGAAAACCTCATCCTCCGCGACGGCACGGTCGACCCCCTCGAGAACTACGTCCAGGAGATGAAGGACCTCAAGGCCGCCGCCAAATTCCTCTGGCCGATTCCCGATACCGGCGTCATCCGCCGGCTCCCCCGAATTCAGGCCCCCACCATGCTTGTCGGCGCCGCCGCCGACCGCGTCGTGCCGCCCGCCTACATCCCCATCTGGAAAGCCCACATCCCCCGCGCTGAGTCGAAAACCATCCTCGATGCCGGCCACCTCGTGAACCTCGAACAGCCCAGCCGGTTCGCAACCATCGCCGGGAGCTGGTTCCTCCGGCCTAACTGAGGCTCCGGCGGCGGGGCATGGCTTCCGCCGGGGTCGTGCTGGGGCGCTCCGAGGGCGCCCCCGCACGCATGTCGCCCGTCCCTCCGCTACCCTCGTGGCATGAGCGCTCCCTCGCCCTTCATGCAGGAGGCCATCCGCCTCGCCGCATCCGTCCGCGGCCGCACCTCGCCCAACCCCTGGGTCGGAGCCGTCCTCGTCCGCGATGGCCAGGTCATCTCCCGCGGCGCCACCGCAGCCTACGGCGGCCCCCACGCGGAAGCCGCCGCCCTCGCCGGGGTCGACGCTCGCGGCGCTACCCTCTACTGCACCCTCGAGCCCTGCGTCCCCTTCGAAGGCAAGCGCACGCCGCCCTGTTCCGACGCCATCATCCAGGCCGGCGTCGCCCGCGTCGTCGTCGCCCTGCTCGACCCCCACGTCGGCGGGACCGGCGTCCAGCGTCTCCGCGACGCTGGCATCGAGGTAGCCGTCGGCGACGGCGGCGAAGCCGTCACCGACCTCCTCCGGCCGTACCTCAAATGGCGCCAGCTCGGCCTCCCGTACGTCATCGCGAAGTTCGCCGTCAGCCTCGATGGCGCCGTCGGCGCCCCGTCCGCCGGCGTCACCTGGCTCACCGGCCAGGCCGCCGTCGAACGCGCCCACCGCGACCGCGACTGGGTCGATGCCATCCTCGTCGGCAGCGGCACCATCATCGCCGATGACCCGGCCCTCACCGCCCGGCCCGGCGGCCAGCCCGCCGATCGCCAGCCTGTCCGCGTCGTGCTCGATGCCCGCGGCCGCACCTCCCCCGACTCCCGCGTCTTCGCCCCGGGCGCGCCGGTGATCGTCGCCACAGCGCATGGCTCGCCGCCGGAATGGCGCGAGGCCATCGTCCGGAACGGCGCCACCCTCCTCGAGCTCGACCGCAGCTCGGGCCGCCTCGAACTCCGCCAGCTCCTTCGCGCCCTCGGCCAGCGCAACATCCACTCCCTGGTCGTCGAGGGCGGCCCCACCGTCCACGCCTCCTTTTTCGAGGCCGACCTCGTCGACGAGGTCCACGCCTACGTCACTCCGCGGCTCCTTGGCAGCGCCGGCATCCCGCTCGTCCCGCAGGGCGCGAGCCTCCCGGTCATCCATATCGACCCGGTCGAAATTGCCCCGTTGCCGCCCGACGTGCTCATCCGCGGCTACACTGGCAGCTGGCAGCCGCCCCTGCCCATCCTCGCACCGGAGCGCTGAATGCCCCGCAACTGGATCGTCGTCGGCTCACCCGAAATCTTCGAAACCACCCGCGCCCTCGGCTTCACCCGCCACGGGTTCAAAAGCACCCGCCGCAACATGGCGAACAGCATCCAGCCCGGCGACCTCCTCGCCTTCTACATCTCCGGGCGCAAGCAGTTCGCAGCCATCTGCCGCGTCACCACGCCCGTTGTCGAAGAGCACACCCGCATCTGGCAGAGCGCCAAAAAACCCGACGAACTCTACCCCTACCGGGCCGGCATCGAACCCGTCTTCGTCCTGCCCGAAGACCGCTGGCTTGATGCCGAGCCCTACCACGACCGCTTCCGCTGGACCCAGCGCTGGCCCCGCGCGAACTGGACCCTCGCCTACCAGGGCAACCTCCACGAAATCCCGCAGGAGGACATGGACCTGCTGCTTGCCGACTTCGAACGCGCCGCCCGCGGGGAGGCCGCCGCCTCTGCCTAAGGCCGGTGCCGGATTGTCCGAAGCGTTACGAGGTGCACCGTCACCGCGACACCGATCGCGATGAGCAGCAGCTGCACCCACGGGATGCCGATGAAGTACTCGCTCACCCCGATCCCGGCCCAGAGCGTCACGACCGACCACACCTTCGCGCCCACCGTCGCACCGCGCTGCTCCTTGTAGTCCCGCAGATGCCGCCCAAACCACCGGTTCGTGGTCAGCCACCGGTACGCGCCCGGCGAACTCTTTCCGTACAGCCCCGCGGCGCCGAGGAAGAAGACCGTCGAAGGCAGCAGCGGGAGGAAAATCCCCAGGATTCCGATGCCGACCAGTGCGCTCCCGAGGCCCACATACACCCACCTGCGGACGCCCCGCGTCGTCGCCTGCCGCGGCGCAGCGGCAGAACCTTCCAATTCTCCCATACCGACGAAACCGGTCTCCTGCACTGCAGAAACAGTATGCCATGGACGAATTGGCCCGTCACGGCCGTTGGTGCCCCCGGGAACGTCCGCCCGGCCGTCTACCAGGTAATCCGGCGGAGAGCCCCTCCGCTGAGGATGTACGCCGTTCCTCCGCGGACCGTGAACGCCCGCGCCCCCGCGAAATCCGGGTGCCGGTACTGCCGGTCGAACGCCCCGTCGCGCAGGAGCACCACCACGCGGCTGTTCGCCGGGTCCAGCACCGCCACCTCCGCTGCGGAGAGAGCCTGCGGCGTCTCGGCCGCCACCAGTTTCCGGTCGATCCCTGCCTGCGACAGCGTGAGCGCCACGCCGCCGCCGATGAACCGGTGGAGGGTCCCGTCGGCGTCGGCCGTCAGGATCTCGCTATCCACGAACAGCCGCCGCGCGTTGGCAAGGTCCGCCGTTTCCAGCGCTTTCGCCGGCGGATTCGGGAACCCGTCCCGCTCTTGAGCGTACCGGTACACCACTTTGTGCGCCGCATCGAGCACGTACAGGTCGCGTCCCCGGACGGCGATATCCGTCACCACCAGCCCCTCCGGCGCGTTGAACGCGAGCCCCGTCAGCGCGTCGTTCTCCCAGGCCCACAGTCGATTCTGGTGGTCGACAATCAGCAGCGCAGGCGCGCCGCGGTCGTTCGCGTCGAGGTGCGCAATCGCCACCGGCCGCCCCCGCTTCGCCGCGGCATCCTCCGCGTAGATGCTCTTCGCCGACCCGTCGGCCAGCGCCACCGCAATCACCTGCGGCGTCGCCGCATCCAGCAGGTACACGTGGTCCGGCCCTGCCGCCATCCGCGACGGGGCGACCGGCCGCTCGCCGAACCGGTCGAGCGACGTCACCACCTCGACCGACGCCGGCTGGACCACCCGGTCCATCTCGTTCAGGGCTCCCGCTACCTCATTGAAGAGCGTCTCGGCCTGCGGGTCGCTGCCCTGCAGCTCGCGCGCTTTGAGCAGCAGCGCCTGCGCCTCGACCAGCGCCGTCCGACGTGCCGCCGGGTCGTCAACCACCCGCGCGATGGCCAGCTTCTGGGCTGCCCCGTTCAGCAGGTTCGAATACTCCGCTCCCGGGTCGCCCTTCAGCATCGAAGGCACCGTCACAATCCCAACGAGCAGGAGCAGCACGGCTAGGCCGGCCATGATGACCGCCCACGTCGGCGGCAGCTGGTAGTTCCCGAGCCGCGGCCGGTCGAGCGTCCCGCTCCCGCGCCAGCGGCCCCCCATCGATGACCGAACCCGAACCAGCGCCCCTGAGCCCGGGGCAAGGCCCGTCTCGCGCGTCACCGCCGCCGCGGAGGGGGTCTCCCCGCTCGGCCGCGCCCGCCGCTCAGCCGCCAGCTCATCCACCAGCGGGAGGTCCAGTGTTTCCGTCGATGGACCCGGCTTCGGGCCCTCCGCCGGCGCGAGGCTCCGTGTGAAGCTCTGCGCCCGCGGATTCTTGCGCGGCGCCGGCGGCGGAGGCGGGCTCCCCGCGCTGGCCGCTGCCGCACCCCAGGTTGGCCGCAGCGCCGCCGTCCCTTCCGCCCCACCCAGTGCAGCCCGCGCCCGCTCCGCCCGCTCGCGGCTCTCGGCCACCACCCGCATCAGCGCGGAGCGCCGCTCCCCCGCCGCCAGCGGCAGCGTCACTTCCTCCGCAGCAGCATCGGCCGCAGGCGCCGCCACCGGCAGCCGGCGCGGCGTCACCCGCTCCAGCTCATGCCGCGCCTCCAGCACCGCCTCCTGGTGCTCCTCGTCCACAAACAGGCTCGGCTGGTAGAGCCGCTCCTCACGCGGCGCCCCGGCTCCCCCGCCGGTCGCGTCGATGACCGCGCTCCCTGCCGGCGCCGACTCCTCCGCAGGCGCTCCGCCGGCCTTTGACACCGTCCCCGGCAGCGCGGCGAGCAGCACCGTCTGGTGCCGCAGGTGCTGCACTCGCCGGTAGAGGTCCGGCAGTACCTCCTCGAGCGGCAGCCCGGCGATCCCCCGCAGCACCTCCTCCTCCACCTCGGCCAGCGCCGGGGTCGAAAGCAGCACCACCCGGTCGCCCGCCTCGAACGGGAGCCGCCGCAAGAGCGGCCCCGGCCCCTTCCCGCTCCCAATCGGCTGGTCGAACGGCGGCTCCGGCCGGAGCAGCTCTGCCCTGCCGCCATGGACCGCCACGGCCGCCGCCGGCCCCGCCTGGCCGAGCACCACCTGCCCGCCCCGCCGGACAAGGCAGCTGACCCCAAGCGCCACCCGATGCTGCGCAATGCTCTTTCGATTCCAGTCGGCCACGGCCCGCTCGGCCTCGGCGAACAGCCGCCGGAGGATGCCCGTCAGGCTCATGTCGAGCGCCGTGAGCGCCTGCCCCATCGCCGAAACGACGTGGCCCGCGAACGCCTCACCCGCGGGCGTCGTGCCCTCGGCGACGATGAACAGCTCCACGCGGTCGTCTGCGGGGCCCCGGCCGTGGAATACCCCGGCGTTCGGCCCCCGGTCGACCGGTTCGTGATCCACGATCGCGAACTGGCCAACCTGGAGTGGCTCGGTCAAGTGCGACCGTCCTCCAGCTCACAGTGTTGGTCACGGGGAATGGACACGATGCCCCCGGCAGCCGGGGCTGCCAGGACCCCGCCGGCACCGTCGGCCACTATACCACCGCGTCCCACCACCAAACCAACGCTTCGCGCCCGCGTCACTCCGGGAAACCCCTTACGGGTCGCTGCCGCGCCCCGCATCTGCGAGCCGCGCGAGCGCCTCCCCGGTCAGCCGGTAGGTTGTCCATTCGTCCATCGCCACCGCGCCGAGGGCCCGGTAAAACCCGATAGCCGGCTCGTTCCAGTCGAGCACGGCCCATTCCAGCCGCGCGCAGCCCCGCTCCATTGCCAGCGCAGCCAGCCGCGCCAGCAGCGCCCGCCCGTACCCCCGCCCCCGTGCCTCCGGCCGCACGAACAGGTCCTCAAGGTAGATGCCCGGCCGCCCTTCCCACGTGCTGAAGTTGTGGAAGAAGAGCGCGAACCCCTGCACGCCCCCCGCATCCTCCGCCAGCAGCACCTCCGCGTAGGGCCGCGGCCCGAACAGGTGCCGCCCGAGCGTCTCCCGCTCCAGCCGCACGGCGTCCGGCTCCCGCTCGTACTCTGCCAGCGCCCGGATCAGCTCGATGATGACGTCGAGGTCGCCCGGCCCGGCGAAGCGGATGCGCATCACTCCTCCACCAGCTCAACCCGCGATACCGTCGCCCCTTCCTTCGCAATCCGCGTCACCAGCGCACGGCCGTCGTACCCGGCCGCCTTCGAAGCCGCCAGCATGGCGTTCGCCACCGCCCGCGCCGGCTCCTCCCGGCAGATCGCCGCTACCGAACTCCCGGCGCCGCTCAGCCACGCCGCATACGCCCCCGCCCGCCGCGCCGCCGCGAAAATATCGAACAGCGGCGGGAAGAGCGGGGCCCGCTGCCGCTGGTGCACCCGGTCATCGGTCGCCTCTGCCAGCAGCTCCATCCGCCCCGACGCCATCGCCGCCACGAACAGCGCCGCCCGGCCGATGTTGTGCACGGTATCGGCCTTCGAGTAGCTCTCCGGCAGCGCCTTGCGCGCCTCCTTCGTCGGCATCGAATGGTCGGGAATGAGGAGCGCAATGTGCGCATCCGCCGGAAAGCGCGAGGGCGCCCGCACGTAATGCCCGTCACCGCCCTGCACGCACACCTGCAGTCCGCCGAACAGCGCCGGGCAGGCGTTGTCGCCGTGCCCCTCCAGCTCGCTCACGAGGTCCAGCAGGGCCTGTTCGTCGAAGACGCCCCGCTCGAGCTCGTTCACGGCCAGCACGCCCGCAACCCGCGCCACCGCGCTCGCGCCCAGCCCGCGCCCGAGCGGGATCGCCACCTGGTACCGCGCGCGCACCCCGCCCGGCACCGGCTTCCCCAGCCGCTGATAGGCGTGCCGCACCGCCGAAAGCACCATCTTCTCGCCGACGTCCTCGGTCGGCGGCTGCTCCGCCTCGGAGAACGTCACCGTCACTGAGGCGAACATATCCAGCGCGAGCCCAAGGCAATCGAACCCCGCGCCGAGATTCGCGCTTGTCGCAGGCACACGAACGGTAATCGCCGTACCCGGCATCACTGCCTCCCTGTTCCCGGTTCCCAAAGCCCGCATGGTACCAACCACCCCCGCCAAACCTCCAACCCCGCGCTTGTCTTCCCCTCCGCCGCGTTCCATGCCATAGTCCCCACATTCCAAAACGGGGGTCGCGCTCCATGCTTCGCCGAACTGCCCTCCGCCTCGCGCTTGCTGCCCTTGCCGTCCCTGCCCTCGCGCTCGCTGCCTGCGGGGGCGACGATGACGACACCGGCGGCAGTGCAGCCGCCGACCTCGTGACGGCAAACGTCTCCTGCAAAGACCTAAACGTCGCCGCGCCGGCCCGCATCAAGTCCGCCGGCAAGTTCGTCGTCGCCAGCGACCTCAGCTACGCCCCCATGGAATTCGTCA
>Ga0308392_1001267_pt1 | contig 10246 bp, 10 predicted proteins | sample Hotspr20Samplem2_FD_202361 | JGI IMG/M metagenome (GOLD analysis project Ga0308392, IMG submission 202361) | Hot spring phototrophic mat microbial communities from Octopus Spring, Yellowstone National Park, Wyoming, United States - 20050624_m2 ... | reverse complement strand
GCTGCTCCCTCGACATCCAGCACGGCGCGGTAGGACGGCAGCTGCCCGTAGACCGCAAAGATGCGGGCCGCCGACTCACGCGCCCGGTCCGGGTAGTCCGTCACCGCGACCGGGAAGCCCGAGACCACCCGGGGCGCCGGCCGGCCGGCCTCGGCTGCGGCCGCGCGGATCGCCGGGATCGCGGTGTTGCGGAGATAGCTGGCGCCGCCCATCCAGGTCGCCGTGCCGTCGGCGAGCCGCCCTGCAAGCTTCAACATTTGTGGCCCGAGCGCCGCGACGACCACCGACGGCCGGGACACCCCGGGCACGGTAATCTGGGCCTGGACGCGGTACTCCTCGCCCCGGAACTGGACCTGCTTCCCCTCGAGCAGCGGGATGAGGACCGACAGGTATTCCCGCATGTGGCGGACCGGCTTCGAATAGTCCAGGCCGAACATCCCTTCGATGACAATGCGATGACTGAGACCGATCCCGAGGGTGAAGCGGCCGCCAGCGGCCGCAGCCGCCGTGAGCGCCTGCTGCGCCATCGCGACCGGGTGCCTCGGGTAGGTCGGGACCACGAATGTTCCGAGTTCGATCCGCGAGGTCTCCCTGCCTGCCACAGCAATGGTGGTGATGGCGTCCAGTCCGAAGATGTTCGGAAGCCAGGCGGAATCGAACCCTGCCTCTTCGGCCCGCTGATCTGTCGAATGACGTCGTCGATGCCCTCGCTGCCAGTAATGCCGATGCCGAGACCGATCTTCATTGCGTACCTCCTGGGTGTGGGGCTGAGCCTACGCAGCTGCCGCGCTCCGGTGAAGCGCGGCAGCGCGGTAGACTCCGTTGCGTGCCATACGCCCGGGTGAACGGCGCCCACATCTACTACCGGCAGCAAGGCTCGGGGCCGGACCTGGTACTCATCCACGGGGCTGGCGGCAATCACCTCGCCTGGTGGCAGCAGGTTGCGGCCTTCGCTCCCCGCTACCGGGTCACGACGTACGATGCGCGGGGCTGGGGCCTGTCGCGAGGCGACATGGCTGTGGGCCGCACGACCCTCGGGACCGACCTCCTTGCACTCCTGCAGCATCTCGGCATCGAGCGCGCCCACATCGTCGCCCAGTCGATGGGCGGTCGGGCGGTAGCAGGGCTCGCGCGCCTCGCTCCGGAGCGCATCGCGTCGCTTGTGCTGTGCGGGACGACGGCCGGCGCGACGAACGACCGCATCAGGGCGATGCAGCAGGAGCTGCGCGAGGACCGTGGCGGCGCAAGCCTCCGGGAGCAGGCGCTCGCGCCCGGGTTCGAAGCGGAAGAGCCAGCCCTGGCCCTGCTCTACCGGCAGATTAATGCGCTCAATCCGCCGAGGCCCCGTGGACTGCTGGGTCCGCCCCCGCCCGGCTATCGCGGCTCCATGCACGAACTCCTCTCCTCACTGGGTGTGCCGATCCTCTATGTCGTCGGCGAGTACGACGCCATCACGCCGCCGGAGATGATCCGCGAGGCCGCCTCGCTCGTCAGCGGGGCCCGGGTGCACGTCATCGCTGGCGCCGGGCATTCGTGCTACTTCGAACGCGCCGCCGAGTGGAATGCCGTCGTCGGCGCGTTCCTCGAGGCCGTCGAGCAGGGAAACTGCTGAGTTGCTGAGTGGTTGCCATTAGGGGAATCCCCCGGTTATCGTCTACTCCCCATGGCATGGCTGATGCGGTTCTACCGGGCGATCGTCGACGTCCTGCTGCGCCGTCAGCGCGATGATGGCTGGGTCGAGCCTTCGAACGTCATCACGCGGGCCGTGCTTGCGGCGCCCTCGTCGATTGCGCTGCCGCCCATCGAGCCGCCAGTACGCCGGCAGCGGCGGACCGCCAGCATCATCGCGCTCAATGCGCGCCAGCAGCCCGTCACACGTACGGCGCAGCGCGCACGCCGCCGGCGCGCCAACCGCGCCGCCTGAACGATGCCGCCCGGCGGTATACTCTGGCTATGGCCATCTACGAGTTCTACTGCCCGACCTGCCGCGAAAAGTTCGAGCAGCGCCGCCCGATGTCGGCGGCGAACGAGCCCGCCACCTGTGCCCGGGGCCATCGCGCGGAGCGGATACTCTCGATGTTCGCCGCACCGCGCGGCGGCGTCGCAACGGCCGATTCACCCGCCGGGGGGTGCTGTGGTGGCGGCGGGTGTGCCTGCGCGTCCGCGAACTGACCCGCTTTCGCTCCGGGTTCTGAGCAGGTAGCCGGCGCATAGCGTCGCGACGGCCAGCGCCTCCGCGGCCATGATGCCGCCCGCCAGGTACGTGACGTCCTGCCAGAACGGTTCCGGGAACATCTGGATGAGCCGGTCGGTATCCGGGTCGAGCCGCCAGAGATCGTTCCTGAATGCGACCTCGTGGAACGCTGTCCACGCCTGGTCGAACCCGGTGAGCGCGAACGCTGCGATGACACCGACGACCAGCCCGCCGGCAGCCAGCCCGGCGAGCGACAGCGTGGCGAGTCCGCGGACCGACCGTTCCCGCGACCAGAGGACGGCCAGCGCGATGTACCCCAGCACCACCACGAGCGCGATTTCGTTAACCCGGTAGAGCGCCCGCATGAGCCGCTTCACGTCACGCATGTGGGCGGTTTCGCGGTCGTTGTAGAGCGGCTCCTCGACGCCGTTGACCGTAACCACGATGCGCAGGTCGCGCGCGTCGTTCTCGAAGTAGTCGATGATGTCGCGGCCGGCGCGGTCGAGCTCCGCAAGCGGAAGTCCGGTGCGCGTTTCTGCGTCGTAGGTGCGGAACCCGCGCTCGTAGACGGCGATGTCGCTCGCGAGCCACCGCACGGGCGCCGTCACGATGAGCAGCGGGAGCGCCAGAGCGTACGCCGCCGCTGCAAGGAGCCGGAACGTTTGCACCATCAAGCTCTCCCCGCCCAATCATGTCGGCGGGGCCGCAGGCGGGCAACCAGCGCTGCTACACGTTGCCGCGCTGCATCCGGTTCAGCATCTCGGCCGGCAGCTGCACGCCGGCATCGATGAACGCCTTGCCGATGGCTGCGGCGTTCGGCCCGAAGATGGTCGCCCGGTTCTCGGCGACGAACTTCTGGCTCGCGGCGATCCGCTCGTACTGGCCCTGGAACCGAGGAGCCACGTACCGCGCCCAGAGTTCGTAGCTGTGCAGCGTCTTCTCCCAGGTGGTCCATTCGTGGGCTAGCCCCAGCAGGCAGCCGAACCCGCCGGAGAGCTCAAGCAGCCGCTCAACCGCCTCGATCGCATCGTCCGGGGTGCCGATGATGGCGCCACCCCGCGCGACCGTCGATTCGACGTCGCCGGGGTTCGAGGGGTCGGCCGGCCGCCCGAGGGTGTTCTCGAAGTACTCCTTGTTCCAGCGCATCATGCCTTCGGCGACGTCGGCGAATGCCTGCTCGCGCGTCTCGGCGAGGTGGATCGGCATCACGAGCCGCCAGTCGTCCCGGTTGATGGTCTTCCCGGCCTTCGCCGCCGCCTCTTCGGCCATCTCCCACGTCTTGGAGAGGGAGATGAGGCCGCCCGGCTGGGACACCGCCACGCTGAGGATGCCGACGCCGTGCTTTCCGGCGGTTACCGGGCCCGCGGGCGAGAACGTGCTCGCAACCGCTACCGGCATATGCGGGTGCGTGTATGGCGCCAGCTGCAGCCGGGCCTCGCGGAGCGTAAACCACTCCGTCTCCATCGTGACCACTTCGCCGCGGAAGAGCCGGAGAATGACGCCGAGCGCCTCGTCCATCCGTGCCCGCTGCGTCATGGGATCGATGCCGAGCATGTACGCGTCGGAGGTCAGCGCGCCCGGGCCAACGCCGAACATCGCCCGGCCCCGCGTCATGTGGTCGAGCTGGACCATGCGGTCGGCCAGCATGAAGGGGTGGTGGTACGGCAGGGAGCTCACGCCGGTCCCGAGCTTGATGTGCTTCGTGCGCTGCGCCGATGCCGCAATCATCAGCTCAGGCGAGGCGATCAGCTCCCAGCCGGCGCTGTGGTGCTCACCGAACCAGGCCTCGTCGTAGTCGAGCCGGTCGAGGTGGTCGATCAGCTCGAGGTCGCGCTGGAGCGCGACGGTCGGGTTTTCGCCCAGCCGGTGAAACGGGGCCAGGAAGATGCCAAAGCGCATGCGCGCGGGGCGGTAGGTCATGGTGCTGTCTCTCCCTCCCCGGCGGCGCCGGGGTCCTTAGCGTCGGCCGAAATAGTACCCGAACCTGCACCGGAATGCGCGCGAGGCGCATCGCGCGGCTTCGCCGGCGGGCCCGCGCCGCACTGTCGACGGCCAGTCTGCCGGCCGATACCTGAAGTGAAAGAATTTCGCGGGACGCCCCGGCCCCGGGCCGGAGAGCGCCCGCTGCAGCGAGGCGTGCCATGCCACCAGGGCGCGGGTTTTACGGCAGCGACTACCGCTCCCGCCGCAACGAGCGGCGGCTCGCGCCCTTCTACCTCCTCGCGGCTGTCCCAGTGCTCGCGCTTTTCGCGTTCTTTGGCATGCAGCTCACCGGCGGTGACGATGCCCCGTCCGCCGCGGCTCCGGGCGGAGGGAGCCCGACCGCCGGCGGCAGCCCTTCCGCCGGGTCCAGTCCAACCAACACCCCGGCGCCGACCCGCCACCCGTCGTCGCGCGCCGGCGGCATGGAAGAAGGCACCTACCGGCCCGCCGCCAACCCGCCGAAGCCCGACATCCGGGAGTACCTGATCGCCGGCGGGAAGCGGTTCGCGCTTCCGCTGACCGCCCACGCGGGCGTGGAGGACTACTTTGGCACCGACCGGGGCAGCGGCCTCCGCCACGCCGGCGTCGACTTTTCCCTCGTCGGCCTGAAGAACATCACGGTCCAGTCCGCGTGCGATGGCGAGGTGGTCGTTACAGGGAGCGATGAGCGGTACGGGACCCACGTCGTGGTCGATTGCGGCGGCGGGTTCACAACAGTCTATGGATGGCTGCAGGGCCTGCGGGTGGCGAAGGGGAACCTGGTGAGCAAGTCCACCGTCATCGGCATCGGCGAGCCGGGCGGATTCCTCCACTTCGAAATCCGCTACCAGGGCCATCCCGTCGACCCGGCTGACTTCGTGCAGGTCCCCGGCCGGGAGGTCATCCCGTGGACACCGACGCCGACCCCCACGCCGAAGCCCGGCGAAACCCCGACCCCGGAGCCGACGGCCACGAGCACTCCGCGGAGCGGTGCGGGCGGCCCGGGCGGCGCCACGGACGACGGCGGTTCGCCTGCGCCACCGGCCACGGAGCCCGGTCCGCCGACGGCAACCCCGACGCCGGAGCCGCCAACGCCGACGCCCACGATCACCCCGACGCCGACCCGGACGCCCACGCCTACGCGGACCCCGGTGCCGCCAAAGGCCACGCCGACGCCCCTGCCGCGGGCCTACTGAGCCCTGTTCGCTGCGGCCCGGAGCTGGCACGATCCCTGCACGTGAACCGCTTCGAGCCGGGCGCCATCGTCGCACTCCGGTATATCACCCGTGCCGACAGCACCGTGGGCATGACCTGGCCCGCACGGGTTGTGGCTGACGGCGACAGGCTTGTCGCCCTCTGGATTCCCGAGGGCGCCGAGTACCGCGCCTGGCACCGGCCCCCTGGCGAGCCGCGCCGGCTCGTCCCCGCGCACTGGCGCAGAGAAACGCTCCGGCTGATGTTCCCCGGGGCTGCCCACTCCGTCTGGTGCTCCTGGGAAGGCCCCGGCCGCCGGTTTCGGATGTACTACGTCAACTTCAAAGAGCCGTTCCGTCGGACGCAGATCGGGTTCGATACCAATGACCACGCGCTCGATATCGTGGTCTGGCCGGATTTCCGCTGGGAGTGGAAGGACCTCGACGAGTTCGAGGCGCGCGCCGCATCGGGTGTCTTTACGCCCGACTTTGCCCGGGCGGTTCGCGCCGAGGCGGGCGGGGTCCTCGCGGCGATTGAGCAGCGGGCAGCCCCGTTCGACGGCAGCTGGGTCGACTGGCAGCCGCCCGCGGAGTGGACTGTTCCCGCACTTCCCGCCGGGTGGGATACCGCGCCGCCGGTGCCATGGGACCTCAGGCGGTGGGCCTACCGGCCGGACCTTGCCCGTTGACGGACCCGCTGCCGGCGCGGAGGATCGGGCCATGGCACTCTACGAATACGTCTGCGCGTCCTGCGGCACCCGGACCGAAAAGCGGATGCCGATGTCCGACGTGCTCCAGTTCATCCCCTGCCCGAAGTGCGGTAGGCAGGCGGAGAAGGCGTTCGGGCGTTTCGTCCTCGTAGGCCTTGCACAGCCGGGCGTGGAGGACGGCCCGGCCCCGTGGGAAGACGGCGGGAACGGCGAGGGCGCCGAAGGGCACACCCACGAGTGGGGCGGCCACAGCCACTCGCACGGGCACAGCCATGGCCACAGCCATGGGCCGGGCGGCCATACACATTCGCACAGCTGGGACGACGTCGACCTGGATTGACCGGAGGGTTCCGGTCAGTCGCGGCCCACACCCGGGAGCACGGCCCGGAACGGTCCGACTGCTCCGCTCCCGCCGGGCGGCGGAGCCGGGTAGGCCGCGGCCATCGCTGCCTTGTCGTCCTCTTTCAGCACATTCCGCAGCTCGCGCGCTCTCAGCGAGGGGTACATCACTGCCTGGCGTTCCGCGTCGGTGCAGCTGCTGCTCCCCGTGCAGGGGTGGCCGAGGCCTGCGCCGTGTCCCAGCTCGTGCAGGATCGTCGACGCGAGGTCAAATTGCCCCGGCCCCAGGCTGTCGCTCCGCCCCCAGTTGACGTTTGCGTTGAGCTGGATGTCGAATTCGACGAGGTCGCCGTTTGACCCGCCGGACCAGACGGTGCAGGTGATACCGAGCGTTCCCGCTGGGAGCGTGGTCACGAACGTGACCGTGTTTCGCCCGTCGAGCTGGCGGCCTGGGAGATCGCATGCGCCGGGGCCTGCCGTGGTTGTGCCCGCGTAGGCGAATGCGAATGCAGACCCGGGGACCTTCGACCACTGCTCGAGCGCGTTCCGAACCAGGTCCTCCACGGCAATGCCGGGCGGTGCGCCTGCAGGGTTGTACCACACCGTCACCGGCAGGTCGGACGCAGCCCAGCGGTTCGGGTTGAGCCTGAATGCTGCTGAGCTGTCCGGCAGAGGTTGCGGAAGGTCGTCGTTGCCGGCCCACGTGAGCACGTGCACTGTCGTGGAGAGGCCGGCGGCGGCAGGCGCCGCCCCCGTCGTCCCTTCGCGGACCTGGCCGGCGGCAAGGACGACGGCAAGCGTGAAGGCCGCCACAAGCCCCACCGTGAGCGCCGTTGAGCGCAGCCGCCGGGGAGGTGCCGGGGTCTCGCGGGGCGGAGTCGTGAGCCTCATCGTCAGGAACTATGCGCCACCCGCCCCGGGCGCGCTACCGGAAGCGTCAACTCGAGGAAAAGGACGCGGGACCGGCCTGAGCGGGTCCGGCGTCCTTGCCCGGATTGCGCCGTCGGCCTCAGTTCGTGAAGAGCTCTGACTTCTGGCAGTCCGCGTTGTTGGCGGCGATCGTGCTCAGCCGCTCCTCGGCGCCCTTCGGTGGCTCGGGGAAGGGCGAGTCCTGCTGAAAGATGGCAGCATTCGTGTTGCCCTTCTTCAACGCTGCGACGGCTTCGTCGAGCGATTTGCTCGAGTCGCTATGCCACTGCTTCAGGTCAGCCGGCGGTTTGGCGGCCTCAAACGACTTCGCGAAGGTCTCGAAGGGCTCCGCAATCTTCTTCGCCGCCTCCTCCTCACTCTGGATGTTCGCGAGATTCGCGAAGAGCTTCGTAAGGTCATCCTGGAACTGTGCGCCGGCCTTGCAGATATCCGCAACGAACTTTTCGTCGGAGCCGGTGCCGGTGCCGCCGCTGCCGCCGCCCCCGCAGGCGCCGAGCAGCAGTGCCCCGAGGAGGGCGGGCACGAGGATGAACCCGGCCCGGAGGTGAATAACGTCCTTCAAACTGGTGTCTCCTTTCGATGAGGCCATGCCCCGGGCCATGCTGGTCCCCCAGGTGGCTACGAGCAAATGTTCGGCCGTATCTGCGCGGGCTGAAGGTCGGATTGCAGCAGGAGCGCCGGATTCCGGACAAACAGTGCGGGGACCCGTTGACGGGTCCCCGCACGCGCACGCTGTGCCGAAGCGGCGACTCAAATCTCCAGCATCTGGGCGACGCGCTCGCGGTGGTAGTCACCGTCGCCCCAGAAGAGTTCCGCGCGCTTCTGGCGGCGGAAGTAGAGCTGGATGATGTAGTCCTTGGTGAAGCCGATGCCGCCGTGGATCTGCTGCCCGTGCGCGACCACGCGCCGGCTGGCATCGCTGCACCAGGCCTTGGCCATGGCGGTGTCCATGTCCTGCGAGTCCTCGTTTTCGCTGGTCGCCCAGGCCGCCTTGTACATGATGAACCGCATGCCGTCGACGTCGGTGACCATGTCGGCAGCCTTGTGCTGGATCGCCTGGAATGAGCCGATCGGGCGGCCGAACTGGACGCGCTCCTTGGCGTAGTTCACCGAGATTTCGAAGTCGCGCTGAGCAAGGCCGACGAGGTACGCGCACTCGAGGCAGGTCGCCATGTTGCGGAGCCGCGACGCGGTCTTGTCGTCCATGTCGATGACATCGGCTGCCGGCACCTTCACATCCTTGAAGACCACTTCGCACTGCTTGTCGCTGGCGATGGTCTTGAGGACGGTGATGCTGATGCCCTCGGCCGTGCGCGGGACGATGAACGTGCTGAGCCGGCCGTCCGGCTTCCAGGCAACGACGTGCAGGTAGTCCGCGACGTGCGCATCGGGGACGAACAGCTTGGTGCCGTTGAGCACGTAGTCGTTTCCGCTCTGCGTGGCCTTCATCTCGATGCCTTCGCGGTCCCAGCGGCCCGACGGCTCGGTGATCGCGTAGGTGTGGATCGCGGTGCCGTTCGCGATGTTTGGGAGGTACTTCTTCTTCTGCTCCTCGGTGCCGGCGAGGATCAGTTCAGCCGCGCAGACCTGGTTCGGGATGAACGGCCCGGGGACGAGCGCCCGCCCAAACTCTTCGACCAGGATGCAGAGGTCGAGGAAGGAGAACCCGGCGCCGCCGTACTCCTCCGGAATCATGAGGCCGTGCCAGCCGAGGTCGGCCATCTTCTGCCAGAGCTCGGGGCTGTACCCCTTCTCGTCCTCTTCCATTGCGCGGACGTGCTCTTCGGGGCACTCCTTCTCGAGGAACTCACGGGCGGAGTTCTTCAGCAGTTCCTGTTCTTCGCTGAGGCCAAGGTCCATTCGTTCTGCGTCCCTTTCGATGTGTCGTGACCGCGCCCCGCGCGGCCCGCCGAACCCGGTTCGGCCCGGTGTCCTTGTTGCGGCCGGATTGTAACAGGAACGTTCGCCCCGCGCGAACGGCCTACCTCGCCCGTCCGACGCCCTCGATGATGTCCCGCACGACCGCCGGGTCCGCGAGCGTCGTGACGTCGCCGACGTTCTCCGGCTCGCCTTCGGCAATCTTGCGCAGGATGCGGCGCATGATCTTGCCCGAGCGTGTCTTCGGCAGCCCTTCAACGAACTGGATCCTGTCGGGAGTGGCGATGGCGCTGATCTCCCGGCGGACGGCGTCGCGCAGCTCTTTCGCCAGTTCGTCCGAAGCCGTGTACCCGGCCTTCAGCATGACGTAAGCGTAGATGCCGGTGCCCTTGATGTCGTGCGGATAGCCCACGACGGCAGCTTCCGCGACGGCCGGGTGACCGACGAGGGCGCCCTCGATTTCGGCCGTGCCGAGGCGATGCCCCGAGACGTTCAGGACGTCGTCGACGCGCCCCGTAATCCAGTAATACCCATCCTTGTCGCGGTGGCAGCCGTCGCCCGTGAAGTACTTCCCGGGGTAGGTTGTCAGGTAGGTTTGGACGAACCGGTCGTGGTCGCCGTACACGGTGCGCATCATCCCCGGCCACGACGCTTTCATGCAGAGCCGGCCCGTCACTCCGTTGCCTTCGAGTTCGCGCCCTTCCTCGTCGACCCCACACGGCTGTACGCCGAAGAAGGGCAGCGAGCCGGAGCCGGGCTTCATCGGCGTCGCCCCGGCGAGCCCGGAAATCATGTGGCCGCCCGTCTCCGTCTGCCAGTAGGTGTCGACGATGGAGCAGCGGCCTTCGCCCACCACGTTGAAGTACCAGCGCCACGCCTCGGGGTTGATCGGCTCCCCGACCGTGCCCAGGACGCGCAGCGATGTGCGCCGATACTTCTTAACGAAGTCATTGCCCTCCCGCGCGATGGCGCGGATAGCCGTCGGCGCGGTGTAGAACACCGTGATGCCGAGGCGGTCGACCATATCCCAGTACCGCCCC
>Ga0308392_1001266_pt1 | contig 10247 bp, 5 predicted proteins | sample Hotspr20Samplem2_FD_202361 | JGI IMG/M metagenome (GOLD analysis project Ga0308392, IMG submission 202361) | Hot spring phototrophic mat microbial communities from Octopus Spring, Yellowstone National Park, Wyoming, United States - 20050624_m2 ... | reverse complement strand
CGGGATGTGATGCGTCTCAAGGTAGCGTGCCACGTCGTCCAACCGCTCAGGGCACGCCCAGTAGATACGCCGCGACAGGTCGTAGCCCACTAGTTGCAGTTCGAGCATCCGGCGTAGCCAGCGATAAGTTGTGCGCCGCGCACAGCCGGCGCGCTCGGCAACCTGGCGCGCGTGCGCTTCCCCCAACTCGGCCAGCGCCTGAAAGACTCGCCCAGCGTAGCGGCCTAGTCCCTGCTGCTCGAAGGCAGGATGGGCAGCGTAATCAGGTGTGCCTTCGCTTTCCCACTTACACACACTCCCGGCCAGTGTGTGTAAGTGGGTAAAAGTAGGCACAGCCCTTCCCCATCCGTAAGCCTGCGCATACTCGCCCGCAAACCCGCGCTTGCGTGCCAACAGGCCAGCCTTAATCAGCCGGCGCGTGGCGATGCGTGCGGTTGGCGCGCTTACTTGCGCCGCCTGCTCAACGTCACGCTGGCTGAGATGCCACTCGTGTTTGCCGGCCTTGCTCGCTCGCTCTGCGTGTGCCACCAACACGCGTCGATCAGTCTCTCGCGTCCGTGGCGACGTGCCCGCAAACGCCGCGCTTAGTGCCCACGCTTTCACGCGCTCGGCCAGCTCCCTGGCTTGTGTGTAGTCGGCGCGATTCGCCTCATCCTTAGCGCGCAGATACTCGGCCATCAGCCGGCGTTCAAAGTCTCGGCGGCTGGGGTCTAGGTGCTTCTCGTGCTTCGATGCCAGATACAGCGCACGCACACGCTCGAACGATGCGCCGGCGTTTGTCAACGAGAGAATCAGCGCCCAATCAACTTCTGAGCGTGTGGCGTAGCGCTTGATTACTCGTTCGTCTCCGCGCATGATGGCCGCGGCCAGCCGCGGGATTTGGTCGCGTTCTACGTATGCCCAGGGCACGCCCGGTAGTGGTTTGTCGCATCGCAGAATCTCCGCGCCATCATTCGCCCAGCGATACAAGATGCCGCTCGGATGAACGCTGCCGGGCGCGACGACGTAGGCGCGATAGCCCCGCAGTTCGCCGCCTGCCCAGCGCGCGGATTTCAGCGGCCAGGGCGTGCGCAGCCAGATGTGCCCACCGCGCGCCGATAGCGAGACGAGCGGGTCAGCGCCTAGCTGTGAGTGCACCAGCGCGCGTGCCATGTCCAGCGCGTCGCCGCTATCGCAATCCAACAGCGCAAGGTAGCCCCAGTCGTCGCCCACGGCTGCTGAGTGGATGCCGCCCAGCGCTGCGATGTTGGCGTTTGGATCGGCGCGCGCGAACAGCCGCTCAACATCCGGCCATGCTTGCGGATGCGTGGCCCAATGCGCCCAGCGGCCGGCCGGTTCTTTGCTGCCCGACAACAAGGGGATGACATTCGCGCCGCGCTCATGCAGCGCATGCGCTATGTCGCAGGGTGAGAGATGCTTACTGCGCATGGACTCGCCTTCGAGACGGGCGAGTCCGTGCTTGCTCTCTTAATTTCAGCGGATATACTCTCGCTGCAGAAGGGAGAAACAGACGAGCCGCCCTCTCTGTTCTCTTGGCGCGATGTTGGCAGCATCGCGCTTTTTGCTTTTCACGTATCGGATCCGGGGCCCGGGCCCCTATCTGCCTGCATGATGTGTGCGCCTGCATTGCTATGCCCTCTATCTTGCATCACAACTCGCTTTTCGTGGGGGGAGTTATCCACAGGCAAGCTAGTAGGGATGCGATAATATTTGGTCAACATCTTCGTCACCTCATCTATAGCCGGCCTGCTGGCCGGCTTTTGCTTTCGTTCATCGCTTACTCCTTGCCGCAATTCGCAACTGCCGTTGCCGCTCGGACTCGGCCTGGGCCTGTTGGATGCGCGCCAGGCCGCCCGGTACTGAGTCCAGCGCGTAGTAGGGCGTCCACTGCCGCCGGCGCTTACTTCCACGTGCATAACGCCAGCGCTGGTTCACCAAGTCCACCTCTACGCGCCAGCCGGCCCGCAGCGCCCGCTCAAGGTCTCCGGGCATGGGTGCATCAGCCCCTGATGCACCCTGTTTTTGGCCGGTTTCTCCAGCCGCGGGTATCGGGGTAGCCTGGGCCGCCATTCGGCAGCCCAGGCGGGCTATTTTGGGCCGCCGTGCCCGTTCAAAGAGTAGGCCGGCTCTGGGTCGGCGTCCACCTGGCCGGCCACCTGGTCAACCTGCGGCTGGCCGGGGCGGGTCCGGGCCCGGGTACTGGCCGGCTGGACAAACTGCGCCAGCACGATATAGGCCAGCCCAGCCGCCGGCGTCAGCAGGTACAGCGCCTCACCGATGCGGGCCAGCCAGGGCAAGCGCGACAAGCCACTCAAGGTGCTGAGCGTCTCGACCGAGACAAGGGCTAGCACAGCGCCGAACGCCGCCAGCGCGCCAGAGTGCAGCGGATGTTGCCCAGCGCGCGCCAGCGCCAGCAGGAAGCTCACTTCCAAGACTATTGCCGTGAACGCCGCCACTTCTGCGGGCATGCCCCGCGCTATCCCAAACGCCACGCTTGCGCCGGCGGTCGCGGTCAGCAGCACGAGCTTTTGCGCACCGCTCAGATAGTGGCCCAGTTCGCCCCGCAGATCGCCTGAGTCAGCCCGCCGGCTGGCCACGGCCAGCGTCACCGCCGGCAGCAGCGCCAGGCCGCCCAGAAGCGTAGCGATGGTCTGGCCAACCTGGGCCAATGCGGGCAGGGCAGCCAGGCCGGATGCCAGCGCCGCTTCAGCCGCCGATAGCGCCACGGTAAGCGGCAGCCAGGCCACCAGGTAAATCAGCGCCAGCGCGCGGGTGGGGGTGTGCTGGCCCAGAAGGGAGATTGCCAACAGCAAGGCCAACACGCCCACGGTCGCTGCGCCGCCCAGGGCTTGACCTACAGGGTCAGCGCCCAAGCGCGCCAGCAACCGGGCGATGGTCGCACCAGCGTTCGCGGCCACCGTCAGGGTAGCCAGCGCCGCCAGCACTGGCGCAGCGATGTAGGCAGCGTGCATGAGATGGCGGGCAATTCGCCGGCCCGCCGCCGGCCCGTCGTATGATGGGGTGGGGTTAGGATTTTGTGTAGGCATGTCTCATACTTCCCTATGAGATGTGCTTAGCGCGGGCGTGGGCGTGGGCCGCTCATGCCCGCGCGCTTTTACTCTTCTGGGATTTCCACAGGTATCTCTACTTCGTAGCTCGCCATCAGCAAGGCTTGCTCCAGGTCAGCCAGTGCATCACGCAGCCGGCGCATGTGCTCATCCGCGCTCTCCGCTGGCGCGCGCCAGGCCGCAATCACAGCCCGCGCCGCAGGGATGATGGCGCGAGACTCGCGCCCAGCCGACATGTCGCGCCGCAGCGCATAGGCCGTCACAGCCGCGCGCGCCATGTGGAGCGTGGCCGAGTCGCCCCCGACGCGCGCCAGCGCTTCGTCCACGTCTTCGCTATCCATGCCGAATCTGATGGCGTATGCGTCCAGTTGTGCGCGTTCATCGGGCGTCATGGTCTTGTCTCCTGGGGTGGGGCGGGGATGCGCCGACGGGCCTTGTGTCTCCTCAGCCCGGCCAACACCAGCATCCGCGCCAACAGGCTGATCGAGCGTTGCTCGGCCTGCGCAGCGCGCGCCAGTTGGGCGCGCTCGGCATCCGTCAGATACACAGATACAGCTCGTCTCTTCGGCATAGGTGCATTGTAGCACATTGCGCATTGTCGCGCATTGCAAGCCTAAGCCTGCCCGCCCATCACGCGAGAGATAGCGTCGGCCTGAACGCGGCCAGCAGCGCGGATGTATCGGCGTAGCGTGTTCAGGTTGCGATGGCCGGTCACCTCGGCTATGGCGATGGGGTCTAGGCCGGCCAGCGCCGCTTGCGTCGCAAAGCCGGCGCGCAAGCTATGCCCGGCCAGCATGCGCGCGTCCAGCCCCGCGGCTTCAGCCCGCCTTTTCACGATGCGGGCCACGTCGTACGCCGACAATCGCTTGCCCACCTTGCCCCAGCGGTTGACGCTCCTAAACACCGGGCCGCTGGCGATTCCCGCTGCGTCCAGCCATGCCCGCAGCGCGCGAACGGGGCACAGCTCAGCGTCGGCCAGGCGCGGGATGGTCTTCGTGATGCCTTGGCCTTCCTGGTCGGTCTTTGACCGCGCGATGGTGATTCTCAACACGCCGTTTAGCCTGATGTGCTCTACGTCCAGCGCCACAAGCTCGCTGCGCCGGAGTGCGCCAGCGAAGCCCACCAGCAACAGGGCGCGGTCGCGCAGGCCCGGCAGGTCGTCACCGCAAGCCCGCAGCATGGCCCGCAGGTCGTCCAGCGTGAGCGGCTCGCGCTGGGCCGGCGGCTGGCCATGCACGCGACGGATACCAGCCAGCGTGGCCTTCACGCGCTCATCAGCGGTCGGGTCGGGATGGCCAGCGGCTTTATGCGCAGCCGCGATGGCGGCCACGTGCACGGCCAGCGTGCTGGGCTTATGACGCTGCGCAGCATACGCCAGGTAATCAGCGACGGCCAGCGCGTCAGCGGGCAGGGCGGGGCAGTGATGCTCAGCGCACCAGGCCGCGAATCTTCGCCACGCAGCGCGATAAGCGCGATAGGTGTTAGGCGCGCGGTTTGCACGCGCGTAGTCCTGGGCAGTAGGTCGGGTGATGATAGCGGTTGTCTCGGTCATAAGCCTATCTCCTGTAGTGTGCGACTAGGGACATTATCGCACATTAGGCGTCAAAAGTCAAGGGGTGGCACTCGAATCTCTCGCTTCGCCACAGCTATACAGGCCGATAACAGCGCCAGGATGCGCTAGGACGCGCGACTAACAGCCTTATCGCACATTAGGTGATCAATGGGTCGCTCCGCCAGCCGGCGGCCTAGCTGTAATACAGGCAGAATCAGGCGTAGTTATACAGCGGATAAACAACGCCAGGATGCACCAGGATGTGGCCAGCCGGCCACCGCTAATCCGGCTAGCCCGGATCCGGATCCGGCCACTGCCACTCCGACCAGCTCCAGACTTCGACAGAACAAGACATGCAGAACCTAGGCAGATCGCTGCGAACGCTTGAGACGCCGCCTGAACGCCGCGCGCTCGCGCTCTATGCGCGCGCGCCGACGCGCCGGGATGTGATGCGTCTCAAGGTAGCGTGCCACGTCGTCCAACCGCTCAGGGCACGCCCAGTAGATACGCCGCGACAGGTCGTAGCCCACTAGTTGCAGTTCGAGCATCCGGCGTAGCCAGCGATAAGTTGTGCGCCGCGCACAGCCGGCGCGCTCGGCAACCTGGCGCGCGTGCGCTTCCCCCAACTCGGCCAGCGCCTGAAAGACTCGCCCAGCGTAGCGGCCTAGTCCCTGCTGCTCGAAGGCAGGATGGGCAGCGTAATCAGGTGTGCCTTCGCTTTCCCACTTACACACACTCCCGGCCAGTGTGTGTAAGTGGGTAAAAGTAGGCACAGCCCTTCCCCATCCGTAAGCCTGCGCATACTCGCCCGCAAACCCGCGCTTGCGTGCCAACAGGCCAGCCTTAATCAGCCGGCGCGTGGCGATGCGTGCGGTTGGCGCGCTTACTTGCGCCGCCTGCTCAACGTCACGCTGGCTGAGATGCCACTCGTGTTTGCCGGCCTTGCTCGCTCGCTCTGCGTGTGCCACCAACACGCGTCGATCAGTCTCTCGCGTCCGTGGCGACGTGCCCGCAAACGCCGCGCTTAGTGCCCACGCTTTCACGCGCTCGGCCAGCTCCCTGGCTTGTGTGTAGTCGGCGCGATTCGCCTCATCCTTAGCGCGCAGATACTCGGCCATCAGCCGGCGTTCAAAGTCTCGGCGGCTGGGGTCTAGGTGCTTCTCGTGCTTCGATGCCAGATACAGCGCACGCACACGCTCGAACGATGCGCCGGCGTTTGTCAACGAGAGAATCAGCGCCCAATCAACTTCTGAGCGTGTGGCGTAGCGCTTGATTACTCGTTCGTCTCCGCGCATGATGGCCGCGGCCAGCCGCGGGATTTGGTCGCGTTCTACGTATGCCCAGGGCACGCCCGGTAGTGGTTTGTCGCATCGCAGAATCTCCGCGCCATCATTCGCCCAGCGATACAAGATGCCGCTCGGATGAACGCTGCCGGGCGCGACGACGTAGGCGCGATAGCCCCGCAGTTCGCCGCCTGCCCAGCGCGCGGATTTCAGCGGCCAGGGCGTGCGCAGCCAGATGTGCCCACCGCGCGCCGATAGCGAGACGAGCGGGTCAGCGCCTAGCTGTGAGTGCACCAGCGCGCGTGCCATGTCCAGCGCGTCGCCGCTATCGCAATCCAACAGCGCAAGGTAGCCCCAGTCGTCGCCCACGGCTGCTGAGTGGATGCCGCCCAGCGCTGCGATGTTGGCGTTTGGATCGGCGCGCGCGAACAGCCGCTCAACATCCGGCCATGCTTGCGGATGCGTGGCCCAATGCGCCCAGCGGCCGGCCGGTTCTTTGCTGCCCGACAACAAGGGGATGACATTCGCGCCGCGCTCATGCAGCGCATGCGCTATGTCGCAGGGTGAGAGATGCTTACTGCGCATGGACTCGCCTTCGAGACGGGCGAGTCCGTGCTTGCTCTCTTAATTTCAGCGGATATACTCTCGCTGCAGAAGGGAGAAACAGACGAGCCGCCCTCTCTGTTCTCTTGGCGCGATGTTGGCAGCATCGCGCTTTTTGCTTTTCACGTATCGGATCCGGGGCCCGGGCCCCTATCTGCCTGCATGATGTGTGCGCCTGCATTGCTATGCCCTCTATCTTGCATCACAACTCGCTTTTCGTGGGGGGAGTTATCCACAGGCAAGCTAGTAGGGATGCGATAATATTTGGTCAACATCTTCGTCACCTCATCTATAGCCGGCCTGCTGGCCGGCTTTTGCTTTCGTTCATCGCTTACTCCTTGCCGCAATTCGCAACTGCCGTTGCCGCTCGGACTCGGCCTGGGCCTGTTGGATGCGCGCCAGGCCGCCCGGTACTGAGTCCAGCGCGTAGTAGGGCGTCCACTGCCGCCGGCGCTTACTTCCACGTGCATAACGCCAGCGCTGGTTCACCAAGTCCACCTCTACGCGCCAGCCGGCCCGCAGCGCCCGCTCAAGGTCTCCGGGCATGGGTGCATCAGCCCCTGATGCACCCTGTTTTTGGCCGGTTTCTCCAGCCGCGGGTATCGGGGTAGCCTGGGCCGCCATTCGGCAGCCCAGGCGGGCTATTTTGGGCCGCCGTGCCCGTTCAAAGAGTAGGCCGGCTCTGGGTCGGCGTCCACCTGGCCGGCCACCTGGTCAACCTGCGGCTGGCCGGGGCGGGTCCGGGCCCGGGTACTGGCCGGCTGGACAAACTGCGCCAGCACGATATAGGCCAGCCCAGCCGCCGGCGTCAGCAGGTACAGCGCCTCACCGATGCGGGCCAGCCAGGGCAAGCGCGACAAGCCACTCAAGGTGCTGAGCGTCTCGACCGAGACAAGGGCTAGCACAGCGCCGAACGCCGCCAGCGCGCCAGAGTGCAGCGGATGTTGCCCAGCGCGCGCCAGCGCCAGCAGGAAGCTCACTTCCAAGACTATTGCCGTGAACGCCGCCACTTCTGCGGGCATGCCCCGCGCTATCCCAAACGCCACGCTTGCGCCGGCGGTCGCGGTCAGCAGCACGAGCTTTTGCGCACCGCTCAGATAGTGGCCCAGTTCGCCCCGCAGATCGCCTGAGTCAGCCCGCCGGCTGGCCACGGCCAGCGTCACCGCCGGCAGCAGCGCCAGGCCGCCCAGAAGCGTAGCGATGGTCTGGCCAACCTGGGCCAATGCGGGCAGGGCAGCCAGGCCGGATGCCAGCGCCGCTTCAGCCGCCGATAGCGCCACGGTAAGCGGCAGCCAGGCCACCAGGTAAATCAGCGCCAGCGCGCGGGTGGGGGTGTGCTGGCCCAGAAGGGAGATTGCCAACAGCAAGGCCAACACGCCCACGGTCGCTGCGCCGCCCAGGGCTTGACCTACAGGGTCAGCGCCCAAGCGCGCCAGCAACCGGGCGATGGTCGCACCAGCGTTCGCGGCCACCGTCAGGGTAGCCAGCGCCGCCAGCACTGGCGCAGCGATGTAGGCAGCGTGCATGAGATGGCGGGCAATTCGCCGGCCCGCCGCCGGCCCGTCGTATGATGGGGTGGGGTTAGGATTTTGTGTAGGCATGTCTCATACTTCCCTATGAGATGTGCTTAGCGCGGGCGTGGGCGTGGGCCGCTCATGCCCGCGCGCTTTTACTCTTCTGGGATTTCCACAGGTATCTCTACTTCGTAGCTCGCCATCAGCAAGGCTTGCTCCAGGTCAGCCAGTGCATCACGCAGCCGGCGCATGTGCTCATCCGCGCTCTCCGCTGGCGCGCGCCAGGCCGCAATCACAGCCCGCGCCGCAGGGATGATGGCGCGAGACTCGCGCCCAGCCGACATGTCGCGCCGCAGCGCATAGGCCGTCACAGCCGCGCGCGCCATGTGGAGCGTGGCCGAGTCGCCCCCGACGCGCGCCAGCGCTTCGTCCACGTCTTCGCTATCCATGCCGAATCTGATGGCGTATGCGTCCAGTTGTGCGCGTTCATCGGGCGTCATGGTCTTGTCTCCTGGGGTGGGGCGGGGATGCGCCGACGGGCCTTGTGTCTCCTCAGCCCGGCCAACACCAGCATCCGCGCCAACAGGCTGATCGAGCGTTGCTCGGCCTGCGCAGCGCGCGCCAGTTGGGCGCGCTCGGCATCCGTCAGATACACAGATACAGCTCGTCTCTTCGGCATAGGTGCATTGTAGCACATTGCGCATTGTCGCGCATTGCAAGCCTAAGCCTGCCCGCCCATCACGCGAGAGATAGCGTCGGCCTGAACGCGGCCAGCAGCGCGGATGTATCGGCGTAGCGTGTTCAGGTTGCGATGGCCGGTCACCTCGGCTATGGCGATGGGGTCTAGGCCGGCCAGCGCCGCTTGCGTCGCAAAGCCGGCGCGCAAGCTATGCCCGGCCAGCATGCGCGCGTCCAGCCCCGCGGCTTCAGCCCGCCTTTTCACGATGCGGGCCACGTCGTACGCCGACAATCGCTTGCCCACCTTGCCCCAGCGGTTGACGCTCCTAAACACCGGGCCGCTGGCGATTCCCGCTGCGTCCAGCCATGCCCGCAGCGCGCGAACGGGGCACAGCTCAGCGTCGGCCAGGCGCGGGATGGTCTTCGTGATGCCTTGGCCTTCCTGGTCGGTCTTTGACCGCGCGATGGTGATTCTCAACACGCCGTTTAGCCTGATGTGCTCTACGTCCAGCGCCACAAGCTCGCTGCGCCGGAGTGCGCCAGCGAAGCCCACCAGCAACAGGGCGCGGTCGCGCAGGCCCGGCAGGTCGTCACCGCAAGCCCGCAGCATGGCCCGCAGGTCGTCCAGCGTGAGCGGCTCGCGCTGGGCCGGCGGCTGGCCATGCACGCGACGGATACCAGCCAGCGTGGCCTTCACGCGCTCATCAGCGGTCGGGTCGGGATGGCCAGCGGCTTTATGCGCAGCCGCGATGGCGGCCACGTGCACGGCCAGCGTGCTGGGCTTATGACGCTGCGCAGCATACGCCAGGTAATCAGCGACGGCCAGCGCGTCAGCGGGCAGGGCGGGGCAGTGATGCTCAGCGCACCAGGCCGCGAATCTTCGCCACGCAGCGCGATAAGCGCGATAGGTGTTAGGCGCGCGGTTTGCACGCGCGTAGTCCTGGGCAGTAGGTCGGGTGATGATAGCGGTTGTCTCGGTCATAAGCCTATCTCCTGTAGTGTGCGACTAGGGACATTATCGCACATTAGGCGTCAAAAGTCAAGGGGTGGCACTCGAATCTCTCGCTTCGCCACAGCTATACAGGCCGATAACAGCGCCAGGATGCGCTAGGACGCGCGACTAACAGCCTTATCGCACATTAGGTGATCAATGGGTCGCTCCGCCAGCCGGCGGCCTAGCTGTAATACAGGCAGAATCAGGCGTAGTTATACAGCGGATAAACAACGCCAGGATGCACCAGGATGTGGCCAGCCGGCCACCGCTAATCCGGCTAGCCCGGATCCGGATCCGGCCACTGCCACTCCGACCAGCTCCAGACTTCGACAGAACAAGACATGCAGAACCTAGGCAGATCGCTGCGAACGCTTGAGACGCCGCCTGAACGCCGCGCGCTCGCGCTCTATGCGCGCGCGCCGACGCGCCGGGATGTGATGCGTCTCAAGGTAGCGTGCCACGTCGTCCAACCGCTCAGGGCACGCCCAGTAGATACGCCGCGACAGGTCGTAGCCCACTAGTTGCAGTTCGAGCATCCGGCGTAGCCAGCGATAA
>Ga0308392_1001262_pt1 | contig 10260 bp, 8 predicted proteins | sample Hotspr20Samplem2_FD_202361 | JGI IMG/M metagenome (GOLD analysis project Ga0308392, IMG submission 202361) | Hot spring phototrophic mat microbial communities from Octopus Spring, Yellowstone National Park, Wyoming, United States - 20050624_m2 ... | reverse complement strand
CATGAAGGCAATGTCATCGCCCCGTGCGGCGAGCATTTGTTCCACGCTCGCGCGAAAACGCTCAAAGTGCGGGCGATTCGGCAGCGTCGCGAGCGTATCGTAACACAGTTTCGGCATACTCGCTTTCCGCCTGCTTCAGCCAGTCTGGCGCGCGCCTCAAGCCTCCTCACCTTCCTCCACACCCTCGTCGTCGATGCGCTGCACGATGCGTGCGAGGGCGGTTACGTAATCACCTTGTTCTGGGGTCATGATGCGCACTCCCTGCGCGTTACGCCCCGTGCGCCGAATCTGGGAGACGGGTACACGGATGGCTTTGCCCTGCGCCGTGACGGCGATGATGCGGTCGTCGGGAAGCACGCCTTTGGCATCCACCAGCAGCCCCGTGCGCTGGGTGACGTTGAAGGTGATGATGCCTTTGCCGCCACGCCCCTGCACGCGATACTCGCTAAACGGCGTACGCTTGCCGTAGCCCTTCTCCGAAATCACCAGCAGGTCGCGGTCCTTGTATACTTTCACCAGCGCAACCACTGCATCGTCCTTGCCCAGCTGGATACCGCGCACGCCGCCTGCTGCCCTGCCCATCGAGCGCACATCGCTCTCGTGGAAGCGCAGGCTCATGCCCTGCCGCGTGACAAACACCAGCTCATCGTTCCCAGAGGTAACCTGCACCCAGCCGAGCTCATCGCCCTCTTCGAGGTCAAAGGCGAACAGTCCATTTGCCCGAAGGTTGGCAAACTCGGACAGCGCGATGCGTTTCACCTCACCTCTGCGCGTGCCCATCACCAGATATTTGTCGGGTGAGAAATCGGCGATCGAGACAGTCGCGGTAATCTTCTCGCCCGGCTCGATGCGGATCAGGTTGATCACCGCCGTGCCCCTTGCCTGGCGGGTTGCCTGCGGTACCTCATACGCTTTCAGGCGGTACACGCGCCCGCGGTCGGTGAAGAAGAGGATGTAGTGGTGCGTGCTGACCTGGAAGATGTGCTCCAGAGTATCTTCCTCTTTGGTGGTGGCAGCAATGACGCCCTTCCCGCCGCGTCGCTGGCTGCGGTAGGTATCCAGCGGCAGACGCTTGATGTAACCATCCCGCGTGATGGTCACCAGCATCTCCTCCTCAGGGATCATATCCTCCTCGCCAATCTCCTCCGCCTCGCGTGCAATGATGCGGGTGCGCCGGTCGTCGCCGTATTTGTCCTTCAGCTCCTTTAGTTCCTGTTTGATAATCTGCGCCACGCGCCGCTCGTCCACCAGAATATCTTCCAGATAGGCAATCTCCTGCAAGAGGTTCTTGTATTCGTCCTCCAGCCGCTGCTGTTCGAGGGCGGTGAGCTGGCGCAGCTGCATCGAGAGGATGGCTTCGGCTTGAATCTGCGTGAAGCCGAATCGCCGCATCAGCCTGCGCCGCGCCACCTCGCTGTTCTCCGATTGGCGGATGATGCGGATGATTTCGTCCAGGAAGCGCACCACCACCTGCAGCCCTTCCAGGATATGGGCGCGTTGCTGGGCGCGATACAGCTCGAACCGCGTACGCCGGACAATCACCTCGCGCCGATGGTGGATGTAATTCTGCAGCACCTGTTTGAGGTTCAGCACGCGCGGCACGCCGTCTTCCAGCGCGAGCATAATCACCCCAAACGACAGGCGCATCGGCGTATGCTTGAGAAGGAAGTTCAACACCTTGTGGGGGTTGACGTCGCGCCGCAGCTCGATAACCACCCGCATCCCCGTGCGGTCGGTAAAGTCTTCGATGGCGGTGATGCCGTCGATGCGCTTGCCCTTGACCAGGTTGGCTATCTGCTCGATGAGCTTTGCCTTGTTCACCTGATACGGCAGCTCGGTGATGACGATGGCTTGCTTGCCGCCGTCCATCGGCTCCATCTGCGTCTTTGCCTGCATGATGACCTGCCCGCGTCCGGTCTCATACGCCTCGCGAATGCCTTTGGTGCCCAGGATCAAGCCGGCGGTGGGGAAATCGGGTCCCGGCAGATGCTTCATCAGGTCGGAAACGGATGCCTGCGGATGGTCGATCAAATAAGTGATGGCGTCTGCCACCTCGCGCAGATTGTGCGGGGGCACGTTGGTCGCCATACCGACAGCGATGCCGCTTCCCCCATTGCAGATGAAGTTGGGAAACTTACCCGGCAGCACCATCGGCTCCATCGTGGACTGGTCGTAGTTGGGTTGCCAGTCCACCGTCTCTTTATCGATATCCTCCATCATCTCCATCGCCAGCGGCGAGAGGCGGCATTCGGTATAGCGCATCGCTGCGGGCGGGTCGCCATCCACGCTGCCGAAATTGCCCTGTCCGTCAATCAGCGGGTAGCGCATGCTGAAATCCTGCGCCATGCGCACCAGGGTGGCATACAGCGCCTCGTTGCCGTGCGGGTGGAAGCGCTTCATGGTCTCGCCACACACGGCGGCGCATTTGACGTGGGCACTGTTGGGGGTAACGCCCATCTCGCGCATCGCGTAGAGGATACGCCTCTGCACCGGCTTCAGCCCGTCGCGCACATCGGGCAGGGCGCGCGCGATGATGGTGCTCATCGCATAACCGAGATACGAACGGCTTAACTCTTCTTCCAGCGGTACAATCTCAATCTCCGGCTGTCGTTCGGCAATCTCCTCTGGCATTCGCGGGTTTCCTTTCTTGCGGGTAAGGGTTGGTAGACAGAAGCTACCATGTTATTATAACAAAAGCGGCTGTCTCTCGCAACATTTGCCGATGTCAAAAAGGGGCGACTCGCGCCGCCCCTCTGAACCCGCTATCTCATGCCTTCGGCTTAGTGAAGCCCTCCCGTCGTGAGTGCAGTAACACGACAACCCGCACCACGCGGGAAACGCTACCGCCTCCACTCTGCCAAGCTCGGCAATCACTGTGGCAATTGCATGGCAGGGCGGACACAGAGTAAATGCATCGCTCGGAGAGGGCTGTTCAGGAGTCAGCGTGTTTGACATTCTGCCGCCTGCTGGGTAAAATCTCCGCTTGGGGAAACACAGAAGGAGGCGATGCCATGCGCATGAGACAGAGGGAGCTGCGTCAGCGACGCAAGCGCAAAGAGGAGAAGCAGAAAGCCGCTCGGCGCGAAGCGCGAATGCGTGCCCGGCGCGTGTAAATCGGCTCAAACCAAACGCAGTTCGAGCTTGATATCGATAGCGGGCGCGGAGTGCGTTAATGCGCCCACCGAGATAGCGTCCACCCCCGTCTCGGCAATTGGGCGCACCTTTTCCAGGCGCACCCCGCCCGAGGCTTCCAGAAAAGCCCGCCCCTTAGCCATCCGTACCGCCTCACGCAGGTCGTCCAGCGTCATGTTATCCAGCAGGATGATATCCACTCCTGCCTCGAGCGCTTCCTGAACCTGCTGGAGGGTAGCGCACTCCACCTCTATCTTCATCGTGTGTGGCAATGTGCGTCGCACGCGATGTACCGCCTCCGTGATGCCCCCACACACCGCAATGTGGTTGTCCTTAATCAATACCGCGTCGTACAGCCCGAAGCGGTGGTTAAAGCCGCCTCCCACCCGTACCGCGTAGCGTTCCAGATAACGCAATCCGGGCGTCGTCTTGCGCGTATCACAGATGCGCACCGGCAGGTCGCGCACCGCTTCCACGAAGCGTGCGGTCAGCGTGGCGATGCCGCTCAATCGCTGCAAAAAGTTCAGCGCAACCCGCTCGGCGACGAGAATTGCCCGCGCCTCTCCGCGTACCACAGCCAGCACCGCACCCGCGTCGAAACGCTGACCCTCTTTCAACATCGGCTCCACCTGTACCCGACTGTCGCAGTGGTAGAATACCCGCTCCGCCACCACCAACCCCGCCAGCACACCCGGTTGCGTGGCGATGAACTCGCCCAAAGCCTCCGTGCCTGGCGGCACCGTCAACAAGGTGGTCATGTCCCCCGTACCAACGTCCTCGCGAAGTGCGCAGCCCACGATTTCGTCCACAAGCTTTATGTCCAGTAACGTCGGCATCAGTCCCACTTCACCTCTATCACCTGTTGACACTGCGCGACCCTGCCCAGAACCTGTTGCGCTGAAACCCGCGCCGGCAGGTCCAGCGAAAGCTCATAACGACGGGTACCGGGTAGCAATGTGGGCAGAATACGAACGGATTGCACATCCACCCGCATCGCGGAGAGTATATCGAGCAGAGGCTCAATCACCGCCCCTTCCTCTCGCGCCACCACCTCCAGGTCCCGCACCCGACGCTTCAGCCTGAGAAAACCCTCCAGCAGATGCACCAGCGTCAGTGTCAGGAAAGCCATCACGGTTGCCACAATCGCCATCAACCAGTACTGCCGGTTCAATCCGACTGCGAGCCCGATAGCAGCGGTTGCCCAGATGCTCGCGGCGGTGGTTAACCCGCGTACCGTGCCCCCGAGATGGATGATTGTTCCTGCACCGATGAATCCGATACCTGTTACCACCTGTGCGGCGATGCGCGTGGGGTCGGTATTCGCGCCCTTCATGCCCGCGGAGACCATGCCAAACACCGCCGCGCCCATCGACAACAGGATATGCGTGCGCAAACCTGCAGGTCTGCCATGCAGTTCGCGTTCCAGCCCCACTACCGCCCCCAGCACACAAGCCAGCAACAAGGGCGACAAAACATCCCACAAAGAGGACACCGCAATCCCCTCCCGAAAGAGGATGGTTCTATTGTACTGTGGAAGTAAAAAGCAAGCAAGCCCGCACGAAAAAATCGCCTGCTTCCAGAGGCGTCGGGGTTGGGCGAACGCTCTGTCTAGCAGGCTCCATCGATGTGATGGACAGAGTGAAAAGGAGGACATGCGCTACTCATATATACGGGTGGACAGCCCAAAAGGTTCCGCCGCAGGCTCTACTATTCCTGAGGGCGCGCACTGCCGCGTCCACAACGCTCTCCCCAGAAGTAACCTGCCGGAACCTGCTCTCGTCTAAATGGCGCGGAGTCAGCAGGAATCTGCACCTGCCCCGCTGTAATATATATTGTACCGACCGGATGGTACGTCTGCAAACAAACCCGAGGCGAGGAGAGACGACTATGCAAATGCGCTTGAAGGGCATCATCTCTGCAGGATGGACTCGCGCGCTGCCAGTGTGCGTCGTGGTGCTTGTGGTGGCGTCGGTCGCACTTGCTCAGGATGTGGACGTTTACCGCTTCTCCCCCACGCATGGCGGTATCGCGCCGGGAGGTATTCAGATGCCGGCGGCGATGTACTGGCGATTCACCGCCTCACCCGCACCGCAAAACTCGGCAGCGCCCGCCATCGTCGGCAACACCATTTACTATGCCTGCCGTGACCGCTTCTACGCGCTGGATGCGGAAACAGGGCGCGTGCTCTGGCGCTATCCGGCAGACCAGCCCATGGATGCACAGTTCCGCACCACCCCCGCGGTGTCGGAAGGCATCGTGTACGTCGGCGCAACGGACGGTAACCTTTACGCCCTCTCTGCGCCCACTGGCAAATACCTCTGGTCCTTCCGCGCACAGGGGGCGATACTGTCACCGCCGACCGTAGTCAACGATGTGGTATACTTCGGCTCCGCGGACGGAAAGGTTTACGCGATTAACGCCAAAACCGGCGAACCGTTATGGCGCGGGGGGTTCCGTACACTGGATGCGGTGAACGGCGCAGTGGCTGTGGCGGATGACATGGTCTACTTCATCTCCGCAGACCAGACGCTGTACGCCGCTGCCGCAGGAACGGGCTTGCTCCTGTGGCGAATACGACTGCCCGGCACACTGTATGCCCTGTCGCCCGTGGTGGCAGACCGCAATGTGTATGTCGTTTCCTCCAACGCGCTGCAGGCACTGCAGGCGCGTAGCGGACGACAGCTCTGGGCGCGTACCCTGCCCGACGACATCGTGACGGAGCCGATTGCAGGCAATGGCATGGTCTACGTGCTGACGCGCGACGGTCGTGTGTGGGCGTTCGACAATACGGGCAAACTGCTGTGGAACAGCAAAGAGCCTGTGTTTACGAACCAGCCGGTTGCTCCACCCACACTAGCAGGGAATGTGCTTCTCATCGGCACGACGCGGGGTGGCATCTACGCCGTGGACGCTTCGAACGGAGCCATCCTGTGGAAGTACCTGCTGCAGTCGTCTTCCTCCACCCCTGAGCGTCCCTCCTTTACCGACATCACTGCCCCGCCAGTGGTAGCAAACGGCACGCTGTATGTGGTGTCGGATGACGGCAGTCTCACCACCTTCCGCGCCGATGCACCCGATAGCATCCCGCCTACCATCGCCGAGCTGGAACCAACGCGCGGGGTCGCCATCTCGGGGCAGCCACCCATCCGCTTCCGTGCGCTCATCAGCGACGATGGCTCGGGTATCAAAACCGATACCATCCAGTTCCTGCTGGACGATAAGCCCGTCAAATATGAGTTCGACCTCGTCAAGGGAGAAATCAGCTACCTGTGGGATACCAAGGAAGCGTCCGCCTCGCCTGCCGGACAGCCGGCTGGGGCGACTACCGTCAAACCCCTCGCCGACGGGCGACATACCGTGAAGGTCATCGCCGAGGACTGGCGCGGCAACCGCACCGAATACACCTGGTCCTTTATCGTGGATAACACCCTGCGCAAGCGCACACCCACAACCACCCAGCCGCGCATGGGAGTGCCTGGCGTACCCGGTGGTATTGGTGGGCGCCGCGGCGGTGGAGCACCCGGACGCGGGGAAGACGGATACTAAAAGGAGTGTCTCACGGATGGAGGAAGCTTGTCTGCGTGCGCTGCTCAGGCTGGCGTACCTCGAGCTTCCTCCCCGCCGCCTGCTGAACCTGCTGGAGCGTTTCGAGAACCCCGAAGACATCTTCCGTGCTTCGCGCACCGACCTTCTGCGCATCGAAGGCATGAATGAAGCCACCGCCGCGCGCATCCTGAACGCCCCAGACCTGATCCCAGAACAGTGGCAACGCTGGCAAAAGGCGAATGCCCGACTGCTGACCTGGCGCGACGAGAACTACCCTGCCCCCCTGCGCGAGATCGAAGACTTCCCGCCCCTGCTGTTCGTGCGCGGCAGCCTGCAGGAGCGCGACCGCTTCGCCATCGCCATCGTGGGCACGCGCAAACCTACCCCCTACGGACGCACCGTCGCCGAGAAACTGGGACGCGAACTCGCCCGCTACGGGCTCACCATCGTCAGCGGGGGCGCACGGGGCATCGACACCGCCGCGCATACCGGCGCGCTGCGGGCGAACGGACGTACCATCGCCGTGTTGGGCTGCGGCATCGACGTGGCGTACCCCGCCGAATCGGCGGCACTGTTCCAGCGTATCGCCACGCAGGGCGCAGTTATCTCCGAATATCCGCCGGGCATCCAGCCCGACCAGTGGCGATTTCCCGCCCGAAACCGCCTCGTCAGCGCGATGGCGCTGGGCGTGCTGGTGGTGGAGGCTCCCTACGATAGCGGCGCGCTGATTACCGCCAGCCACGCACTGGAACAGGGCAAACCGGTGTTCGCCGTGCCCGGCAATATCGACACCGGACACAGCGCAGGCTGCCACCAGCTGATTAAGCAGGGCGCAACCCTCGTGGACAGCGTGGAGGACATCGTGCACGCGCTGGGCATCGCGCCCGAACCGCCTCCGGAACGCGCCGCCCTGCCCGCCCTGACGCCCGTGCAACAGCAGGTGCTGCAAGCGCTGTCGCTCACGCCCAAACACGTGGATGCGCTCGCCGATGAACTGCGCCTGCCCGTCGCCCAATTGAACGCGGAACTGCTGCTGCTGGAAATGCACAACCTCGTGCGCCGGCAACCGGGCAATGCTTATGTTCGGGTACCATAGAAGGTGAATGTCATTCTGAATGAACGTCATTCTGAGCGCAAGCGAAGAATCTCAGAGATGCTTCACTTCGTTCAGCATGACAAAGGGGTCACCACCACTGTCATTCTGAGCGCAAGCGAAGAATCTGATAGCGGGAAAGAAAGTCCATGAATCACCTGTCTCTCTCCATTGCCGACATCGCACTGAGGCTGGAATGCCCCGACCCCGCGTTCCTGTCGCAACTCGTGCAGGAGCGGTACGAGGCGTTCGTCTGCCCCGAAGCGCCATCGCCCCACATCCGCATCCGCCTGCAACCCACCACCAGTCCACCCACCCGCGCCCGAATCGAGAGCGTGAAGGTGCGCCCCGCCGAGGGCGGCTGGCGATTCGTCTACGACACCTTCGTGGCGGACGTCAGCCCCGACGCCGACAGCGCAGAGGTCACCTGCCTGCACAGCCCCTACGCCGTCGATTCCTTCCTGCGGGCGTTGCTGGCACTCTACCTGCCCCAGCGTCTGGGGGTCATCCTTCATGCCGCCGCGGTGCGCGACGCGGGGCGCGGCTACCTGTTTGCGGGGCGTTCGGGCGCGGGCAAAAGCACGGTGGCGCGCCTGCTGTGCGACCTCGCGGAGGTGCTGAGCGATGAACTGGTGGCGGTGCGCCGCACGCCGGAGGGCTGGCAGGTGTTCGGAACCCCCTTCTGGGGCGACTTCGCCCGCGCCGGCGCGAACCTGCACGCCCCCCTGCACGCCATCTACCTGCTGAAACACGCCGCCCAGCACCGCGTGGAACCCCTGTCGCGCGGCGACGCCCTGCGCGCCCTGCTGCAGTGTAGCCTGCAGTTTGCCGAGGGGGCGCAGGTGGCGGAATGGATGCTGAACGTGGTCTCCGCGCTGGCGCGCGACGTGCCCGCCTGCCGCCTGCACTTCCTGCCCGACGCCGGTTTCTGGCAACAGATACATCCGCCGTCGCTTTGACCCTTTCTTTAGGGACGGGGCAATCTTACTGAACGGGCGCAAACACGTCCATCAGGGGCAACCGCATCTATCAGGGGCAACCACACGGGGTTGCCCCTGCCGCACGGTTTGGACATATCACCCCATCGTAGGGGCAGACCCCCGGGTCTGCCCAAACACACCCCACATCACAATACCCGTAGGGGCAGACCTGAATTACCGTTGGGTTTCAGTCCCCTATTCGTCGGGGCAGTCGTTGCAATCCACGTTGGAGAGCAAATACATCTCGCGCCCGCGGGTTTCAGTCCCCTATTCGTCGGGGCAGTCGTTGCAATCTGACAGAGGAGGGCGAGGAGCTTGCGAAATACATGTTTCAGTCCCCTATTCGTCGGGGCAGGCGTTGCAATGATTGCGGACATCATCTGGAGCTGGTTGTTAGAAGTTTCAGTCCCCTATTCGTCGGGGCAGTCGTTGCAATGGCCGCGCAAGAGGAGTTTGACCGGTACTATGCGCTGTTTCAGTCCCCTATTCGTCGGGGCAGTCGTTGCAATGCGTCTTTGCCATCGCAGGGGCCGCTGGATTTTATGTTTCAGTCCCCTATTTGTCGGGGCAGGCGTTGCAATCGTTCATGGCACTTCGCAGGGCCAAGGCGGTAGCAGTTTCAGTCCCCTATTTGTCGGGGCAGGCGTTGCAATAGGGAGCCGGATTTGGTTGAAGCGCGCAATAAGGCGTTTCAGTCCCCTATTTGTCGGGGCAGGCGTTGCAATCCACGCGATTGGGCCCGCGTGGCGCGGCTCATCATGTTTCAGTCCCCTATTCGTCGGGGCAGTCGTTGCAATTAGGGTTGCCGCACTACTGGTGGGTTCGCTTCGGGTTTCAGTCCCCTATTCGTCGGGGCAGTCGTTGCAATAGAACTGCGCGATGCAATAGCGGAATTGGTGAGCAGTTTCAGTCCCCTATTCGTCGGGGCAGTCGTTGCAATGACCAGTGGACAGGGAAGTTGCACATGTTCTCGAGTTTCAGTCCCCTATTCGTCGGGGCAGTCGTTGCAATCCAGATGGTCGCTGGGTCCGGGTTAGGGCGGAAGCCCTGTTTCAGTCCCCTATTCGTCGGGGCAGTCGTTGCAATGGTGGACTTCGGCACGTACGAAGCCACGTACGTGCTGGGTTTCAGTCCCCTATTTGTCGGGGCAGTCGTTGCAATGGAGGTACGGCAACAATGCAAGCAAACATTAGCATGTTTCAGTCCCCTATTTGTCGGGGCAGTCGTTGCAATGGCACAAAACGGGGGTAAATTCCACATTTTGCCCCAATTTTGTTAGTACATTTTGTCAAGGTGCAAGACAACCCACCGCGTAGCCCGCTCGCCACACGGGGTTTTGCGATTCGACCGCTGTCACCACCCGCGAACCTCACGCTTGAACCGTGATCCATCGAGGTTCGCGCCCGACTTTCTGTCATCAAAACGCTTTTTCTACGTCTCATTTAAATGCAACTGCACCCATCCGGGCGTGTAGACCGCCTGCTCGTTTCGCTGGCGCACCGTCCGCCG
>Ga0308392_1001256_pt1 | contig 10280 bp, 5 predicted proteins | sample Hotspr20Samplem2_FD_202361 | JGI IMG/M metagenome (GOLD analysis project Ga0308392, IMG submission 202361) | Hot spring phototrophic mat microbial communities from Octopus Spring, Yellowstone National Park, Wyoming, United States - 20050624_m2 ... | reverse complement strand
TAGACCCGGAAAATGCTCGCGTTGTCGACCTGATGGGAATGGCCTACCTCGCCTTGGATCAGCTGGATCGGGCGGAGAAGCTGTTTCGGGAGGCAGTAACGCTCGCGCCCGATGAGCCGGAGTTCGTCTTGCACCTCGGCCGAGCTCTGATGGCTTTGGAACGTCAGGAGGAGGCGCAGGTCTGGCTAGAGAAATATCGGAAGATGCGCCCACCGGGCGGTCCGGTGCTGCGAAAGCGGTTGGGCATGATCGGCGTGGCCGCGCTCGACGTGCGGCGGCAGCGGGAACGGCCCATCGAGCAACTCCGGCGCGAAGCTCGCGATCACCCCGATCATCCCGATCTCCAGCTCAACTTGGCAAGCTTGCTGCTCGCCGATGGCCAAACCGAGCAAGCTTTGGCTGAGTTCCAGCAGTTGCTCGCGCTCAACGCCGGGGCCCGCATCTGGGAGGATGCCGGTAGAGTGCTGCTCAGCGCCGGGCACCACCAGCTCGCACGCCAGATGTTTGAACGCGCAGTCGAGGAACGGCCTCTGGCGCGCCTGCATCTGGCCACCGCGCTTTTCTATGTCGAAGGACCGGAGGCGGCGCTCGAATGCCTGCGCCAGATACCGACTGAGGCGGCCAACGGTGATGTCATGCTCCTGGAAGCCGCGATTCTCGAAGCCGCCGGGCGGCGGGCGGAGGCGGTGAAGCGGCTCGATGAAGGCCTGCTGCGGTCGGCAACTCAGCTTTCAGTGATCGAGCGAGCCCTGCCGCTTCTGGTCCGGCTCGAGCGCCACGCGGAAGCACTGGCCCTGCTTGACCAGGCGATCCGAACCAACCCGCAGGAGCCCGGCCCGGCGCTCGCCAAAGCCGTCATACTGGGGTTGATGGGCCGCTTCGCGGAAGCCCACAAGATCGTTCGCCCGGTTCAGGCACGCTGGCCGGAGCTGGACCGCGCCTACCTGGTGCACGGGCTGTTGCTCGAGCGCAACAAGCAGTTCCGCCGGGCGCTCGGAATGCTTCAGACGGCGCGCCTGCTCGGCTCACGGGATCCGAATCTCGACTGTGCGGAGGCTCGGCTCAAGGGAGCGCCGCTGGAATCTGCCGAATGCGCCTGCCGCACGGGTCTGGAGCAATTGCTCGTTCCCGTTTGCGCGGTGCCGCCGGAGTGATGCAAGCCGGATGGATCGTTGATCTCAGCCGACGGGCCCTAGGGGGCGTAGCCGTCCTCGTCGTCGTGCTCGGCGCCCTCCGGTGGGCCCTCCCGGCTGGGCAGGAGGAGGCTCCGCGGCGGCGTCCCCATTTCACCGACGTCGCCCCAAAAAGCTCGTTCTCCTACATCACCAACAATCACTTCACCGGGCGCAAGTATTTCCCCCAGCCGATGTGCGGCGGCGTCGCCATCCTCGATCACGACAACGATGGAAAGATGGACATTTATTTCACCAACGGCGCGCGGCTGCCCGAGCTGAAGAAAGACGATCCGTCATTTTATCATTGCCTGCTGCGGAATCGCGGGGACGGGACGTTCGCCGACGTGACCGAGGCGGCCGGGTTGACGGGAGCGCACCTGGATTACAGCTACGGAGTGGCGGCGGGAGATTTCGACAACGACGGCTTTACGGACCTGTTCATCGCAAACACCGGCAAGAATACCCTTTACCGCAACAACGGCGACGGTACGTTCTCCGACGTCACCGACGGCTCGGGCCTGGACCGGAAGCCTCCCGACACCCTGAGCGTTCAGGGAGCCTGGTTCGATTACGACAACGACGGTCTGCTCGACCTGGCTCTGTCGAACTACACGCTCTGGCGACCGGATCTCGACAAGCGCTGCGCGTCGCGAGGCGTGGAGGTGTACTGCCATCCGAAGACCTACGTCGCCGTTCCGCACCGGCTCTATCGCAATCTTGGAGGAGGGCGGTTCGAGGATGTGACGGAGTCGTCGGGATTCGCCCGGCCGCTCGGCAAGGGGATGGGCATCGCGGTCGCCGATTTCAACGAAGACGGCTGGATGGATGTCTTCATCGCCAACGACACCGAGCCGAATTTCCTCTATCTCAATCAGGGCAACGGCACCTTTCGCGAGGTCGGATTGCTTTACGGGGTGGCCTATAACGACACCGGCGCCACCGTCTCGGCCATGGGCTGCGACGCCAAGGACTACGACAACGACGGCTGGGTGGACATCTTCTACAACAACCTCATGCGGCAGATTTGGGCGCTTTTCCGCAACCAGCGCGGCAAAATGTTTCACTACGTTTCACCCGGCTCCAAGATTCTGGCCCTCAGCGGTTCCTATTCCGGCTGGAGCGCCGGCTTCATCGACTATGACAACGACGGCTGGAAGGACCTGTACTCAGCCAACGGCGACGTCGACAATCTGGAGGCGTTCTCGCCGCAGCATGACACCATGTTCGAGAACGTCGGCGGCAAGTATTTCGTCGACGTCAGCCGCGAGATGGGTCCGGACTTTTTGCGCGTCGGCTACCAGCGCGGCTCCGCGATTGCCGACCTCAACGATGACGGTTTCCTCGATCTCGTCGTCACGTCGCTCAACGAAAAGCCCCGGATCCTGATGAATTCCGCCGACAACGGCAATCACTGGTTGATGTTCAAGCTCACCGGCACGCGGAGCAATCGGGATGCCATCGGCGCCAAGATCAAGCTAACCACACCCTCCGGGCGAACGCTTTCCAACCACGTCACCGTGAGCGTCGGCTTCATGTCCTCAAGCGACAGGCGCGTGCACTTCGGCTTGGGGCCGGAGACGAAGGCGGCTTCGGTCGAAATCCGCTGGCCGAGCGGCGTGGTGCAGAGGCTCACCGACGTTCCCGCCGACCGGATCGTCGAGCTGGTCGAGCCGCACCAGTAATCTCGCGTCCCCCGGCCGGCAACGGCGGGCGGACCGTTCACCAATCTGTCCGAATCAACGTCGGCCGACTTTGTTCAAAATGAAACGCGCGCTTCATCGCCAGGCCGTATACTGAGAAAAACGGCAACCAGCCGGAGTCATCCTCAGAGGGATATGAGATACGGTTACCTGATTGACATGGATGGTGTCATCTATCGCGGCTCGGAGCTGATCCCGGGCGCGGCGGACTTCGTCGGACACCTCCAACAGGAGGGAATTCCTCATCTGTTTTTGACGAACAACTCGGCCTACACGCCGCTCGATGTGGTGGTCAAGCTTCGGAAATTCGGCATCGAAACCACCGTCGAGCACGTCTACACCTCGGCGCTCGCCACGGCGGAGTTCGTTCAGAAGCAGAAGCCGCAGGGGACCGCCTATGTGATCGGCGAGGGTGGACTGTTGACCGCACTGCATGAGGTCGGCTACGCCATCAGCCGGGAATCGCCCGACTACGTTATCGTCGGCGAAGGCCGGGTCCTCACCTTCGAGATGATGGAGATCGCCCACCGGCTGATCGAAAACGGCGCCGGCCTGATTTCGACGAACGCCGACACATGGTGCCCCACCGATGCCGGGCCGCGGCCGGGATGCGGCGCCGTCGTGGCGATGCTCGAGGCGGCCACGGGCCGCAAGGCCTACCACGTCGGAAAGCCCAACCCGTTCATGATGCGAGCGGCGCGCAAGAGGATCGGCCTCCGCACCGATGAGGTGATCATGATCGGCGATACGATGGAGACCGACATTCGAGGAGCGACTGATCTCGGCTTTCGCAGCATCCTCGTTTTATCCGGATCCACTTCGTTCGATTCGCTCCGCTTGTATCCGTTCCGGCCCACTCTGGTGGTGAATTCGGTTGCCGAACTGATTCCCGAGGGGGCGCCGCGCGGGCGGTCGGCTCCCTGGTATGCCGTGGCGGGCGAAGAACTCGGGGGGCGTCCCGCCGACGGGCAAAAAAGGGATTGAGTATACTGTCCCCAATTAGACGAGGGAGGAACAGCAGATGAAACGTAGAGTGTTCGTAGGAGGGGTTCTCGCCGGTTTGGGAGCCGCGCGGCGCGCCCCGGCCGTCAAGGCCGGCGATATTCCCACGCGGGTCTTCGGCAAGACCGGCCAGAAGCTCACCATCGTCGGGCAGGCGGCCGGCCGCTTTCCCCTCATCCGATTCGAGGAGGCTGCTGCCGTCGTCCGCCGTGCCGTCGAGCTGGGCGTCAACTACTTCGACAACGCCCGCGTCTACTGGGACGGCCGCGCCGAAGAGGTCTACGGCGCGGTGCTGCCGGCCTTCCGAAAGCAGGTCTTCATCACCACCAAGAGCTTGGGCCGGACACGCAAGGAAGCCGAGCAGGATCTGGACGCCTCCTTGCGCGCGCTCAAAACCGACTACATCGACCTCTGGCAGATCCATAGCGTCAGCGAGCGGGAGGATGTCGAGAAGATCTTTGCGCCGGGCGGCGCCATCGAGGCCTTCGAGGCGGCCAAGAAGGCGGGCAAGTGCCGCTTCATCGGCTTCACCGGACATCGCGATCCGGACGTGCTGCTTGAGATGCTCAAGCGCTACGACCGCTTCGATACGATCCTGATGCCGCTGCACGCCGCCGACCCCTCCTATCTGAGTTTCGAGGAGAAGGTCCTGCCCGAGGCCGTCAAACAAGGGCTCGGCATTCAAGCGATGAAGAGCCTGGCCAACGCCAAGCTCCTTCAGTCCTTCAGCGTGCGGCAGTGTCTGGATTACGTGCTCAGCCTGCCGATCCATTGCGTGACGTTGGGCGCGAACACGGTCGGGCAGATCGAAGACGACGTGCGCCTGGCGTGCGAGTTCCGGCCGCTCGGCGCCGAGCAGATGGCCGAGCTGCGCCAGCGCGGCAAGTTGATCGCCGGGCCGCAACTGGAAGACTGGAAGCGCAACATCGAGCGGGCCGGCGAGCCGGTCTCCCGCTACCAGGGCGGGTGAGCTCCTCGGCGGCGCTGCTGCTTTACGGGAGCGACGGCGTGCCGCAGCGCAGTAAGATGGACGGGTGCAACGCCGGGCCTTTCTTGCGCTCCTGATCGCCCTCGGCGTCTCGGCCGCGAAGGCGCAGCGCACGGAGAACCTCGTCCTTGTCACTGCCGACGGGCTGCGCTGGCAGGAGGTGTTCCGCGGCGCCGAGGACGCGCTGCTGGCCGATGAGCAGGCCGGCATGAAGGACGCCGCCGAGCTGCGGCGGCGATTCGGCGCGGGAGGGCCTTCCGAACGCCGCGCCCGCCTGATGCCGTTCCTCTGGGAAGTCGTGGCCCGAAAAGGCGCTCTGTTTGGAAACCGCGACCGGGGTAGCGAAGTGGTGATGCGGAACCCTCACCGGTTCTCCTATCCCTGTTACGCCGAGCTGCTGACGGGCCGTCCCCAGGAGGCCATCACCAGCAACGAGCTGCGACCGAATCCAGCGCCGACCGTGCTCGAGCTGCTCCGCCGCCACTGGCGGCTTCCGCCCGAGAAGGTGTCGCTATTCGGCTCCTGGGAAGTCTTCGCCGGCATCGGCGCCCACGAGCCGGAGAGCATCTTCATCAACGCAGGCTACAGGCCCGTCGAGCTCACGGGCGCCTCAGCCCGGCTGAGGGAATTGAACGGCATGCAGTTCAAGCTGCTCACGCCGTGGCGCGGCGTGCGCCACGATTACATCACGTTCGAGATGGCTCTCGAGTATCTCAAAACGATGCGGCCGCGGGTGCTCTATGTCGCACTCGGGGAGACCGACGACTGGGCGCACGATCGCCGCTACGATCGATATCTGGAAACCGCACATTATTTCGATCAATGCCTGCGGCGGCTCTGGGAGGGGCTCGAGAGCGATGAGCAGTATCGCGGGCGCACGACGATGCTGATCGCCACCGACCACGGACGCGGCCAGACGCGCGAGGACTGGGTCCGGCACGGCGCCGCCGTCGAGGGGTCGCAGTACGTCTGGCTGGCCGCCCTCGGCGCCGGCGTTCGGCCGCTCGGCGAAGCCGCATCGGATCACCGCCTGACGCTGAGCGACCTGGCGCCGACCATGCTCGAGCTGGCCGGCGCGGACTATCGCTGGCTCGCGGGCGTCGAGGGCCGGCCCATCGCCGCCCTCCTGGGGGACGGAGCGCCGAAGGCGCGGCAGTAATTGGACTGCCGCCGGCAAGTCCTGTGCGACGGCTCAATTCGCGGATGCGGCACCCGAAGCCGCAGGAGCGACTCAAAACTCGAAGCGGAGGCCAAACTGCATCTCGCGTCCCAGGCCGGCGCTGGTGATGCGGCCGAAGTTGCCCGAGCTGATTTCGAGCGTCGGCGGATTGAACGGGGGCGTGTTGGTGAAGTTGTAGCTCTCCCAGCGCAGTTGGAAAGACTTGGTCTCGCTGACGGGAAAGTTCTTGAACACGGCAAAGTCCAGGTTCACGAGGCCGGGGGCGGTCAAGATGTTGCGGCCGCTGTTGCCGTAGTGACCGCGGGCGGCGACGAAGGCCGAAGTGTCAAACCACCGTTCGAGAGTCCGTTCGGCGCGGCCAAGCCGCCCGTCTTTGATGCGATCCGGCCGGTGCGTGCACCGCGGGCAACCATCGTCGACCGGCTTCAAACTCTGCGTGGGGTGCATTGGCATTCCGGTTTCGAGCGTCAGCGTCCCATTGATCTGCCAGCCGCCGAGCAGTTGCCCGATCCAATCGCGCCGGCCCGAATAGAACGGAAATTCGTACAGCCAGGCGGTGGTGGCGCGGTGCCGCTGGTCGGTTTCCGCCAGTCCTTTTTCGAGTCTCCAGTTGTACGGGTTGTTATGCCGCTGGGCGCCGCAACAGGCGAAGGAATCGAACATCGTCTTCGACCAGGTGTAGGTCTGGAGGAAGGTCAATCCGCGCGAAAAGCGCCGTTCGAGTTTGGTCAACAGGCCGTGATAGCTGCCGGCAGCATCCAGCGAGATGTTCTCGATGGGGCCGTCGAAGTAAGGCCGAATGTTTGTCCCCGGCACAAAGGGATTCATGGTCCGAGGCGAGTCGAAGTGAGCAGACTTGGAGCCGACATAGCCGATCTCGAAAATCATCTGCCCGGGGAGCACCCGCTGGATATTGAAGTTCCATTGCTGAACGTCGCCGACGCCGCGCTTGGGATCGGCGGAGTTGATTTCAGGGTTGATGGCGAGCGTGGTGGCCTGATCAGCCGTGGCCATGCGGATGCGCACCTGCCCGGCCGGGTTCAGTTCATTGATGTTGAGGTTATTGGGGGGATTGGCCGCCAGCGCGGGCACGAACATGTTCAGCATGTTTACGTTGTAGAAGATGCCGTAGGCGGCGCGGATGACCGTGCCGGTGCCGCCGAACGGACGCCATGCCAGACCCAGTCGCGGGGCGAACAGGCGCTTGCTCGGCTGGTTGAGAGGCCCGCGCGTCAGCGGCGGCGGATAGAGAGCGAGGCGCGTGAAATCGAAGTTGCGCGATTGTCCGCCGATGTCCTCGACCGGAGAGTTGTATTCGTAGCGCAAGCCGATGTTCATGGTGAGCCGCTGCGTCAGCTTCCAGTCGTCGGCGATGTAGTGATGCTACCGCCAGAACCGCGTGCGGGGGAAGGTGCCGGGGTCGGCGCCCGGCGGAAGGCGATCGGTGAAGCCCAGGCGCACCTGGGCCGGCTGATCGAGCAGGAAATCGGCCCAGGCGAGCCTGCCGCGCTCGGCAGCCGTCACCCCGGGCGTCGCACCGGCATGGATTCCGGTAAAGGTGAACGCGCCGCGAACGAACGAGACGGTGCGCCGGTCCAAGCGCAGCATGGTGAACTCGGTGCCGACCTTCAGCGAGTGCTTTCCCCGCACCCAGGAGATCTGCTCGCTCACTTGGCGCGACTCGTCCCAAATCGTGTTCGGATCGGTGTTACCGAGCCCGGACAGGCCGGTGATGCTGATCGTGGGCAGTCCGGTGTCGATCGGATTATTCGTCTGACCTGGAATGCCTAGGTCACGCAGGATGTTGAATTTCGAGCCGCTCACGTCGTCGTAATTGCGAAAGACATCTCGGTTGTAGGAGACTCGCAGTTGATTAAGGAGGGCGGGCGTGACAATGCGCGTGTAGTTGAGCGTGGCGTTCTGCTGGCGCCGCGGCCGGCGGCTGACGAAAAACGGATGCGGATTGATCGGAAAAACAGGGAGCTGAAGCGTCTGGATGCCATAGCGACCGAACAGCTTGTTGTTGTCTCCGAGATTGTGATCGAGCCGGACGAAATACTGGTCGTCATTGTCGGCGTTGCGGCTGCGGCCCCTGTAGTTATTGGTGCCGTCGAACTCTCGGGGGCCAAAATTGGGCAACGGCCAGAACTGGAACAGGTTGCGGGCGATCGGCGAGATTCGGCTTATAGGAATCTGATTGTCCGGAAACGGCGCCCCGGCAGCCAAATCCCGGATAGGGATCGGCGAGCCGTCGGCCCGGCGGAAAAACGGCTCCGTAAGATCCCCGCTCCGCATCCGCTCGCTCGGATAAATGGCGAAGCCTTGGGAACTTCGGCGCTCACGGAAAAGCTCCGCGTTGAAGGTAAAGAACGTGCGATTGCGGAGCACAGGTCCGCTCAACACGCCACCAAACGTGTTTCGGCGTAGCGGCACTTTTGGCACCCTCGGCTGCTCGAAGAAATTACGCGCGTCGAGCTTGTCGTTGCGCAGGAAGTGAAACAGCACGCCGTGAAAGTTGTTGGTGCCCGGTCGGATCGTCGCGATGATCTGGGCGCCCGATTGGGTGCCGTACTCGGCCGAGTACCAGCCCGCCTCGACGCGAAACTCTTCGATCGCCTCCACCGACGGGCGCATGCGGAGGATTCCGTGCATCGAGGTCCGCAGCGGCGCGCCATCCAGCATGACCGCATTGTTGTGCACCTTCTGCCCCATGGCGGCGATGCCGAAGCCGATTCCAAAACCGTGGGTGGTCACCGTCGAAGCCGGCCCTCGGCTCATGCCCGGTGCCAACAGCGCCAGGCGGAATAGATTCCGGTTGCCCGGTATGGGCAACTCCCGGATTTTGGCCGCGTCCATGACCGTGCTGAGGGTGGCGTCATCGGTTTGCACGGCAACAGGGTTGGCCTCGACCCTGATCTGTTGGGTCAGCTCGCCAAGCTCGAGGCGGATATCCACGCGGGCTCGCTGGTCGACTTGAAGCTGAATGCCCTGGACCACCGCCCGTCGAAAACCTGCCGCAGGTTCCGCCAGCACCTCATAGACGCCAACATCGAGCGCGGTCACCTCATAAAAGCCTTGCTCGTTGGTCACCGCTTGGCGCCGAACACCGGTGCCCGTGTTGGTGACGGTGATGCCGACCCCTGGCACAGCCGCCCCGGAGGCGTCCGTCACCGCTCCGAGAATGGTAGAACGTCCGCTTTGAGCTATCAGTGCTCCTGCGCACGCCGCGAGAAGGTAAGTGATCGATAACAATCCACGCATCCCCTCACCCTCCGTCCTCCTAACTATAGGCGACCTCTCATTGCTTGTCAAGAAGAATTGACAGGCGATTAACCACTAACAATTCCAAAGCCGGCAAATTCAACCGCAAAAGGACTCGCGCGTTAGCCATCTTATGAGCAAGCGCGGCTGAACGATACCATGCCGAGTGCAGCACCGCAACGGCGGAGTTCGGTGAGCGGCGGAGGCTGATGCTGACAATTTAGGGGCTAGGCCGCCGCTCAGACGCGCTCGAGCAGGCCTGCCACCTTTCCGTAAAGCGTTTCCAGGCGCTCCGGAGAGTCGGCTTCGGCGGCCAGGCGCACCAGGGGCTCGGTGTTCGAGGCTCGCACGTGCACCCAGGCGCCGTCGAAGATGAGCTTTAAGCCGTCGGAGCGATCGGTTTCGGTGTCCGGAAAGGTTTCTTCGAGCGCTTGCATCATCGCGCCGAGGCGTCCGTGTTCGAACGTCACCTGGCCAAACCGTCGCCAGAAGCGGGGCAGGCGTCCGGCGAGCCGGGAGACCGGCTCGCCGGTGGCGGCCATCCGATCCAGAAGAAATGCCATGGCGGTGAAGCTGTCGCGGCAGGCATGCACGGCAGGAAAGATCACGCCTCCGTTTGAGCCTTCGCCCCCGATGGCGGCGCCGGTGGCAAGCATCTGCTCGACGACGTTAGCTTCGCCCACCGGCGTTCGCCAGACGCGGCGGCCGTAGCGGCGCGCGATCACGTCGATGGCGCTCGAGGTAGTCAGATTCACCACCACGTCGCCCGCTCGCCGCTCGAGCACCGCCTCGATGACCAGCGCGAGCACGTCATCGTTGTCGAGCACGCGCCCGGTCTCGTCGACGACGGCCAGCCGGTCGGCGTCAGGGTCCTGGGCGAAGCCCACCTCGCAACCGCAGGAGCGCACGAGCGCCGCCAGCTCGCCGAGAGTGTCCGGGCGCGGCTCGGCGATCCGGGGAAAGGGTCGCGATGG
>Ga0308392_1001255_pt1 | contig 10288 bp, 10 predicted proteins | sample Hotspr20Samplem2_FD_202361 | JGI IMG/M metagenome (GOLD analysis project Ga0308392, IMG submission 202361) | Hot spring phototrophic mat microbial communities from Octopus Spring, Yellowstone National Park, Wyoming, United States - 20050624_m2 ... | reverse complement strand
CATGGCGACGCACCAGGAAGGCTCAGGAATGACGAAGCGTGATCATCGCGGTCGGAAATATGGATGGACGCAGGTGCGAGGGTCGGGATTGAGGAATTTTCGGCTCGCTGAAGAGCACTGAAACTTTCGAGAACTTCCTCGACGGTGAATCCATATGCGAATTGAGGAATTTTCGGCTCGCTGAAGAGCACTGAAACTTGCGGGAGCCGGGCTGAGCGTGAGCCGTGCTGATGATTGAGGAATTTTCGGCTCGCTGAAGAGCACTGAAACTTGTACGTTAGCGGGGCGTCTTTGTAATCCTTGGGGAATTGAGGAATTTTCGGCTCGCTGAAGAGCACTGAAACTTTTGCAGAACTTTCTGGCGACTCCGTCCGACAACATTGAGGAATTTTCGGCTCGCTGAAGAGCACTGAAACTGCGTCACCTCGAGCGCACGGACGTTGCCGACGTAGATTGAGGAATTTTCGGCTCGCTGAAGAGCACTGAAACGCGAGCGAACGCGATGGCGGCGCATACGGCATTGTGATTGAGGAATTTTCGGCTCGCTGAAGAGCACTGAAACCGGCGCAGCCGGGGAGACGGGGGCGCCCCCGTTCGAATTGAGGAATTTTCGGCTCGCTGAAGAGCACTGAAACCTGATGGAATTGTGCCGGGACTTCTCTCGTCATCAAATTGAGGAATTTTCGGCTCGCTGAAGAGCACTGAAACATTTGGCGCGTCTGTTGGAGAATGCCGTGCGGAAGAATTGAGGAATTTTCGGCTCGCTGAAGAGCACTGAAACGGGGCGTCATCTTTGCGCTTGTGAACAGCAACGTTGCATTGAGGAATTTTCGGCTCGCTGAAGAGCACTGAAACATATTCGTGAATCTTGCGCGCGCCTCGGAGTGTCAAATTGAGGAATTTTCGGCTCGCTGAAGAGCACTGAAACCTCTCCTCCAGCAGGTTCAGCGCGTCGTCTTTTGACATTGAGGAATTTTCGGCTCGCTGAAGAGCACTGAAACGTGCCAATCGGGTTCGGGGAGGTGAGACCCGATCAGAATTGAGGAATTTTCGGCTCGCTGAAGAGCACTGAAACGCAACGAGACGACCGTGGGGGCGACGTCTGTTGCGATTGAGGAATTTTCGGCTCGCTGAAGAGCACTGAAACGTTTATGAGTTCTTCGGAACATCTGTCACAACACCGATTGAGGAATTTTCGGCTCGCTGAAGAGCACTGAAACCGCTGGAGCAGTTCCGGTTGCACTGCGTCGGAGAGATTGAGGAATTTTCGGCTCGCTGAAGAGCACTGAAACGGGACGCGGGCTGGCAGACGCTGACGCGCGCGACCTATTGAGGAATTTTCGGCTCGCTGAAGAGCACTGAAACCTCGACGCGCTGTTTGCGCTGCCGCGCGTCGTCTGCATTGAGGAATTTTCGGCTCGCTGAAGAGCACTGAAACGCCCAACGCGCCGAACGTTGAAACAAAACGCTTTTCCATTGAGGAATTTTCGGCTCGCTGAAGAGCACTGAAACCCAGAGCGCGCTTGACGACCCGCGCTGGGCGACGGTGATTGAGGAATTTTCGGCTCGCTGAAGAGCACTGAAACCGACGTTTTCGACAGTTTCTTGATCCTCAACTTCTGCCGATTGAGGAATTTTCGGCTCGCTGAAGAGCACTGAAACTCGTCAGCGAGTCGCCCGCAACTGCCTGGAATTTAAAATTGAGGAATTTTCGGCTCGCTGAAGAGCACTGAAACCGCTGCGATGCTGCGTTGACGCAGCAGCAGTACGATTGAGGAATTTTCGGCTCGCTGAAGAGCACTGAAACCCGACGCGGTTTTGACGGGCTGCGCGTGGTTCAACCAATTGAGGAATTTTCGGCTCGCTGAAGAGCACTGAAACCAACCTCACTTAGCGGAATGTGATACGATACGACGTATTGAGGAATTTTCGGCTCGCTGAAGAGCACTGAAACTTCGCGCCCGTTCGAGACGAACCCGACCGGTACGGTGATTGAGGAATTTTCGGCTCGCTGAAGAGCACTGAAACGCAGCGCGTCAACGTTGACCGCAACACCGACCTCAATTGAGGAATTTTCGGCTCGCTGAAGAGCACTGAAACCGATACTCAACCGCGTAGTCTTTCGACTCGCGGTCGATTGAGGAATTTTCGGCTCGCTGAAGAGCACTGAAACCGCACTCCGGTCGCATGGTCCTATCAAGATTGCGGCATTGAGGAATTTTCGGCTCGCTGAAGAGCACTGAAACACAGGATGGCGGTATGGCGGGCATGCGCGATTGGGGAGATTGAGGAATTTTCGGCTCGCTGAAGAGCACTGAAACGTTGATTTCGCAGGCATGATGGCGCTGTCCACGCTGTATTGAGGAATTTTCGGCTCGCTGAAGAGCACTGAAACGAATGCAATTATCAAGGGAGTGACAAAATGAACGTGATTGAGGAATTTTCGGCTCGCTGAAGAGCACTGAAACTGCGTTGGGGGCTCTGGCGGCGGCATATCATGTCAATTGAGGAATTTTCGGCTCGCTGAAGAGCACTGAAACTCCAGCGCCCGCAGCGTCGCCGTGAGTGCGGGGGATATTGAGGAATTTTCGGCTCGCTGAAGAGCACTGAAACCAGGGGCGGCGGTGGCGGTCGAGCGATTGACTGTTAATTGAGGAATTTTCGGCTCGCTGAAGAGCACTGAAACGCTTGGATGGGAAACGGCGATTCGATACGGATGCGCATATTGAGGAATTTTCGGCTCGCTGAAGAGCACTGAAACTCCGACGCCAGATGATTCATCCACGCGGTCGGGTCGATTGAGGAATTTTCGGCTCGCTGAAGAGCACTGAAACTGGCAGTGGGTCATCGTCATCTCGCCATGCGCGCAGATTGAGGAATTTTCGGCTCGCTGAAGAGCACTGAAACTCGAACACGCAATGCGAGGAGAATCGAACCCGCAAGATTGAGGAATTTTCGGCTCGCTGAAGAGCACTGAAACCGCCCCAGTCCTGCAGCGCCTGCGCGAGATCGTCCAATTGAGGAATTTTCGGCTCGCTGAAGAGCACTGAAACCTTTGCTCGTGAGGTGCTGGATAAGGTAGCCCCATATTGAGGAATTTTCGGCTCGCTGAAGAGCACTGAAACTTCCGATCAACGACGCAATGGCCGCGTGGAGCGCGGATTGAGGAATTTTCGGCTCGCTGAAGAGCACTGAAACGCAATCCGCCCGCCAGCGCGCCGAGCGCGCTGATGAATTGAGGAATTTTCGGCTCGCTGAAGAGCACTGAAACAGCGGTTAGGCGGGTTTCTCGCGGTGGCTTTAGCCAGATTGAGGAATTTTCGGCTCGCTGAAGAGCACTGAAACGTGGGCGGGTTGCCCCAAGAAGCCGCCGGGTTTTAACATTGAGGAATTTTCGGCTCGCTGAAGAGCACTGAAACATCTTCTCCGCTCCGCTGGTCTCTCTCGTGGGTTAAATTGAGGAATTTTCGGCTCGCTGAAGAGCACTGAAACATGAAGACGACGTCGCCGACCATGCGGCGACGTCGATTGAGGAATTTTCGGCTCGCTGAAGAGCACTGAAACGCGAGAGGAGGTGCGGCGCCTCGTCTGCGATATGAATTGAGGAATTTTCGGCTCGCTGAAGAGCACTGAAACAGAGGATCTCCAGCAGTCCGCGCTCGGCGATATCGATTGAGGAATTTTCGGCTCGCTGAAGAGCACTGAAACTCGTCGCACGGGCAAGGGTGCGGGTGAACATAGCGATTGAGGAATTTTCGGCTCGCTGAAGAGCACTGAAACTTTGATACATGTGCCAGCGTCTGCGCATCGATGGGTATTGAGGAATTTTCGGCTCGCTGAAGAGCACTGAAACCGTATCGTGAGTTCATTTCACGTAAGGATGGCAAGATTGAGGAATTTTCGGCTCGCTGAAGAGCACTGAAACCTGATGCTGCGCACCAACGCCGCAGAGTTGGCGCTGAATTGAGGAATTTTCGGCTCGCTGAAGAGCACTGAAACCTGCGAGCGATGATCGAGCAGCGGCGCGGTCGACGGTGATTGAGGAATTTTCGGCTCGCTGAAGAGCACTGAAACGCGCTTGTGGTTCATTCAGGCGCGGTGCGGTGGCCAATTGAGGAATTTTCGGCTCGCTGAAGAGCACTGAAACAAGAAATTGCACAACCCCAGCACGAAATCGGGAAACATTGAGGAATTTTCGGCTCGCTGAAGAGCACTGAAACGGGCCGTGCCTGACCGACGCCTGTACCGTCCACGACCGATTGAGGAATTTTCGGCTCGCTGAAGAGCACTGAAACGCGCAGAGATCGTCGCTGGGTTTGACATTTGGGATGTATTGAGGAATTTTCGGCTCGCTGAAGAGCACTGAAACAGATCACCGTAGATGCTCCGAATATCAGACTCATCCATTGAGGAATTTTCGGCTCGCTGAAGAGCACTGAAACGCAGCGCCTGCTGGACGATGGCCGCGTAGGCGACATATTGAGGAATTTTCGGCTCGCTGAAGAGCACTGAAACTCCATCCGTTCCAAGTAGCAATCAGCGAATCATTAATATTGAGGAATTTTCGGCTCGCTGAAGAGCACTGAAACACACCGTGCCGCACGCACGTGACGAGTCGCTGCCGGATTGAGGAATTTTCGGCTCGCTGAAGAGCACTGAAACGTTTGTCGGGGTGCTCGCCTTGGCGATTGGCGTGACGCATTGAGGAATTTTCGGCTCGCTGAAGAGCACTGAAACGTTCGATTCGTTGAGCGTGTACGTGGCGTATCCGTATTGAGGAATTTTCGGCTCGCTGAAGAGCACTGAAACACGACTGGAGCGCCGACACCTGCGCCCACGTGAAATATATTGAGGAATTTTCGGCTCGCTGAAGAGCACTGAAACCAAGCCCGCGTGCATCGCGGGCGGTGGGCGTCGCTGAATTGAGGAATTTTCGGCTCGCTGAAGAGCACTGAAACGCGGGAACGCAATTTTGCGCTCACTCGCGTCGAGAAAATTGAGGAATTTTCGGCTCGCTGAAGAGCACTGAAACCGTGGATCAACAGCCGGTTGCGCTCGACGAGATCGAATTGAGGAATTTTCGGCTCGCTGAAGAGCACTGAAACGCGCTGGAGGTACGCACAACTACGGCTATGTGCCCGTGATTGAGGAATTTTCGGCTCGCTGAAGAGCACTGAAACCTGGAAGCGACGATTAATTTGGTGCTGGATATCCAAATTGAGGAATTTTCGGCTCGCTGAAGAGCACTGAAACGATCACCGTCGGAAGCGCGCTGCTGCCGCACCTCACGATTGAGGAATTTTCGGCTCGCTGAAGAGCACTGAAACACTGTTGTTCCATCAGCAGCGTCACAACACAGCATCTTCATTGAGGAATTTTCGGCTCGCTGAAGAGCACTGAAACGCGCGGGCGCGCGGTGCTGGCGGGAACGCCGAAAGATTGAGGAATTTTCGGCTCGCTGAAGAGCACTGAAACATGTGTGGTTCGCCGATGCCGCTCGTCCACCGGACGAATTGAGGAATTTTCGGCTCGCTGAAGAGCACTGAAACGCGTTGTCGGTGCGGCGTCAGACTGGAGCGAGTAGATGATTGAGGAATTTTCGGCTCGCTGAAGAGCACTGAAACACGTAATGCCTACCCAGCACGTCACGCAACACAGACTATTGAGGAATTTTCGGCTCGCTGAAGAGCACTGAAACTCCGGATCGCGCTACCGGCGGACGGGGAACTTACGGCATTGAGGAATTTTCGGCTCGCTGAAGAGCACTGAAACCGCAACGATCCGTCTGGCGGCGTGGATGTACCGGCAGCGATTGAGGAATTTTCGGCTCGCTGAAGAGCACTGAAACGGTTGGTACTATGTGCCGGGTTCCGCGAGCGGCTCGCATTGAGGAATTTTCGGCTCGCTGAAGAGCACTGAAACGAACGCCGAACGAGATGTACTGGTAATCGTCGATGAAATTGAGGAATTTTCGGCTCGCTGAAGAGCACTGAAACTCAACGCCGCGCCGGGAATGGATGAGCGGCGGGTTGCATTGAGGAATTTTCGGCTCGCTGAAGAGCACTGAAACTCATACTCACCCGAAGTCGCCCCTCGCCGCGTTTGTAATTGAGGAATTTTCGGCTCGCTGAAGAGCACTGAAACGTGATTGCTATCCCGCAGTCAAATGCATATACACTCAATTGAGGAATTTTCGGCTCGCTGAAGAGCACTGAAACGGTATGATTGCATAATCGCTGACATCCGCAGCCCAGTTATTGAGGAATTTTCGGCTCGCTGAAGAGCACTGAAACGTCTCGATACGAGAACGGCGCTGCGGCTGGCGGGCGATTGAGGAATTTTCGGCTCGCTGAAGAGCACTGAAACCGCGCCGGACGATGCGCAGACGGAAGAGCAAAAGCATTGAGGAATTTTCGGCTCGCTGAAGAGCACTGAAACCACGCTCTGCGCCTTGACCGCAGCAGCCACTTCCTCGCGATTGAGGAATTTTCGGCTCGCTGAAGAGCACTGAAACAGCAGCCAGCGTTTGATGTGGAGCGCTTTCCCGACCGATTGAGGAATTTTCGGCTCGCTGAAGAGCACTGAAACGGCGCGTGGGGCACTTGACGCGCTTCGGGGTTGATGGATTGAGGAATTTTCGGCTCGCTGAAGAGCACTGAAACAAGTCCCGCGCGGCGGGAAGACCTCGACGCGGCGCATCAATTGAGGAATTTTCGGCTCGCTGAAGAGCACTGAAACTCGCGCTGCCGCCGACGTTCGCCAAGCCTAAAGCGATTGAGGAATTTTCGGCTCGCTGAAGAGCACTGAAACCTGCTCGAACCGCGAGCGTTCGGCGTCGGTCGGGCATTGAGGAATTTTCGGCTCGCTGAAGAGCACTGAAACGTACTCACACTCAACGAAGCCCGCGCGCGTCTCGATCATTGAGGAATTTTCGGCTCGCTGAAGAGCACTGAAACTCTGCACCCGCGCACCATCACTCCGATCACCGACCATTGAGGAATTTTCGGCTCGCTGAAGAGCACTGAAACACGGATCAAGCATCGGGTACGTCTCGACATACGCCGGTTGAGGAATTTTCGGCTCGCTGAAGAGCACTGAAACTCTTTGCGACCTGGCGCGTTGACTTCTTATACTTCTTACATTGAGGAATTTTCGGCTCGCTGAAGAGCACTGAAACTGTGGTGTGGGGTGTGATATACGATGCTGGCGATCCATTGAGGAATTTTCGGCTCGCTGAAGAGCACTGAAACGGTCACGGTACGGCCCTGCCCCGCCCCCGGCGCGCAATTGAGGAATTTTCGGCTCGCTGAAGAGCACTGAAACGGTAGCGCGCCGAAGGATCACACGAGCGTATGAGTGCAATTGAGGAATTTTCGGCTCGCTGAAGAGCACTGAAACGTCGTGCCGGTACGCGCTTGTCAGGGTTCCTGCGCAATTGAGGAATTTTCGGCTCGCTGAAGAGCACTGAAACGCACGACGGGCGTACCGTCCACCACGGCGCTACCCGATTGAGGAATTTTCGGCTCGCTGAAGAGCACTGAAACTTTACAATTCCGCAGGGAACTAAACGGCGATTTCGATTGAGGAATTTTCGGCTCGCTGAAGAGCACTGAAACACGTGAAATACGCAAACACGGCCGGCAACACGACGATTGAGGAATTTTCGGCTCGCTGAAGAGCACTGAAACCCTACGCGCCGGGGGCGCCGGGCAGGGCTGCACCATATTGAGGAATTTTCGGCTCGCTGAAGAGCACTGAAACAGCGGATACCTAACCCGCAGACTACACTATCTCTGTCGATTGAGGAATTTTCGGCTCGCTGAAGAGCACTGAAACGACGCGCACCCCGACTGTCACCCGCACGCCGCGCCCATTGAGGAATTTTCGGCTCGCTGAAGAGCACTGAAACGGTCTGGAACGGACGAAATACGACCGGGGCGTCATCGATTGAGGAATTTTCGGCTCGCTGAAGAGCACTGAAACGGCGCGCAGGGGGTACGGCTATGGCTCGGGTAGCGCATTGAGGAATTTTCGGCTCGCTGAAGAGCACTGAAACCTGGAGACGAAGCCAAGCGGGTGGATCGAGATTATCCATTGAGGAATTTTCGGCTCGCTGAAGAGCACTGAAACCCGCGCTCTCGTTGAGCGCCGGAACGTGATACCGCAATTGAGGAATTTTCGGCTCGCTGAAGAGCACTGAAACGCAACGACGCCGGATACGTGACACCGTCGGCGACAAATTGAGGAATTTTCGGCTCGCTGAAGAGCACTGAAACGATGACGTTCGCGCAATACTGGAGCGCTACCGCGATATTGAGGAATTTTCGGCTCGCTGAAGAGCACTGAAACTGAGCGTCACCGGCAGCCGCACAAATCCCAAAACCGGCGATTGAGGAATTTTCGGCTCGCTGAAGAGCACTGAAACACGACGAGCAACGTCACCGGCAGCCGTACAAACCCAAGATTGAGGAATTTTCGGCTCGCTGAAGAGCACTGAAACATGTCCTGATAGACCTGCCGCCGATTACGGATCGAGAACGATTGAGGAATTTTCGGCTCGCTGAAGAGCACTGAAACGAAAGCGTCATCAAACGTGTTCACGACGCGGTAACGAATTGAGGAATTTTCGGCTCGCTGAAGAGCACTGAAACGGTCGCCTTACATCGTTATCCGTAATCGAGTGTCGGGCATTGAGGAATTTTCGGCTCGCTGAAGAGCACTGAAACCGCAGACCGGGGATCGTTCCCTCAAACCCACGCTCGATTGAGGAATTTTCGGCTCGCTGAAGAGCACTGAAACTCGCCGAAAAGCAGCGTCTGCAACGTCTCCTCGACGAATTGAGGAATTTTCGGCTCGCTGAAGAGCACTGAAACAAAGGCCGCTCTCAGTACGTTCAATCGCCGCATTGCGATATTGAGGAATTTTCGGCTCGCTGAAGAGCACTGAAACCTATTGAGTTTTGGGAGTACGATTCGCAAGACGGATTGAGGAATTTTCGGCTCGCTGAAGAGCACTGAAACGGAGCCGGAACTCGAAGACGTTTTTGTCTTCGAGTTCATTGAGGAATTTTCGGCTCGCTGAAGAGCACTGAAACCGACCAACGCCGGCGTGCGCACCAGAAACTGCTCGTATTGAGGAATTTTCGGCTCGCTGAAGAGCACTGAAACCTTATTGTACTCCAGACCGTCGCCCGGAATGTACTTCAATTGAGGAATTTTCGGCTCGCTGAAGAGCACTGAAACGCGCAGCTTGGATGAGCAATCGGTTCTGGTCTACGATTGAGGAATTTTCGGCTCGCTGAAGAGCACTGAAACCGATTCGGCACGCTCAATCGCCGCATTGCGATACAGAATTGAGGAATTTTCGGCTCGCTGAAGAGCACTGAAACGACGTTCTGCGCCTTGACCGCCGCCGCCACCTCTTCGCATTGAGGAATTTTCGGCTCGCTGAAGAGCACTGAAACCTTATTGTACTCCAACCCGTCGCCCGGAATATACCGCAATTGAGGAATTTTCGGCTCGCTGAAGAGCACTGAAACTCTCTGGATTGCCCACAGCGTCCCGGAGCAAGCGGATTGAGGAATTTTCGGCTCGCTGAAGAGCACTGAAACCCAGATGCGCGTGGATCGCGTCGCCCAGCAGCGCCGAATTGAGGAATTTTCGGCTCGCTGAAGAGCACTGAAACCGCGACGAGTTCGGGCAGTTTATCTTTGGTGTAGTGAATTGAGGAATTTTCGGCTCGCTGAAGAGCACTGAAACCTGATGCTGTCCTCCTCCGAGATATACCCGAAAAAAATTGAGGAATTTTCGGCTCGCTGAAGAGCACTGAAACGCGCATGCAGCGCCCCGGCACGGACCGGCGCCGCGCATTGAGGAATTTTCGGCTCGCTGAAGAGCACTGAAACTCGCGCGCGCATCACTGCGCAGTTTGTAGCGCGTCCAATTGAGGAATTTTCGGCTCGCTGAAGAGCACTGAAACCGGCGCTGAAGGCGCGCGGCGGGTGTTGTGATGTAATTGAGGAATTTTCGGCTCGCTGAAGAGCACTGAAACCGTCGTCGCGGGTGTTGGTTGCTATTGCGATTTTACAATTGAGGAATTTTCGGCTCGCTGAAGAGCACTGAAATGATCTTGAGTCTGCGGCTCAGACTTTGGCAACGGTGTATTGAGGAATTTTCGGCTCGCTGAAGAGCACTGAAACGATGTACGCGCCGCTGAGGGCGGGGCGCTCGCTGTGACTTGAGGAATTTCGGCTCGCTGAAGAGCACTGAAACTCGAGTATCGCCCACTG
>Ga0308392_1001230_pt1 | contig 10446 bp, 8 predicted proteins | sample Hotspr20Samplem2_FD_202361 | JGI IMG/M metagenome (GOLD analysis project Ga0308392, IMG submission 202361) | Hot spring phototrophic mat microbial communities from Octopus Spring, Yellowstone National Park, Wyoming, United States - 20050624_m2 ... | reverse complement strand
GCGGAAGTGGGAGCGGTAATGGGTTTGGTTTCTTCCAAAGCCAAAAGGTACTTGTCTACAAGGCGCAAAAACTCGGCGCGGTCTGCCTCGCCAACCCCCGTTATCTCTTCTCCAAAGCGACGAAGTGAAAGAAGCCAATCAGATACCGCCTCTCGCACTTCGGGGGGCAATTTCTCCAAGCCTTCCCTGAAGAAAGGCTTTGGAAACACCCGCTCCGACGCTTTCATTTGTTCTAACAATTCCTGAAAATGCTTAGATGGAATATTGGCGGTTGTAAGCGATGTAAAAACCTTTTTTAGAACAGGGACGGCGGTGTTGAGGGGAGGTGCTTGGAGCAAAGCTTTTTCTAACGCCATCATCGCGTTGTTCGCCCGCAAAGGCGACCAATCGCCGAAAGACGGGAACGCCTCCGCCCGCACCGCCGTCGCTCGCGCCTGCTCTACTGCCTCTGCAGATGGAGCAAGGGGTTCAGGCGTCGGCTCCTCCGCAGGTTTTGCGGGCTTAGGAGCAGGCTTGGGTTCCTCTACCGCACTTTCTACCTTCGGCGCGGTTTGCGCCTTCACTTCCTGCCACCCGTGCTGTTGTAGCCATCGGCGGAGAGGCTCAGGGGTGTCGGCAGGTATGCGCTTGTTGAAAAGGTCTTCCATTATCCCGCTTACCTTCTCTTTGCGGACATCTTTGGGAAGGGAATGCGGGAACCGCCAAGCGCGGTAAATGGCGGAGCGGATGTGTCTGAGTTCCTCTGCTTTTCCTATGCCCCGCATAGTGTTTGGTGAAGAAGAGATGACATCTAAGAGGTAGACCTGCAAAAGGGACACATCAGGCGAGGACAGCCCCTGCGCTTCGCCGAAGTGTTCGCTCAGTCGTTTTGCCAACGCTTCTATCTCACTGCGAGGCAGGTTTCCTTGCCCCGTCAGGAAGTCCTTCACCTGCGCAACGGTTATCTGCGTCGGATTGACAACGCGCGGTTGCGCTGATTGCAAGCCTGTAAGGTGAGCAAGTGTCCGATTGAGGTACTCAGCACGCGCGTCGTTGAGTAGAGAGACGATGGCGTCTACCCCTGCTATCCCCTCGTCGCCGTACTTTTTAGTCAGGTACGAAGCAAAGTTCCCATAGATTTCGGCGACATATTTGCTGAGAAGCATATCGGTAGCAGGGTCGGCAGAAAAGACGGGCAGGGCAGACATCTCTGCCCCTTTCGGCGCGTTTCCAACCCGCGCTGTGATTTCCTCTACGACGGAAAGCAGGGCTTGCTCAGGGGCAGAGGTGGCGGTGAGCGTGCCCGCTGACGGCTTCAGCCCTTCCATCCCTGACAGGCGATAGAAGGCTTCCTCATCTACTTCAACCCCCTGCTTTTGGAAGAAAGCCCGCCACTGCTCCCGCGTCTTAGCCTGATACCGCTGAAAGTCGTCTACCTTAGAGGGGTGGCGGAAGGAGTAGACAGTCGTCCCGCTCGGTTTTGTCGTTGACTTTGGCGCGTTGATGAAGAGCGACGGGATTTCCTTTGCCTGCACTTCTTTCGGAAATTGCTTGGACGCGAAAGCAGACCAATTGAAGTTCAGCACTTGCGCCAATTCATCGTCGGTCTGCCCTGCTTTCGGAGCCGTTCGTATGCTTTGACGAAGGCGTTCGTCGCTCCTTTGCACAAAGTCCATAAGGAGCGTTTCTAACTCATCAGACAGTCGCAAGCACGGCACTATCGTCATCGTTTCACCCCACTAAGTAGTACGGATACAGTCGGGGAAATGTTCCTGAGCAGACTTCAGGAACGCCTTCTCCCACTGCTCGCGCCCCTCTTTCAGTTTGTCAAGGAAGCGTTCTACTTCAAAGCGCGTGTAGCCGAAAGCAAGTTCCTGCGCGTCTAAGAGAGACCGCCCTGCTTGGAAGGCGGACAGCATATCGTCAATTTGGTCAACAGGGATACCGATGTCCTGAAGGAAGCTTCGGGCTTTGGCTAACTCATCAGGGGAGAAGATTTTGTTTTGAAGCAGGCGGTAGAGAAGCCCCTGAAACTTTAGCCGTTGGTCGTCCGTCAACCCTATCTTCCTCTCTACGCGGTTGAAGTGGTCTACTAATTCATCCAACGCCTGCGGTGTGAAACCAAGCCCGCGCAGGGCTTTTGCCTTTAGGAAGTATTGCCCTATGGCGTCGGTCAAATCAGCACCGCGCCCCAAGATACCCAACGCCAACATCTGCTCTTCGGGTTTCGTCTCCCCAAACCACCGATACAACGCTTCGGCTTCAGACTTGAGCAGTTTGAGGTCGTCTCTGATGTCCTTCGGCACGAAGTCCCACGCCTGCTCAGGGGTGATAGTTTTCCCCGTCTCCTCAAAGAGTTCGGCGTTTTTCACCTTCCACTCATTCAGGACTTTTTGAAGCACGGGGACATCGTTGCTGTTTCGCTCAAAGAGGCGAGCATAGGTAGGGGTGTCGGGCAGTATGCCCGTCCGCGTTATGAACCGCTCCCCTGCTTTCAACGCCTCATCTATGTCGGTTATCTGCAGGGAAGCCATCCCCTGAGCAAGGGGAGTGTTGGGGTCGCCATACTGCGCCCGTATAAGGTCGCGCAGTTCCGACAGTTCCCTGTGCGCCTGATAGAGGGCACTTTGTTTGAAAGCAGGGTCGCCTGTCAGACCCCGCACTACCTCTGCCCCCGTGCGCTCCATCACCTGCAACCGCCCCTGCATAGCCGTCGCAAGGGTCGTACCAAAAGAAGTGAGATGGTGTACGGTGTCCTGAAAGCCCCAAGCAGGGTAGAGCCACTTCGTTATTCCCTTCGTTGACATCCGTTGCACGGCTTCCCCTACCGCAAGGTTCGCCCGCGCTAACCCGCGCCCGATACTTAGTTTCAATTGACTGTTGTGCAGGTTATACGCGAAGAGGCTCATTTCGTCGCCGTACTTGGAGAAGATAGCACGGCGTGCGCCGAAAAGGTCGGTAGCGACGCGCTCTGCAGTGATACCCTCTCTCTGAAGGATATGCCGTATCAGAGGGTGATACCCGCCTTCCTCTGTCGTCAATTTCGCGAGGACTTCCTCAAGAGGCTCGTTCAGGAAGTGGCGAAGGTCTTCGTTGATTTTCCCCCGCTCCAAGACCTTTATGCCGTCGCGCCGTGCTTCCATCATCACTTTGTCCCACAAGCGGTGCAAAGTAGCGTTGTACCCGCTACCTAAGTCGTAGGGGATGAAGTGATGGGTGAAGAAGAATTCGTTCGCCCTATTGAGCGCGTTCACTAACCCCGCAAACCGCCCGCCTGCTCCGATGTTGACCTGCGGTACGCGCACCCCTGCTTTCCCTAACAACCGACTTACCAAACCGAAGGGCAGTGCGCCTGCTGTGTAAGAAGGCAGAAAAACAAGTTCAGCAAGGGCTTCTGCCCTTTGCGACAGTTTCACCCCTTCCGACAAAGGAGCGAAAGCACGCTGTGCAAAGAAAGCAAATTCGTCGGCAAAGCGCGTGCTTCCTTTCACAGCCCGCAGTCCTGCTCCCAAACCTTTGACAGGAAAAGGCATAAAGAGTTCGGAAGCCAACCCAAAAGCGTAGAAAGGATTGACGGTCTTACCGAAGAGACCAAAAGAAAGCGGGCTTTTGATAGGGTCATCGCTGACTATCTTTACTTCAGGGAAGGTCGCCTGAAGCCGTTCAAGTTCGGCTTCTAACTCTACGATGGGTATCTCCCTTTCATACACTTTTCCCGTCTTCGTTTTTATCAGCACCCGCGCGTTGTCGGTAGCAAGGGGAGCGTTGAGGGGAAATTGCGCATTCTGATAGCGCAACAATTGCGTCCCCGCGTCCCAAAACTTCCCTTCCTTTGTAAACAAGCGGGTGTGCGCGTCAAAGGTGCGCACTAAAGGCTCTATTGCGAAAACAAAGTTGTTCTCTGTGAAGGGGTTCTGCCCCCCAACAGCCAACCCAAGCATTTGCGCACCTGTTTGTAAGCCCGCGACAACAGTAGACACCGTGCCTATTATGCCAATAGGGACGGACGCCCCGATGATAGAGGCTCCCCTTATCAGGTCTTCTAACACGCTACTTTTCAGGCGTTCGCGGTAGAAGGAACCGATGTTCTCCGTAAGGCTTCCCCCTGCTTCGTGAAACTTTAGGAACAGGTCGGCGAGGGCATAATACGGAGCGTGTTCTTCATCGTTGGGGTTCATAAACTGCAATAGCCACCTAAGCGTTTCGGGGTCTAAGCCCATATTTTTCAACATCGCACTTGCAGAACCAAAGGTAAGAGACTTCGCAAGCGCGATGGGGGAATAGGCTAAGGTAGTCGTAAGGGCATAGAGGTTGCGCCAAAGCCCGCTCCACCATCCCGTATCTTGCTCTTCCTCTTCTGCCCGCGACGGTTGCGCCATTCCTAAGTCTTGCGATGTCGGTAGCAGGTCAAACGCCGACAGGTCAAAAGGCATTTGGGGAACCAACGGAGACGGACGGTAGAGGTCAAAGACCGCTTTGACTAAATCTCGGCGAGCAGGGGGAATAAGGTGATACTCACCGAGCGCGTAGTGCGCCAAGTCGCGCATACTCACCCGCTTTGCTAACTTCTGAGGCAGAGAGAGTATGCTATCAGCCCCCAACACCCGCTTCAGGTACTCCATCGCTTCAGGATTGATAGGCTGAAGCGGGGGTTGCCCATACGGTAGTCGCGGTGGCATATTTTATCTTCCTCCTCTTCGCCCCGCCTCTCGCTCAACAAACGGCAAAGTAGTATTTGGTTGTCTCTGCCCTTGCGAAGCAGAGCGCGTTGCCTGTCCGCCCTGTGGCGTTTGCCCTTGCGAAGCAGGGTGCGTTCCCTGTCCGCCTTGCCCCTGCTGAGGAGCGGTCGCCCGCGCCCGCTTTGCGTGATACGCCCGCACCCAATCATCAACAGCCTTTTTATAGTTGGGGTTGTTCCTATAAAGGTTGATTGACCTGAGAACAGGCACTATGCGACCCACTGCTATATCTACGGCGGTGTCCCAACCGATTTCCATTCCGCCTTTTTTCGCCGACGCATAGTGCAATCCCGCGTCAAAGGTAATGAGGGTGCTGATTTCGTCGGTGGTAATGGAAGCGTGGGGGCTGTCAAGTTTTTTGTAAATTTCCAACACCTCCCCCTGCAAACTACCCAAATCTGTCAGCACGAATTGTCCTCCACGATGGATAGGAACAGGGACATTATAGGGGACTTGGACATACTTATTCAGCAGGCTGAGGTTGAGTTGGCTTCCCCGATTGTCGCGGGTAGTCGTAAAGAAATTAGGTGGCGGGGGTATTTCAAAGCCGATAGGAGCAACGCCCCCACCATAGGGAACACCGCCCCCACCCTGCGGAATTTGCCCCATCAACGCGCCTCCAACGATGTTGCTCATCCACGCTTCGCGGTTGACAGCAAGGGTTCCCGCAAGTTGTCGGTCATACAGTTTCAAGTTCGCTTGCAGTTGCCAATCTATCTGCGCCTGCAGAATAGCAAGCTGACGCGCGTCGGCAGACTGCACATTTTGAAACATTTCAGCAAAGTCAGGGGGCACAACATCGTCCAACCTTGCCTGCTTTAGCCATTTCCGCACAGCCTCTATTTTTTGCTGAGGCGAACGCTTATCCCAATTTGTGCCTTCCGCATTTATGTTGTTCAGGACGATGTTGATGGCGGAGTTGATTTGAGCGGTGCGGAGTTCATATTCGCCTCGCGCCAAATTCAATTCCGCCCCCCTCAAATACCGCTCCATCGCCTGTTGCCTCATTTGGTTCTCATACAATTTCGCCCGCCCCAAGATTGCTACAACCCCGCGTTGGTCTTCGGGCAGTTGCCCCAACAACGCCTCCAAATCTTCGTTTGTCATCACCGCGTCAAGACCTCTAATCGCCATTTGAAAGTTGTAGAACGGCTCATACTGTGCCCGTAGCACGGGGTCGGTGATTTGCGAAGGAGCGACCCCCCGCTGATAAAGGCTCCACAGGCGAGTATTTTCTAAGTCAAGTCTGCCCCTTTCCAAATCAAGTTTGCCTTTTTCTACCTGCGTAGCAAGGGTCTGCTCGTGATAGGGGAACAACCGCTCCCGTCGTCTTTCTTCCGCTTCCTGCAGTCGTCTCTGCAGTCTCATCGTTTCCATTTGCTCCTGATGGGCTTCCTCTGCCATCTGCATACGCTTTCGGCGTTCGGTGAATTCCTCACCCATCAGCAGTCCCTGCAGTTGACCCGCTTTAGCCCCCGCTTGGGCAGAAAGGTAGCCCGCGATGGCTGACAGAAACGCGCCCAACCCTCGCAAATCCACCGCTGTTCACCCCCTGCTTACCACCGAGTGCCGAAGTAAAGTTGGTAAAGTTCGTCTAACGAAGGTTCAGAGTAAACTCTGAAGTCAGTGGTCAACGGAACCCCCCGAAACACAGGCACACCGAAAGGAGTTTGTGGCATACGCCAAATAGGGTTCCGCAACACATTAGCAGGCGGTAGTTGGCTCCAATAATCCCCCCGCAAAGGCGGAGCAGGTGGGACGCCGATACCCATCAGCGGGGTCTGATTAGGAAGCACAACAACCGTCGGCGTTATAGGTTGCGACCGCTTCTGCTTTTCCTCTGCTTGTGCAGGCGTCAATTGCGGGGCTTTGTTCATAGCGTCCGCAACCGACGCAATCGCCTGCAGTCCTGCAATAATCGTTTGGATGTCCATTTAGTTCACCTCCGAGTTTGTTTTTGTTCGCGCTAAAACGAATAAATGGGAGGATATGTGGGGGTAGATGGGTTAGTCGCAGTTTGATTTGCCCTCTGCATAGCACGCAACATCTCCTGCTGTTGCCGATACTGCGCATATGCACTCCCCAAAGCCCCTATACCTTGCATAAGCCCTGCCATCTGCTGTGAGGCGAGTTGCTCTGCTTGCAGGATATTTTCCATCGTCAAAGCACCGCCCTTCACAGCCTGCTCCTGCAGACCGCTTCGTAAACCCATCAACAGGTTGAAGCGTTCCCGCTCTGCCTGCTCGCGCAATTGTTGCTGTTGAAAGTCCATCATATACTCGCGCAGAGCAAGGTCAGCCAACATTCGGTCTCTATTCATCATCGTTCCCAACCGTGCGCCCATCAACGCACGGGCAAGGCTACCGCTCCGAAAACCTGAAGCCTGCAAGGCTTGCGCCTGCCGTTGCAGTTCCTCTTCCATCGCTCCCGACTGCTCAAGCACAGCAAGGTATTCGGAAGCACGGGGGATAGGACGGGAAAGGAAGCGAAGACGCTCATCCAATTGAGACAGCACGGGGGCTACCAACTGAAGAGGCGTACCATACTGCTCTTTGAACTGTTGCGACAGTTCCCATCCTTCCCCACTCAACGCTCCGCTTTGCTGACGCATTTGAAGGACTTCGCGAGGCGTCGGCGGTTTGAACATACGAGAGATAGCCTTGCCGATGTCGCGAAAAATACCAAGAAGCAGGGCAAAGAACAGGCTCATCATTAGCAACGACATCATCTCTATCACCATCCTATAGCGGAGGCAACCCTCTGACCCCCTTCAGACCGCCTATCGTCCCCTGCAGGCTCCGCCCAAGCAGGGGGTTCTGAGGGATGAACATTTTGGCAGGGTTGATTTGCTTCTGAAACTCCCTCAGAGCCTTTTCCAATTCCTTCAATTCCTTCAGGCGCAAATAGGGCAGGGATATGCGCCCGTGCTGAGGAAGCGGACGGCGACCCGTATCATAGGGCATACGCACCCCCCGCACCGACACTTTGCGCACCCGTCCCACACTTCGGGGACGCACCTTCGCTATCTTTACCTGTTTCGGCTTCTTCATCGCCGTCCGCTCCTAAGCCTATACATATAGACGGTTGCCCCCGTGCTTTAGGTTCCGCGCTTTCAGGATAGTGTGTTGTTGAAAGCAGGGGGCACATCGTGGTCAACCAAGAGATTGCCGACGACAAGGAAGGAACATTCTAAGGCGTCCATCGTTATCGCCCTTCCTTTTTGCGCAACCCCGCCTGCTTCCTTTTCGTCGTCGTCCTCTACAAGGACTTTGACGGTGAACGGACTGCGGTGAAGAAACAGGCGATAGTTGGAGTAAAGGAAGCGGATGGTGATGTCGGGGATGAGCGGGTCGCCCTCTTCATCCCGCACCTCTACGATGTTTTCGTGCCCAAAGGTGTAGCCAACCTGTTTGAAGTAGTACCGTTTCGGCGGAACCTGCTCTTTGTGAAGGATTACCCGATACTGCGTATCAGGATGTAGCAGGGGGACACCGCTGATGTAGGCGGTGTTCCCCACAGGCAACTCGGTATCCAACACAAGGAGAGTGTCTACTACCTCATAGGGCAGGTGTATTCGTATAGCCACAAGCGGGGAGATAGTGAAGCAAAGGTCTATCTCCTTCAGCGGTTGCAACGGCACACTGCCCTTATCCCGAAACAGGGGCATTAGCGTCGGTCGTCTCTGTCTCATCATTATCGCCTCTCACGGTTTCCCTGTTCAAACTGTCTATGTGCTGTTGTAGCAGGCGCAGAATGAAGTCCTTCGCTATTTCAGGCGTCCGCGCACAGAACACCTTCTCTCCTAACGGCGAGCCATACTCTATGAGTTCGCCGTACCGCTCATAGGCAAGAAGCACGCGGTCGTCATCAGAGGGGCACTCTTTGGGCTGAATAACAATCACATAAACATCCTCAGGTGAGACCCCTATACCCCGATAGATGATACTCATCAGGGCAGGTTGATACATACGCGGTTCGTAGCACCACCCGCTGAGCCAAGACCGCTCCGAAATGAGGAACAGCCCGTCGGTCAGCAAAAAGGGAACATCCACATAGAGTTTGAGGCGACGGAACCAATAAGTCGGCTCTCGGTACACAAACGGCAGTCCCTGAACCCCCGCTTCGTGCAGGAAGACGACATAGTGCCTCATCTCCTCACTCAGTTCGGACATCAACTGCTTTATGAGCGTAGATTTTCCTACGCCCTCTACGCCCTCTAAAATGACCAACTTACTCTTCATTTGCTTCTACCTCCTTCTTCTGTTGTTTCTGCTGAAAGAACGGACAGATGTGATGGTAAGAGCAAGCCCGTTCAGTGCAAAACTTAGACCGCGTATTGGGATAGAACAGTTTGCTCGGCGTCGCGCCGTCCTCTAACTTTGCAATTTTAGATTGAATGACGCTACCGATGTGCGCGTGCCGAAACAGCACGGCGTCCTTTTCCCAATCCGTAAGGTCGCGCGAGTAGGTGGTAATACTCTCTCCGTCCCACTGCCAAATTTCCATCCGTCGGCACGGCTTGCCCACTACACGCTCCAAGATGGAAGCGTAGAGGACTAATTGGTCGCCGTAGAGTGAGTTTCTTGCGGTCTTCCCTGTTTTTAGGTCTACGACGACTAAGCCGTCCTTGCCGTCCAACACAAGGTCGGGGTGAGAGGAGATAAGGACGGTAGCAGGGGGGTGTTCCTGCTTTAGGGTAAGTTCGTAGCCCTGCTCCGCACTCAGCACCAACAGCCCCGCCTGCTCTATCTCCGCTTTTTTCTGCCTGCAGGCGCGGACGAAAGAAGGCAGTTCCTGCTTTATGCGGTGGAGAAACTCTATCTTCTCTTCCGTTGTAGTCAGCGTCGTTGTACGGTCTTTGACCACATCTTCTCGGTCTAAGTGAAGCACCGCACGCACGGCTTCGTTTAGGCGAGGCAACGGCTCGCTCAACATCACCTTCTCCAAGTATTTGTGCAGGATAAGCCCGCGCAATTGCTCAGGGAAAACAAGGCTCTGCGGAGCCTGCAATTGCAGGTAGATACGGTACTGACATATGCCGTAGTTCATCGCGACGGTATATGAGACCCCCTGCTTCAGTCGCTCTAACAGGTGTTGGTTTCTGACTTCCATCTATGCCTCCCGTTGTTCCCACATTCGTACCCACTCATCAGCAGGTGGAATGAGGGCTTTGACGCGCTGTTTCACGGCGTTGTAGGTGTCCTTGCCGATGATGTCGGCGTACATCTGCACGACATTCAGCAAATCCTCAGCGTGTTTTTGCAAATTCGGCGGAGCCACCATCTCATTTTTCGCCCCGCGCCTGCTGACACGGGCAGTCCCCTTTTGCGCGTAGGAATACTTGCCCGTCTTCGTAGTGCCGACGGTGAAGTAGTAGTAGAAGCGACTGCCCAAGATGTCGGCGTCAGACAGCAGGTTCGCTCGGCGTTCGCGCGAAGCCTCAGAGACTTTCTCCGACTTGATGTGCTTATGATGTTCGTAAAGCAGGTGGTGGATGTGTTCAACGGTTCGGTCTACCGAAAACTCCCCCGACAGCAGGTCAACAAGGAGCAGGCGCGTCAGTTCCAACACAGCGTCCGTCCGCGCCCTGCTCTTCTGCGATGACCCCTTCACTACCTTCGCCTTCCACTCGCCATCCTCATAGACGAAAAGGGAGTAGTTTTTCATCGCCCGCAACAAGCAGGCGTCATACTGTGTCGTCTCAACGGTGTACCCCTCTTCCTGCAGT
>Ga0308392_1001218_pt1 | contig 10512 bp, 9 predicted proteins | sample Hotspr20Samplem2_FD_202361 | JGI IMG/M metagenome (GOLD analysis project Ga0308392, IMG submission 202361) | Hot spring phototrophic mat microbial communities from Octopus Spring, Yellowstone National Park, Wyoming, United States - 20050624_m2 ... | reverse complement strand
GCTTGAATGGCAAGCGCAGTAGCTTGTAAGGCAAGGGCTTGAACGGTTGCTTCACTTGAAGTATTGGGAGAGCCGGAGAGCGTGCAGGTCATGGAGAGGATTACCAACCCTATCCAAAGGGAAACCGGAACCGAAAGACGCAGGAAGGGGATTTTTTTGCTCATCTCTTTCTCCTTGGAATTAGAATGGGTTACGGGTTAGGTTTCTGGTTGACAAGGCATCCCGAGATGTTCTACATACAGCTTATATGCCCACCGTTAAGAAAGATACATTGATCTTGTAAATTTATTATAGAGGATAAACACTCAAAGTCAATAGCGTTCTCTGGGTGATGATTTTGGAGTGCTGGAGCCGTGCTTGCGCGGGTTGCGAAAGCGTGGCTTCCGCACTCCATAGGGCCCCCTTTCGTGTCCATTTGCGTTCATTCGCGGACTCTAAAGGTCCCCATTCGTGTTCATTCGCGTCCATTCGCGGTTAAGAGTTGCGAGAGCGCAGCTTACGCATTCCAAAAGTACGAGGTTAATCTAATGAGCGCAGCGGCTGTTCGATGAGTCCCTGCAGGGTTTGCAGGAATTGCGCCCCGCGGGCGCCGTCCACCACGCGGTGGTCGAGCGAGAGGGTCATGCGTAGGCGAGGTTGAATGACCATCTGCCCGTTAAGCGCGACCACCTTTTCTTCGATTGCGCCAACAGCCAGGATGCCTGCTTCGGGAGGATTGATGATGGCACTAAAGGCGCTCACCCCAAACATGCCCAGATTGCTTAACGTGAACGTCCCACCGCTCATTTCTTCAAGGGTCAGGCGGTTGGCTTGTGCTCCGGCGATCAGTTTTTGGCGTCGTTCGGCAATTTCGAGTACCCCCAACCGATCGGCGTGATGAATCACCGGCACTAGCAAGCCTTCTTCCACCATCACCGCCAGGCCCAAATTGATCTCCTGGTGGAGTACAATGTCCTCATCGATCCAACTGGCGTTCAAGCGCGGATGCTGGCGCAGGGCAAGAGCAGTCAGTTTGATCAACAGGTCGGTCAGGGTGACTTCGCTATGACCGCGCTGGCGCAATTGCTCTCGCCAGGAGACTAGGGCTGTTGCATCCACGTCACTTTCCAGGAAAAAATGCGGCACGGTTCGCCAGCTTTCGCTCATCCGTTTTGCCATCGTTTTCCACATACGGCTGACCTGTGCTGGCTGTTCTGCCATTGGCGGCGCAGGCGGCGCTGCTAGCGGACGCTTTTCAACGGCGCGCAGGACATCGGCTGCCAGCACAGCGCCCTGTGGTCCACTGCCTTGCAGGCTTTCAAGCGCAATGCCACTTTCCTGTGCTAGGCGGCGCGCTTTGGGAGAGGCTAAAACCGGCTGCGATGGAGAGGTGACTTGAACCTGAGCGGCGAGGTAAGCCAGCACATCCTCTTTGGTCACGCGCTCGCTGCGACTGGGCACCTGGCTGAGATCCAATCCCTTTTCGGCCGCCAGACGCGCAGCCACCGGACTGGCGGCTTTGGCAGTTGCGGGAGATGGAGTCGCCACCGCTTGAGTGCCCGGAACGGCTTCGCCAGCCTCCAGAATGTGGGCAATAACCTGCCCGACCGGAATGTCTTCCCCTGCCCGAGCGCGCACGTTGGCTAAAATTCCCGAAGCTGGTGCTTCTATTTCAACCGTGGTTTTATCGGTTTCGATGACCATCAGCGGCTGTCCTTTATGAACGGTTTGTCCCTCTTGAACCAGCCATTCCAGCAGTTTTCCGGTATCCTGGGCAATGCCCAGGGCGGGCATAAAAACTTCGGTTGCCATCTTTGTTCTCCGGTTAAATAACAAGCTTAGACCCTGCCACACAACATTTTTGCCATCTCTACCACCGCTGCCGGGGTAGGAACGGTTAAGTCCTCTAAGGCGGGTGAGAAGGGGATCGGCACGTCCATCGCTCCCATCCGTTTGACCGGCGCATCGAGGTAATAGAAAGCGCCATCAGCAATGATCGAAGCAATCTCAGCCGTCACCCCATAAGAATGATAGCCCTCGTCAATGACAATCGCCCGGCTGGTTTTTTTGGCCGAGTTGATCAGGGTTTCGGTATCCAAAGGCTTGAGCGTGCGCGGATCAACCACCTCGGCTTCTATGCCGATCTCCGCCAGAATCTTGGCTGCTTCGAGAGCCACGTGTACCATGCTGCTGGTGCCAACGAGAGTTATATCTTTGCCCTGGCGCTTGATGTCGGCGACGCCAATTGGAATGGTATATTCTCCTTCAGGCACCGCTCCTTTGAGCTGGAACATCATCTTATCCTCAAACGTGACTACCGGACTGTTGTCCCGAATGGCAGATTTTAGCAAACCCTTGACATCATAAGGGGTAGAAGGAGCGATCACCTTTAAACCGGGGATGTGACACAACCAGGCGTGCAGAGATTGGGAGTGCTGAGCGGCAGAGCGGCGCGTGGCGCCTAGCGTGGTGCGCAACACCATTGGCACACTCCATTTTCCTCCCGACATATAATGAATCTTGGCTGCCTGATTGACCAGTTGATCCATGGCGAGGGTGATGAAATCGCCAAACATAATATCCACAATTGGCCGCATACCGGTCATGGCGGCTCCCACGCCAATGCCGGTGATGCCAGCTTCCGAAATTGGCGAATCGATAATCCGTTCTTTGCCAAACTCCTCAACCAATCCCTTCAGCACCTTGAAGGTCGTCCCGGCTTCGGCAATATCTTCACCGATCATAAAAATGCGCGGATCACGGCGCATCTCTTCGGCAATCGCTTCGTTGACTGCCTGTCCATAGGTAATTTCACGAACAGCGTTAGGCGTAGACATGTTGATCCACCTCTTCTTTAGGGGGATAAGGAGCATTGATGGCAAACTGCACCGCTGCTTCCACTTCGCCGCGAATCTCTTTCTCGATCTGAGCGAAAACGCTTGCTTCAGTCAATTTGCGTTCCAACATCCAGTTGGCAAGCAGTTTTAGGGGATCGCGTTCGGTCATCCAATAGATTTCTTCTTCTTTTGAACGATAATAGCTGCGATCGATATCGCCAACGTGATGACCGTAGAAGCGATACGTGTTACAAAGTAGAAACGAAGGGCCTTGCCCTTTGCGAGCGCGTTCGACCACCTCTTGGGCTGCTTGGTGAACGGCCTGCACATCCTGACCATCCACTTCGACCGCATTCATGCCGAAAGCCGCTGCCCGCCCCATAAAGGTGCCGGCTGTGGTTTCCTGATAGGGCGTGTATTCGTTGTATAGGTTGTTTTCGCAGCAGAAGATCACCGGCAATTTCCATAGCTCAGCCATGTTCATCGATTCATAGACCAGGCCTTCGTTCAGCGCCCCTTCACCGAAAAAGCAAACCACCACCCGATCGATGCCCTGCATCTTCATCGAGAGCGCCGCCCCGGTGGCAATCCCTGCACTGCCACCGACAATGGCATTGGCGCCCAGGTTACCGCTATCCGGATCGGCGATGTGCATCGAACCCCCTTTGCCGCGACAATAGCCGGGTTGTTTGCCCAACAATTCGGCGAACATGCGCTCAAAGCTTGCCCCTTTGGCAAGGCAATGTCCATGCCCGCGATGGGTGCTGGTGATGTAGTCATCTTTCCGTAAAGCCTCGCATACCCCTACGGCGACCGCCTCTTCCCCGATATAGAGGTGGGCAAGGCCGGGCATGATGGCGCGCTGATAGAGCTCATTTGTTTTCTCTTCAAAGGCGCGAATGCGAAACATTTGCTGATAAAAATGAAGGAGTTGTTCGACATCGTATTCTTTGCTCATTGTTCACCTCTCATCCTGGTCTAGTACATGGCAATTCCGGCTGAAACGTTCACATCCTCACCGGTAATCGAATTCGCCCAATCCGAACAAAGGAAGACTGCCGTGGCTGCCACCTCTTCGGGTGGAATGAAGCGATGTAAGGGCGAGTTGGCTTTCATCCGTTCGCGTGCTTCTTCCACCGTGATACCCTGCTCTTTTGCCTGCGTCTCGAAAATCCACCTCAGGCGCTCCCCTTCCATCGGGCCAGGCGAAATGACGTTGACACGGATATTATAGGGGCCTACTTCCCATGCCAGGGTGCGCGCCAAACCGACCAGGGCGATCTTTGAAACGGCATAAGGGGTGCGGTTGAGCAAAGGCCGCTTGCCGGTCATTGAACCGATAATAATGATCGATCCCGAGCGGCGCTCGATCATTGCCGGTAAGAAGGCTTTGCAACACAGGAAAACCCCAGTGGTATTGACCTCTAGGGTTTGTTTCCAGTCCTTAAGATCGATTTGCCACAAAGGGGCGGAGGGGCCGGTAATGCCGGCTACGTTTGCCAGGATATCTACCCGCCCAAATTCAGCCAGGGTTTGTTGGGCGCATGAGAGCACGCTGGCTTCGTCAGAAACATCCATTTGGAGAGGGAGAGCTTTTTGCCCGAGCGCTTCAATTTGCGCTTTAAGGTCTTGCAAGGGTTCGGTCATCAGATCAGCAATCACGACATCGGCGCCGGCTCTGGCAAACGCCAGGGCAACCTGCGTGCCCAGACCGCGTGCGCTGCCGGTCACCACCGCCACTTTTTGATCGAGGAATTTCATGGAAACCTCCTTCGGGATAGGGTGGGATAGAAGGACGAACTTCGCTGAAAAAGCTTCTGTATCATCGATAATCAATTATCGATTATAATTATAGCATAGAATGTCAATTTGCAAGGTATGGAAGGGATTGAGATGGCAAGGATTGCCGTTTTAGGCGCCTTTGACACCAAAGCCGACGAATTTCTTTATCTGATCCAGCAAATCGAAAACTGCAGGCATCAGGTGGTGCGCATAGATTTCGGCGTCTTGAAAGAACCCCCTTTTGCGGTGGAGATTGCCGCGACTCAGGTCGCTGAAGCGGGTGGCGTTTCTCTGGTTGAATTGCGTTGCAAAGGCGAACGCGGCGAAGCGATGCAGGTGATGGCAAGAGGAGCCGCTAAAGTGGTGGGTGAGTTATTCCAGCAAGGGAAAATTGAGGGCTTGATCGCTATGGGGGGTTCTGGAGGAACAGCGGTGTTTCTTGAAGTCGCCCGGCATTTGCCACTCGGCTTCCCCAAAGTGCTGATCTCCACGCTGGCTAATCCTTCAAGCGGTGATCCGCTTGCCATTCACGATTTTGTGCTCGTGCCGGCCGTGGTGGATATCGCCGGTTTAAACCGCATCAGTCGCCGGGTAATCAGCAACGCCGCCCATGCCATCTGTGGCATGGTGGAAGGAACTGTTGCTGGAAATCCTGAGGACAAGCCGATCATCGCCGCAACTATGCTCGGCAATACCACGCCGGCGGTCGATCGAGCGCGGCGGATCTTTGAAGCGGCTGGCTACGAGGTGCTGGTCTTTCATGCCATTGGCAACGGTGGACGCACGATGGAAAGCCTCATCCAAAGTGGATGGATTGAGGCCGTGTTCGATTTGACCACGGTAGAATTAGCTTCGGAGCTGGTCGGTTCGACTGCCTATTCGGCTGGTAAACAGCGTTTGACCGCCGCAGCGCACCAGGGTGTTCCTCAGGTGGTGTCGGTAGGTTGTCTGGATTTCGCCATTTTTGCCCGTCCAGAGACCATTCCCGAACGCTATCGCACCCGTTTCTTCTATCGCTGGAATCCGGAAACAACCCTGATGCGCACCACGCCAGAAGAGAACAAACAATTGGGAGAGGAGATTGCCCAAAAGCTCAACTGTTCAAAGGGCAATTGCATGCTCTGGTTTCCCAGAAAAGGTTTTTCCCAGCTCGACCGCCAAGGCGGCCCGTTTTGGAACCCGGCGGCGGATGAGGCTCTCTTGCAGGCGTTGAAAGATAACCTTAGTCCTTCGGTTCGATTGGTTGAAGTTGAGGCGCATATCAACGATTCTTCCTTTGCCCAACAAGCCGCCACAGCACTACTTGAGATGGGGGGAAAAGGTTCAGGTTTTGATCATAAATCTCACTTGATGAGATAAGATGGTCGAGTATGGCGACTAATTTTCTGCTTCTGGAGAGATAATTTTTTCACCCCTGATTCGGAAAGAGCGCAATTTAAGAGGCATTAATATCCTTGACAGGAATTCCTAAACCACTTATAATAAAAGTTGTAATAACAAGATAACATACTTATATAGTGATATTATTAACAATGAGCCATAACTCCTTTAATTTTTCTAGCTGGAACAAAATCGACCGTGCAAATCCTTTGCCGTATTATGTTCAACTCAAAGAAGCGCTTCGCGAACGGATTGAACGAGGTGATTGGCGTCAGGGAGATCAGTTGCCCAGCGAGCCAGAACTTTGCCATTCATTCAACGTGAGTCGGACAGTGGTGCGACAAGCCTTGCAGGAACTTGAATATGAAGGACTAATTGTTCGGGAGCGCGGAAAAGGCACGTTTGTTGCTGCTCCTAAGATTAGCGAAAGCCTTGTACAACGCCTCACTGGCTTTTATCAGGATATGGTTAATTTGGGACACATCCCGGTAACCAGAGTGCTCAAGCAAGAAATTGTTCCTGCAAGCCATAAAACTGCTGCTTATCTTCAAAAGGGAGAAAGGACTTTCGGTATCATTTATCCAGGTTGATATTACTCAAGAAGCTGAAGTCCAATCAATGGTCCGTAGAGTGTTGGATCTGTGGGGGCACTTGGACATTTTGATCAATATGGTAAACATACCTGAGAACATAGATTTAAGGGATACATTCGCTCAGCAGTCAATCCAATATTTGAAGCAGATAGAAAGGCAATTAGCATGAAATATGCAATTAGCAATTGGATTTACGGTGACGAACCTGTCGAGCAAACTTTTGAACGTTTATCCAGGTTAGGTTATGATGGTATCGAGCTAATGGGGGAGCCTAAACTATACGATCCAAAGCAAATTCGAGAATTATGCCGGACTTATGGCTTGCAAGTTCTCTCTATTGCTGGGATTTATCCATGGCCAACAATGGAAAGAGATCTCTCTAACCCTGATGTTCAGGTAAGAAAGTACGCTATCAATTATCTTATAGAGTGTGTAGACTTTGCGCAATCAGTTGAGTCTCCTGTAATTATCGTCGTTCCATCGGCGGTAGGAAAGACCAGTCCAGTAGGTAACTTCGGAGATGAAGAAGAATGGATAGCAGCCTCTGAGAGAGAATGGAAATGGGCTGTACAATCTGTGCAAGAAGCCGCATATCATGCAGCAAAAAAAGGGATTTGCCTGGCAATTGAGCCAATAAATCGCTATGAGACTTTTCTTATAAATACATGTGAGCAGGCTCTAAAGTTTATCGGTGAAGTGAACAGCGATGCCGTCGGGATTCACTTAGATAGTTTTCACATGAATATCGAAAAGCATGCAGGTAAAAGACTCTTAAATGTGCATATTGCAGATAGTAATCGACAAAGTGTCGGACGAGGGCATATTGATTTCAAATCTCTCCTCACGGCATTATTTGAGATTGATTACCACGGATCATTAGCCCTAGAGCCTTTACCGCCAGTGTCCGACCCATATATAGCTATTCGGTTGAAACGTTATAACCACCTCAAAGATATTTTTGCTGAAGAATCTATTCGCAATTTGCGCAAAATTGAAAACCAAATCAAGGAGAGTATGGCGTGAGTAAAAATGTGCGCATTTGCGTTATTGGTATTGGAAGAGCCGGAATGGTTCACGCTCGCAATGTCCGTTGGCATGTCCCTCACAGTGAATTAGTAGCCATCGTAGATGCTGATGAGGAGCGAGCAAGCAACGCTGCTAAGACGTTGCATTTAGAAGGGCATTTCTACAACTGCTTAGAGAGCGCATTAGAGAGTGTGGAATTCGACGCGGTGATGATTACTACTCCAACTTTTACACATGCAGAGTTAGCCATCGCCGCTGCTGAGAGAGGCAAACATGTCTTTTGTGAAAAACCAATGGCACTGACTCTGGGAGAATGCGATCGAATGATTGAGGCAACGAAGCGTTCAAATGTGATCCTTCAAATAGGATTTATGAGGCGGTTTGATCCGCCGTTTGTTCAAGCCATGAATCAAATCCAGGAGGGGGTGATTGGCAGACCTCTCATTGTGCGTACTTTAACCCGCGGTCCCGGTTTACCTCCTCCTTGGGCTCATGATATCAATCGCAGCAATGGCATGCTGGCTGAAGTTAACAGTCATGATTTTGATACCATTCGCTGGCTAGGGGGTGGTGAATTCAAGGTTATATATGCTCGGGCAAGGGTTAATAAAGCTCTTGAAATCCAACAACAGCATCCTGATTTCTATGACACAGCTATTGTCAGTTTTGAGCTTGATAATGGGACTTTTGGCTTGTTGGATGGGATTTGCCCGGCTGACTATGGTTATGACGCACGGGCAGAGGTGGTTGGAACAGAAGGAGTGTTGGTGATTGGAGAACTAAGATCAACCCCTCTCCGACGAGTCACAAAATCTACTGAGGTGGTCGAACCACGTATACCTTCGTGGCCGGTGCGTTTTGCTGAAGCTTATCAAGCAGAAGCCCAACACTTTGTGGAATGTATACTTAATAATCAAAACCCAACGGTCAATGGATTTGACGGGCGTAAAGCCCTAGAAGGTGTAATTGCGGCTAATCAATCGATTCGTGAAGGCAGGCCGGTAGCACTACCCCTAAAATGAGGTTGTTTCCAGAATGAGAGCGGCATTATTTTATGGTATAGGTGATATACGGGTTGAGGAAGTACCTATTCCTAGTCCAAACCCTGATCAAGCATTACTAAAAGTTGAAGCAGCAGGTATTTGCGGTACAGACGTGCGCATTCTGAACAATGGTCATCATCGCATTCCAGTAGGCACTGTGCGTATATTAGGGCACGAATTCAGCGGTGAAATTGTTGAGGTAGGGAAGAATGTGCACGGGCTCACTGTTGGGACACATGTCGCAATAGCCCCCAATATTGGATGCGGTGTCTGTAGCGAATGTATCTCTGGGTGGACGAATCTTTGCGAGAATTATCAAGCGTTTGGAATTAGTCTAGATGGGGCGTTTGCGCAATATATGTTGATCACCAGTGATGCCATTCGGCAGGGGAATATTATTCCACTCCCTTCAGAGATACCTTTTCCAGTTGCAGCTCTTGCCGAACCTCTATCTTGCTGTATAAACGGTCAAGAATCTATCGGGGTAAGGATTGGAGATTTGGTCCTGATCATTGGCAGCGGCCCAATTGGGGTGATGCACTTGTTACTGGCGAAATTATCTGGTGCAAGGTGTGTGGTCATCAGCGAGATCAACCCAAACAGAGCCGATCTAGCTAGACGCTTTGGAGCAGACATTGTAGTTAACCCCCAACAAGATAACCTTAAGGAAGTGATCTATTCTCTCTCTGATGGACGAGGAGCAGATGCAGTGATTGTAGCTGCTTCGTCAGCAGATCTTCAGGCTCAAGCTCTTGAACTGGCTGCCCGCCGTGGCAGGATCAATTTCTTTGGCGGGTTGCCAAAAGACAAGCCAAACGCTACTTTAAATACCAATCTAATCCATTATCGTCAATTGATTGTTACGGGTTCTACAGGGGCAAATGTGCACCAATTCCGTACAGCTGTTCATTTGCTAACGTCCTCTCGCCTGGCTATTGACGGTCTAATTGGCGATTGTCTTCCTCTACACCGAATTAACGAAGGTTTTGAGCGGACAAGAAATGCGCAAGAGATGAGAATGATGATTACTCCTAACTTGGAATAAAAATATCATGAAATTTGGAGGATTTACCTTATGACTCAAGAGATTCAACTCTATATCAACGGCAAGTGGGTACCTTCCTCTTCGAGAGAAACTTTTGATGTATTTGATCCGGCCACAGGTGAAGTGATTGGACGGGCGGCTTCTGCTACGAAAGAGGATGTGTCAAAGGCAATTGAGGCAGCTCATGAAGCATTTCCCCAATGGGCAAAACTTCCTCCCATAGAGAGAGGAAAAATCTTGAAAAAGGCAGCCCAATTAGCGCGAGAACGAGCGAAAGAACTGGGACGTTTGTTGACGGTTGAACAAGGAAAACCTCTCAGCGAAGCAATCGGAGAAGTTAACGCCTCAGCAGACGCGCTTGAATTCTTTGGGGAAGAAGCTTGGCGAATTCAAGGAGAAATACTTCCTCCCAATAAACCAAATCGACGGAGTTTCGTGATTAAGCAACCATTAGGTGTGGTCGTAACAATCAGCTCGTGGAATTATCCTATTCTCCTAATGAGTTGGAAACTAGGACCAGCCCTAGTTACTGGTAACACGGTAGTGGCAAAACCACCGTCCGAGACTCCCTTAGCGTTAACTATGTTTATGGTAATTCTATCGGAGGCTGGTGCTCCTCCGGGAGTCGTTAACATTCTTACTGGCCGGGGAAGTGTGCTTGGCTCAGCCTTAGTACGGCATCCTCTTACTGCCAAGGTGGCGATTACCGGCCAAACTGATACAGGACGTAAGATCATGGAAATGGCTGCTGAGGGGATTAAGAAAGTATCTCTAGAACTTGGCGGGCATACCCCCTTCATTGTATTCGAGGACGCTGATATAGAAAA
>Ga0308392_1001203_pt1 | contig 10562 bp, 8 predicted proteins | sample Hotspr20Samplem2_FD_202361 | JGI IMG/M metagenome (GOLD analysis project Ga0308392, IMG submission 202361) | Hot spring phototrophic mat microbial communities from Octopus Spring, Yellowstone National Park, Wyoming, United States - 20050624_m2 ... | reverse complement strand
GCTCCACGCCGATCTCTTGCATGGCGAGTTCGAGCTTCGCCTGGAGCGCCACACCCTCCGCCGCCGCCACCTCCGCAATCGCCGCGTCGTAGGCGCGCAAGTCGGCCACATCCGATGCGTTGCCGTCAATAAACAGTGCCATCGCTTTCCCCCGCCTCGGCGCCTTACGCCTGCTTGTGCGACTTCAGCGAGCGCCAGGCCCGCAACTCTGCATCCGAAACCACGGCGATCTGCACTTTGCTGGCTGCCGCCGTCTCCTGTGCCCGGCGATAGGACGCTTCCATCTCTTTGCGGTACTCGGCTGCCTCCTCCTCCGTCGCAAGTCTGCCCTTGCCCTCTACCAGAAGCTTCGCCGCCAGGCGCCTCGGTACCTCGGTCTTGACACCCGGCACCCCGCCATCCGGCGTCTCGTAGCTGACAATCACCACATCGTCCGCCGGAAGCTGCGCCTCCACCTCGCGAATCTTGCGGTAATAGGCCTTCAGATCCATCGCTCTTCTCTCCTTGCTGCTTTCCCCTGTCCGATTTAGGCCGAGCTCCCGGGGCCGGAGCCTTCTCATCTCCGGCCCCTGCTCCTTGCTCGCCTCAGCTCAGAACTCGCACACCGAAGTTGTTGCGCAGCACGCCCACTCCGTAGAGGACGTCCACGGTGAACTGCTGCGCCAGGGTGTTCGGTTGGTAGCTCATGATCACGCGAATGCCGAAGTTGCCGAGCTCGGCATACTCGGCCACGGCCCCGGTCCCCGGCAGCGGCTGGGGCAATCGCCGGATCACCAGACCGATCGCATCGCGCGCAAACGCCAGGTTGTGCCTCGTCACCGGCGCGCTGCCCGTCTTGTGAACGAACTGCGAACGGAAAACATAAAAGTCCTTCACCTTGCCCACCGTGCCGTCCACCAGCGCCCGCAAACCCGCCTCCCCGGCCGTGCGGAATTCACTGAAGCGCTCGATCTGTCGCAATTGCGAATAGGTGTCGCCGTCCACCACAAGAAACTTCGGCGCACTCGCCGGCACCTTCGCCTTGAACAAAGCTGTCTCCGCCGCGTCGATCGTCGCCTCCGTGATCGCCGCCCCCGGCGCCCCAACCGCCGGATTCGCCGTGAACTGCGAGTACAGTCCCAGAAGATCCGATTCGATCTTCTCGGCCAGCGCCACCATCGCCGGTTGCATGTACAGATGCAGCAGATCCGGCACCGCCAGAATCTTCGTCACGTCGGGGATCTGGAACGTCGCCTCCGCGTGCGTGTTAAGCACGATCTGCGCGTTGCCCAGATTCGGGTTCTGCGGCGTCACGGATCCGCCTTCCGCCAGATTGTTCGCCACCAGAGTCGGCGGAATCGGAACGTTAACCGTGTCGCCCGCCTGAGCTAACACGGGCTCATAATCGCGATTGACCAGGTTACCCATGACAAGGTTCCCCATCAAAGCTGGTAACGCATCCGCCGCTACTAGCTTGACAATCGCATTCGCCAAATTGGCTGAAGTGATAACTGGCATGATCCTCCTAACCTTGTTTTATTTGTTTGCTGATTTGTTTCAATGCCGCCTGACGTAAGAGCGATGCCTTACCAGCGGCTCGACCTCGGGACCTCCGGGACTTCGCCTGTGCGCTTGGCTCCCCTCCGACCTCTCGCCGGGCCGGCCTCGCCATCCGCAATAACCCCCGGCACTCGCGCCTCCCGTTGCCCCCGAGCTCTTACGATTCGCCCACTCCGCTCACTCGCCCCGCCAGACGTGCGAGATCGCCTGGGCAATCTCTCTTCGGATGCGGTCCAGCTCTTCCCGGTCCATCCCCGGCTTGATCCGGTCCAGGCTGAACCGGCCCGTCTGCGACTCCGGCGTGCTCGAGCTCGCCCCCGAACCCCCTCCCACGCGCGCCGGCAGAAGCTCGGGATTCTCCCGCGCAAAACGAGCTAGGTATTCCTGCATGCTCACCTCGCCCTCCGGTCCCCGGGCCACCAGCCGCCCGTCTGGCGCCCGGTAAATGTCGTCCTTGACCGCCTTGAACCCCAACTCCACCTTCGTTACGCCCAGCCGCACCAGCTCGTCACGGATCGCCGCATACCGCTCGGCCTCCTCCGCTTTCCGCCGGCTTCGCTCGTTCTCCTGCACGAGTTCGTTCACTCGCCGCTCGAGCTGCTCCCGCCGCCGGCGCTCCTCCGCCAGCTCCGTCTTCAGCACCGGCTCCGCCCTGCTCCGTTCCGCCTCGATGAACTCCTGGATCGCTTGGTGTATCAGCGACCGGATGTTCGTCTCCGGAAATTCCATCTCACCCTTCGTCTCCTTGACTTGCTCTTCCATCGCCATCCCTCGCTTGAGACTCCCTTGCTAAAAGCCAACTTGCGCTCCTGCCCGCCTCGCACCACGCACGAATGACTCGGGCGCTGTCCGCCTCTAGCTCGTCGCAAACCCCGCCTCGATCTCCTCTGCAATCCGGTCCTTTACCTCCTGGCGGACGTCACAGAGATACTTGAATGCCAGTTTCTTGTACACCTGTTTCCGAAGTGTCTCGGAGGGAATCCCGAGCGCGAGCAATCTCTCGGCGTCCGCTAACTCCGCCCCAAAGTCCCCGATGTCGAACTCCTCTAACCCCGAGACATCCACCGCCAGACCGTCTTCCCGCGCCGCTACGATCGACCGGAGCACCCGCTTCATCGTGTCCTTAATGATGTCCCCGTAGGTCCGCAGCACCTCCTGCGTGATGGCAAAGTCCCGCTGCTTGCTGATCCCGGATTGCAGAGCGCGGCTCGACAGCCTCCCCCCTGCTTGCGACAGCAGGTAGCAGACCCGGTAGATCTCCTCCTGAAGCCGCGCTAAGTTCTCCGCCGCAATCGTGAAGACCCTTCCTTCAGGCTCCGTCCACCCGAATCGGTCCTCCGGACCAAGCTGTATATAGTAGGATTCGCCGACAATCTGATTCCATTCCCGGTCGGTGTACACCACCGGCGAGGCGAACAGGCCGATCGTCAACGCCCACGCGAGCGCGTTCGACTTGTTGAAATGCTCAAGCTGAAGCAGGCCAGCCTTGTTCATCAGCCACAGCCCCTCCGGCACCCGCATCTCAAACAGCGGAACCCGTTGCTGCTTGGCCAAACCGTGCCGGCCGCTATCGATCAGGTCGGGCCCTCCTCCGGCCCCGTTCACCTGCTGCCGGCGGTAAACTCGGAAACCTGTTTTGTCGTAGTAGGTCCACCGGGTCTCTTCGATCAGCTCCTCGCTCGCTGCCGATTCCCGGTAACTGCGCCGCGTCCGGATAACGACCCAATCGAAATTGCCCCGCTCATCCCTGCTCCAGTTGATGACCTCCGTCGGCGAGTATCCGACCAGATATGCTCGCGAGGCGCCGAGCGCCTCCTCCTCGGCGCGGTTGCCGACCGGCCCTCTCACCCGCGGAAAGTCCACTAGCACATAGGCTGTCCCGCAGATCAAGGCCTCAATGAGCTGCCGGCGAAAGAACTCGCTTAAGCTGCTCCCTCGCAGATCGCAATCCTCGGTGAACTCCGCGATGAAACGCTTTCCCTCTTCGTTGCTTCCCTCGGTCAACACCAACGGCTCACGCCGAAACAAAGTGGCCGCGTACCAGTCGACGATCGAACCGACGTAGTTTTCGTAATAGACCCGGCTCAACCGCTCTGCGTAAACCTCCAGCGGCTCTCGTTGCCTTCTCACCAGGTAATAGGCCGCGTTAGCCTTGAGCTGTTCGCCACCCACATAGAGATCCCGGTACGTCCTCCAGATCGCCTTCTTCGCGACGTAGTCGGGATGTTCTCGGTCGATCTGTGCTTCCACGCTAGCGCTCCTTTGTGCCCTTAACCGAGCAAATTCCTCGCCTGTTCGCCAACCGGGCCCCGCGGCTCCCCGAATTCCTGCCACAGCAAATAACCAAGCGCGTCCGCCAGGTGCGTTCGTCGCGGGTCCCGATCCTTGTCGATCAAACTGCTGCCCGGCTTGTATGTCACTTGCTCAAAATCCTGAATGAGTTCTCGGCACCTCGGGCTGACGTGAAGCCTCACCTCGCCTGCCGCGTTCTTCAGGCGCGCGTTGACCAGCGCTACCCGATCCCGCACCGTGGGATTCTTCCGGGGGATCCGGTAGTCCACACGGCTGTAGCCGCCGCGCGCCAGGCACTTTCGCAGAATCTCAAGATCCGTCCCGCCTCCCGTTTGCGCATGCCGGCCCGAGGCGTCGGCGTAGACGCGCAAACCTGCTTTCGGCGGCGGATATCGATTCGCGAACTCCTCATACGCCTCCCAAGTGCTCGATCGCGTCAGCACGATCTCATCGAGCACGTAAACGGTCTCCCCCTCCCTCTGCGCAACCAGGCTGCACATCGGATCGACGTTAAAATCGAGTGCCCATAACAACGGCTGCCCCGCATCCTGCCGGACTTCCCTTATGTGGAGCGCTCGCTCGAAAGCGTAATACACCCGACCCTCGTGCATGCTCAGGTATTCGCCGAGCACCTCCTGCCGATAGAACCGCTCGTCGTAGCTGTGCCGCAGCCGCTCGTAAAAGTCGGGAACTTTCCCGAGTAGATGCCGGTTCTCCATCGGTCGCGCGATCACCGCCTCGTAACCATCTACCGGCTTGTCAATGAATCTCCGGTAAACCCAGTCGTGCCCTTTCGGAGTCCAAACCGCAAATCCGCATAACCGCTGCGCCAGCGGATCGCGGAGTCGCCCCTCCAGGCGCACCCAAGCCTCTTCGGGCGTATACGTCAGCTCATCGACGCCGAACCACGCAAGGTTCGTCCCGCGCAGCCGCTCGTATTCCTCCAGCGATCGGAACAAGATCCGAGAACGTGTATCCTTCATCACCAGCACGTTCTCGGACTTGTGCAGCTCGTAGGGAATCGAGTTGTTCTCCAAAACCTCGAGCAGCGCGGCTTGTGTTGCATCCCGCAGCATCGGGTAGGTCGGCGCCCCGATCAGCCCCGACCGCCCGGGGTTCAGATAGCTCAGCTTGATCGCCTCCAGACACAACGCCAGACTCTTGCCCGAACCGATCGGCCCCGAGAACCCCTTGAACCGAGACCGCAACCGATGGAATCGCGCTTGAGACGGCAATGCCGCGTACTCGATCAGGCAGGTGCATCTTCCGTCTCGGATGGTTCGACCCATCTCACCACGATCTCCCGCGGCCGCTCCTCTTCGAGCTCCTTGCGCAGCTCGAGCAAACGGATGAAGTCTCCTACGCTCGCCTTGAAGTCACTCTTCTTCAGCCGCTCCTCAAGCCGCGCCAGAATCTCATCGATCAGCTGCGCCTTCTGCTGATACCAGTCCCGCTCCGGCTCCTCCCCCGACCTCGCCCCGACCCGCCCCTCCCCCGCGCGCTTCGCCGCTTCTTCTCTCTGGCCCCCTATCCCTCCCCTGCGTCTGTCCGCCATTCCACTCGTCAGCCTCCGGAATCGCACCGCCTCGACAACCAAGGGGCGGCGCCACAACCCGCAGCCTCCGACGCCGCCCTTCGCATCTCCCTGAGGAAGCCCCGCACTCGCCCTTCGCTGGTATGAGGCTATCACCGCTTGACTGCGACTCCTCCGCCCGGCGAGTGCGATCTATTTGAAAAGAGGAGGGAAAGCTCGAGCAAACTCGCTGTGACCGCTTTCAGCAGTGCCGATGCGGCCCGCCGAGGCCCTCAAGCCTCCGTGTTCTCGACAAACTCGTTGACTTGGATCCCGTAGATGGCGGACTTGCCATCCCGGTCGCTTTGGAAGAACAGCCACCGGCTGTCCGGCGAGAACGTCAGATTGGCGCGCGCCGGCTCCGAGCTCTTGTGCTCGCAAAGCGTCAGCTCGCGCCCGGTCACGCGAAGCAGCAGCAAAATGTGCGGGCTTGCCTTCGTCCCGCTTGCGCCGGCAAAGACCGACGCATTGCGGTTGGCCGTGAAGTTCACAAATTGCGACGTCCGCGCCACCAGACGGTCCTCGCCCGTGTCGACAACCAGCTCCCGCAAACCATGAAGCTGCTTCGGATCCGGAGGATAGTTCAAATAAAGCAGCGACTCGCCGTCTCGCGTAAACAAAGCCGGCCCGGTCCGACCCGGTGCCACCGCAAGATGCCTCGCGTTGCGCCCGCTGAAGTCCGTCAGCAAGAGCCCGCCCTCGCCCGTCCGCACAACGATCATCGCCGACCTTGGCCGAACTAACGGCTGGCTCAGCACTCCCTCCCGTTCGATCACCGTCTCCGTCCGCCCACTCCCAAGCTCGGTTAGCCTCAGACGGGAACGACCCGCCGCCACCTCGACAAATGCCGCCCGCCGCCCGTCGCTTGAGACCGCTGGCCCGTCCCCGCGCTCATATCCCGCCGGGATCTCGTACACTTTTCGCGCCCTGTAGTTTCGCAGGTTTACCCGAATAAGGGAGCGGCCGTCGAAGCAGACCAGATTGCGCTCATCCGGTAACAAAGTCAGCGACGCCGCCGCCAGCTCCGCCGCTTCCGTCACCAGCCAGTTTTGCCCGGTCTTGATGTCCATTCGGTAGATTTGCGTGGTGCCCGTTCGCTCCGAACTGTACACCAGAAAGTTGCCCCGCCCCGACACGCAAGACGCACCCGGCCCGGGCAGCCAGCTCCCGTGAACTGGATCCGTAAATCTTGTCACGGCGAATTCCGTCGCCGGATCAAGGTAACGACGGGCCTCGGAGGGAAAGACCTGCCCCTTCCGTGACGCGGCCGGCAGACGGAGCAGCGAACAGGAAACAACGAACGAGCGTCGGCTCCAGCCCCGGCCGGGCGGCCGAGCCTGAATCATACACTTCGATCCTAACACGCACCCCGCCGAACGCCGGCCTCATCCGCCCTTACATCTTCTCAATCTCGATATTTCCGTTTGAGGTCTCCACCTCCAGCAGCGGACCGCCGCCGCCGATCTCCCCATCCACCCGCGTCTTTCCACGCTCTCCGCCGACGATCTCAAAGTTCGTCGAAACCGCTCCGTTCGAAGTCGACGCCTTCAGCCGCACCGCCAGCCTCTCCGGGGCGCGCACCGCAACCGATCCGTTGCTGGTTCTCACCACCACGTCCGTCCTCGGGGGCTCTTCGAGCTCCAGCCGCACGCTTCCGTTCGAGGTGCGCAACCTCGCTGGCCCGCCTCGCGCTGCTTCCTTCAATCGCGCCTCGATCCGGGCGTTTGACGTGGTCGCTTCAAAGGGAGCCCGTACGCCCACGGCCTGAATCCGCCCGTTGGAGGTACGCAGAATCGCACCGCCGTCGCACTCGAGCAGCTCCACCGGCCCGTTCGATGTCGATGCCTCCACATCTCCCCGTATCCGCAGAACCCGCACCGGCCCGTTCGAGGTTACGAGCCGCACCTCGCCCTCCAAGTCCTCCGCTTCGATGCCCCCGTTCGAACTCGCCGCTCGCTCCACAATCACCCGGCGCGGCGCCCGAATCGCGAAGCTCACTCCCATATTCCCGCGTCGCCCGGAGGGCGGAACTACGCGAATGCGCACGGCTTCGGCCGTCGCCACCACGTCGATCCGGATCGCTTCGAGTAGCTCCCTGTTCGCCGCCCGGCGCGTGCCCCGAATCTCCACCTCTTCGCGATCCCAGCCCGAGATGCGAATGGGCCCGTTGAAAGACTCCACCGAAAGACGCCCTCCCGCCTTGAGCGGATAACTGTAGCTGAAGTCTTCCTTCACCGAGGCCGGAAACGCTAGCTCTTCCAGCTCACAGCCGGCGACGACAAGCAGACCCGCACCAGCCAGCACCACGCCTGCTGCACCTCGCATGTCTCACCTCCACCAGTGCTCTACGCGCTTTGCGAGGATTTGTTCCCTCTGGCCCCGAAAGCATTCCGCATGCTAGCCTGAAAATACTGTTCCCGCATCGTCACCCATGAAAAGGTTGTTGGCGCTTAATCGCGGCGAAATCGCCATCCGTATCTTCCGTGCAGCCAACGAGTTAGGCTTGGAAACTGTCGGCGTCTACTCGAAGGAGGACCGCCTCAGCCTCCACCGCTTCAAAGCCGACGAGGCCTACCTCATCGGCGCCGGCAAGGGCCCTATCGAGGCCTATCTTGACATCAAGGGCGCCATCGCTCTCGCCCTCGAAAAGCGCGTCGACGCCATCCACCCCGGTTACGGCTTCCTCGCCGAAAATCCGGCGCTCGCCCGGGCCTGCCGCCAGGCCGGTATCACCTTCATCGGCCCGAGTGAGGAGCTCCTCGAACTGCTCGGCGACAAAACCGCCGCCCGCCGGCTGGCCGAAAAGGCTGGCGTCCCCGTCGTCCCAGGAACCCACTCGCCCATCACCGATCCCAAACAGGCCGAAAAAGCCGCCCGCTCGATCGGCTTCCCCCTGATCATCAAAGCCGCCTTCGGCGGCGGCGGCCGCGGCATGCGCATCGTCGATCAGCCTTCCGACCTTCTCGCCCGCCTCGACGAGGCCCAGCGGGAGGCTCACGCTGCCTTCGGCAACCCGGCTGTCTTTCTCGAACGCTACATCCGCCGTGCCCGCCACGTCGAGGTCCAGATCCTGGGCGACCAGCACGGCAATCTCGTTCACCTCCACGAGCGCGACTGCTCCGTTCAGCGCCGCCACCAGAAGGTCATCGAAACCGCACCGGCCGTCAACCTCCCCGACTCCATTCGCCGCGAGATCGCCGAGGCCGCCCTTCGCATCGGCCGCCAAGCCCGCTACTTCAGCGCCGGAACCGTCGAATTCCTCGTCGATGTCGACTCCGGCCAGTGGTTCTTCATCGAAGTCAATCCCCGCATCCAGGTCGAACACACCGTCACCGAAGAGGTCACCGGCCTGGACATCGTCCGCTCCCAGATCCTCATCGCCCAGGGACACAGCCTCTTCGATGACCGGATGCAGATCCCACCCCAGGAGGCCATCCAGGTACACGGCTTCGCCCTTCAGTGCCGCGTCACCACCGAGGATCCCGCCAACCATTTCGTCCCCGATTACGGCCGAATCGAAACCTACCGCTCCCCCGCCGGATTCGGCATTCGCCTCGACGGAGCTTCCGCCTACAGCGGCGCCGTCATCACGCCGTTCTACGACTCCCTTCTCGTCAAGGTCACCTCTTGGGGACGCACCTTCCCCGACGCCTGCGATCGCATGGGGCGCGCGCTGCGGGAGTTCCGCATCCGCGGCGTCCGCACCAACATCCCCTTCCTTGAAAACGTCGTCAACCATCCGAAGTTCCGCGCCGGTGAGGTGACCACCTCGTTCCTCGACGAGACTCCCGCCCTCTTCCGCTTTCCTGTCCGCCGCGACCGCGCCACCAAGCTCCTCACCTACCTCGGCGAGGTCATCGTCAACGGCAACCCTGAGGTGAAAGGCAAGAAGCTCCCGGACGAGATCCGCCCGGCTCGCATCCCCGCCCATATCCCAGGGACGCCTCCGGCAGGCACCAAGCAACTGCTCGATCAGCTCGGCCCGGACGCCTTCGCCGACTGGACCCGTTCCCAGCAACGGCTCCTTCTCACCGACACGACCCTGCGCGATGCCCACCAGTCCTTGATGGCCACCCGGATGCGCACCTATGACATGCTCCAGATCGCAAACTTCATCGCGCACCGGCTGCACGCCCTCTACAGCCTCGAAATGTGGGGCGGCGCCACCTTCGACGTCGCCATGCGCTTCCTCCTTGAGGATCCTTGGGTCCGGCTCGCTCGCCTCCGCCAGGCAATCCCCAACATCTGCTTCCAGATGCTCTTGCGCGCCTCCAACGCTGTCGGCTACACCGCCTACCCGGATAACGTCGTCCGCGAGTTCATCTACGAGGCGGCCGCACAAGGCATCGATATTTTCCGCATCTTCGACTCGCTCAACTACCTGCCCAACATGCGCATCGCCATGGAAGCCGTGCGCAAATCCGGCAAGGTCTGCGAGGCTGCCATCTGCTACACCGGTGACATCCTCGACCCCAGGCGCGACAAGTACCCGCTCGAATACTACGTCAAACTCGCCCGCGAACTCGTCCGCATGGGCGCCCACATCCTTGCCATCAAGGATATGGCCGGATTGTGCAAACCCTACGCCGCCGAGAAGCTCGTCAAGGCCCTCAAAGAGGAGACGGGACTCCCCGTCCACTTCCACACCCATGACACGAGCGGCCTCAACGCGGCTTCGATCCTCAAGGCCGCCGAAGCTGGCGTCGACGTCGCTGACGGCGCCATCGCCTCGATGAGCGGCACCACGAGTCAACCTAACCTGAATTCCGTCGTCGCCGCCCTCGCCCATACCCCACGCGACACCGGCCTCGATCTCGACGCTCTCAACGAGTGCTCCGACTACTGGGAGACCGTTCGTAGCTGGTACGAGCCCTTTGACGAGGCCCCGAAGACCGGCACCGCCGAAGTCTACCTCCACGAAATGCCCGGCGGCCAGTACACCAACCTGAAAGCACAGGCCGCCTCCATGGGACTGGGCGATCGCTGGCCGGAAATCGCCCAAACCTATGCCGATGTCAACCGCGCTTTCGGCGACATCGTCAAGGTCACCCCGTCCAGCAAAGCGGTCGGCGATATGGCCCTCTTCCTGGTCAGTCACGGCATGACTGTCCGCGAGTTCGAGCGTTTGGGCCCCGACCACAACCTGACGCTGCCCAAC
>Ga0308392_1001201_pt1 | contig 10576 bp, 11 predicted proteins | sample Hotspr20Samplem2_FD_202361 | JGI IMG/M metagenome (GOLD analysis project Ga0308392, IMG submission 202361) | Hot spring phototrophic mat microbial communities from Octopus Spring, Yellowstone National Park, Wyoming, United States - 20050624_m2 ... | reverse complement strand
GACCTGCGGGGAGCTGATTTGACCGGTGCCCAACTACAGGGAATGTATCTGCTGCACACCCATTGCCAGGGGGCGACCCTCCCCAACGGCTGGCGCTACCAGTTTTGGCTCAATTGGTTTCCCTGGGACTAGGCCATGACTGATGCCGCAGGGATTACCCAAGCAGTACGAGATTTATACAATATCTATCCGTTTCCCCCGGACCCCCTAACGGCGGGTGCACCTCCTGGCTACAACTGGCGGTGGAGTGTCCCAGCAGCCCATCATTTTGCCCTGGGTTGGGTGCCACGGGACTGGCCGGAACTGCATATTTTGGATGCAGGCTGTGGCACGGGAGTAGGCACGGACTATCTGGCCCATCTAAACCCCACGGCCCAGGTGATAGGCATTGACCTGAGTGAGACGGCTTTGGCCATCGCCCAGGAACGGGTGGCCCGCTCAGGGGTAGCGCAACGGGTCACATTCCACCAATTGAGCCTCATGGATGTCCAGCAATTGTCCCAGCAATTTCAATACATCAATTGTGTGGGCGTCCTGCACCATTTGCCGGACCCAAAGGCGGGTTTGCAAGCGTTGGCCTCGGTGTTGGCACCAGGGGGTTTGCTGCACGTTTTTGTGTATGCCCTGTGGGGACGGTGGGAAATCCGTTTGATGCAAAAGGCGATTCGGTTGCTCCAGCCCCCGGGGGACTACCGGGCAGGGGTGGCCATTGGACGGCAGTTGTTTGCTCATTTGCCAGCGGACAATCGGCTGGTGCGGCGAGAACGGGAGCGCTGGGCTTGGGACAATCGGCAGGATGCGGTTTTTGCCGATATGTATGTCCATCCCCAGGAGACGGATTACACGGTGGAAACGCTCTTTGACCTGATTGCCGCTGGGGGTTTGGAGTTTTTGGGGTTTTCGAACCCCCGCTATTGGCAGTTGGAGCGACTGTTGGCACCCATGCCGGAACTGTTGCAGGTGGCGCAGTCCTTGCCCCGCCAAAAGCAGTACGAATTGGTGGAAGCCCTGGACCCGGAGTTGACCCATTTTGAATTTTTTTTGGGACGACCACCCCTGCGGCGTTGGGACGCAACGGATGAGGCCCGTTTGCTAGCGGCGCTGGCTGTGCGTTCTCCCTGCATGATGGGCTGGCCGGGGCGTTCGCTACTGGATTACGACTACCAACCGGTGGACATCACACCCATACACCAGGAACTTTTGGCCCAGGCCACAGGTACAACCCCAGTAGCGCAGTTGATAGCCCAGGTACCGGGAGCGACTGTGGCAGACATCCGAGATTTGTACCAACGGCAATTGCTCTGGTTGCAACCCTGGTAGGTGGTTTTAGGTAAATTGCCGACTGAGATTCATGGGGTCGTGGACGGTGATTTTTTTCTTAGCAATGGAAATCATACCACTTTGGCGCAAATCTCCCAGCAAGCGGGTTACCGTGACCCGAGTAGAACCGATGGCTTCGGCAATTGCCTGATGGGACAGTTTCAGGTCAATGGTGACACCCATATTGCCAGGCACCCCAAAATCCCGACACAAAATCAACAAAAAACTGGCCAACCGTGCCCCCATATCCCGATGCGCTAGGGTTTCAATCATCATTTCCGTTTGCAAAATCCGGGAAGCCAATCCCCGCAGCAACATTAGGGACAATTCCGGGTCACTTTTCAAGTGCATTTCTACCTGCTCAATCGGCACCGAATACAATTGTGTCGCTGTAAATGCCACCGAATGATAAAACCGATCCGAGTGATGCCCCGTAATAAACGACAGCACCCCAAAGACGCTATTTTCCCGCAGCAAAGCGACGGTAATTTCTTCACCCGATTCATAAACCCGGGACAACTTCACGGCCCCTTTAATCAAAAAATAAATTCGCTCTGCCGGATCACCAGGGAAAAAGATGGTTTTTCCCCGCTCAAAGGTCTCTATCCCTTGTGGGAACGTGCCGTTGGATAGACGATACAAAAGCGTATAAAGCGGTTTATCTTGCAGTACAGCCATTGCCGGGGAGCGCCCCATTGTATGAATAAATCCCTATCCTTTCAAACTATCGGGAGTGGGTTAGGATAAATTGTATCTCTTGTAACCAGCGAGTGGCTCTTGTCCTAGGTGTCATTTCAGGGTAGGGTGAAACAACGACCATGTCATGATGGTGCCATTCCATGTTGGATTTGCAGGGGAAAAAGGCGTTGGTGTTAGGGATTGCCAACGAGTATTCGATTGCCTGGGGTATCGCCCAACAGTTACACAAGGCCGGAGCCACCTTGGGGGTCACCTACTTGCCCGATGAAAAGGACCGGTTTAAGCAAAAAGTTGGACAGTTGACGGCACCCCTGACGCCGGAGTTGTTTCTCCCCTGTGATGTGCAAAGGGACGAGCAGATTGCTGCTTTGTTTCAGGCAGTGGCAGAAAAGTGGGGTTGTTTAGATATATTGGTCCACTGTCTGGCTTTTGTCCCCAAAGAGGGGTTAGAGGGGGATTTTAGTCGGATTTCCCGTGCTGGGTTTATGCAGGCTTTGGATGTGAGTACCTACTCGTTGGTGGCTCTGTGTCGGGCGGCAAAACCCTTATTTACCCCAACGGCTGCGGTTGTAACCTTGACCTACTTGGGCGGGGTGCGGGTGGTACCGAATTACAATACGGCGGGGATTACCAAGGCAGCGTTAGAAATGTGTGTGCGTTATTTGGCCTACGAGTTGGGGCCGCAGGGGGTACGGGTAAATGCGATTTCGGCTGGGCCAATAAAAACCCTGGCGTCTTCGGCGGTGGGGGGGATTCGGGACATGATTCAGCAGGTGCGGCAGGTGGCTCCCTTGCGGCGGTCCGTAACCCAGATCGAGGTGGGGAATGCAGCGGCGTTTTTGTGTAGTGACTTGGCCAGTGGGATTACAGGGCAGATTCTCTACGTGGATGCGGGGTATGAAATTATGGGCATGACGGCGATGCAGGACTAGAAATTTACCGCAGCAACATGACCCCAAAAAACAGCAAGATGACTCCCAAACCTGCGCAAAACGTCGCTTGGCCCCAAAGCTCCCAAAAACCCTGAATCCGGGCTGACTGGGGTTGTGCAGGATGGTACTTTTACGGATTGTCCTACCTGAAATTCCGGGGGCGTGCTCCCTATTTGGCTGGTAAACTGCACCATTTCCCCGTCGGGTAGCGGAAAGCGCACCACCGGATGATCAATGGAATACACATAGGAACGTTTACCTTGCCGACCATAAGCACGCCTTGTTTCTAGGTCAATCACTTCCCCCCAGGCTGTGGCCGCTGTTGCCAAAAAAGTGCAAGTGCGGTGAAAAAACCACAACCCACAAGCAACAAATGTCAACCCCATCCCACTACAGAGAACCCCGGCAATCCAGGACAAGTCACCTTTGGCCATTCAAACTCCAAAGCTTGCTGAAATTATAAACTATCGTCTGTTGTGATTCGGAATCAGCTATTAGGTTATGCAGTACAGCCTATTCATTTAACTACAAGTCCTCCAGAGGAAGGAGAGAGGAATAGGCCAACCCAGGCGTTAGGTTTGCGGCAAAGAGTCGTGGGGATTTATATCCATCTGTCAGGTGGCCGAACGGTTCATAGCGTTAGCGAAGCCATTAGTGACAGCGGATAAAAAAAAATCACGTTTCCAAGGCTTATCCTAGTGCGGTTAGGACAAGCAGGGAGCGTTTCAATTTACTCATGATGGCGGGGGACATGATTTTAACCAACCCCCCTGAATGAATGCTGGGCGTTTATCGCAAACATCAGGCTGGGAAGCCCTATTATCAATAATACGGGTGTTATTCTCAATAGCTCTGAATGGTATAGAGGTGCCCATCATGATTTACTTGAGACTCTCCAAGCAGGTTTACAACCTTAATCCCGTGAACTCTTACCAGAACGTTGGCACATCAGGCTTGTTGTACCAGAGGCATATGGAACATCAGTAAGAAAAACACCCAGATACAGCCCGTTCCCAAGTGAAAGAACACAAAAAATCGTGTTTCCAAGGCTTGGCCCCAATGAGACGAGCAGGGCTTACAACGTATCCTGTAATCCCTTAAGTTGGTTTGCTAAGTGTTTGCTGTACCCCTTAATTCCTTAGCAGCCTGTATCAAAGTTTTTTAGTTATCATGCTAACGGTAGCAAGGGGGGGGAAGGGTCATGTCTTACGATATACATACCCGGATCGCTGGCCGGTATCGCTGTGATGTGGTGCCAACGCAGGCGGGTACGGTGGGGTTGGATGTGGTGCAGGGTCTCAGTCAGCGTCCGAAAACCCTCCCCAGCTATTACTTCTATGACCAGCGGGGGTCGGAATTATTCGAGCAGATTTGCGGTTTGCCGGAGTATTATCCCACCCGCACTGAGCAGAGCATTTTAATCGCTTGTGCCCCAGAGATTGCCGCGTTAACTGGGCCGTGTGACCTGGTGGAATTGGGCAGTGGCAGTTCCCGCAAAACCCGCATCTTGCTGGATGCCTACACCCAATTGCAGGGGGCCTTGACCTACATTCCCATTGATGTCAGTACTTCGATGTTGCAGGCGACGGCTCTCGATTTGTTGCAGGCGTATCCGCAGTTGTCGGTGTATGCTTTGGCGGGGGTCTATGAACGGGCACTTTTCCATGTGCCGCCGGCATCCCGTCCCCGTTTGTTGCTGTTTTTGGGCAGTACCATTGGCAATTTGTCGCCCCAGGAAGAAGGAATATTTTTCCAGCACATTCGGGCCTGTTTGACAGCAGGAGATTATTTCCTGTTGGGGGTAGATTTACGCAAGGACCAAGCCATCCTCCAACGGGCTTATAATGACGACCAAGGGATCACCGCCCAATTCAACCGCAATATCCTTTACCACCTCAATCACAAATTCAATGGCAATTTCAATCCGGAGCAGTTTGAGCATTGGGCTTTTTATAACCAGGAATTGCATCAGATTGAAATGCATCTAGTGAGTGTGGTGGACCAAAGGGTGCAGTTGCTGCGCTTGGGGTTGGAAGTGACTGTGCTGGCCCAAGAGACCATTCGCACCGAGATTTCCCGTAAGTTTGCTCTGCCGGAACTGACCAAACAACTCGATGGCTACGGTTTGCCGGTGCAACGGGTGTGGCAGGACGCCCAGGGTTGGTTTGCCCTGGTGTTGGCTCGTAAACAGGGCTAAACGCAATCTCGCCAAAACTTAAATTCTAACTGCAATCACGGCGCTTGGGAGCACCTATAAGAAAAACTGGAGACAAATCCGGTTTTGATTACAAATCCGATTGGGTGCAGACAATCAGCCCTATCCGTTCTATGGTGATGAATGGAACAAGATTCCATATCCATTCATGAGGAGAATCCCTTATGGCTACCTATAAGGTGCGCTTGATCAATCAGGAGCAGGGAATTGACACGGTGATTGACTGCCCTGACGACGAGTACATCCTGGATGCTGCCGAAAGTGCCGGTCTGGACCTGCCCTATTCCTGCCGGGCGGGTGCCTGTTCTACCTGTGCGGGCAAGTTGATTGACGGGGCACCCCCGGATCAATCCGATCAGTCCTTCTTAGATGACGACCAAATCAGCCAAGGTTACGTGCTGACCTGTGTGGCTTATCCCACCGGCGATTGCACCATTTTAACCCACCAGGAAGAAAACCTGTACTAAAGGGTGGGGGGTGGGTCGTCCCAGGATGCCCCAACCGTCGCCCGCAGGCCATTCCACCAATCCCCGCCGGACATAGGGCGTTTGCCAGGTGGCTGTACTTGGGTCAGAATCAGGCTGCCTGCGCCCGTTGCCACGACGGGACCCAAGGGTTTTGCCAGCGCCAGGATGGTACCGGGGGGACCGGGATCGGGCAGAGCCGGGAGGGTCAATCCTGGGAAACGGGCATACACCCGGGGAAGGCACTCCGGCGCTAGGGGAATACTGGCTAACACTTTCACCCGTTGCCCCCGCCAGATGCCAAAACAGTGGGGGTAAAATCCTCGGATTTGGTTGTGCAGGTGCAGGGCGGGCCGTCGCCAATCCAAAACGTAGTGCTGTGGCTGTAGCAAAGGGGCATAGGTCGCCTGGGTTTCGTCCTGGGGGATGGGCGTCAGGTCAGGGAGTCGGGGTAAGGTGGCACACAGCAATTGGGCGGTCAACTCGGCCAGGGTTTGCCACAACTCCGGTAGGGATGTGAATAGGTCAATGGGCACGGCTTGACGGGTCAGGACCGGGCCGGTGTCCATACCCGCATCCATCAGTATGAGGGTCACGCCCGTTTGGGTTTCCCCCTGCGCCAAAGCCCATTGGATGGGAGCGGCACCTCGGTATTTGGGCAGGAGGGAGGCATGACCATTGACGCAGCCGTAGCGGGGTAAGGCCAACACCTGGGGGGGGAGGATTTGCCCATAGGCCACCACCACAAAGACGTCGGCGTTTAAGGCTTGGAGCGCCTGTTGGGTCTCCGTATCCCGACGTAATCGGGCTGGTTGCCACAGGGGTAACCCATGCTGCTGGGCAAGAACCTTGACCGGTGGCGGTTGCACCGTTTGTCCCCGACCTTGGGGTTGATCCGGTTGGGTAACCACGCCCAGAACGTGGAACTGGGAATGGGCCAACAGAGCTGCTAACGTCGGTACGGCAAAGTCCGGTGTGCCAAAGAAAACGAGCCGCATGCTGCCCCCTCCTAACCTGGGCGCTGATGCTCCAGGAGCAATTGGCTGAAGGTTTGCAGGTGGGCTTCCAAGGTGGTCAAACGCTGTTGGAGTTGTTGCCAGCGCCGGGTTTTGGTGTCGGTTTGCCGAGCCGCCTGCCAAAGCAACAGTTCCTGGTGCAGCAAATGCAGGTGTTTGTGAATTTCCACCCCACAGGCCCGTACCATCGGGGGCAGTTCCGCCAGGGTGGCAGGAATTTGGCCTAACCAGGTGGTGAGCGCCTGCTGAGTCAGAGTTGGTGGGTCGGCGACAGGGTTGGCCCGGGGAAACTCCTGGATCGCTGCCTGAATCTGCTTATACAGGGGGGGCAAGGCCATTGCGCCGCTGGATTTTGAGGGTGCTGCCTACGCTTATAATAAAAAAATCATAAAAATTTTGGGGGCATCACCTATGGCGGACATTGTGGAATTGGCGGTGGGGGCGGGATGCTTTCAAACTTTGGTGGCTGCCGTACAGGCTGCTGGTCTGGTGGATGCCCTAAAAAGCCCTGGCCCCTTCACCGTATTTGCCCCCAACGATGCTGCCTTTGCTGCTCTGCCGCCGGGCACAATTACCACCTTATTACAAAACATCCCCCAACTCACCCGCATTTTGAAGTATCATGTGGTGGCTGGGCGCTACACCAAGGCGGATTTACACGATGGGATGCGGTTGCCATCGCTGGAAGGGTCCCTAATCCCCATCTTTTTGCAAGGTGAGGAGTTTGAGGTGAAAAATGCGACGGTGTTGACCGCCGATGTTTTGGCTGATAACGGGGTAATCCATGTGCTCAACCGGGTGATTTTGATGGGGGGAGACGGGCCAACGCCGGGGGATGTGACCAAGGGGTGGTACTCCCAGCCGGTGACGGGGCTTTAGGGGCTGATATTACGGAGTTTGAGGGAAGTTAACGTTTGATTGCAAAAAGCGGGCAGGGCGTGTCAGGGGTTTGGTCAGGAATGGTACGGTTACCCCGTAGCAATTCAGTTTCTGTGTCTGAGGGGTTATGTATCGTCCGGGCGAACGGGATTGGCCTGTGGCTTTGGTAACAGCAGGTTTAGGGGCTGGGGTGGTCACGTCTTTGGCGGTGGTGCAGGGGCAACATCCGTTGGTGGCGTTGGGGATTACCCTGTTTGCCGCAGTGATGGCAGTGGTGGTGGATGAATTGCGTCCGAGCTAAAGGCAGGGGGCAAACTATAATAGGGGATGCCGCACCTGTAGGGGAACGGTGCCCGGTTGGCAAGACGGGGGCTAGGTAGCTGTCGGGTTCAGCAATGGCGCTCCAGGGCGGGGTCTGAGTCGTGGCAGCGGTCCTAAGGGGTGATCTCTAGTTCTGTGCTGGAGATGACAGCGGCAGGGATGTTTTTGTGTCCTAATGTGTGTTGGTGGTTGCCCTATGATGGATTCCCCTTTGCCCTGGCTGACTGAGGAACGTGACGCCTGTGGGGTTGGCTTTATTGCCGACCGCCGGGGGCGGGCCAGTCATGACCTGGTGACGCAGGCGTTGGCGGCGCTGGCCTGTCTGGAGCATCGGGGGGGTTGTAGTGCGGATCGGGATTCGGGGGATGGGGCGGGGCTGTTGACGGGTTTGCCCTGGGGAATTTTGCAGGCGTGGGCGGAGGCACCGGGTTTGCCGCCTTTGGTGCGGGGACGGACGGGGGTCGGGATGGTGTTTTTACCGCCGCAGGCCCGGGAGGTGGTGCAGGAGTGGATGACCCAGGCGTTGCAACAGGCGGGTTTGACGGTCATCGGTTGGCGGGAGGTGCCGGTGCGCCCGGAGGTGCTAGGGGTGCAGGCGCGGCAAAATTGTCCGGCGATTGCCCAGGTGGTGGTGACCCATCCCCAGTGGCAGGATGAGGTGTTGGAACAGGAGTTGTACGTCCTGCGCAAGCGCTTGGAACGGCAGGCGGGAACCCAGCCCTGGGGAGAGGATTTTTATATTTGTTCGTTGTCGGGCCGCACGATTGTGTACAAGGGGATGGTGCGCGCCGCCGTGCTGGGGGAATTCTATCGGGATTTGCAGGATGAACGCTACCAAAGTGCGTTTGCGATTTATCACCGCCGCTTTAGTACCAATACCCTGCCCAAATGGCCGTTGGCGCAACCGATGCGCTTGTTGGGGCACAACGGGGAAATTAATACGCTGCTGGGGAATATCAACTGGATGATGGCGCGGGAGTCGAGTTTTGCCCATCCGCTGTGGGAAGGGCGTTTGGCGGACCTGCGACCGGTGGTGAACCAAAAAAATAGCGATTCGGCCAATTTGGACAATGCCTTGGAGTTGTTGGTGCGTTCTGGGCGCAGTCCCCTGGAAGCCATGATGCTGCTGATGCCGGAGGCGTACCAACACCAGCCGGAGTTGGCGGCCTACCCCGAAGTGGTGGATTTTTATACCTATTACGCTGGGTTGCAGGAGGCCTGGGATGGCCCGGCACTGATCGTGTTTGGGGATGGCCAGGTGGTGGGGGCAACGTTGGACCGCAATGGGTTGCGTCCGGCTCGCTATGTGCTGACCCAGGATGATTGGGTGATTGTGGCTTCGGAGGCGGGTGTGGTGGAGATTCCCCCGCAGCAGGTGATCGCCAAGGGGCGTTTGGGGCCGGGGCAAATGCTGGCGGTGGATTTGCTCAAAGGGGAATTGCTCACCAATTGGACGATTAAGCAACAGGTGGCACGGCGGTTGCCTTACGGGGATTGGGTACGCACCTATCGTCAGGTGTTGTCACCCCAACCGTTTGCGGAGGCGTGTCAGTACGATGCCATGACCTTACTCCGGTATCAGATGGCGTTTGGGTACACCGCCGAAGATGTGGAAATGGTGATTGAGCCGATGGCCAGTACGGGCAAGGAACCCACGTTTTGCATGGGGGATGATGCCCCTTTGGCGGTGCTGTCGGACCAACCCCATCTGCTTTATGACTATTTCAAGCAGCGGTTTGCCCAGGTGACGAACCCGCCGATTGACCCGCTGCGGGAGAGTTTGGTCATGTCCTTGGAGATGGGGCTAGGCCCGCGGGGGAATTTGTTGCAGGTGCGCCCGGAGGATGCCCGCCTGCTTTGGTTGACCTCACCGGTGTTGAATGAGGCGGAATTGCAGGCCATCAAGACCGGGCCGTTGTCGGCAGTTACTTTGAGTACGTTGTTTGAGGTAGAGGGGGTGGGCCAGGGGCTGAAACCGGCGCTGGATGACCTGTGTGCCCGGGCGGTGCAGGCGGTGCAGGCGGGGGCGGAGTTGCTCATCCTCAGTGACCGGCTAGAGCCCTTGACGGCTAACCGTACCTGGATACCGCCGTTGTTGGCCGTAGGGGCGGTGCATCACCATTTGATTGCCCAGGGGTTGCGCCTGCGGGTGTCGTTGGTGGTGGAGACGGCCCAGTGTTGGAGTACGCACCATTTCGCCTGTTTGATTGGCTACGGGGCCAGTGCGGTGTGTCCCTACCTGGCGTGGGAAACGGTGCGGCACTGGTGGCAGGAGGAGAAAACGCAAACCCAGATGGCTCAAGGGAAACTCAGCCGCTGTACTTTGGCCCAAGCGCAGGCGAATTACCGGGCGGCGGTGGAGGCGGGTTTACTCAAAATCCTTTCCAAGATGGGGATTTCCCTGTTGTCCAGTTATCACGGAGCGCAGATTTTTGAGATTTTGGGTCTGGGGCCGGAGGTGGTGGCGGTGAGCTTCCGGGGAACGGTGTCCCAGTTGGGGGGGTTGAATTGGGCGGAATTGGAGGCGGAAATTTGGCAGATGCACCGGCGGGCATTCCCGGAGTTGACGCAAAAGAAGTTGGAAAATCTGGGCTTTTTCCAGGCCCGGCCCCGGGGGGAATACCATATGAATTCCCCGGAAATGGCGAAGTTGTTGCACAAGGCGGTGCGTTCGGGGGAACCGGCGGACTTTGCCCTGTACCAGCAGTTATTGGCCCAGCGGCCACCGAC
>Ga0308392_1001198_pt1 | contig 10581 bp, 10 predicted proteins | sample Hotspr20Samplem2_FD_202361 | JGI IMG/M metagenome (GOLD analysis project Ga0308392, IMG submission 202361) | Hot spring phototrophic mat microbial communities from Octopus Spring, Yellowstone National Park, Wyoming, United States - 20050624_m2 ... | reverse complement strand
TCAAATGGCGAAGTTCCTGGCTGCCGTTCAGGCCGAATAACGAAGATTCGTCCGTCCCGACTTCTGATTTTCACTTGTCCTTCCACTAAGGCTCTTTCCAGTAGAACTGAAAGCCGCTCACGCGCTTCGGAGTAAGAGTAAACAGTCATCTTTACACCCTCATTCCCACTCGATGGTCGCTGGGGGTTTGCTGGTGAGGTCATAGACCACCCGATTGACTCCCTTGACTTCATTGACAATGCGGTTGGCAACCCGCCCTAGCAGGTCATGGGGTAGCCTTGCCCAATCGGCGGTCATGAAATCCTCGGTGGTGACCGCCCGCAGGGCAACGACCTCCTGGTAGGTGCGCTGATCGCCCATCACCCCTACCGACTGGACCGGCAACAGCACCGCAAAGGCTTGCGCTGTGCCTTCGACCTGTTCATCGGTATAGCGCAAGCGCAGATAGCCGGCTTTCTGAAGTTCTTCAGTGAAAATGGCATCGGCTTGGCGTAAGATTTCCAGTCGCTCGGCGGTCACTTCGCCCAAACAGCGCACCGCTAAGCCCGGACCGGGGAACGGCTGGCGCCAGACGATTTCGGCCGCTAGCCCTAAAGCTTCCCCGACAATGCGCACCTCGTCTTTGAAGAGGTAGCGCAACGGCTCCACCAGTTGAAACGCCATCTCCGCCGGCAGTCCGCCGACGTTATGGTGCGTTTTGATGCGCTGGGCCTGGGCGCGGTCGGGAGCACTCGATTCGACCACATCGGGATAGATCGTCCCCTGCACCAGAAAGGGCGGCATCCCCACCTGCCGCGCCTGGGCTTCAAAGATGCGGATGAAGGTTTCGCCGATGATCTGGCGCTTTCGTTCGGGGTCGGTGACGCCTTTTAGAGCCCGCAGGAAGGTCTCGGCAGCCTCAACGACGATTAATTCAATCCCCAGATGAGCCTGTAAAGCCTGGCGAACCTGGCGCGCTTCTCCCTGGCGCAACAAGCCGGTGTCCACAAACACGGCGATCAGTTGCTCCCCGACTGCTTTCTGAACCAGAGCCGTTGCCACAGTGGAATCCACCCCGCCGCTGACCGCCGAGAGCACTCGCTGATCCCCGACTTGTTGACGGACGCGCAGGACGGTTTGTTCGATGATTGAGGCCGGCGTCCATTCAGGTTTGGCAGCGCAGATTTGCAAGGCGAACTGGCGGATCATTGCCATGCCGTTGGGGGTATGACGTACTTCAGGATGAAACTGGAAGGCAAAATAGCGACGTTCAAAATCGGCCATGGCAGCGATGGGAGAACGCTCACTGACTGCAATGGCGACAAAACCCGGTGGTAGCGCTTCGATGCGGTCACCGTGAGACATCCAGACTTGCTCTTCTTTCTCAATCAGCGGATTGGGTTGCAGGGGAGCAACGCGGGCAAAGCCATATTCGCGTTGCGGGGCGGGGTTGACTTGCCCACCGAGCTGGGTTGCCAGGGCTTGCATTCCATAGCAGATGCCCAGGATAGGCAAACCACTCTGGAAGACATAATCGGGAATGCGCGGCGCGCCGGCTTCATAGACAGATGCCGGACCACCCGAAAGGATAAAGCCTTTGGGTTGCAAGGCGAGAACCTGCTCGGCCGGCGCGTTCCAGGGGAGCAGTTCGCAATATACCTGGCACTCCCGCACCCGCCGGGCGATCAGTTGCGAGGTCTGAGAGCCGAAATCCAGGACAACCAGGCTGTCCATGTCAGGCTTCAAAGACAATGGTGTTGTTGTCCATCGAGCGGATGCGGGCTAAGCTTTCGATCGGCACGTTGAGGTATTCCAGGGCTTGCCGCCCGCCTTCAAAGGTCTTTTCGATCAGCGCCCCGATGCCGACAATTTGGGCGCCAGCCGCTTCCGCCAAGCGAACCAAACCCAGAATCGTTGCGCCGGTGGCAAGAAAGTCGTCAATGATTAAAACTCGCTCTCCACCGGCTAAATATTCGGGCGAGACAATGAGCTCCACGGTGCGCCCTTTGGTGTGCGAAGGCGTCAGGGTGAGATAGACCTGATCGGGCATGGTGATCGGTTTGTGTTTGCGGGCATAGACAACCGGGATGCCCAAATGCATCGCGGTGGTGAGAGCCGGGGCAATGCCCGAGATTTCGGCGGTCAGAACTTTGGTCGCTCCCACCCGTTCAAACCGCCGCGCCAGCTCCTGGCCGCATTCATCCATCAGCCGCGCATCCACCTGATGATTGATAAAGCTATCGACCTTGAGAATGCCGTTTCCCAAATTGCGCCCCTCTTTCAAGATTCTTTGTTTCAATGCTTCCATTTTGGACCTCCAGAGATAGAGAAAAAGATCAACCAAAAAGCCCTAAATGTTAGCGGGCTTGTTGAACCAATCATAGAGCAGTCGTTAAGGGGTGTTTTCTTTGAGACGGAGGCGGCAATGTCTCTGCCGCGAGTTCTATCGACCGATTTTACCAAAGAAGACGGTCAATGGAAGGGCAGCGGGAGGGTCAGTTTTCTGGCGATTTTTCTGCCCTCGCTACCCTGGGGTTGGCGGCTCAAGGCTTACAACCTTTGTTGACGAACCATTGAACATCATTTAGAATCCAAATACCGACAAAAAACCTCTGTTTCGTGCGTTCACCAGAAGGAGCTAACCGATGGCAAAATACCCTTTCCCGTCCAAGCGCGCAGCCATATACCGCGATGTTCCCGATGACCAGTGGTATAACTGGCGTTGGCAGTTAAGCCATCGCCTGAACACCGCCGATGAGATCGGTCAGGTCATTCCGCTCAGCGAAAGTGAGCGCAAAGCGCTCAACGCCCCCAACCTCTTTCGAGTGGATATTACGCCCTACTTTATCTCCCTGATCGATCCGGATGACCCCGATGACCCGATCCGCAAGCAAGTGATTCCCACCGCAGCCGAGATGGTGCCGTTTACGGCGATGATGGAAGACTCCCTAGCCGAAGATCGCCATTCCCCCGTGCCTGGCCTGGTGCATCGCTATCCTGATCGGGTGCTGATGCTGGTTACCACGCAGTGCGCCAGCTATTGTCGCTATTGCACGCGCTCGCGCATTGTGGGCGATCCCTCGGCGACCTTTTCTCGCAGTGAATTTGAGCTGCAACTGGAATACATTCGGCGCACGCCGCAAATCCGGGACGTGCTGCTTTCGGGCGGCGATCCGCTGGTGCTTGCCCCAAAGATTTTGGAGGAAATTCTCAGTCGCCTGCGCGAGATTGAGCATGTGGAGATTCTGCGTATCGGTACCCGAGTGCCGGTCTTCTTGCCCATGCGCATCACCGATGAACTGTGTGATATGTTGCAAAAATATCATCCCTTATGGATGAACATCCACGTTAACACGCCCAACGAGATCACGCAGGAACTGGCCGAAGCCTGCGATAAACTGACCCGCGCCGGCATTCCGCTTGGCAATCAGGCAGTGCTTCTGGCAGGGGTGAACGACAACGTGGATGTTCAGCGTCAACTGGTGCACGATTTGGTGCGCATCCGCGTGCGGCCATATTACCTCTATCAATGCGATCTGGTCGAAGGGGCCGGGCATTTCCGCACGCCGGTAGGGAAAGGGATTGAAATCATGGAAGGGCTGCGCGGGCATACTTCGGGGTATGCGGTACATCAATACATCATTGATGCGCCAGGTGGAGGGGGCAAGATTCCGGTGATGCCCAATTATCTGCTAAGCTACTCCGATCACAAAGTGGTCTTGCGCAATTACGAGGGCTACATCACCACCTATGAGGAGCCGGTCGATTATCTGCCCGAAAAGGCTGCCAAATTCAAAGGGATCAAGCGCCCAGAGCCGGGTCAGAGCGGCATCCATGGCTTGTTGCAGGGAGAAGAGCTATTCATCAAACCCGAAGGCTTTGATGAGGTGCACGATCGCCATGGCATCCAACACCGCTTGAAGGACGAGAAGAAATGGCAGCCGCTAGGCATTGGCAGTGGCGTAACGGAGAAAGCGGCGGATTAATGCTAGCCTGGGGTTAGCGTTGGTTTTCTCTGCCGGGGGAAAGGGGAAAGTCTCTCACGGTGCAGGTGGCGTGGCAGTGGCAAGGTAGCTCAGGCGAATCCAGCCCTCTTTGCCGTCGGGTAACAGCACCGGCACCCAGACAGCCCCCTGATGCTCTGCGGCAGGGCCGCGGATGGCAACCAGGGCGCCGTTAAGCAGGCTGCCCACAATGGCGCCACCGGGTTGATCGCGCAGGAGGACCCCCTCGCTGTTGGCGGCCTGTACCACGGCAAAGAGAGGCGTGGGCGTGGGGGTCGGCGTGAGGGTGGGGGTAAGGGTGCGGGTCGGAGTCGGGGTGAGGGTGGGGGTGTTGGTTGGCGGTGGCACGGTTGGCGTGAGCGTACGGGTGAGCGTTGGGGTGGGGGTGAGGGTCAACGTGGGCGTGGGGAATCCGAGGTAGTTGCGCGCTGCCATCCCGGCGCTGCCAAAAGCGACCAGGAGCACGACGGTGAGCAAAGCCACTGCTCCGCCCAGGGTGTAGCCAAAGGGAGAGGGCGGGCGAAAGCCCAAGGCTGCCAGGGTGAGCGCCCCCACCAGGACGGCAAAGAAGAGGTGGACGATATAGACTGCCAGACCGTCGGCGAAAAGAGCGCCTTGGCCGGCTGCCAGAGCGAAACCGGCTGCAGCCAGTGGCGGGAAGAGCAAGTAGGCAACGCCCACGCTGGGCAATTGAGCCGGACGTTCGGAGTGGGTCATCGTGGCGCTTAACAGAATCATGGAGACCAGCAGGACGAGGAAGTCGGGTAGGGCAAATTGGGTCAGGCGGATAGCTTCATCGAAGCGCACTGGATAACCAATCAGGATGAGCAGGCGCGCCAGCAAACCGCCCAGCATTCCACCCAGAAGGGTGAGGCCTGCCCCAATCAGAGTGCCGCCCAAATTGCGGACGAAAAAGGGCAACGAGCCGACGATCGTTCCCAATGCCATCCCCACTGCAGGAGCCAGGAGGGGCGCCAGCACACAGCCCAACACCACCCCGGCTGGGGCATTAGCGAGCAGCCCGAAACCGATGACGACCCCTGCCAGCAGGGAAAACAGAAAATAGTCAAAGGATGGTGAGGCGCGGTGGGCAAACTGGTCGAGAAAGTTCGCCCGTTCATCTACGCCCAGTGGGGCAAGCAGGCGGCGGGCGCGGCGTCGCCTCGCCGGCGGCAAGGCGTTCGGATCATCGGGAATCTGTTCGCTGGTGAGATGGGTCATTGGCGTAAACTGGCGACCAGGCGCAAGGGTTTTTCGATTAACTCAAAAGCGGTGTAGATGTCGGGCACCAAAAGATCGGCAGCCTGAAGAGCAAACACGCTGGTGCCCTCTTGGGATAAGACGCAAATGCCGATGGCAGCTTCTTGCAACATGGCGGCATCATTTGCTCCCTGCCCGATGGCGATGACCGTCTCGGCGCCAAGTTGGCGCACATAGGCGCCTTTGCGTTGCGTCTCCTCCCCGCGCGGGATGGTCTGTACGCTGAGCCCCAGTTGCAGTTCGACCGTGGCAAGATTTTTGCGGGTATTGGCGGTCAGGACATGGATGGAAAGGCGGTCGCTCAGGGTTTTGAGGATGCGGGGAATGCCTTCGAGGAGTTGACCGTCAACCGCCAGGGTACCGTTCAAGTCGCACACCAGATGCTCGAGACGCAGCAACCCCCGCCCGGGGATGTTCAACTCAATCATAGAGGTATTATAACGTAATCAGAGGAAGAAAGGCGCGATTTCGGTCGTATCCGTTGCGGCCGGGTTGCGTTGCGCGTGGGAACGGAGAAAGCGGCGCGCCCACTCTACATCAGTTTATCGTATGCGGTAAGAATCCTGTTTAAACAATAGATGCATTGCCAATGGTGCGGTATACTTGCCTAAACAAATTCTTGAGAGTGCAAAGTCATGCTGCATCTGGTTAACACCTTTGATACTTTGGTGAGCAAACGGGACATGGCGCTAAGCGATATAGACCGCCTCGACAGACAACTGTTTCAACAGTTCAAGGACAAGTTTATCCTCCAGCCTTCGCTCTCTCGCTCCCTAGTCAGTTTTCAGGCTAATAAAACCAGACCCGTTTATCGCTGGTACAAATTCAAAGAAGCATTCTCGGCTTCTTTAGTTGAGCATCTATTTCACAAGTACGGCATTACCACAGGTAGAATCTTGGACCCTTTCGCAGGCAGTGGAACAGCCTTATTTGCTGCCAGCGCAATGGGCATAGATGCAGACGGTATCGAGCTGTTGCCTATCGGTCACCAAATTATTAAGGCTAAGCAAATTCTGAATACAGAGTTCACCCCCGAAGATTTCGAGAGATTGCGCCAGTGGACAGCGTTGAAAGTCTGGGAGCAGACCGAAAGGTGCGTTCCCTTGCCAGAGCTGCGCATCACACGCGGGGCTTATCCCGAGAAAACAAAAGAAGCTATTGAGAAGTATATCAGCGCGTGTCAACGAGAGAATAGCAGGGTTCAAGCTGTATTGCGCTTTGCCTTACTCTGCATATTAGAGTCCATCAGTTTTACTCGCAAGGATGGGCAATATCTTCGGTGGGACTATCGCTCTGGGCGCACGCATGGCAAGAAGATTTTTGACAAAGGTGAAATTCCGAGTTTCGAGCAAGCCATGTGCGAAAAAATCAATGAAATATTAGCAGATACTTCGCCCGTTTCCCAAACAAGTCTATTCCCTGTGGAAAAACTTCGCGGCCAGATATGTTTGTATGATGGCTCCTGCCTTCAAATATTGCCCACATTACCTGATAGTACATATGATGCCGTCATGACCTCGCCACCTTACTGCAACCGCTACGATTACACACGCACGTATGCGTTGGAGTTGGCGTTGCTGGGTGTAGATGAACAAGGGCTGGCGAGCCTTCGCCAGGAGATGATCAGTTGCACGGTGGAGAACCGCGCAAAGGATTTGTTACACATTAATCCGCAATGGGCAACACCACTGGCTGTTGTTGATGATCAAGAATTATTACAAGCTATTTTGAAATATCTGGCAGACCAAAAAGCACAAGGGAATTTGAATAACAATGGGATTCTCAGAATGGTCAGGGGCTATTTTTACGAAATGGCTTGTGTCATTGCAGAATGTGGGCGCGTTCTGAAACCGAACACGATGTTGTTCATGGTGAATGACAATGTGCGATATGCAGGTGCAAGTATTTCAGTGGATATGATCCTCTCTGATATTGCCGAGAAACTGGGCTTTTCTGTCGAAAGCATCCTTGTTTTGCCAAATGGCAAAGGCAACAGTAGCCAGCAGATGGGAGAGCATGGCCGAGAAGCGCTGCGCAAGTGTGTTTACGTTTGGAAAAAATTGTAATGCCCTCACGCCCTTATCAAAATCATCTTCGTTCCAGCGAAGATCTTGTCACAAGCTATGAAGCCACGCGTGCGGGTTTCATTGCCCTTGCGCTTGAAAAAAACCGTCGCTCAACGCCGTGTGTTGCTGAAGCCAGAGCATTGCAAGAAGCTGCATCGCAGGCAAGAACTCCTGCCGACTTGCTGACTATCAAAGGTATAGAAGCAGGTCTCTTCACGGCAGCAGGATGATCTGACAAAGCTCTTGGTCACCTATTACCAGAAGATAAAGTTAAAGCCATCAACGATCTCATCAAGAATTTCCTTGAGCCAGCAGGAGAAAAATTTATCGAAGAACTGGTATTCAGGTTTCTGCTAACGCGTGGAGACCAACTTGGCGGTTCAATGCGAAACATTGGCGGCGTTATCGCGCAGAGAAAGTTAACTCGCGCCATCATTGCTTCATTGACAATTGCTGGTATCGGTTACAGGTGGCAACATTCAAAGACCAGACAATGGGCTGATATGGCCGATGATGATTCAGAGATCGAGTTGTCTTTACGTGGATTGAGTTGGGTAAGCGATGGCAAGCCACGCACTCTCGTTTACAACTTGACCGTGCCTTTAGTCAAAAACAATGTGGATATGTGTTTATTCAATCTCGGCCCTGATGAATTGCAGGACACAGGGTATCAATTGGCCGGGGCTTATCTCGCATTGGGTGAGCTTAAAGGCGGAATAGACCCCGCAGGTGCAGACGAGCACTGGAAAACTGCGCGAACGGCTCTTGACCGTATCCGTGAAGCATTTTCCAAAACGAAACATTCTCCGCACACTTTCTTCATCGGTGCAGCGATTGAGAAGAAAATGGCAAGCGAGATATGGGATCAACTGGAAAGGGGACTGCTTACCAATGCCGCTAATTTGAACGATCCGAAACAAGTTGCCTCAGTCTCTCGTTGGTTATGTGCTCTGTAAATCGTGTGCATCTGTGTCCCATTTTGTTACCCACAACAAGCAAAGCCGCATGTCAGAGCTGGCGTGCGGCTTTGTCTCCCTTGACGAACTCTGGACAGGCATGTTGGACAGATGTGATGGCTGTTGCTTCCCAGCCACGGCTTCTTGCTCTCCACAGCGCAGCACCATGCTTTAGGTGACGGAGGCGAAATCAACCAAAAGGGACAGGAGCGTGCCTAACTCCTGGGATTTTGGAGTCCCTACTAGAGGACAAATGAAGCGCGCTTCCAGATGACCGCTCTGCGCGCTCCGCTACGCTGTGCGGCGGTTAAAGGGTGAAACATTGAGCTGCTGCCTATACCCAGAGGGAGATGCTCTGGCAATGCGATGCATTTCTCCGTCTTCGTTATGCCTAGGAACCTGATGAGGAAAAAAGGCATTGCTGGCTTTGAAGGATGAGCCCTTTGTCGGCATGTGGTGTGACCGCCCAGATATGGCGGATAGTAACGCCTGGCTTCGCACTGTCCGAACACGTGAATGGGGTTGAGTCTGTGGATGGTCTCACCGTTGTTGACACAGATATCCTCATCGATGCTGGACGAGGTATCAAAGAAGTGATTGACTATCTCGATGAACTTGAGAATCGCACCTCATTGGCAACGAGTATCGTTACGCAAATGGAACTGCTCATTGGTTGTCGAAACAAAGCGGAATTGCGTGATCTGGAACAGTTTCTTAGACGCTTCTGGATTCTCAAGATCAGCGAAATCATCTCTGATAAAGCGGTTGAGCTACTCTACGTTCGTTAACGGTTTCCGCACGCCAAACCAAACCCAAAACACTATCAAGAAAATTGCTAATCTGGCAATTACCTACCATAGGTTCTACTTGGCAGGGTAGACCGTCCACGCATATTTCACGAATACACGAATAGTGCTGTCATTCGTTTATTCGTGGTACATTCGAGGACGGTTTTCTCAGCAAATCATCAACACTACTTGTAATGGTAGGTTGTTACCTAATCTGGTAGAAGACCAAGAGTTTAGCCAGAAAATCCGTCTTTCCAGTTGGGGTCGTCAAGCTGTTCCCAGTAATAGTAGCCTTTTGCACGGAACATTGCTACCAGCCCACCCGGGTTATACTTTTTGGCAACATGATCATCCAGTCTGACTAACGCCTTGAGGCTTTCGAGCGTTAGCTCAAGCGAGTCTAAATCTTGTTCGCCTGAGAAAGCGATGTAGGCTTGAATGACGGTATCCATGTAATCCATCAACAAACTGTGGGTGGTCGGCTGACATACTTTCGATGGCATCTCCCAGGCCTGGTTGCGAATATCTTCAAGGCGGCTGATTTGTTCAGGTAGCGCAATTCTTGCCGTGGTTTCGGCAATGCTTTGTTGACGGAAAAACTTGCTCAGAAGCTGCAACATCTCGTCTTGAAATTGCTCCGAGCACTTTTTAAACTCGGCTGTCGCTGCAGCACTTGTAGCTCTATATTCGAGCGTAGCTGCAATGCTTGTGGCTGTTGCCCGCTCGTTTTCGCTGACCATGCTAGCGATCAGTATGGTGGAAGTGAGGATAAAAAGCGTAACCAGGAGCAACCCGGCAACCATCATGATTTTGACCCAGTTCCTCTGTGACCTGGCGACAGCTTTTTGATTCTTCCCTTGGCTTCTGACCGTCTTTTCCGCCTGATTTTGGCCGTTCGTTTGTTCAAAGTGAGGCGATCGCTCAAGTAATGCTTTCAGCATCTTTCTCGCTTTTTCGTGTTGGGGGTCGATTAAGAGAATGCGATTTAAGCAGTAAATTTTTTGCTCGTCTTGTTCAACACAAAGGGCCAAACCGAACCAGGCATTGATATTGTTGGGTTGTTCCTCGACGACTTTTGATAACAGGATGCTGGCTTTCTTTTTATCCCCTTGTTGATAGTAACGATAGGCTTCAGCGAGTAGCTCATTCATGTCTCGATATCCTCCCTTTCGATATAAAAATTCAAATCCACAATTGTTTTAGATCACCACTGTATCTGGTAATGTTCAAAGAATATTTTGGCGATTTGCCCTTTTTTATCCAGCCATTGTGATTTCCCGCTGGGGTGATAAAATTTCTGGAGCAAATTATAACACAAGTGCGGGGTATTTGAGACTCGGCTGCGCTTTCTGCTTGATTTTCTCAGTGATTTGGCGGAGGCGGTGGAAACTGCTGTTACCAAAGGGTTGCAGGGTTCAGAGTCTAAATCTAGCAAGGGGGGCTTTGAGAGGGTAATTGGGTAACCAAAGAATGAGTCTTCAAAAGGTTCCTGTGTAAATAGTGACGGCAGTCGGCTGCAGCGCGTTGA
>Ga0308392_1001195_pt1 | contig 10595 bp, 8 predicted proteins | sample Hotspr20Samplem2_FD_202361 | JGI IMG/M metagenome (GOLD analysis project Ga0308392, IMG submission 202361) | Hot spring phototrophic mat microbial communities from Octopus Spring, Yellowstone National Park, Wyoming, United States - 20050624_m2 ... | reverse complement strand
GGTGCAGATGCAACGCTACCTACGGGAGCAGGGGGCACAGGTACCCGTGTATCATCCGGTGCAGTTGATAGACTACGCCATGCGCCGCCTACCGATTCAGGATGTCCGTCACGCGGGCTAGGGTGATTTGTTGGGAAGGCAAGTTCAGTGGGTAGCCCAACTGCTTGGCTTTTCGGGTCATGGCTGGACTAAACACATCCTGGCTGTAAATGCCATGACACACCCCCCAATAAACGGGATAGGAATGTTGGTTGTAGCCAAAATATTCCCCGCCGGGGTTGAGCAGGTGGGCCAGATAGCCTGATCCCGTGGGATCGCGAAAGATATAGGCCGGGCGCGTCCGTGAGCAATACACATAATCCTGACTCCGTTCCGCAAATTGGCTCGGCGGTTTGCCATCCATGGGCCAGGAACGGCGACCCACCACAATGCGGTACAACTGTCCCCGTGGCGTTTTTCGCTCAAGGCGGATGCCCAGCACTTGCATTTCCCAGCATTCCCCCTGGCGACAGCCCGACTGCACAATGGGTCTAACGCCCCCACTTTGGGGTTGAGCAACCGCTGGTAACGCTACCAATAGCAAACCAAAACGAACCACAACGCCAAGATTTGCCATGTCCCTAGAGTGAACACAACCAACATTTCTACTTTCTCCTCATCTTAGCTGGTAGAAGCTCCTGTGAAGCTCGATATTGTAGAGTAATTGGCGAGACGTTGACACCCAAAGGTCTTGAATCCTAAAACAAAACTTTACGTATTTAGGCAGGTAAGAACCCAATGGAACCAATTGACCCAATGCCACCCCTGCCGTATTAAGAGATTTGTGTATATCTCAACTTATCTACTCATTTACTCCCGTATATTTGTGGAGAGTTGTAATGTCAAATAAATATTAATGTGCATGGTCATTCCGCATTTTCTAGGGCTTCAAGTGCCTCCTGAGAAACCCGCATAAGACTTTCATTGCCCAGCGTTTTCTGTAGGCTTCTGCCGTCTGGTCATAACTTATGATTTCCTCAGAAATATTGAGGCTAAATAATTATCTACTTTCCGTTAAATGCTACCCCAAAAAGCTACCCTCCCTTGACCCCAGTTCGTAGGAATACAAGGGTATTTCTTCAATAGATTGGTCAAACAATTTGTGACTAAAAGACCCCTATGATGGCAACGTCACTTTCTAGTAAGATTCTCATCACGCCCCCACTAAAGTCAATCCCCTATTCTTGGTTCAAAGCGATTATTAACTTTGTTTGACGATACCCTCGCCACGAAAATAGCTGACCCATCAGCGCTATCACGTTGGCACTAACAAAAGGACATAAAACCAGCTTTTTAGCAGGACAGAACTTCTCAATATACGTAACAATTTGTGATAAATACTCAGCATAAAGTGTAGGTAATTTAACCTGGATACCTATGTGATTTAAGGGGTGCAATACAGCCTGTCAAGTCACGGGATACGGTTGTCAACCTGCTTGTTCTAACTCACTGGGGTCAAGCCTCGGAAACACGATGTTTTGTATCTTTTAATGTGTGAACAGGCTGTAGGTCTCACAAACTGTTAATCCTTTTATCTTGCAAATACTGGCAACCAGATGAAATAAAAGATGGGAACTGAGAACCGGAGCATCAGGAGTCGGCAAATCTTTGAGTAGAAATTTGATGATTCTTGCCAAAGAGTTCCGTTTCATCGTTCATTAAAGGGATGAGCACGCCATATGTTGACTCCTTTTTTCCTGTCTTTATCTGACTTCTGGGGAACCCCAACAGACCGCTCCCACGTAGTCTGACCCCAGCGTAAACCGCTCTAGTTGCGCCTGCCGGCCCCCCGGCAACCCCATTTCCCTAGGGTGCAACGTATCCAATTCCCGAAAACGCCCCAGCATACCCCGCAACCCCGTGCCCAGGGCTTTGGCGTAGGCTTCCTTCGCCACCCACAACTGCAAAAAACCCCGTTCCCCTGGCGCAAAGGTTTGCCAATAATGCCGTTCTGCAGCCGTTGTATAACGTTCTACCAGCCGCCCCAGACGGTGCAAAGGACGAATTCGCTCCACATCCACCCCCACCGCCACCCCTTCCCCCAGAGCGCACACCCACACCCAACCGCTGTGCGACACATTAACATGCAGGGTATGACCGGGCAAATGCCACTTACCCCCCGCCTGCCGCTCTAAGGGAACTGCCGCTGGTGTCACCCCCAAGCGGTCCCCCAGGAGCACCCGCACCAACCCCCGACTGACCAACAACCGTTCCCGCCGGCTGGGCGAGGACATCTGGTGCAGCTCCTGCCAATCCACTCCCGCCAAACAGGTCGCCAGATAGGAGTGACCATCCCTTGGCAATGTCGCCAGATGGACCCAGTACAGGCACACCTCCTTGCAGGCCAGCGGCACAGGCCGAAACAGGGACAGCAGCGCCACTGCCCCTTACTGATTCATCTTTTCCAAAACCGCTACTGAAGAAGGTGACGAACGCGAAAGATAATTAAAAATCCAAAATTTAATCGCCGAGTCCAAAATCACCGGCACTGTGGCAATAAAGGCATAAATCGCCGACCGATTGGGTGTGAAACCAAAATGGTGCGACACAGTTTCTAGCAACACTTCCCATCCCTCCGCCGAGTGAAACCCCACAAACAAATCCGTCACCAGGATAAAAATAAATACTTTGGTGGGGTCATTCAAACCCCGGAAAAATCGGTCAATAAATCCCCACAGAATCGGGAACTGTCCCCGTCCCAGACGTGCCACCACCAAGAAAGCAAACAGCCCACTCAAATCCGCCAGCAAATTTGCCAAACCATCCACCGCTCGGTAGGCATTCTTTTGGAAAATTTCCAATGCCTTTTCCTGCAACGCCTCCTCCCGTTTGGTAGAAAATTCCGGGTTCAAACCAATCAAATGGGTAAATTCCAGAGCTTCCTTGTAGCGCACAAATTCCTCAATGGCCTCCTGACGAATTTCATCTCGCAAAAAAGGCCGGGCACGCTCAGGACTCACACTGATGAAGTGGTCCAGAAAGGGGGTGAAAATGATATGTTTGGTGAGAATTTGCGTCAGCAACGGCACCGTTAACAAAACCATCAAAAAACGAATGGCTGTGCGCCCCTGTTTGCGGAATAAACGAATTTCTTGCACCACCTGTTCCTCATAGCCTGGTTGCAATTCCCGGCCAATTTCCATCACCGTTGCCAAAAAAGAACCACTGTCCTGATTGGTGCGCCGTACGGTTTGCTCCGCCGGCACATCCTCATGCAGCGGCACCTGATGGGACCCATGATCCCGCTGGCGATAGGAGCTGACCATCTGTTCAATGAAGGCCAATTTCTGCAAAATGTGTTGTTCTTCCTCCCAGGACAGTTCATGGTCATCGGCCCAAAAATTCAACGCCCGAAACTGCACCATATTCAGGCGAATGGTGAGCAATTGGCGGTCTAAAACCCCCTGCAAATAACGTGCTTTGGCCGGGTCATCGGGAAAGTGCAAAGGCAGCGGGTGACCGTAACGTTCCTCCAAAGTTTTGAGTCGCTGAGCCGCACGATAGGCCCGTTCCAGATGGTGGCATGCCCGGCGCAGTAACCAACCCTGCCAGCCTCTAGGCATCTTTTGTGCAGTAGTTGCCATGCTCCAGGAAATTCATATCACCGTGGTAGTGCCGCTATTTTAACGCAGCGTTCCCTGGCTTAACCATGGGCCCATTTGCCGTGAAAACCAAAGGGAACAATGTGCGGCAAACGCAATCGGCAACAGGGGCCGTCCGTAAATTGGGCAGCCGGAAAAATCCACAGTTCACTTTGCTCCTGATGACTGTTAAAAATGAGATTGAGCAGATAATCCCCGTCCGCAGCGGCCACATACACCGGTTCCATACAGTAATAACCCACCCCGCAGTCGAATTCCCGCCAGGTTTGGGTGTGTTGGTCGTAGCAGGCAATCACACTGTTGATTTCCGTGACCTCATCGGCCCCGGCCCGCTTCATGGCGCAGTAGGTATAACGCCAGGGTTGCCCCATCTGGGTATCGGGAACCACGGGAAATTCGCAGTCCCGTGCCGTGAGTTGGGTTTCCCGCACCAATTGCCCCGTTGGCAGATGCCACTCCAATTCCCACAAATGACCTGGCGCTTTGGTGACGGGTTGACCTGTGCTCACTTCCCGCAGATATTCATTCGTCGCAAAATCTACATAACGCACCAATTGCAACCGGATGACATCGGCGGTCATGAGACAACCATTGGCCACATGCCATTGAAACCAAGCCGGTGCTTCTCCCCGCTGAACAATCCGGAAATGCTCCCGGTCAATGATGAGAAATTGGGTGCCCAAATGGGGTCGCCATTCCAACGCCTCACTGTAACTTTTTTGGTTCGTGATCAAAGGCAAAATATTTAATCGCACCGGTGGAATAACAAAGACCAAATAAGGCCCTGCCAGTGCAAAGTCATGGATGAAGGGCAATCCTGTGAGCGGTACATCCACCCGCTTTTGGATCAGGCCATTGGGGGCACTGCGATAGAGATGCAAGGTTGCGTGACGGCCTAAACTCACCCCAAAGTTGTAAATTGCTCCTGTTTGGGGGTCCCGTTTGGGGTGGGCTGAATAGGGAGTCGTCGGGGTTAAATGTCCCAACGTATCCACACCCAAAGTGCGCAGCGAATATCGGTCCAATTGGTGGGGCGCACCCCCTTCCCACAGAGCCAACAACCGGTCTGGCAAGGGCAAGACGGAAGTATTAGCGCAATTTTTAACATTTTTGCCCAACAGCCGTTCCCACAAAGGCCCTGGCGTGGTCATGCCATAGTTGGGAAACAAATACCGCCCTGCCCGTTCTTCCGCCTGATAACCAGCAGTTTGCACATAGCGCAAAAGTCCCTGAGCCATCCCGTCCTGAAAATGAACTGCCAGAATGGCCCCATCCCCATCAAACCAATGGCCGACCCGCTGCTGACCCCGCTGCAAACGCCCTGGCCCATTCCGGTAAAATGTACCTCGCAACCCCGCAGGAATCGCACCTGCCAGCACCGGTAATGGCTCTGGCCCAAATTCAACCGCAGTGGTCAGAATTCCCTTACACCAAGAATAAGTCAGCTCAGTCACCAGGTATGCGGCACAGACATCCCACTTCAGCCTAACAGAATCACCAAAAGTTGCAGCGCTCTGCTAGGTGTGATGAGGACAGAAAGTTGTGTTTCCCAGTCTAATTCTTAGCCAAAGGTTAGAGCCACTGAGTTGACAACTGCATCCCATCAACCCCCTGAGTCTTGCTAAGGGCATCAATTGGGGGTGCTCCTGGATTCGTGCTCCATCCTTACCCACCGTTGTGCATGCACGGAGCCTGTACGTGTCTATTTAGGGAACTTCATCGGCAAAGCTCTGTACTCGTACAAATTGAAAAGGCCCGGCGATGGCGCCCCATACCTGGGCATCAGTTTCTGGGTCCCGTCCCCGATCCCAACTGATGAATTCCCGTTCGTTAATCATAAATTCGCTGTCTAGGTAGGTTTTTTTGCCCCGTCGTTCGACCAAACATTGTTTACCAGGAGCGACTTTGCCATGAAAACTACGCCCATCCCAGGTGACGATCATGTTGCAACCAGGCAGAAAACGTAGGCGGTCAGCAGTCAGGGCCAATAGCCGCTCCTTTTGCCGAGCAGCACCGTAAAATTCGGCTTCGTCCTCGACCAGATAATTGAGAATTTCTAGGTGATCGGCCACCGTCACTAAGTGCAAAACCCGTACCCGATAGGGACTGTGCAGTTCGTAGTCATAGGCCTGTTCTACGTATAAACTCAAGCCGTTTAACAACGACCAGGGCAGGGGACGCATACACACCCGAATATGGGCAAAAAAAGGGGGATTTTCCATCGCTTGGGCTTGATTGCTAAAGTCGGCAGCCAACCAACGGGCTAGGGTTTTGGCATCGGTGGCGTGGGTCATAACATCCCATCTATGACCAAACGCAGTAACTAAAGCTAGGATTATTGTAGGGTTTAAGGGGGGGCGCACGGGTGATTGTTGATAGGGGTTGGCGGGTATGGCTGGGGTGGCTGGCTCTTTTGTGGGTGCTTAGCAGTCTGGGATTGGGTTGGTTGGTGCGGGGCTTGTCGGCGCTGTTGCTGCTGTTTCTGTTGACCCCTGTTTTGATGACCCTGGGATTGCGCTGGTGGTTGAGTCGTCACCTGGTCACGGCTCCCTGTCCCATGTGTGGCTTTCAGTTCCAAGGCGTACTGCATACCCAAACCCAGTGCCCCCAGTGCGGGGAACGCCTACAGGTCACCCAAGGGAAATTTGTGCGCCCGACACCGCCGGGGATTGTGGACGTGGAAGCGGTGGAAATTCCCGATGCGAACAACTGAGGTGCTCCATGACCCTAGCGGAACTGCGCCAGGTGCAAGTGCAAGCCGGTGCCCAATTCCATCCCGACGGCTATCCCCTCACGTTTGGCCGGGAAAGGGAGACAGATGGGGAGCGGGTAGTTGTTTTGGATCGCACGCACTGGGGACGCCTCCGCCTGCTGGGAGCCGACCGGATGCGCTACTGGCACAACCAAAGTACCAACGATATTTATTCCCTGGCGGTGGGTCAAGGGTGTGACACGGTGCTGGTGACTGCCACTGGACGCACACTGGATTTGGTCACGACCTATGTGGAACCGGAATGGCTGACGCTGATTATTTCCCCGACGGCACGCACCACCATTCCCCAATGGTTAGAAAAATATATTTTTTTTGCGGACCAGGTGACCGTTCAGGACCACACAGAAACGACTGCCATGTTTACCCTGCTGGGTCCAGAAAGTCAGCGGGTGGTGGACCAACTGGGGGCAGCCTGCTTGGCGGGACAACCGAACGGTACGCATATGCCGGTGACTTGGCAGGGAACCCCGCTTTTGGTGGCTGTGGGTACGGGCTTGGCGCACCCCGGTTATACCCTGATTACGCCGGTGACGATGGCTGCTGCGTTGTGGAGTTGGTTCATGACCCAAGGCGTGATTCCCTGGGGTGACCAGGCGTGGGAATGGCTACGGATTCGGCAGGGCAGACCGGCGGTTGGGTTGGAATTAACACCTGATTACAACCCCCTCGAAGCGGGACTGTGGCAGGCAGTTTCCTTGCGCAAAGGCTGTTATATCGGCCAAGAAACCCTGGCCCGTCTCAATACCTACCAAGGGGTCAAACAGCAATTGTGGGGGTTGGTTCTGACGGCTCCGGCGACCCCTGGCACACCCATTTATGTCGGCGCTGAAAAGGTAGGTTTGCTCACCAGTTATACCCACTACTTTGGCCGGGAACACCGGGGGTTGGGGTACATTCGTACCAAAGCAGGCGGTGCTGGACTCACGGTACAGATTGCCGGACAGCCAGCCCAGGTAGTGGACATCCCCCTGGCGCAGCGGGGTTACTTGTCACAACACCAGAGGTAATTGGGCAGGAGGCGGCGGAGCTACCTGATCTGGCTCTGTCCCTGCTAACAACGTCTGCGCTGCCAGCAGTAGCTCGTTCTTCAAAGGCTGTAGCTCCTCACTTTCATCAATATATTGCTCTAACACGGTCATCGGGTTCAGGGCTTGACTCAAATCCACCTGCGTTAGCCGCTGTCGGGGTTGTTCCTCGACCAATTGGGCTTCTATGGTATAGCTGTGGGCCGGCGCCAATGCTGCTTGAATCTGGGCGGGATGGATGTGTTGGGCTTGTTCTGGTTTCAAGCGATAGATCAAACGAACGATACTGTCAGTAATGGGAGCCGCCTGCACCTGCGCTAACAATTCCGCTTGCGGGTCCGCAGCAGCAGTCACATCCACGCGAATTGTGTGCATACGCCGGGTGGGCAAAGGGCAAAATTCAAAGCGTGTTTCTGTTGGTTCAATGTCAACCAAAACATAACCTTTGGCCTCATGTTCTTCACTGAAATCCACCCGTTCCAGACTGCCTGCATACACCACGGGCGGGTGGCGATACAACACCTGGTGACGATGGACATGACCCAAGGCCACATAGCGAAAACAGGGTTGAGCCAACAACGACAGGGGTACTGTCAAGGTTTTACCTGCTGAGAGCAACCGTTCCGCACCAAACGTCGCCTGATCCACCATCACATGCGCCGCCAAGATCGCCGGAATACGGGCATCCAAGTTGAGGATTTCCCCCTCTAAAGCCGCCCGCAATCGTTGTAGCAATAAGTCATTAATTTGGCTCATGGACAACCCCTGGGTTTCCGGCTTGGTCAACAGGGTCGAACGGGTAATCCAGGGCAACGTCACGATCTGTAATGCCCCGTGACGGGTGTGCAAGGTATGGGTCGCCAGGGATTCCCCCACAATTACGCCTGGCACACGCAAAGCACGGTAAATAGACAGGGATGCCCCCCCTTCTCCCCGGGTGTGTTGATCGTGATTGCCGACCAATAAAACCACCGGAATCCCCGCCTGCACCAACCGCAAAAACTGCTGTGCAAACAACTCTTGGAGCAAAGGGGCAGGAGTCGCATCGGGAAAGGCATCCCCCGTAAATAAAACCACATCCACCGGCAGTTGCAATGCCTGATCCATACAGGTCTGCAATGTCCGATGCACATCCTCTACCCGCGTATTTAAGCCCGTCTCGGGATTCAGCCGCCCATAATTTTGACCGCTGCCCAAATGAATATCCGACAGGTGCAAAATACGTATGCCCATTGCCACTCACCCAAGATTTGATATTGAGCAATCCCCCCCCTCTGACACTTTATAGCAATTTTGATCACAACCTCGCCCAAGGACTTGGAAGTACCTTCATCAAGGTAGGTTACTGATGGGTGCTGTGACATTTAAGGGCGAGAATCGTGTGGGTTGTTGGTTTTTCGCAGGGGAGTGAGGTGTGGTATTTGGAGCAGACGTAGGGAGTGGGAAATAGCACCTTAGCGTTGGGCAAGTTCTTTATCCAGCCGCCGTGCTTCCCCGATATGACCCATTCTCAGTATTGACGTAGTGTAGTCATACACTGGCTTGTTGGTTCTGATTTGGGGGCAATGCTCCCTTTGCCATGCTTAAGAAAGAATAACAATTGAGAGGCTAGGCTCAAACATCAGTGAAATAAAGTTTTTGAGAATAACGTTCCCTAATGCACCCAAAGCACAACAGTCAACCGGATATAGCATTGCCTTGATCAATACAGCCTGCTCACAGATTAAAGGATACAAAACATCATATTTCTAAGGCTTGACCCCGATGAGGTTAGAGCAAGTGAGTTAACAATCGTATCCCGTAACCCCCTAATAGGCTGTACTTTCATACTGACATTCAGCAACGCCTCAAAGTTCTGGATAACCATTAATTAGGTGTGGTTTTCCAGATGATGACCCGATTGCCCCACTCCCCAGACACCACCAGGCGACCGTTAGGAGCAATTGCCAGGGTTTTCACCGCCTCTTGATGACTTTTGAGGACTTCTAGGGCAGTGCCCTTAGCCGGGTTCCAGATGGTAATCACGGAGCTATCGGGGGAGTTGCTGCCAGTGGCGCTGAATAAAAGGGCATTATCCGGGCTAAAGGCCAAACTGTAAACAATTCCTGGAGCTTTGAGGGTTTTGAGCCATGCCCCATTGCTGACATTCCACAGGGAGACTTTGCCATCACCACTGCCGCCTGCCAGCACCTGACCATCGGGACGAAAGGCCAACGACCAGATACCATGCCGCAAATCCTGGCGGGTGAGGCTATGTTTGCGACTGCGGCGAGGGACATCCCACAGTTCGATCACCTCGTGACTTTGATTGGCAATAGCCAATAGGGTGCCATCGGGACTGACCGCCAGAGCATCAATTTTCCCCAATTGGGGGAATTCCTGACGAAAACTAGGCGTCGTCACCCCCATACTCAAATCCCATAGATAGACTTCGCCATTGGCATCCCCAACAGCTAGAAATCGCCCGTTCGTATTGGTCGCCATCGCCGTGACAACTCCCCTGGGTTTATCCAGTTCCTGGATCAGACGACCGTCCGGCACACTCCAGACTTCTAAATTGCTGCGGTCAAAACTGGCGAGTTGTTGCCCATTGCGAATGAAAGTAACTCCCATGACCGGAACCCCATCGCGACGCAACCATCGCTCCCGTTGCCCACCGGGCAATTTCCAGAGACTGATGCTGCCATCGCCGCTCCCAACCGCCAGTTGGTTGCCCTGGGGATTAATAGCTAGCGCATTCACGTGACCCTGAAACTCCGTCAGGGTGTGGATGGGTTGAAAGTCAGGAGGCACTGGGTCGGGAACCCCACTGAGGTATAGGGGATTATCCGTCTGACGATGGTTTTGCTGCCACCACAGCCACCCGCCAGTCCCTAGGGTGACCAGACCGATCAGTCCCACCAACAACAAAGGTAAAGACAAAGACTTGCGTCTGGGTGCAGCCGCAGCAACCAATCGCCGCCGTCCTTGGGTAACGGGTTCTATATCGGGAATCCTGCGTCGTCCTTGAGTGACTGGTTCAGTATCAGGAATGCTGTGTCGCCGTCCTTGGGTCATGGGTTCTGTATCGGGAATCCTGCGTCGTCCTTGAGTGACCGGTTCCGTGTCAGGAACGCTGTGCCGTCGTCCTTGGGTAATGGGTTCTATATCGGGAAT
>Ga0308392_1001191_pt1 | contig 10614 bp, 8 predicted proteins | sample Hotspr20Samplem2_FD_202361 | JGI IMG/M metagenome (GOLD analysis project Ga0308392, IMG submission 202361) | Hot spring phototrophic mat microbial communities from Octopus Spring, Yellowstone National Park, Wyoming, United States - 20050624_m2 ... | reverse complement strand
TGTGAGGACCGGGAGCGGAGCGAACCATTGCGATTGCGGCGGGGTTTCGCGCTGGGGACCGGCGTTTTGCGTTTCGTGCTGGCCATAAAATGGTGCGCGACTCAGTCCGCTGAGCGGCGATGTGGCGGAATATACGACGCGGCTCCCGAGGTCGTCAAGGTCCGAAGAAAAAATTCCGCAAAAACCGCAAGGGCCGGGTTCGCGATTCGGCTGCGGCAAACCTCAAAGAAAGGAGGTCGAAAGGGCATCCGTCGTTTGCGTCCGGCGCACCGTCCTCCCATGCGAGACTTTCCGGCTCACCCGGCAATCGGGGCATAGGGGCAGCAACGGTGGGTCAAGCTGCTGAAGATGCTTTGCAGTTTACATCTCCGGAGCGCCGAGGCAGACTGCGATCCGCAATGCATATGCATCGGATACGATCAGCGTTGCGGCGGGCGCTGCTGGCAAACCTGGTGAAACGGGAGGTCCGGGATCCGCAGGCGCTAGAACGTATTCGAGCCAGGCAAGTGCCGCTCCCAATTCCAAGGCGTCCTCTCTCCTTCCCATGAGACCAGTCCAGTCACGACGTCGGTTTCTCAAGCGATTCGTTCTGGCTGCCGCTGCCTTGAGTGCACCCCGGTGGATGCCGGGCCCCAGCGTCCTGCGGGCCCAAGACGCAGCGCGCAAACTCAATTGCGCCGTCATCGGGTGCGGCGGACGTGGAATGAGCCACCTCAATGCCATTGCCCGGGAAAACATCGTGGCGGTGGTGGACGTGGACGAGAAGCGGCACGCCGCAGTGGCCCAATGGCTGCAGGGCCGGGGATTGGATCCGGCCAAGGTGCGATTTTTCACGGACTATCGGCGGCTGTTCGACGAGGTGGGCCGTAGTTTGGACGCGGTGTTTGTGGCCACGCCCAATCATCAGCATGCGTTGCCGGCCATGATGGCCATGCAGTTGGGCAAGGCGGTGTTCGTGGAAAAACCGGTGTGTCACAACATCGGGGAAGCTCGCGCCCTGCGGGAGATGGCCCGGCGCAGCAAAGTGGCCACCCAAATGGGCAACCAAGGCCACAACGAGGAGGGTTATCGGCGCCTCTGCGAGTACATCTGGGCTGGCGTGATCGGGCCCGTCCGCGAAACCCACAGTTGGACGAATCGCTGCAACGGCGGCGAAGGCCCACGGCCGCCGGCCAAACCTGTGCCGCCGGGCCTGCACTGGGACGAGTGGATCGGGCCGGCGCCTTACCGGGAGTTCCATGACGATCTGCATCCGCATTCCTGGCACGGATGGTACGATTTTGGCAATGGTTCGATCGGCAACATGGGCTGCCACGTGTTGGATGGTGTCTTTTGGGCCCTGAAGATCGAGCACCCCACCAGTGTCGAGGTGGAGTATCTGCGGGGCGGCAGCACGGAGCGCTACCCGCTGGGCTCCCGCATCCGCTGGGATGTACCGGCTCGCGGAGATCTACCGCCGCTGAAAGTTTACTGGTACGAAGGGCTCAACCCCACCACGCAAGAGCGGCCGCAGGGCGCACTGCGTGCGGCGGTGGGTGAGGCTCGCAACCTGCCGCCCCTGCTGCTGGAGTTGCGCCGGCAATATCCGGAAGAGGAGCTGGACCGGGGTGACAGCGGCACGTTGTACGTGGGCGAGAAGGGAATCATTTTCACCGGCACCTATGGTGAACGGATGCACGTGGTCCCCTGGGCAAAAATGCGCGAAATTCCCGAACCGCCCCGGACCCTGCCGCGTCCAAAAGACATTTTCGCTGATTTCCTGGAGGCGGTGCGAGAAGGCCGCACCGATACAGCATCGAACTTCGAGTATGGCACGCGTCTGACGGAATTCTGTGCGCTGGGCAATCTGGCGCAGATCGCCGGTGTGGGACGCAAGGTGGAGTGGGACGGGCCCAACATGCGGGTCACCAACCTGCTGGAACTCAACGCCTGGGTGAAACGCGAAAATCGGCCCGGCTGGCGAATTTGAAATCCCCGGGTGCTGCATGCCCTTCAGATCCGGCCTCAGCTCGACTTGGAGGCTGAAACCGTCGACGCAACCCATTCGCGCGCCCGCGCCAATGCAGCGTCGAGCTTCTCAGCGTCCCGTCCTCCACCGCGGGCATGATCGGGTCGACCGCCCCCCTTGCCTCCCACCAGGGGTGCAATTTTTTGCAGCAGTTGACCTGCGTGCACGCGACTGGCCTGGGGTCCGGACACCGCGGCCACCAGAGACACCGCTCCGTCGGCTACGCCCCCCAGAAGAACCAGCCCTTGGACACGCCCCTTGAGCGCGTTGACCATGGCCTGGAGGGTTTCCGCGTCCGCGTCATAACGTGCGATCAACACCGGCAAGCCGCCGCAGGGCTGGACCTGGGCCAACAGGGCTTCGGCCGCGGCAGCCGCCTGTTTTTGCTGGAGGGCCCGGAGCTGTTTTTCCAGGGCTCGCTGCTGCTCCAACAGGGCCTCCAATTTGCGGTCCAGCTCGGTCACGGGAGCATTGACGCGGGCAGCCGCAGCACGCAGGAGAGTCTGTTCGGCCACAACGTGTTGCCAGGCGGCCAGACCGGCCACGGCCTCAATGCGTCGGATCCCGGCGGCCACTGCCCCCTCGCTCAGGATGCGGAACAATCCCAGTTCCCCCGTGGCCGCCACGTGCGTGCCGCCACACAGTTCCATGGAATAACCATCCAAGCCCCCGGGCCTGCCCCCGATTTGGACCACGCGAACCCAGGCTCCATATTTCTCGCCGAAGAACTGCAAGATATCCGATCGGTTACGAACATGGTCATACTTGACCTCGATCCAGCTGACCGGGGCATTTTCCAAGATTCGCTCATTGACGAGCCGTTCGATTTGCTGGATCTGGTCGGGCCGTAACGGTGCGCTGTTGAAGTCGAAGGTCAATTTGTCAGGTCCGACGTAGGACCCTTTCTGGGTGGTCTCGGGGCCGAGGACCTCCCGCAAAGCCCAGTGGAACAGGTGGGTCACGGTGTGATGGCGCTGGATGGCCAGACGGCGTTCGCGGTCCACGCGCAATCGGGCCGGCCGGTTCACTTCGGGCAGAAGGGAGGTGTCCCCGACCCGGAGTGGTTCCAGGAAGTGGAGCCAGGTTTCTCCGGACTTGCGCGTGTCCACGATGCGCCAGCGCCGGTCGTCCTGAACCAATTCGCCGGTGTCCCCCACCTGCCCACCCATTTCGGCGTAAAACGGACTGGCGTCCAACACCACCGCGGGGCGGTCCTGGATGCGCACCACCTGCAGGACGCGCGCTTCGGATTCGAGCTCTTGGTAACCGAGGAACCGGGTGGGCACTTCGGTCTCGAGCTGAGTAACCTCGATCACGGTCTTTTTCTGCGCCGCCCGGGCGCGGGCGCGTTGTTTCTCCATGAGGACCTCAAAACGCGGCGTATCGACCGACAGGCCCCGCTCGCGCGCCATCAACTGGGTCAGGTCCAGCGGGAACCCGTAGGTGTCGTAGAGCTTGAACGCAAACTCGCCGGAGATTTGGCCCGCTTCTGGCAAACCGGACGTCTTCAGTCGTTCCACCTCCTCCTCGAACAGTTGCAGGCCGCGGTCGAGCGTGCGGTTAAACGCTTCTTCCTCCAGTCGGAGGACCTCTTCGACGTGGGCTTGGCGGGCGCGGATTTCGGGAAACACATCGCCCATGGTCTGGGCCAGCATGGGAACCAACCGGTAAAGGAACGGTTGGCGAAAGCCCAGGTTCCGACCATAGCGGACGGCACGGCGCAGAATGCGACGCAACACGTAGCCCCGACCCTCGTTCGAGGGCAAAATGCCGTCGGCAACAGCAAACCCCAAGGTGCGGATATGATCCGCAATGACCCGGAAAGCCACGTCCACCCGTTCCTGCTCGTTGTCACCCGAGCTGCCGGGCCGCGGCAGGGTCGAACCGTACCGGCGTCCGCTCATCCGTTCCAACGCCTCGAACAGCGGGCGGAACACGTCGGTCTCGTAATTCGAGATGCGGGCCCGCGTAAAATCCTGAAGCCCACGGGTCCCTTGGATGATGGCGGTGACGCGTTCAAAGCCCATGCCGGTATCCACATGCCGGGCTGGCAAGGGGGTGAAAGTGCCATCCGGGTTGGCATTGAACTGAATGAACACCAGGTTCCAGATCTCGATGCACTGGGGATGCCCCTGATTAACCAGGGCACCTTGGGTGTTGCCCTCCGGGGTGAGGTCCACGTGAATCTCGGAGCACGGCCCACACGGCCCCGTGTCGCCCATCATCCAGAAGTTATCCTTGCGACCGCCGGTGCGAATGTGCACCCGCGGATCCAGTCCGGCCGCGCGGAACAGCCGAGCCCAATGTTCCCAGGCCTCCTGGTCAAATTCCGCCGGATCCCCGGGGCCGGGCTGATAAACCGTGGCATAGATCCGTTTGGTGGGGAAGCGCCAGACCTCGGTGATCAGCTCCCAAGCCCACTCGATGGCCTCGCGCTTGAAGTAATCGCCGAACGACCAGTTACCCAACATCTCGAAGAACGTGTGGTGATAGGTGTCCAGCCCCACGTCTTCCAGGTCGTTGTGCTTGCCACCGGCGCGAATGCACTTCTGGGTGTCGGCTGCCCGCGGAGGATTATAAGGACACGGTTGTTGCCCCAGGAAGATGGGCACAAACTGGTTCATGCCCGCATTGGTGAACAGAAGGTTGGGCGAATCGGGCAGCAAACTCGAAGACGGTACGATCGTGTGTCCCTTCGACCGGAAAAAGTCGAGGAACGATTGTCGGATCTCTGCCGATGTCATGACGTGCATGGTACGCAAACACTCGTGTGGGCACCGCGGCGGGCGCGAGCGGCGAGCCGTTGCGCAGGCCCTGACGCCGGCCTAGTTCGCTAGCCGACGAGATATCGACGTTAGGCAAACCGGTCGCAAAAAGCGAGCCCAAGTTTGTACCGTAGGTCAGTTGCGGCGCATTTCGGGTTTGGAGCGCCCATGAGAGGGAAGCTCCACAAAAACGCGTGATCCCTCAACGTTCCCCCGGCTCTGATTGGCATCAATCGCGCGAACGTGGAGGGTTGTTCAAACACTGAATTGCACCCTTTTGAGGGGAACCTACCGACTCGGGGGGCGAGTTTGGGTTTTCTGCCTGCCACCGGCCACTTCGCCGGCTACAGGGCGCAAGGAGCTCTGCAGGCGAAGCTTTGCTGTCTTTAGACCAAGGCCGTCTGTTCAGGTACTCCCACCCGCGGGCCAGGGTGGAACCAGGGTTTCCAGCGGAGTGTGCTCGGGTCCCCAGAAAGGCCGGTTGTTTGTGGGAAGCAGGGGTGGTGCTGTGGGTTTCCGGCAGCAGTGGGGCTCTTCGACAGAGCCAGCCAGCTGGCCACTCCAAACGCTGCGCGCGTTCGAAAGTGCCGTTCGGGATCGCGCCAGCGCAGAAACTCCGACGGCTTGCTAGGGCGTCCAGATCGCCGATAGGCCAGCGCCGTGCCCGCGAGTTGGCCCCACTGGCCAATCGCCGCCTGCGTCTGCCCCAAAAGGGGACTGATGGGGCGGACTTACCGGTTGGAATAGGCGGGAGGCGATCTGTCTGGGCTACCAAGCGCTTTGCTGGCAAATGCGGGGCGAGAGACCGGGCTTGGTCAGAGCTCGTCGGATCTGCGCCCCCCCAGCAGTACAGCAGCGGACCCATTGGCCGTGCCCAGCTCCGACCGGAAGGTAGCGACACGCCCCCGTATGCGTTGTCACCAGATCGCTACCTGCCAGTCACGCGTTCGTGGTCAGGCCCAACCATTCTTTGAACCGTATGAAATCGCGGAAACCGTCCAATGGCTTTCGAAGCCGCCGAGGCCCTGCCAGCCCGCGCCTGCGACGTCGCGCCGACACAGCCCTGCACTGCAAACTGTCCGCTGTTCTTGCGGAAGGCCCCCCGACCTTGGGGCATGGCCAGGTGCATCGGGAGTTCGAGGAAATGTGGAACCATGGGTCCACGATGACACCTTGCCGGCACCGGCCGGCCTGAAGAGCGAGTCCAGGGACTATTTCCCCTGCGGGTAGGATAGGCTCCGCGGACGTTTCGCTTTGCACACGGCCACTTCCCCTACAGCGCCAAGTCATTGGGGCAGCAGAAGTTGACCGCCAGGCCTCCACTTGGCCCTGCAGGCGTTTCCTGCTTTGGGCCTGCCTGCAAAGACTCGAACTGCCCCACAGCCCCATCCCAAGCCTCCGGCCCAAATCCAAGTGCAACCGCTCCCCACCAGCCAAGCCAAAGCCGCCGGCCGCCGATGGCCCGCCCCACATCACCCCATGGGCAATGTCCTAACGGCGGGCAAGTAGCGCCTCTACGTGCTGGCGAAGGACGCGAGTGCGCGAGGGGCGGCCTTTCGCCCCAGTCCTCAAACCCGTTCGTAAACCGGCCATGCCCACCACAGGGGTCGCTGCTTTTCGGATTGCCCAAACCCAGACAAGCCGCTAGCGTGAGGGCGTTCGCAAACGCAAGCCAGAACCAAGCCACAACCCAGTGAGTCATCAACCGAACCGGTGGTGCTATGAGCGCGACGCAAACCTCCAACAATTACCCCAAGTTGCACAATGCTATGTGGCCCGGGTTGGTGGGCAAGGGCAGCCCCGGCGCCGAACCGTGCCTAGACTTGGACACCATGCTGGATCTGACGGCACGGGCCGAGGTCAACGGAGTCCGCTTCGACGGCGTGGACCTGTTCCTCTACGAACCGCACGTTAACATTGACATTGACGACGATGGGCTCCGCCAGCTGGCTGACAAAATCCGGTCCCGCGGTCTGGTCGTAGGTTCCCTGGTGGCGCCCGTCTGGCCGCCCACCGGCGGTGGTTCGGCCATCGGCAGCGACGAGGAACGCAAACGCTTCCTGGAGCAGGTCCGCAAGGCCTGTCGCATCGGGGCCAAACTGCGCGAGCTGGGCATCCGATCCTACGGCGTCGTGCGCATCGACTCGGCCTGCAGCGTCAGTGACTGGGCCAAGGATCCCAAAGGCAACACCCGCCGCATCATTGCCACCTTCAAAGAAGCGGTGAAAATCGCACGCGACGCCGGGGAACGACTGGCCGCCGAAGGCGAGATCTGCTGGGGCGGCATGCACAGTTGGAAGTACATGCTGCAGGTGCTGGAAGGAGTCGGCCAGCCCCGTTACCTCGGTTTCCAAGCCGACATGGCGCACACGCTGTTGTACCTGCTGGGATACAACGCCCCCGAACACCGCATCGTGCCCGAGAAGTTCTGCTGGGAACCAGACAAGTTTCACCAGGGCATGAAGAAACTGACCAAGGCCCTGCGACCGTGGACGATCGACTTTCACGTGGCCCAGAACGACGCCACCGTGCGGGGCAGCGGCACCCACGACAAGACCGGCAAACACTGTCCGGTGACCGACCCCAACGGGAAACTGAACATTCCGCGCGACGCGGGTTACTGGCTGCGTGACGAGGCCGGCCGGGTCACCCGCAAGTTCCAGCACATCTGCTGGGACGGGTGCATGTTCCCCAACGAGGTCCTGCTGCGGCCCCAAACGTGGAACGACGTGCTGGCGGCCATGATCCAGGTGCGCGAAAACCACGGCTGGCGCGCCTGAACCGCACCGGGCTGGTGCCCTGACCACTCCTCAGCATCCCAGAACCACCCAGCTAACCAAGGAGACAACCGTTATGGCCAAGAAACCCATCCGTATCGGATTGATCGGCTACGGCTTCATGGGCCGGGCCCACAGCAACGCCTATCTCAAGGTGGGCCGTTTCTTTGACCTGCCCTATGAGTGCGTCCTGCAGGCGGTCTGCGCCCGCGACGAGGCCAAGGTCCGAGACTTCGCCCAGCGCTGGGGTTATGCCAGCGTGGAAACCGACTGGCGAAAACTGGTCCAACGCGACGACATCGATCTGGTCGACATCTGCGTGCCCAACCATCTGCACGCCGAAATCGCCGTGGCCGCCGCCCGGGCCGGCAAGATGATCCTGTGCGAAAAACCGCTGGCCATGAACGCCGCCGAGGGCCGCAAAATGGTAGCTGCCGTCGAAAAGGCCGGCGTACCCAACATGGTCTGGTACAACTATCGCCGTGTTCCCGCCGTAACCCTGGCCAAACAACTGGTCGATGAAGGCCGGCTGGGCCGCATCTTCCATTACCGCGCCAAATTCCTTCAGGACTGGACCATCAACCCGGACCTGCCCCAGGGTGGCACGGCCTTGTGGCGCCTGGACGTCAAAGCCGCCGGCAGCGGAGTCACCGGCGACCTACTGGCCCACTGCATCGACACGGCCCTCTGGATCAATGGCCGCATCGAAAAGGTCTGCGCCATGACCGAAACTTTCATCAAGGAACGCAAACACGTCGTCACGGGCAAGGTCGAAAAGGTCGGCATCGACGATGCCTGCGCGTTCCTGGCCCGGTTCGAGAACGGGTCGCTGGCCACGTTCGAATCCACCCGTTACGCCCGCGGGCACAAGGCCCTCTACACCTTCGAAATCAACGGCGAACACGCCAGCCTCTTCTGGGATCTGCACGACCTGCACCGCCTGCAATACTTCGATCACCGCGACCCCAGCCTGGTGCGCGGCTGGCGCAGCATCCATGTCAGCGACTCAGACCAGCCGTACATGAAACACTGGTGGGTCCCCGGACTGCAAATCGGCTACGAACACAGCTTCGTCCATCAGGTGGCCGACTTTCTGAAGGGCCTGGAAACGGGGCAACCCGCCCGGCCCACCTTCCGCGACGCCCTGGAAACCCAGCTCGTGTGCGACGCAGTCCTCAAATCCGCCCGCACAGGGCGCTGGGAGAAGGTTGGCACGGCCCGCTGAGCTTCTTATCTTGTGAAGCCATGAACCTGATGTATGCAAGCTCCGTCGGCGTCACGCTGGCCGCAGCCCTCTGGATGACTGCAACCGCGGCAGAGGTGGACCTGAGCAAGTTGCCTCCGCCCGCAGCCCAGACCGGCCTGACCTACGAAAAGGACATCCGTCCCATTTTTGAGAAGCACTGTTTCAAGTGCCACGGCGAGGAAAAGCCCAAGGCAGGTCTGCGGCTGGACAGCCGCGAGGCAGCCCTCAAGGGCAGCAGAGAAGGCAAAGTCATCCTACCCGGCCAAAGCGCCAAAAGCCCGCTGGTCCACAGCGTGGCACGACTGGGCGAGGAGGATCATTGGATGCCGCCCGAGGGCAAGGGACAGCCATTGACAGCCGAACAGGTAGGCCTGATCCGAGCCTGGATTGACCAGGGGGCCAAGTAGGGCACCCCTGCTGCAAATGCAAAACGCACCGGCCGGGGGTGCATGCCCCGGAGGCGCGCCCGTTCTGCCGGCCGGTCCAGCGCCACGCGCGCAGCCGGCAGTCGGCGCCAAAGGATGGCCGCGGTCAAGGCACCGCAGCCTTACAAACGGTCGTCGTCCGGGCATGTAGTTGCGTCGTTCCCAGTGCCGGGGCCGAACCGAAGGCCCCGGCAATGACACGGCATGCGATTAGTTGAGGCCATCGTAAATGCGAATCACCGGGCGCTGGCCGGCGACCCGACCGCAGGCTTGCGCCCCTCTGACCACGCCGCCTCGCTACCCGTCGTGGCCCTCAGCTGCTTGGACGCGCGCCTGAACCCCATCCTGCCCGAAGTGCTCGGGATCCCGGAAGAGCAGTTCTTGTGGGTCCGAAACGCCGGGAACGTGGTGGCCGGGCCCTTCAGCGATGTGGTCCGCTCGCTGGCAATGGCCTGCCTGGCCGAAGGGGCGCGGGAGATTCTGATCCTCGGCCATACCGACTGCCGTGTGGCCCAGCAGACCGTGATGGGGCTGCTGGAACGCCTGGCCTCTTGGGGCATCCCGCGCGATCGCCTGCCCGACGATTTGCAGGCCTGCTTCGGCCTCTTCGGCAGCGAAACTCAGAATCTCCACCTGGCCTGCGAAGTGGTGCGCCTGAGCCCCTTGATCAGTCCGCAGGTACCCGTGCATGGCCTGATGGTGGACCTGGACACCGGCCGACTCGACTGGCTGGTCAACGGCTACGAGACCCTGCCGGCCCTGGAACAACGCCTCCAACAAGTGGTCACCGCAGCCCGGCAAACCGTGGAAGCCTTCCGCGGGCTGAGCGACTTCCGCATCGGCTCCGTCGAACTCAAAGAGACCCCCATCGGACAAAAACTGGAGCAAGCGGCCGGTTGGTTGACCGAAAAGCTCCAGATAGCCGAGCAGGTATTCCAAACCTCAGCAGATAGCGCCCCAGCGGCCCCTGGCCAGGGGAGGGAACCGCACCGGCCCCCGTCCCCGCCGCCTGTGCCCCCACGCATCCCCAGCCTCAAACTGCGCAAACCCTGAGGCTTGGGAACCGGCGACGCCCCGTTGGCAACCGCCAACGAGGCTGAAGCAAAAAAGTGCCCTCCATTCTCGGAGAACTCCTCTGCAGTACGACGAAGAGCAGAACCGACCCTCTATATGCCTTCTGGATCAGCCCTGGGAAGCCTTTTCTGCCCAAGGAGTGGACGATCGGGCTGCTCTTTAGCCTTCAGGCGAGGCGCCCCTTGGGCACGAAGTCAGAGTCGCGGGAACGTTGAGGAATGATGGGGTTTTGCGGGGCTTCCTCTCGGGGGCGCTCAAAAAGGGAAATGCGCCGCACATGGCTCGGGGGCCAAGTCCGGGGTTGCCCCGGGCTCCGGCT
>Ga0308392_1001187_pt1 | contig 10632 bp, 8 predicted proteins | sample Hotspr20Samplem2_FD_202361 | JGI IMG/M metagenome (GOLD analysis project Ga0308392, IMG submission 202361) | Hot spring phototrophic mat microbial communities from Octopus Spring, Yellowstone National Park, Wyoming, United States - 20050624_m2 ... | reverse complement strand
CGATCGAGCGGCGGGGTGAAGCGCCTCCATTCGAGCGTCACCTCGCGCGGGAAGCCGCGCACCGGCGCGACAAAAATGGCGCCGAGCGTAGCGGAGGCCGCCGCCAGCTCCTCAGGCGGTTCGATCACCATGCTCGTCCACAGGCGGCGCCGTAGGAAATGGACCCGGTCCAGGCGCAGGGGCGTGGCTTGCGTGTCGATCCGAAGGCGGCAGGAGTCGGCCAGCAGGGCGGCGACGCGTTCTTTCAGTTTCTGCTGGTCTGCGACGGGAATGGCCCTTGCCTGCCAGGGCATCAGATCGACCGGACGCACGAGGATCTCCACGCGGATCTCGTAGGGTTCGATATAGAGAAACACGGCCGCCCGGGCGTCGTAGAGCCGGCGCAGGCGCGGCGAGGCGAAGCGCGAGTTCCAGGGATCGCGCCAGTCGAGCGCCAGCTCGGCCTCCCCTTCAAGATAGTGCAGGTCGATCACCGGCAGGCCCAGGTGGTAAACGATGAAACCGATGCGCGGTCCGGAGAAACGCAGTTTGGCGGGTCTTCCCGCAAGCGGGTACTCGAAGACCGCGTAGGTGATCATCTCGGCGGGGGAGTCGCCCGGCGCAAGCGGCTCGCCGGTAACCTCGTCGCGCCGGACCTTCGGCCGCTCGGAGCGCTCGAGCAAGCGAGGCGCCGGCGGAGCGCCCCCGGGAGGAGTCACTCGCAAGCGCCGCCACAGCTCCGCTTCGCCCGGACCGATCTCGGCTTCGACGCGAATGCGGCCCTCCTCAATTAAGATCTCGGCGATGGTCGGAGCCTCGATCGCTCGAGTGGCGACGATGGCGTAGCCGGCGGCGCGCGGGGCCAGCAGCGGGGCCAGCAGCGCCGCCAGCATCAGGCAGGCGGCCTTCATCAGGTTTCCGGCTTGTCGAAGGCGGCCGGATCCTCCGGGTCGAACAAAGGAGCGGCATCGGCCCAGGCCTCGAGCGGAAACATGCGCCCTTTGCCGAACGGCCCGTCCAGCTCCTTGATGGTGAACCGCGCCTTCGAACCTTTCACTCGCACCCAAACGTGATGATAGAAATAGCCGTTGCGAAAGCCTTCAGGGTCTTTGCGCTGCGCTTCGATATTGGCGCCGGAGCTGCCGACCATCAGGTAGAGGATCCCGTCGCGCTCCAGCCGCACAAGCCGGTGTCCGTGCCCGCTGATGACATAGGAGGCGCCGTAGCGCCGCGCGAGCTGGTGCAGCCGGAACTCGCCGCTCGCGAGTTTGAGCGGAATGATCCAGTAGGGCTTGTGGACGAAGATGAACTTGGGGTTGAGCTCCTGATGCCGCTTCAAGTCCTGTTCGAGGAAATCGAGCTGCGCCTCGCTCAAATCCGCCGTCCGGCTGTTGTCGAGCACGGTGAAGTGTGCGTTCTGGAAGCGGAAGCAGTAATGGGTGGGCCGGCCGGTGCGCTTCACATAGACCTGCTCGGAGAAGTCCGAGAAGACGTCGTGGTTGCCAGGTGTGAAGTAAAGCGGCAACTCACGATAGCGGGCGAAGACCGGGGCGATCTCGTCCCACTGCTTTTCGACGAGACGGTCGCCGCCGCCTTGAATCGTGTCGCCGGTGTTGATGACAAAATCGGGCCCGAGCAGGCTCACTTCGCGCCAGACGCGTCCCCAGACCTGGGGCGTGGCGCCTCCGGTCCGGTCTCCGATGATGGAGAAGTGAAAGTCGTTGGCCGGCTCGGTGGCGCCCGAAAGGGCAAACAGACCCAGGACGGCAATAAAGAGCACGGCCGCCAAGCCCAGTGCACGTCGATTCATGCTCCGATTGTGCCAGACTCAGCGTGCGCGTTCGGCGCGGCGAAAGCGAATCTCCCAGCGGGAGATGCCGTCCAAGAACAGGCGCGCCGTCTGGCCGGCCAGCTTGTCCGATTCGCCCGGGCCGGTTCCGACGATCTGCGCGTACCATCCGTTGTAGGGCCGGTCGGGATCGGCCCGAACGGCCTCCTCGCGGTCCATGATCTTCACCGGCCGGCTCCAGCCGCGGGGGTCGCTAAGCCGGCGGTTGAAGCTGAGATAGACGCCTTCGGCGGTAAAGCGCGCATCCTGCATCCGGTTGAGCGTCATCACGTACATGCCCAGGTAGCTGTTCCAGTGGATGGCCGGCCCCCAGAAGCCCTGCGCCTCTTTGCGGAAGACGTCGATGGTTTGCGGAAAGATCGGCGTGGCGCGTCCGCCCAGGCCCGGCTCCGAGAATCGGCCGTTGTACCAGATGCGGACCTTGCCTGCCGGCGTGTCGCGGTCGCGCCGGCTCAGCCGCGCCAGACCGATGCCCTGCTCGCGGAGCTCCGGCGAGTAGTTAGTGAAGAAGATGTAGTAGTCGCCTGAGTCGCGATCCTTGTAGGCCACCGGGTCGCCCGTGCCGCCGGCGAACCAGGGGCTCTCAGAGGCGCACTTCAGCTTGCCGGGCGCGGTCCCCAGCATGTGGCCTAGATCCTCCCAGGTGGCCCCGTCGTCGCGCGAGCGCATCATTCCGATGCGCACCTCGACGGGATAGCCGGGAAGCAGTTTCTCGCCTTCGCGCGGCGGGCAGACGTAGGGGATCTCGTTGTGGTAGAAGGCGTACAACGTCCCGTCGTCCTCCCGCCAGACGGCCTCGAACCAGATCCAGCGCTCTTCGAGCTTCGGGTCGGTGTAGTTGACGGGCGCGCCCCGCACCAGCCGTTCGAGATCCGGCCCCGAGCCGCGCCAGGGCCGCTCCCAGGAGTTGAAGACATAGAGCGTGTCGCCGACCCAAACGCTGGGACTGTTGGAATCGGCATGAAACTCGCGCTTGCGGTGGGGGTTGTAGCCTCCCGGATAGAGCAGGAGCGGCGCGGGGGCGATTTCCAAAACCGGCTGCCCGGCGCCGAGCTCCACCACCCGGCTCTGGCTCGCTACAGAGGGCTGTAGGATCAGAGCCAGCGCCAAGCCGATACAATCGGGAAGTCGAAAGGGGAAGCCACGCATGCAACGACGTCATTTTATCGAGCAGAGCCTGGCCGCGGGCCTTGCCTTCGGCGCGGCGCAACAAGAGCCCGAGCGGGAGTTCACCGCCGGGGGCACCGGCAGCGTCTCCTACCAAGTCGCGGTGACGATCGAACGCAAGCAGCCGGGCAAGCCGCACAAGGGCAAACGCCTGGCGGCGATCCAGCCGCACTGCGACGATATCCCAATCTTTGCCGCCGGAACCGTCTTGAAGCTAATCGATGAGGGCTACGAGGGAATTCTCATTAACGTCTCCGACGATTCCATGGCGGGCGAGGGCAGCTCGTACGGCGACATCGTGCTGAGGAACGAGAACGACACCAAGGAGGTGGCCCGACGCCTGGGTCTCAAGGAGGTGATCTTCCTCAAATACCCGAACCACAACATGGACGCCTGGCCTATCGTGGAGATCCGCGCGCGGCTGATCTTTTTGTTTCGCGCTTACAAGATCGACACCGTCATCAGCTACGATCCGTGGGCGCTTTATGAACGCAACCCGGATCATTACATCACGGCCCGGGCGGTCGAGTCGGCCTGCTGGATGGCGCGCTCGGAGTGGGACTACCCGGAGCATTTCAAATTCGGCCTGACGCCCCACGGCCCCGTCGAGAAGTACTATTTTGCGCGCGGACCGCAGTTGGTCAACCGCGTGGTCGACATCAGCGACTACATGGACGGGAAGGTCTACGCGAACCTGGCCAACGTCACGCAGGGCCCGGCGGGCAACCTGGGCGCGCGGCTGCGGCGCCGGCTGGCGGCCGAAGGCAAGAAGCTGGCGCTCCTCGGCGACGATGACGAGACGGCCAATCGGGCCTACACGCGACGATTCGCTCTCGCGCGGGACCGGGTGCGCGGGCGGCAGTACGGCCTGGAGTATGCCGAGGTCTACCACTACATTGGTCCGGATGAGAGCGAGGTGGAGGAGTATGTGCGGCGGCATGCGGAGCCTCTGTGAGCTCTGGCGGCCGGATTTCCCTGGGGCCGCTGCCCCAAAGGAATAGCCACCGCCACTGCCTGCCGGCGAGAGACCCGCGGCCGCCCCTCCACTAGACTACGTGGTGGAGTCCGTACTCACCCACTGGCTCGGCCCGATCGATGCGGTCGTGGCCGTCTGCCTGCTCCCGCTGGCGCTCTGGATTCTTCTGAGCGGCCTGGACGACCTGGTGGTGCTGATTGCCTTTCTATACGGTTGGGCCCACCGCGGCAAACCTCCGCCGAAGGCGGCCGACGCCGAATCGGCCGAGCCACTCGTGGCTATTTTCGTGCCCTGCTGGCAGGAGCATGCCGTCGTCGGCGACATGCTGGCGCACAACCTGAGCGCGATCCGCTACCGGCGGTATCACTTCTTCGTCGGCGCCTATCCGAACGATGAGAAGACGGTGCAGGCGATCCAGCGGGTGGAGATCCGGAACGGCAACGTCCATTTGAGCTTGTGCCCGCACGACGGGCCGACCTCGAAAGCCGACTGCCTGAACTGGATCTACCAGCGCATGCTCCTTTACGAGGAGCAGCACGGCCTGCGCTTCGAGCTGGTGCTGATCCACGACGCCGAAGACCTCATTCATCCGGAAGAGCTGAACCGCATCGCCCGCTACGGCCGCGACTACGACATGATCCAGTTGCCGGTGCTGGCTCTCCCAACCCCCTGGTTGGACCTGACGCACGGCCTCTATTGCGACGACTTCGCCGAGACTCACACCAAGGACATGATTGTGCGGCAGTTGCTCGGCGGGTTTATCCCTTCGAGCGGCGTCGGCACGGCCTATTCCCGAGCGGCGCTCGAGCGCCTGGCGGCCGCCGAATCCAATCGCCTCTTCGAGCCGAGCTGCTTGACCGAGGACTACGAGATCGGCTTTCGCCTTTGGCGGCTTGGCCTGCGGCAGATCTTCGTTCCGCTCGAGCTGGCCTCCGGCCAGCCCGTAGCCACACGCGAATTCTTCCCTCGCACCTTCGCGGGCGCCGTTCGGCAGCGTTCGCGCTGGATCACCGGCATTGCCCTGCAAAGCTGGGAGCGGCACGGCTGGCGGGGCGGCTGGCGTCAGCTTTACTGGCTGTGGCGGGACCGCAAGGGTTTGATCGGCAACCCGGCGAGCCTACTCGCCAACATCCTGTTCGGCTACGGGGCGCTGACGTGGCTGGCGGCGCGGACGAGCGGCGGCGTGTGGGGTCTCGGCTCGGTGGTGGCGTCAGAGGCGATGGTGACGATCCTGGCGCTGACGCTCACGCTGCAACTGATCCATCTCGGCGTGCGCATGGCGTGCGTGGCGCGCATCTACGGTTTGAAATTTGCGTTCGGCGTTCCTCTGCGGCTCGTCTACGGCAACCTGCTCAATTCGGCGGCCACCGGCCTGGCCCTGACACGCTACGCCCTGGCTCGGTTGCGCCGCCGGCCGCTCGTGTGGGTCAAGACCGAGCATGCCTACCCCTCGCGCGCCGCGCTCCTGCCCCACAAGCGGCCGCTGGGGGAGATTCTGGTCGGCTCCGGGTATCTGACGGCCGAGGAGCTCGAGCGGGCTCGGGCGACGAAGCCTTCCGGCGTGCTGCTCGGCCACCATCTGGTCCGCTGCGGCCTGCTGAGCGAAGAGGAGCTCTACGAGGCGCTGAGCATCCAGTTGGGCATCGACCTTGGGGTTATCGACCCCGAGCAGGTGTCGCGCGACGTGGCGCGGGCGCTCCCGGCGCATATCGTGCGCGAGTGGAACGTGCTTGCCGTGCGGATCGAATCGGGCAATCTGTGCCTGGTCAGTCCGAATCCGCCCAATGATGAGCTCCAGAACGCGTTGCGGCGACATACGCGCCTGGAGATCCGGGTCCAGCTTGTCACACCGACCAACTTCCGCCGCCTGACCGAGGCGCTGCTATGAAGCGCATCAGGTTCGATACTCGGCATTGATGCGAACGTAATCCTCGGTCAGGTCGCAGGTGAAGAATCGCGCGCGGCCGCGGCTTCGGCCGCGAATCACCAGACGGATCGAGCAGTCCGGAGCGCGCATCTTCTGTTCCACATCCTTTTCGGAGAATTCAGCCGCCACACCGGAACGGCAAACGGCGACGCCTTGCAGATAGATGTCGGTTTTCGCAGGATCGAACGGGACACCGGCTTTGCCCGCCGCCATGAGAATGCGTCCCCAATTGGCGTCACCGCCCGCCACCGCGGTCTTGACCAACGGCGAGTTAGCGATCGAGCGGGCGATCTGCGCGGCGGCGGCGTCGTTGATGGCGCCCTCGACCTCGATCGTGATCAGCCGTCGCGCGCCCTCGCCGTCGCGGGCGATCTTGCGCACGAGCTCTTCGAGCAGGCGCCGCAGCAGGTCCCCGAACATCCTCCGCTCGGCGCGCGTGGGCGTCACGCCGGAGGCCCCGTTGGCCGCCAGCAGTATGGTGTCATTCGTCGAGGTGTCGCCGTCGACGCTCAGTCGGTGGTAGGTCTGTTCCACCGCGGGCGCCAAGGCCTCCCAGAGTTCGACCGGCGTCATCCGGGCGTCGGTGAGGACGAAGGCGAGCATGGTCGCCATGTTCGGCTGAATCATGCCCGCCCCTTTGGTCAGGCCGGCGATACGGATATGCCCCTGGCGGAAGGCGGCCTCGGCGGTGGCGAACTTCGGCGCCGTATCGGTGGTCAGAATGGCCTGTGCCACGCGCTCGAAGCCGTCTTCCGAGAGTGCCGCCACCAGCTCGGGCAGCCGGCGGGTGATCAGCGAAGCATCGAGTTCGGCCCCGATCACGCCGGTCGAAGCGGGCAGGATCTGGTTCGCCGGGGCCCGGAGCAGGCGCGCCAGGGCGCGGCAGCACTCCCGCGCGACCCGCTCGCCCGTGCGGGTGGCGCAGTTGGCGTTGCCCGCGTTGATGAGCACGGCGCGCACTTTGCCCCCGGAATCCCTCAAATGCCGCTCGCCCAGCTTGACCGGCGCGGCGCGAACCACGTTGGTGGTGAACATGGCCGCGGCCGAGGCGGGCGCATCGGAGACGATCAGCGCCAGGTCGTCCTTCGGCTCGCGCCGAATGCCGGCGTAGCAGGCCGCGTACCGATATCCGAGAGGAAGCCTCACCAGGGTGTTCCTCGCTCGAGGCAGTCCACTAGTGTATCGCGCCCGCCTCAGTCCAGGTGAAACACCTCTTCCAGGCGCAACAGCCCCTCGTCCGGGCGTCGACCTTCGAGCTGTTCGAAAAACGGAGCCATCTCGCGCTGCCAGCGCTGGTTCACCTCGCGTGCGGCCATTTCGCGGCGAGCCCGTTCAAAGTCGGGCGTCTCCAGATAGCCCACCAGCAGCCCGTCTTCGCGCAAGAACAGCGAGTAGTTACGCCAGCCTGTCTCGCGCAGCGCTTCGAGCATTTCGGGCCACACCGCCGCGTGTCGCGCCTTGTACTCCTCGATGCGGTCCGGCTTCACTTTGAGCAGAAAGCAGACTCGTTCCATTTCACTCCTTGTTTGCGAACCCTTCTGGAATGGCGGGCAATGCCCTCGCTCAGCCGCCGCCCGGGTTGCAGCCTGCCGCAGGAGGCCGGGCCGTTGCGCGCCAGGCACTTCCGGTTTGTGCATGAAATTCGCGCGGTCGCCGCCGGCAAAGCGACCGTTGGGGCCGAGCTAGTAGCGGCACTTCGAGTTGTCCGCCTTGACATAGTACGGCCTCCAGCTGCGCGCCTTCCGGTCCGTGCAGCCGGCCAGATTGAGCAGTTCGACCTTGCGGAATTCGATCGGGTGACTTTCGCTTTGGAGGGCGACGTAACCCTCCTCAAGCAGCATGCCGTCGCGCTTGACCGTGGGATCGAAGTTCGTCACCGCTCCGCCGCCGATTTGAGGTTTCTCGTACGCCAGCACCGTCTGGCCTTCCACGATATTCTCGATCCGCTCGCCGCCGAGCACCTTCACCTCCACGCGCACCCACTCATCGCCGTGGTAGGTCTTCGAGCGTGACTGGATGCAGTGCTGCTCGATGAGCTTTCCGTCCATGACGACATGGGTGCCCGGGGTGCACAGGTTCGCCGTCGGGCGCTCGCCGGAGCCGGTGCCGCCGAGCAACTGCACTTCGATCGAAATGGGGAAGTCCTGGTCCCGGGTCATGGTCTGGGGAGCCTGCGAGTGGAGCATGATGCCACTGTTGCGCACCGCCCAGCTCGGGCCGCCCGGCGCCTGCTCGCCGACAAAGCGGTATTCGACCGCGATGATGTAATGCGAGAACTTGTCGCGATAGAACAGGTGGCCGAACTTGCGGTCGAACTCCTTGTAACGATCGTAGGAGACTTTGAGGACCCCGTCTTCGACGCGGAACGTGTCGCCGAAGTTCTCTCCGAGGGCGTGCCCGGTGATCTTCGGCGTCCAACCGTCGAGATTCTTGCCGTTAAAGAGCTGGATCCAGTCCTTAGGATCTGCTTGGATTTCGCCCCAGGCGGTCGAGGCGAGCAGGGCGAAAAGAAAGCCGACCACGAGTTGCCGCTTCATGACTGGTAGGATACAGCGGTGCCGGGCGATCGCGCTGAAATTGGGGAAAGAGTATACTGTCCCCGATTTCTCGGTAAATTGAGGGGATGCGCAGTCCGACTCTGGCACTCGCCGCCCTGGCAGCCGCGGCGATCTCCTGCGCAGACCGCAGGGGTACGCTCACCGGCGAGCTCAAGGTGTGGCACAAGCTCACCCTGACCTTCCGAGGTCCAGCCACCTCGGAAAACGCCGACCCGAATCCGTTTCGCGACTACCGCCTGAATGTCACCTTCACGCACGCCGCCAGCGGCGTCCGTTACCGGGTGCCCGGCTATTGGGCCGCCGACGGCAACGCCGCGGAGAGCTCAGCTACGGCGGGCAATCGATGGCGGGTCCATTTCATTCCGGATCGCGAGGGCGAATGGCGCTGGGAGGCCTCCTTCCGTCGGGGGCCCGATGTGGCGATGAGCCTCGAGGCGGAGGCCGGATCGCCGGCCGCTTTTGACGGGGCGCGCGGTGCGTTTGAGGTGACCCCCTCCGACAAGCAGCCTCCCGATTTCCGCGCCAAGGGCCTGCTCCGCTACACCGGCGAACACTACCTGCGGCACGCCGGCAACGGAGAATACTTCCTCAAAGGCGGCGCCGGCAGCCCCGAGAACTTCCTGGCTTACGCCGAGTTCGACGACACGTGGGATGCCGACGCCGACTCGGCCAGCTACCAGGGCGTGGGCCCCTTCATCCACCGTTACGAGCCGCACGTCGGCGACTGGCGGCCGGGCGATCCGATCTGGAAAGGCGGCAAAGGCAAGGGCATCATCGGAGCGCTCAACTATTTAGCCTCCAAGGGCATGAACAGCGTCTACTTCCTCACGTATAACCTCGACGGCGGCGACGGCCGCGACACCTGGATGTGGACCTCGCCCGAGGTGCGTGACCGCTACGACGTGAGCAAACTCGACCAGTGGGAGATCGTCTTCGATCACATGGACCGGCTAGGCATTTTGCTGCATGTGGTCACACAGGAGACCGAAAATGATCGAGCGCTCGGCGGCGGCGCGGGCCTCAATCCGATTCGGCGCCTCTACTACCGCGAGCTGGTGGCTCGCTTTGCGCATCACCTGGCCCTGATCTGGAACCTCGGCGAGGAGAACAACACCCCGGACGCCGATCGAAAGAAGATTGCGCGTTACATCCGCCAGCTCGACCCTTACGCCCACCCCATTACGGTCCACACGCACAACAATCGGGCGCCGGGCTTCTATGAGGGACTGCTCGGCGACGCGAACTTCGAGGCGGCGTCGATTCAAAGCGACATGGAGCGCTACTACGCCGACGCGATCGCGCTCCGCGAGCTTTCGGCGAAGGCCGGCCGCAAGTGGGCGATCTTCGGCGACGAGCAAGCTCCGGCCAGCCACGGCGTGCTGCCCGATGCGGACGATCCGGAGCATGACAGGCCGCGCATACTGGCCTTGTGGGGCAACCTCATGGGCGGCGGCTCGGGCGTAGAGTGGTACTTCGGCTCCAAGTTCGCCCACATGGACATCAACTGCGAGGATTGGCGCTCGCGCGAGCGGATGTGGGACCAGACACGCCACGCGCTCGAGTTTTTCCGGCAATACCTGCCTTTCTGGGAGATGGAGCCCGCCAGTGCCGCAGCCAAGGGGAAGGATGTGCGCGTGCTGGCCAAGCCGGGTCAAGTCTACGCGCTGTATCTGCCGCGTGGAGGGGCGGTGAGCTTGAACCTCCCAGCCGGTTCATTCGAGGTGGCGTGGTATAACCCCCGCACGGGCGGGCCGCTGATTCCGGGCAGTCCTCCCGTGGTCTCCGGCGGCGGGCAAGTCTCTTTGGGCGCACCTCCTGCCGACGCGGAAAAGGATTGGGCCGTGCTGGTGCGGCGGCGCTGAAGCGGCACCGAGGACTCCAGACCTGTTAGTCCAAATTTCCTATTGACAGCCTCGCGGCGTCCGGCTATAAATACGAGATAGGGACCCCAAGCGGGGGCTCCGACTAAACCAAGCGCAGCTTTCGAGCTGCGAAGGAGGTGGTAATAGAACCGATCACCGATTGGGGGCGGCGGTTGGCCGAGTGCAGAGCGGAGTGAGGAGACCGGTTGCCGACCGGAAAGGATGCGCCACCTGAGGCGCCGCGCCGAAAGCGCACATCGATGGCGGACGAACCGGTAAGGGAGCTGAGCACGCGACCGACCGCCGCCCCTGAA
>Ga0308392_1001186_pt1 | contig 10635 bp, 9 predicted proteins | sample Hotspr20Samplem2_FD_202361 | JGI IMG/M metagenome (GOLD analysis project Ga0308392, IMG submission 202361) | Hot spring phototrophic mat microbial communities from Octopus Spring, Yellowstone National Park, Wyoming, United States - 20050624_m2 ... | reverse complement strand
CCGAACCGCAAACGCAGATAGGATTGATACCGCAAGGGGTGAATGCGGCCCTGCGCCACCGCTTCTCGAATGGCACAGCCAGGTTCGTGGAGATGCGTGCAATCGCTAAAAGCACACTCCTTGACCAGCTCGCGCATTTCAACAAAATAGCCATCTAACTCCTCAGGCTGGATATCCCACAAAGCTAGGGCTTTCAAACCGGGCGTGTCGGCGACATAGCCCCCTTCGGGTAAGGGGTGCATTTCACGCGTCACCGTTGTATGTCGCCCTTTATACACCCGCCGTCGTACGGCCGCAATTTCTCGCTCCCATTGAGGCAACAGAGACTTCAAGATCGTTGACTTGCCAACACCCGAAGGACCCGTGAAAACCGAAATTTTTCCCTTAAGGCATTCCCGTAATTCGCCCAAGCCAAAACCGCTCTTTGCCGAGAGATAGTGCAAGGGATAGGCGAGCTCGTGATATATCGCGAAGATTTGTTGAGCCTGTCCTAGACCGATCAGGTCGATCTTATTCACCAAAATCAACGGAGGGATCGCTTGTTTTTCGCAAATCACCAGATACCGATCGAGCATTCCCAGGTGTGGATCAGGTTGGGCGCAAGAAAAAACCAGCACCGCTTGATCGGGATTGGCGATAAGGATTTGTTCGTATTCTCCCTGTGGGGTTGGGGCCTTGCGAGACAGGGTGCGGGTGCGCGGTTCAATTTCTTCGATAACCCCACTGCCATCTGAAAGACGGGTGATTTTGACCCAATCTCCAATGGCGGCCACATCGCCCAACCGAGGTCCTTTTTTTAGCTTGCCGCGCAGATGGCAGAGAATTTGCCCTTGCGGCGTATCTACCCAATAAAAACCCGATTGCGCCCGGATAATGATGCCTCGAAGTTGTGTCATCACGGCGAGGGGGGTTGAGGCAAGGTTGGCTCGGGAGTTGGTGTCTCAAACCCTTCAGGGGTCGGCGTGCTGGTAATGTAATAGGTTGACTCCCAAGGGTAAAGTTTGCCTGGTTGACCGTAAAAATAGAGTTCAATCACACGGCGGAAAATCGGGGCTGCATACTCAGAACCCTCCCCCACATTCTCAACCACCACCGCCACAGCAATATCGGGCTTATTCGGGCGATTTTCAAAGGTATAACCGATAAACCAGGCATGCGGTTTTCCGGAACCCGATTCGGCTGTCCCGGTCTTTCCAGCCACGTTGAGATCCAAACCGGTAAAGCGATGCCAGGCCGTTCCGTACGGGCGATTGCTGGCAACCACCCCGCGCATCGCCTCCTGGATAATTTTCAGGTTCTCTGGCGTCACAGCCAGTTGCCCGTTAACTTTAGGAGTAAACTGGCGGGTTTCCGCGCCGTCGATCGAGACAATTTTTTCAATCACCTGCGGCTGGTATAAGGTGCCGCCGTTTCCAACCGCAGCTACAAAAGCTGCTGCCTGCAGGGGAGTGACCAGCAGTTTCCCCTGTCCGATGGCCTGATTGGTGGCATCAATCTCGCTGGCCGGAACAGGGATTTGCCCACTCTCTTCTTCAACACCTTCAATGCCGGTGGGTTTGCCCAAACCGAAACTGCGCGCCATGTCCGTAACGGCTGTGATAAAGCCAGCCCGGTACAAGCTCAAACCGATATGCCAGAAGAAGGGATTGCAAGAACGGATTAATCCCTGAGGCAAGGTCAATAGGCCACTTGGTTGGGTCTTGCCATCTTGAAGAAAACGCTCATACGTCCAATCGTTCAGACGCACGCCAGGAATTTCCTCAAAAAAATACCCGCAGTTGTAGGTTGATTCAGCCGAATATTGTCCGGTCTCCAAAGCAGCCGCCATAGTGATAATCTTGAATGTAGACCCCAGCGGGTATAATCCCTGACTTGCCCGATTGAGATATGGGCGATTGGGATCACCGAAGATCTCATTGAGCAACGTGTAACTGTTAAAGTTACTTGGTTCAAAGGCGTTGGGATCAAAGGTGGGCGAAGAGGCCATTGCCAGAACTCGGCCAGTGTCGCGTTCGAGGACAACGATAGCGCCGCGAAAGCCTCTAATGGCGCGCTGGACACCGATTTGCAGCTCCTTGTTAAGCGTTGTGTAAATCGATTGAGCTGGCTCAGCCTGCACTTCTGCCAAACGGGTGACCGGTTGCCCCTGCTCGTTGATCACATACAAAGCTCCGCCGCGCTTGCCTGACAGATATTCCTCACCCCATTTTTCCAAACCCATCTGTCCAACCCGTTCATCGCGGCGGTAGCCTTTGCGCAGGTATTCATCCACCTTTTCGGCCTGGATGGTGCTGACATAACCCACCACATGCGGGGCTATCCCTCCTTCAAAATAATAGCGGGCTTTATAGGGTGAGAGCTGTACCCCGCTCAGGCTAGCAAGTGTGTCATAGCGTCTGGCAACCTCAGCAGAGGGAATTTCCCCTAAGGGTAAATACCAGTCCGAACCTGGTGGAAAAGCAGCCAGGCGGGCTTGCAGGTCTTCAGCCCGAATGCCAAGTAAGCTGACCAGCACGGAAAAGAGTTGCTCGGATTGCTCCGGCAAAAGCTGGCCCGGCACAACGCCAATGGCAGTCACTTCACTTTGGGCAGCCAGGGCGCTACCCTCGCGATCGTAAATATTGCCCCGACCCGGAACATAGCGCTCCATTGCCAGATAATTCCCCCCCACCAACTCGGGCAAGACAAGGGTGTCGTTCCATTGAACGCGCCATTCACCGTTCTCGCGGCTGAGGTTCATCAGCGTGTCGCGGCTGATGTCGCCGACCAAAGCGCTGCGCAAGGTCACGCGATAGCTGACCTGGGCGCTTTGTGGACTGGAAACCAGGGCAGAAAGGATAGAGGTTTCCACCTCTGTTAGGGCAATCTCAGCAGCAATGCCGCGGTAGTGCTGGATAAATTCCTCTTCACTAATGGCATCTTTGCTGAGAGAGGTTAACATCTGATACATCGCTGGATAGTTTTCGTTTTTCCACGCGTCGAGGAAGCGTCGCGCTGCCGTATCCGGGGAGGGCACCTTGGTCACACCAACCGAGGCCGGGGCTAAAGATGGGGTTACCGTCTGCGTGGGCAAGGAAGTTGGACCGGCGACCCGCACACAAGCCGCGATGAGCAAGAGTAAGGGAATCAATATCCAACCGATGCGGGTTCGCCTGCAAAGATTGAAGTGTCCCGATAGATGCCGTTGCTGGTTCGTTCTTAACTTCATGAGATGGATTATACTATTGAAAAGTGCGTTCGCTTAATTTCGGGTCAGGTCAGGCATGCAACCCAATTCGGAAAAGATTGACTTCCTCAGGAAATCTCTTACCCCCATCTTTCAACGGCATCGCATCCAAAAAGCGATTTTGTTTGGCTCTTATGCGCGCGGTGAGGAATCACGGCGGAGCGATATTGATCTGATCCTAATTCAAGAGACCTCCTTACCCTTTCTGCAACGCTACGAACCGATCCTTGCTGAACTGAATCAAGCGCTTCAGGGGCCGGCAGTGGAGGTCTTGATTTACACGCCAGCAGAGCTCGAGACAATCCAACATCGCCCCTTTATCCGTCAGGCACTCTCAGAAGGGATTATCATCTATGAGTATGAAGAAGTATCTGTATGAAGCAAGGCGCTGGCAGCAGACCGCCAGCGAAGATCTAACTGCCAGTAAGGCGCTCTTTGAAGCTGGTCATTATGCCCAAGCCTGTTTTTATAGCCAACAATGTGCTGAGAAAGCTGTCAAAGCGCTCTGGTTGATGATCGGTGAAGACCCGTGGGGGCACTCGACCCAAAAATTGATTCAAGATTTTCCCCAAAAAGCACTGCTCCAAGATTACGAAAAGTGGGTGGAAGCCGCTGCGCATCTGGACAAGTTTTATATCCCGACTCGGTATCCAAACGGACTGCCCGACTTGACGCCTGGTCAGGTCTATCGAAGGGAAGACGCCGAGCAAGCGATTGAACTCGCCGAACGCTTTGTAAAACAAGCCGAAAGACTGCTCGAATCACAGACTTGAGCGAACCTCAAAGGCAAACCGTGGTAGAAAATCTTCCAACTCTGGACTGCGCTGGCTTGAAACTCTTTACGCAAGAAAGACTTCCGCACTCCAGAATAGCTAATCCCAAACTGACATTCGGTATCTCATAATTGCTTTATAGATTACACTACAATAAACTCACCACAGAGTATGATAGGATTTAAGAGGATCCAGCAGATCGATCGTGCGCAGGTAATCGAGACCGTCACGGAGTAACAGGTCGCTCCGTGGTAAACACCGCTCTTTTGCGTAATAACCTACCATCACAAGCAGCGTTGATGATTTACTGAGAAAACCGTCCACGAATGGACCACGAATAAACGAATGACAGCGCTATTCGTGCATTCGTGAGCTATTCGTGGACGGGCTGCCCTGCCAAGTAGAGCCTATGGTAGGTGATTACTCTTTTGCTGTAGAATCTATTATTAAAATCGAGTATACTACGGGGCGATGGCGAGCAAGAACATTCGCAACTTTTGCATCATCGCCCATATCGATCATGGCAAGTCTACCCTGGCCGATCGACTTTTACAGCTCACCGGCACGATCTCCGATCGGGAGATGGTCGAGCAAGTTTTAGATTCGATGGACTTAGAGCGCGAAAAAGGGGTCACCATCAAAGCCTCTGCAGTGCGCATGAACTATCAAGCCAAAGATGGCGAAACCTATGAATTGAACCTGATCGACACTCCGGGCCACGTCGATTTCGGCTATGAAGTCAGTCGCGCCTTAAACGCCTGCGAAGGCGCTTTGCTGGTTGTAGATGCCAGTCAAGGCATCGAAGCCCAAACCCTAGCAAACCTCTATCTGGCTTTAGAAGCCGATTTGGAGATTATCCCCCTCATCAACAAAATCGACCTGATCTCTGCTCACCCCGATCAGGTTGCTGAAGACCTGAGTAATCTCTTAGGAACGCCTCCTGATCAAATCTTACGCATCTCGGCCAAAGTTGGCACAAACGTCGAAAGCGTTTTGGAAGCCATTGTGCAGCAAATTCCACCGCCAAAGGGAGATGAAAATGCTCCCTTGCGGGCGTTGATTTTCGACTCCCATTACGATCCTTACAAAGGCGTGGTTGCCTATATCCGCGTGATGGATGGCAGCCTCCTACCCACCGACAATCTGCTGCTCATGGCGAGCAAGGCGGAATTTAAGCCGGTCGAGATTGGCATCTTTGCTCCGAACCTGCGCCCGGTTGAACGTCTGACCGCTGGGGAAGTAGGTTACGTGGCAACCGGTTTGAAAACGGTGCGCGAATGCCGCGTTGGAGATACCCTAACACATGCTCAGCAAGCGGCTGCTGAACCCCTGCCGGGTTACCGCAAAGTCAAACCGATGGTCTTTGCCGGCATCTACCCGGTAGATAACGAGGATTATCAAGATCTCAAAGAAGCCCTCGAAAAACTGCAACTCAATGATGCTTCCCTGGTTTTTGAACCCGAAACCTCTCAAGCGTTAAATTTCGGCTTCCGCTGTGGTTTCCTGGGCATGTTCCACATGGAGATCATCCAGGAGCGTTTGGAACGCGAATATGACCTGGATATTGTCGTCACTGCGCCGTCGGTAGAATATGAAGTCGTGCTCCGCAACGGAGAGGTATTGCGCATCCATTCGCCTGCTGAATTGCCCGATGAAGCTCAAATTCAGGAGATTCGCGAGCCGTGGATGACGCTGGAGATCATCACTCCCACCGAGTATTACGGGGCAGTGATGGACCTGGTCACCAAACGCCATGGGGTTTTTATCCAGCAAGAATACCCTGCGCCGAACCGCGTTCAGATGATCTTTGAGATTCCATTATCGCAAATCATCGTCGATTTCTTTGATCAACTCAAAGCCCGCACGCGCGGCTATGCTTCCATGGACTATCATTTTAAGGAATATCGCCCGGACGACCTGGTCAAACTGGAGATCCTGGTCAACGACGAGCCGGTCGATGCCTTCGCCACCATCGTTCACCGCAAAGACGCCTACCATAAAGGGCAAGCCATTATCTCCAAGCTCAAAGACCTGATCCCCCGCCAGTTGTTCGTTGTCCCGATTCAAGCCTATGCAGCCGGACGGGTGATCTCACGGGCGAATGTCAAAGCCCTGCGCAAAGACGTGCTGGCAAAATGCTATGGGGGTGACATTACTCGCAAGAAAAAACTGCTCGAAAAGCAAAAACGAGGCAAAAAACGCCTGAAGATGATCGGGAACGTCGAGATTCCGCAAGAAGCCTTTTTTGCCATCCTGCGCCATGGGGAGGCAAACAATTAACCTTCAACCCCAAAGCCCCAATCCAATGGCGACACCGTCAACCTCCCTGGCTAGCGGGGAGAAGTGGCGGTTTTGGCTGGGTATGCTCATCAGTCTGGTTTGTTTGGGTATTCTTGTTGCTTTTACGGATTGGGCGCAATTTATCCGCGCCATCCGCCTTGCCAACTATGGGCTGATCGGCTTAGGGATGTTTTTCTCGCTGGTTTGGCTGGCGGTGCGCGGCCTGGTATGGCGTAGTCTGTTACAAGAAAAAGCCTCCTTCTGGCTGGTCTTTCGCGCCATTAATCAGGGTTATCTGTTAAATAATCTTTTGCCCTTTCGATTGGGAGAACTGGGGCGGGCGTTTTTACTCAGCCGTAGAGCCAGGCTACGCCTGTTCTTTGTCCTATCCACGATTGTCCTCGAACGCAGTTTTGACCTGCTGATGGCCATTGTCTTATTGTTCAGCACCTTACCGTTTGTGGTAGGGGTAGAATGGGCGCGGCAAGCCTCGCTGGGGGTCGCTCTCTTCGTCCTGCTCTTGCTGGGGAGTTTATATCTCATCGCCCGCCAGCCGCAACTTCTCCTGAGCGCCTTTGGGTTTTTGCAAAAACGTTTCCCAATTCTGGAACGCTTTGGCCACACCGCCCTCGAAGCCTTTCTGCAGGGCTTAAGCACCCTGACGGATTGGCGTCGCTTCCTGCTGGTCAGCAGTCTGGTTATCCTGAACTGGGGGGTGGGCATCTTACAATATCATCTCTATATCCGGGCGTTTTTTCCGCAGGCGCAGGTGCTATGGTCTGTGTTTAGTTTAGGGGTTATATCCCTGGGCGTAGCTGCTCCTTCTTCTCCGGGTTCGGTTGGGGTTGTCGAAATGGCTTCGGTTGGGGCGTTGAGTGCTTTCGGTTTGAACCCTTCTACCGCTCTGGCTTTTGCGGTGACCGCTCATCTGATCCAGGTTTTGATCACCGGCGTCATCGGCGCACTGGCGCTCGCCCAAGATGGAGAATCATTGCTGAATCTCTATCGTCAGGCACGCATGGCGAAAGAAGAGCCTCACGCTGCAGGGGAGTAAACGGGGTTGCGCATTTTGATTGCCTTGACTTACTATCGACCGCATTATTCCGGCCTGACCATTTATACCGAACGCCTTGCGCAAGCTCTGGCGCAACGCGGCCATCAGGTCACCGTGCTGACCTCCCAATATGATGCAGCGTTACCCTGCCATGAAAAGCTCGACGGGGTGCAGGTGCGGCGTTTGCCGGTCTGGCTGCGCATCAGCAAGGGCGTGATCATGCCTTCCATGCCGCTCTGGGCAGTAAAGCTCGTTCGCCAGGCTGACGCGGTCAATTTGCATGTGCCCCAATTAGATGCAGCCTTGCTCGCTCTCATCGGGCGCGGGTTGCAGAAACCGCTGGTGCTCACCTACCATTGTGACTTGCGCCTGCCGCGCGGCTTCATTCACGCTCTGGCAAACCTGGCTTCAAACCTGGCAAATCATCTCACCGCCTCACTGGTTCAGCAAATCGTCACCAACACTCAGGATTACGCCGAACATTCTCCTTTTTTGCGCCGCTATCTGGCGAAATTGAAAGCCATCCCCCCACCGATCACCGTCGCCGAAGCTGGGGAAGCTGAGATCGCCGCCTTCCGCCAACGCTATGGCATTGAACCCGGGCAGCGCGTGATCGGAATGGCAGCCCGCTTTGCGGCTGAAAAAGGCGTCGAGACCCTGGTAGAAGCCATGCCACAGATTCTGGCTCACTTTCCGACGGCGCGGGTGTTGTTTGTTGGCCAGTATCAAAACGTTTTGGGGGAAGAGGCCTATGCCGCCAGGTTACTGCCGCTGATCGAACAGCTCGGGGAACACTGGCAATTTGTGGGCGTCCTGCCACCCAAAGCTTTCGCGGCTTTTCTCAAAACCGCCGAGGTGACCGTTTTACCCAGCACCAACAGCACCGAGTCCTATGGCATGGTGCAGGTGGAATCCATGCTTTGCGGCACGCCGGTGATTGCCAGCGACCTGCCCGGCGTCCGTCAACCGGTCTTGAGCAGTGGTATGGGCAGAGTGGTGCCCGTCCACAATGCCACTGCCCTGGCAGATGCCATTATTGAAGTCCTCCATCATCCTGACCGGTTTCGGGGAAACACCGAAGCGATTCGCCGCCAACACGATCCGATGGTCATTGCCGAGCAATACGAAAACATTTTCAACAGCTTGAGCTTGCAGAGATAATCTTCAGAAGGAGGTTGTCGATCACGAACCCTACCCAGGTCGAAAAGGACTATCTGAAGCTTCACTTGCGAGAGCTGCCCTATTTTCGCTCCCTGGTGCGGGCGGTGGAAGCGCGTTTTTATCGAGATCTGCTACTTCCCGCGCCAACTCTAGATGTAGGCTGCGGCGATGGGCATTTTGCCAGCGTTGCCTTCGAACGTCCTCTCGAAGTGGGGATCGACCCCTGGTTAGCGCCGCTCAGGGAAGCTCGCCAACGCAATGTCTATCGCCTGGTTCTCCAAGCGGAGGGCGCCAGTTTACCCTTTCCGGCTGGTTTTTTCGCCAGCGCAGTGAGCAACTCGGTCTTAGAGCATATCCCGCAGGTTGAGACTGTCCTGGTAGAGATCAACCGGGTGTTGCAAGTCGGAGCGCCTTTTTACTTCTGCGTGCCCAACCATCACTTTCTGAGCGCCTTATCGGTGGGCAAGTTCTTCGATCGGGTTGGGCTGTCTTGGCTGGGCAACGCCTATCGCGCTTTTTTTAACCGCATTTCCCGCCATCATCACTGCGATCCTCCGCAGGTCTGGCAAGCGCGCCTTGAACAAGCCGGGTTTGTCGTGCTGGAATGGTGGCATTACTTTTCGCCGGCTGCGTTTGCCGTTGTCGAGTGGGGACATTATTTTGGCTTGCCCTCTTTAGTGGCTAAAAAGCTGATCGGGCGGTGGATTCTTGCCCCCTATGCCTGGAATCTCGCCCTGACGCGCCGCATTGTCCTACCCGTGTACCGACAGGAACCCCGTAGCGCCGAGGGCGTTTATACCTTTTATATCGCTCGGAAGAAGTAGCGGGGGCGTTTTCGTGAGAGCTATATTACCGTTTTGATAGCTCATTTAGGTCATAAGCTCGGGAGGCAGTAGCCAATAAAAAGCTCCTTGCTCTCTGTTTTTACGGAACAGAGGTGCTGAAGCTTTTCCGTGAAAACGACACACTTTTATAACTCCTTTCTCAATCGAAACGACTCAGTGGTTCGTTGAAAGTACATTAACAAACCGACATTCATGATAAACTAGGAGCATGCCAAAAGCCCGAGATTACCATTTAAGCAAAGAAGAATTACAAATTGTCGAAGCTGCCATGAAGCGCGATCCTCGCCCAGGCGTCCGTCAGCGCTGCACAGCCATTCGGCTCATGCATCTCGGATACAAACCAGAAGAAGTGGTGCACATGTAAGCGGTAAGTATTCCAACGATTTACGCCTGGATCAAACGTTGGCGCAAAGGGGGAATCGAAGAACTGGTGACCAAGCCCCGCAGTGGACGACCGCCCAAAGCGGATGAAGCCTATCAGCAGAGGGTCGCCGAAGGGGTTGAAAAAGACCCGGCTGAATTGGGATACCAATTCACGGTGTGGACGATCGACCGTTTGCGCTGGCATCTGGCGAAAGAAACCGGGGTCGAGCTGAGTGAAGCTCGTTTTCGGGCCTTGTTGAAAGCCAACGGGTATCGGTATCGCCGTCCGAAATACGATTTAGGGCACTTGCAGGACAAAGAAGCCAAGGCAAGGGCTGAGGAATTGCTAGAGGAGTTGAAAAAAAGTCCTTCAAGACGATTTCCAGCTTGTCTTTGTGGACGAAACCACGTTGAGCCTCGATCCGCCATTGCGAGCGTGCTGGATGAAGGTTGGCCAACAGCGGCGCATTGCGGCTACTCGGCCGGGAAGCAAGCCAAAACAGCACATTTTTGGTGGCTACAACTGGCTGAGCGATCAGATCACCTGGACAACGGCGGAAACGAAGAACAGTTCGCAGTTTGTCTACTTCTTGGAGCAACTGCTGGTGAAAGAATACCCGACCGGGCGAGTGGTGTTGGTGATGGACAATGCTTCGGATCATCAGAGCGCTGAAGCGTTGGCGGCGTTGAGTTTGTTTGAGCATCGGGTGATGGTGGTATGGTTGCCACCCTACTGCTCGGACTTGAACCCGATTGAACGTTTCTGGCGGCATGTCAAAGATCGAGCCTGCGCTAACAAACTTCAAGACACAATTGAGGCTGTGATGGGTAACACAGAGCAAACCTTGAAAGAACAAAATCGGACTGGACAAGTTTCAGGTTTTCGTATCTTAAAAAACTTATGACGATTCACTTATTCAGTGTTTTGTCTTT
>Ga0308392_1001185_pt1 | contig 10635 bp, 12 predicted proteins | sample Hotspr20Samplem2_FD_202361 | JGI IMG/M metagenome (GOLD analysis project Ga0308392, IMG submission 202361) | Hot spring phototrophic mat microbial communities from Octopus Spring, Yellowstone National Park, Wyoming, United States - 20050624_m2 ... | reverse complement strand
CGAAATCCGCGACCTCGGCAGCCGTAACGGGACCTTCGTCAACGGCGAGCGCGTGGCCGCCGCGCCGGTTGCGCCCGGCGACACCCTCGCGCTCGGGGCAGCTGAACTCCGCCTCGAGGCTGCTCCGTGAGCGACTCCGTCGAGCTCCTGCTCCTCCGGCTGGCCCTTTTCGCCGTCCTCTTCGGCACGTGCGCGGCCGTCGCGCGCTCGCTGCGGGCCAGCTACCTCCCGCGGCAGCCGGGTCGGGCCGCCCACCCGCCCGCCCACTGGCGGCTCGTGCTCGAAGTCCCCGGCGAGTCTGGCGTCCCCCGGGGCACGTCCTACCGCCTTGCCGGCGTCATGGAGATCGGGCGCGACGGCGGCGCAGCCATCGTCATCGGCGACCCATCGGTCTCGGCGCGGCACGCCCGCCTCGAACTCCAGCCCGGAGGCTGGCTCGTGCGCGACCTCGGCAGCACGAACGGCACCTTCGTCGATGGCCGCCCGGTGCCGCCCGCCGGCCTCCGCCTCCGCGGGGGCGAACGGCTGCAGCTGGGCGCCGTGGTCTTTCGGCTCGCGCCGCCGGAGCGGTAGCGGCAGCGCCGCTACTTCCGCGCTTCCAGCCGCTCGAGGCGGTCGCGGAGCTTCGCGTTTTCCTCCCGCAGCTTCTCGAACTCCTCGCGCAGCTTCCGCACCTCGTCGTCGGTCGCGGCCCCTTTGCGCAGCGCCAGCGCATTCTCCCGCGCCATTCGCACCCCGCGGCCGTCCAGCTCGCGCGCCGCCATCCGCTCCAGCGCCGGGATCTGCGACTCGTCCTTGAGGGTCTTGAGCGCGTTCGCCGCTGCGATGCGCACCCGGAAGTCCGGGTCGTCGAGGAACGCGGCAATCTCCTCCCCGAGCACCTTCTTGCGCTCCGGGAAAAACTCGCCCAGCCGCGCCAGCGCTCCCACGGCCGGCGGCCGCGCCTGGAACGGCTCGCCGTACCGCGCTGCCCGCCGCAGGAGCTCGAATCCCCGTTCATCGCGCAGCTCCACGAGCCCGTCGATGCATCCAACCCGCACGACCTGCCGGAACGACGGCCGGTCGAACTGCGCTGCAATCGCGTCGAAGGCTGCGGGCAGGCGCAGTTTGCCGAGGCTCCGGCAGGCCTCTGCCTCCACGAACCACGACTGGTCGCGTCGCGCATGCTTCTGCAGCGCCTCGAAGACGGCCTCGTCGCCGCGGAACTCGCCGAGCGCGGCCACGACCGCCCGGCGCGCCCGCGGCTGCCGGACCGCCAGGCACCGGAGCAGTGCGTCGCGCGCCGCGGTCGTCCGGATCTCACCCAGGGCCCGCGCTGCCGCCGCCTGGACGCCCCACCAGCGGTCGCCCATCACTGCCGCCTCGAGTGCGGCCGTCGCCTCAGCGCCGCCCTTCTTCCCCAGCTCGGCTGCGGCCCACGCGCGCCCGAGGATGCTGTCGTCGTCGCGCAGCTGCAGCCGCAGCTCCCCGACAGACTTGTCCCACTCCAGCTCCTTCAGCACCCAGCCGTACGGGTCGAACCGGCACAGGTCCGGCTTCCACGGCAGCGGGAACACAAACTGCTCCTCAGCGCGCGTCACCTCCACCCGGAACGCCTGCGGCTTCCCGCGCCCCTTCCGGAAGTCGATCGTCACCGGGAAGCGGAAGATCGGCGTCCCGTCGGCCGTCTCCTGCGTCTGCTTCACGCTCACCGCCGCCAGTCCGCGCTCGTCGTCCCAGCTCCAGCTCACCTTGAGTTTGGGGTGCCCCGGCCGGTACACCCACTGGTCGAAAAACCACTCGAGGCTGCGGCCCGTCTCCGCGGCAATGGCGTCCACCAGGTCCTGGGTGATGACGTTCTGCTCGGCGTGCTCCCGCACGTACCGCTGCAGCGCCCGGAAGAACGCTTCGTCGCCGAGCTCCCCCCGCAGCATGTGCAGCACGAGCGAACCCTTCTCGTACAGGTGCCGGTCGAAGATGTCGATCGGGTCATGGAAGACGTTCGTCACGATCGGCCGCCGGTACCGCTCGTCCAGGTAGAGCCGCGTGTTGTCGATTACCCCCTGCCGGTACCGGTCGACCCCGTGGTGGTGCTCGTCCCAGAGCATCTCGAAGTAGGTCGCAAACCCCTCGTTCAGCCAGCCATGCGACCAGTCCCGGCAGGTGAGGAGGTCGCCGAACCACTGGTGCGCCAGCTCGTGCGAAATCAGGTCATCGCTGTCGAAGTCCCGCTTCGCCTTCGCGTCGAGGAGGATGTTCTCCGTCATCGTCGTCGCGCTCGTGTTTTCCATCCCCCCGAAGACGAAGTCCCGGACGACGACCTGGCTGTACTTCGCCCACGGGTACGGCATACCGGTCAGCTTTTCGAACAGCGCGACCATCGCCGGCGTGTTCGCAAACGTCCGCTCTGCCGCCTCGACATCCTTTGGCTCAACATAATAGTCAATGGGCACCCGATCGGCCGCGCCTTCGATCCGCGCGAACTCGCCCGCCGCAATCGTCAGCAAGTAGGCCGGGTGCGGCCGGTCCTGGTGCCAGTGGAACGTCCGCGTGCCGTCGCGATTCCGTTTGGCGCTCAGCAGCCGCCCGTTGGAGAGCGCGAACCAGTCCCCCGGGACCGTCACCACGACGTCTGAAGTGAACTTGTCGCTCGGGTGGTCGAAGCACGGCAGCCAGAACCGGGTGTCTTCGTCCTGGCACTGCGTCCAGACCTGGCGCGGCTTGTCGGGGTAGCCCGTATCCGGCCCGATGAAGTACATCCCGATGCGCGGCGCCGCCTCGTACGTAATGGCGATCGGCAGCTCCTGTCCGCGCTTCCGCCCCTCGCCGATGTCCACGGTCAGCTGCCGTCCGTCGTACTCGAACGGCGCATCTCGCTTCCCGACCGTGACCGATGAGATGGTCATGTCGACCGCATCGAACGGCACGAAGCGGGTGCCGTCGTTGAGCGTCGAAACCGTGTGCGTGACGGTGCCCCGCACCCGCCGCGCCTCGATATCGAGGGCGACCTCAATCTTCACGTGCAGGATGTCGACCACCCGGTCCCGCGGCCACACCGGCCGGTCGCCGGGCAGCGCATGGGGCGGGGTGCGCGGCTCGTCGGCAGCCAGTGCGAGCCGGCCGCAGGAAAGGCGCTCACCATACAGGAACGACATCGGCAGGTCCGCCTCCTCGTGTTCTGGCGAGCCATCCTACGAGCCGGCCTCCCTACGGGCGATGCAGGTGCTTACGTTGCGTTGGCCTCCAGCCAGGCCAGCACCTCTGCGCCGTGAGCGTCCGGCTTCACCTTCGGCCAGGTCTTCGCCACCTTCCCCTCGGGGTCGATGACCACCGTCGACCGGATCAGCCCCTCGTACTCCTTGCCGTACATCTTCTTCGTGCCCCACGCCCCGTACGCCCGGGCGACGGCATGGTCGGTATCGGCCAGCAGCGGGAACGGCAGGCCGTACTTGTCGGCGAACTTCCGGTGCGAAGTGCTGCTGTCGCCGCTCACCCCGAGCACGACGGCGCCCTTCGCCTGGAGCGCGGCATGGCTATCGCGGAAGCTGCACGCCTCTTTCGTGCACCCGGGTGTGTCGTCCTTGGGGTAGAAGTAGAGCACCACCCACTTGCCCTTGAAGTCCGCAAGGGAGACCGGCTTTCCGTCCTGGTCGGGCAGGGTAAAGGGCGGCGCCGGCGTGCCGGCTTCGGGCATTGTCATGGTCGGGTCCTCCTGCGATGGATTCGCCAGATCGTACGCCGCGCGCCGCGCGTTCCGTTACCCGGAAAGCTGCTGGGCGAGACGGAGGAGGTCGGTGTTCACGGGCGGGTGCCCATTCTTGACGACGTCCCGGAGATTCACCTCGACCGACCGGCCGCCCTGCCGCCCGATCATGACGCCCGTGCGGCCCGCCACGAGCGCCTCGACGGCCATCGCCCCGCCCTCTGAGGCAACCAGGCGGTCGCGCATCGTCGGACGCCCGCCGCGCTGGGTGTGCCCAAGCACCACGACCCGGTAGGGCCGGTCGAGCGCTTTCCCGACGATTGGCGCGACGCCGAACGCGCCGCCTGCCTCGTCGCCCTCCGCGACCACGATGATGTGGCTCCGCTTCCCTTTCGCCATCGTCTCCCGAATTCGCTCGATGACGAGGTCAATCTCTGCATGCGCCTCCGGCACCACCACGCCCGCTGCGCCCCCCGCCACCGCCGTGTGCAGCGCAATCGCCCCGCTCGTCCGTCCCATCACCTCAACGAAGAACATCATCCCCGTCGATTCGCCGGTGTCGCGTAGCTGGTCGATTGCCAGCAGCGCCGTGTTGACCGCGGTATCGAACCCGATCGACTCCTCCGTGCCCCAGACATCGTTGTCGATCGTGCCCGGCAGCCCGGCGACGGCCACACCGCATTCGTCCTGCAGTGCCAGCGCTCCCCGGAAGCTCCCATCCCCGCCAATGACGATGAGCCCGTCGATGCCGTCCAGCTTCATCTGATTCGCTGCTTGGGCCCGGACCTCCGGGTCAAGGAACTCGGGGCACCGCGAGGTCCCGAGGATTGTCCCGCCGCGCTGGATGATGTTCCCCACGGCGCGGTCGTCCAGTTCGACGAAGGCCCCCCGGACGAGCCCGGAGTACCCGTCGAGGTAGCCCACCATCTGGACGCCGAGCCGGGTCGCCGTCCGCACGGCAGCCCGGATCGCTGCGTTCATCCCCGGCGCATCGCCGCCGCTGGTGAGAATTCCAATTCGCTTCATGTGCTCCACTCTGCCGGGTTCCCCATGAACCGGGCAAGCACCATTGAACCCAGCGACCCCGCTGGTAGCATCCAGCCATGGGGGGAATGCGAAACGTCACAGGACCGCGCCTGCTCCTCATCGCGGGCGCCGGGCTCGCAGCAATCGTTGCCGCGGTCATTGTCGCGGTCGTTATCTCCGGGGGCGGCGGGTCAGCCTCCACTGATGGCGCTGCCAGCCCGTCGCCGACTGCGGCGGCCACCGCCGCTGCCACGTCCGCCGCTGCCCCCTCGCCGACCCCGTCCGAGTCGCCCTACGCCGGCATCCTCGACGGTGCTCCGATGACGGCCGCGGAGTGGGCCGCCCGGAAAGACCTGCTCCCGCTGGCTGTGATGTTTGACAACACCCCGAACGCCGTCCCGCACCACGGCATCGGCGACGCCGACCTTGTCTACGAAGCCCTCGTCGAAGGCGGCATCACGCGCCTCATGGCCGTCTTCTGGCGGCGCGACCCAGCCCTGCTCATGCCTGTCCGCTCCGCGCGTACGCCGTTCGTCATCTGGGTCGACGAGCTCGGTGCCCTCTACAGCCACGCAGGGTCCGCAACAACCGCGAACGAAGCGAACGCTGCCGGCCAGATCATCGAGTGGGGGATCCGCGACCTCGACGCCTTCAAGCCGGGGTCGAACGCGGCCTATTACCGCGATTCCTCCCGCTACGCGCCGTACAACCTTGCGACGACTGGCGAACGGCTCCGGGCTGCCGCCGCGGCGCTCGGCTTCGCCGGCCCGCCGACCGTGGAGCCGTGGACGTTCCGGAACCCCTCCGATCCGCCGCAGGGTGTCCCTGCGGCCGGCATCCAGGTCGACTTCTCCGGCCGGCTCTACAGCTGGCAGCTCATCCAGTGGAGATGGGATGCGTCCCGCAGGGCCTACGGTCGCTTCCAGTTCGGCGGTCCCGCCGTCGATGGGAATACCGGACAGCAGCTCTTCTTCACCACCGTCATCGTCATGCGGGTCAATGCCGCGGTCGTCGATGAAGCGGGTCATGTCCTGCTTGAGCAGGTCGGCGAGGGCCCGGCCACGGTCTTCACCGGCGGCCGCGCCATCGAAGGCATCTGGCGCAAGCCCGACCGCAAGGCGCGCACCCGCTTCTACGACGCGTCCGGCAGCGAAATCGTGTTCGAGCGCGGCCCCATCTTTGTCGAAGTCATCCCCCAGCAGGGAGCCTTCACCTTCACGGCGAATGCGGACGACCTGCCCGAGCTGCCGAAGTATGTCCCACCCCCGCCGGCGCCCGGCCCGTCAGAAGACGAGACCGTGCCTGCCCCGGAGCCGACCGCAGAACCGACCGCCACGCCGACGCCGTCTTCGCCTGCGCCAACCCCGGCGCAGCCGCCCGCCGCAACGCCAACGGGGACAGCGCCGGCGGAAACGCCGGCTGCCCCGCCGACATCCCCGTCTACGGCGCAGCCGTCGCCGAGCCCGGCGCCCGGACGCTGAGCGCCCCGGGTAGCCTGTTACGGCACCCCCGCTATGATTCCCTCTCGAACGATGAACTCGCGGGGCCGTGGTGCTCCGCGCGCCCTGGAGACGTGATGGCTGCTTCCCTGCCCTTCCTGATTAGCGCCATGAGCCTTGGCGTCATCAACCTGCTGATCTTCCTCGCGTCCGCGCTCATCATCACCATCCCGGTCTTCGCAACGCGCGGCCGCACGCAGGCTATCTGGGCTGCAGTGAGCGGCACCATCCTCCTCGTCGAGGCCGTCATCCTCGTCACCCTGGTGGTCCTGACAGGCCAGGGCAAAATCTTCAGCTGAGGCGCAGCCCCCCGGCGAATTCCCCATGAGCAGATGCCCGGTCAGCCTCACGCTGCCCGGGCTTGTTCTTGCTTCCCCTTGCTTCCCGTCGGGTCGTCCTAGAGCAGGCGCCGGATCGGCTTTCGCCCGGGCCGCGGGTCGTAGTTGCTCTTGAACATCTCGAGCTTGTCCCGCTCGATCAGGTACTTCCCCGCAAACATCGTCGCCGGGATCTTGTTCTGTTTGATGAGCCGCCGGAGGCTCTGCGGGTGGATGGCGAGCTCGCGGGCCGCCTCTACGAGGTCGTAGTAGTCGTCGAACGGTGTTACCGAGGCCATGGGGGCAACCTTCGAACAGGGTCCGCCGAATCGCTGAACTGCTTAGGCACCTGAGAACCTAGCACCCCCGCTGCATTATTGTCTACACCCCTGAGCATTTGCGCCTTAGCTCCGCACCTCGTTCACCAGGGGCTGCCCGGCCCGCATCCGCGCAAGATTCGGCAGGAAGTACCCCTCCGTCGCCCGGCGTTCGTTCCCGGCAGCGACGGCCGAGTTGTGCGGCGAAATGATTACGTTCGGCAGCCCCCACAGCGGCGAGTCGGGCGGCAACGGCTCCGTCGTAAAGACGTCCAGGTATGCGCCGCCGAGGTGGCCCGTCGCGAGCGCCTCAATCAGGGCCGCTTCGTCCACCACCTCGCCCCTCGCCACGTTCAGAAGGCACGCCCCCCGCGGAAGAGCCGCCAGCACGTCGCGGCTCACGAGGCCCCGCGTCTCCTCGGTCAGCGGGCAGGCAAGGACGAGCCAGTCGGTCTCCCGGGCGAGCGCAGGCAGCTCCCCGGGCGGAACGACCCGCTCCACCGGGTCGCCCTCCCGCCGCGGACTTCGCCGCACTCCCGTGACCTCGAGCCCGAACGCCCGCGCCAGCCGCGCGACCTCGCTCCCGATCGCCCCAAGGCCGACGACCGTCATCCGCTGCCCGGCGAGGTCGGCGGGCGCTTCGCTGGCCGGCACCGGCTCCCAGGCCCGGCGCCGCTGCGCGTCGGCCCAGCGCAGGAACGGCCGCGCGAGCATCAGCATCCCGCCGATGACCGATTGCGCGATTGGCTGCGCCGTCGAACCGGACGAGGTCGAGAGCACCACCCCGCGGTCGAGAAAGCGGCGGAACACCGGGTTATCCACGCCGGCGTTGAATGTGTGCAGCCAGCGCAGGTTCGGTGCGCCCTGAGTCGCTGCGAAAAACGACCGCGAGTACTCCGGATACACATCGCCGGAAAAGTACGCGAAGTCGATCCGTTCCAGCACTTCAGCCGGCAGCCGGGCCGCCGGGTCATCCGGCAGCACGATGAGTTCCAGGCCCGGCCATGCCGCCTCGATGGCCTGCCGGTAGGTGCGCGCGATGTACGGGGAAACGAGCAGCACTGGCATGGCCGGATTATCCGCCCTTGCCGCCTTCCGGGCGCAATCGCCGCCCGATGACGACCAGCCGCTCGCCCCCGACGGTGGTGCAGATCAGGGTGACCTCGGCGCCCTCGACCCTGCCGAGCGCCCGCCGGAGTTCGTCGGGCTCCAGCGGAAACGCCCGCCGCCGAATCTCCGCAGGCTTCCATCCGCGGCTCCGCAGCAGCTCACGCAGCCGCTTCACCCCGAACGACATCACCTCCAGCACTTCGAACGCCGCGCAGAGCGGGTGGGCTGCCGCCCGGTCGGCGCTCAGGTACGCCACCCGCTCGTCGAGCTGCCACGCACCGAGGGCTGCGGCCAGCTGCCGCACTACCCCCGCCCGCGTCACACACGACTCCGGGTCAAACACATACCGCCCAACCTGCAGCCGCACGTCGTCGCTCTCGGGCGCTTCCGAGTCGATTTCGTGCCCGCCCGGGAGGAGCACCGCGCGCCGAAGCCCCGGCGCTGCGCCGCGGCCGACCCAGAGCGTCAGCTCCCTGAGGTCCCGCCCGACCTGCACGGCTTCGTATTCGCACCAGCCGGGGACCATCGCCCGGTCCAGTCCCGGCGGCCCCTTAAGCGCCCCGGCGGCCGCCCCGCCCAGCAGCTCGAGGCAGGCGTCCCACGGCGGCGAAAATCCCGCCGGATCGAACGTGCGCGCGCCGCCGGCCCGCCGGCCCGGGTCGAGGACGACCGCCGCCCGCGCCAGGTCGCACGGCGGCCGCAGCGCATCGCCGATGACCACCCTGCCTCCGGTGTTGACCCGTGCGAGCAGCGCCGTCGCAGCATCCACCTCGACCCCGGCTGCGGGCGTCCCCGTCTCCACGACGGCGCAGAGGTCGCCGCCCAGTCCGCAGGTGAGGTCCACCACCCGCAACCCGAGCGCGGCCAGTCGCGCCGCCCGCCGCCGCGCCACCAGCGGGTGCGTGAGCATCTCCAGCCCCTCGGCCGTCGCAAGCTGCAGGGGCATCTCGCCGAACCGCTGCCGCATCCGTGCCCGCAGCGCGAGCTGCTCGCCCAGCGCCGCCGCCTCCTCCGGCGGGAAGCGCCGGCGCAGCCGGGCCGCAACCCGGACCGGGTCCTCTGCCGTCCACTCCCCGGGCAGGGAGGCGAGGGCCTCCTGCCCGGCCGTGCTCGCGAGGTACTTCGCCCGCTCCAGCCTCATCGGCCGCGCTCCGGCGCCGGGGCGTGCGAAACTGTTCTCGTGGCGAACCTCATCTGCCTCGACTTCGACGACACCATCGTCCTCGACAATACCGCCCGCCAGCTCTTCGAGCGCTTCGCTGCGCCCGGATGGTGCGAGCTCGAGGCCCGCTACCGTGCGGGAGAATTCTCGGTCGAGCAGTACAACGCCGCCGCGCTCGACCTCGTGGAGGCCGACGATGCGACGCTCCGCGTCTTCGCGCTCGAAACGGCCCGGCTCCGGCCCGGCTTCCTCGAGCTGATCGACTGGGCCACCTGGAACGACTGGCTGCCGGTCGTCGTCAGCAACGGCTTCGACCTCTACGTCGACCCGGTGCTCGATGCCCACCGCCTCGACCGGCTGGTCCGGCACTGCGGCCGCACCTGGTTCGCCTACCGCTGGCGCGTCCGCTACGACAGCCCCCGCGGAGTCGAACTCCAGGAGGGGTTCAAGCTCGCCTACGCCCGCGCCTTCCGCGACCTCGGCGATTTCGTCGTCTACATCGGCGACGGCGCCAGCGACATCCCCGCTGCCCGGCTCGCCCCGGTTGTCTTCGCGCGCAGCACTCTCCGCGAGCGGTTCGAAGGCGAACACCCGCAGCTCTACCCGTTCGAAACGTTCTACGACGTCATCGCCGTGCTCGAACAGGAGGCCCCCCGGTGGTACGCATCCTCCTCCTCTACGACTCCAGCGGAGGGCTGACCGCCCGCCTTGCCGACGCCGTCGAAGCCGGCATCCGCGACGCCGGCGGGGAATGCCTGCGCCGGACGGTCGAAACCGCCCTGCCCGCCGACCTCCTCGCCTGCGACGGCCTCGTCGTCGGCTCGCCGAACTGGAGCGGCATCACCGGCCGCCTGAAGGCCTGGTTCGATGCCTCCGGCGACCTCTGGGAGTCCGGCGAACTTGCCGGGCTCCCGGCAGGGGCGTTCACGGCCGGCTACTCTCGCTCGGCTGGCACGGAAGCTACCCTCCTGCAGCTGCTCCACCTCCTCCTCGCCCATGGCATGGTCATCGTCGGGCTCCCCTGGAGCGAACGGATGCGGCGGTCCGGCTCCTACTACGGCGCCACCGCCCATGGCGAGGTTACCCCGGACGACGAAGCGCAGGCCCGGGCGCTCGGAGCCCGCGTCACCGCCTTCGCGCGGCGCCTCCGGGCGGCTCCCCCGTAGTGGTCGGCGGCCGGTACGGCTGCAGGAACCAGCCCCCCGCCACAAGGTCATGGAACACGGTCAGCCGCCGTCCGCCCTCCAGCTCCACCTCGAAATAGACCCTGGCGATCTCCTCGCGCCACCACTCGTCGTCGATCCGCCACCGGTCGTGAATGGCGGTCACCCGCCGGAACCGGCCCTGCCAGGCGATGGCGCGCGGTTCGCCCGCCCCATCCGCTTCGACAGCCAGCCCCCGCGGGCGATTCAGGAACCGTAGGCCACGAGCGCCGCCTGGCGCTCCGGAATCCGTGACCATGGCTGCACCTCCACGATGCGGTACACCTGCGGCTCACCGGCCCGCGCATGCAGCTGCGCAA
>Ga0308392_1001184_pt1 | contig 10645 bp, 8 predicted proteins | sample Hotspr20Samplem2_FD_202361 | JGI IMG/M metagenome (GOLD analysis project Ga0308392, IMG submission 202361) | Hot spring phototrophic mat microbial communities from Octopus Spring, Yellowstone National Park, Wyoming, United States - 20050624_m2 ... | reverse complement strand
AGGTAAATTGCCGCCGCGAGCGCCTGAGCCGGGTACTGGGTCTGAGGGATGTGCGGCAGCATCGCCCGCGCGTCCAGAAAGACGCCGTGGCCGCCGATGGGCTTCACGATCGGCACGCCCCAATCATTGAGGAGATTGCCGAGGTATTCCACCTGGCCGACGCGCGCCCGGATGTGCTCATCGTCCATGGATTCGGCGATGCCGCGCGCCACCGCCTCCATGTCGCGCCCGGCCATGCCGCCATAGGTGTGCAAGCCCTCGTAGACCACCACCAGGTTGCGCGCCTCGTCGTAGATCCGCTCGTCGTTGACCGCCAGAAAGCCGCCGATGTTGGCGAGCGCGTCCTTCTTGGCGCTCACGGTGGCGCCGTCGGAAAGCGAGCAGAGCTCGCGGACGATCTCGGCCACCGGGCGGGTCTCATAGCCCGGCTCACGCTGCTGAATGAAATAGGCGTTCTCGGCGATGCGCGTGGCGTCGAGGATGATGCGGATGCCGTGGCGTTCGGCCGTCCGGCGCACCTGGCGGAGATTGGCGAGCGAAATCGGCTGGCCGCCGGCCATGTTCACCGTAGCGGCGATGCTCAGATACGGGATACGCGCGGCTCCGTGTTCGCGGATGAGGCGCTCGAGCTTGTCCAGGTCGACGTTGCCCTTGAAAGGATGTTCGCTCGCCGGGTCGTGGGCTTCGTCAATGATGACGTCCACGAACCGGCCGCCGGCCAGCTCCTGATGGAGCCGCGTCGTAGTGAAGTACATGTTACCGGGGATGACGTCGCCCGGCTTGATCAGCACCCGCGAGAGAATGTGCTCGGCGCCGCGACCCTGATGGGTCGGCACAACATAGCGGTAGCCGTAATACTTTTGAACCGCCTCCTCCAGGTGATAGAAGTTCTTGCTGCCGGCATAGGCCTCGTCACCAAGCATCATGCCCGCCCACTGCCAGTCGCTCATGGCCGAGGTGCCCGAGTCGGTGAGCAGATCGATGTAGACGTCTTCGGAGCGCAGCAGGAAGGTATTGTAGCCGGCCTCGCGGAGGGCCTTCTCGCGGTGCTCGCGCGTGGTGGTCCGCACCGGCTCGACCATCTTGATGCGAAACGGCTCGGCCCAGCTTCGCCGGGTCGGAGGCGGTCGCCTGAGAGTATCTCGCATGGGACGGAGGCCTTGCGCGGAGACCTCTAGCGTTTGATGATCGGCCGCAGGGGCCTGACGTAGATGTCCTTGAAGGCCACCGGGCCGTGATCGCCTTGAAGCATCAGGGGGTTGAGCGGCGCCTCGGGATGCGGCATGTGGGCCCGGGTCGGACCGTCGACCTCGACCTCCTCCTGCACCAGGATGCCGTTGTGCAGTACGCGGATGAACCGCGCGTTTTCCGTCTTGCGGCCGCTCGTGTCAAAGCGCGGCGCCCGGAACCAGATCTGAAACGACTGCCACTCGCCCGGCCGGCGGCTGGCATTGACCCGCGGCGCCGAGCCGCCCACACCTTGATTGTTGATCCAACGGTGATAGACGGCGCCGCAGTCGGAGGTTCTCATCGGCTCGGTCGAGCCCCAACTGTCGAAGATCTGAATCTCGTAGAGGCCGTGCAGGTAGACGCCCGAATTGGAGCCTTTGGCGAGCATGAACTCCAGATAGAGTTCGATGTCGCCGAACTTTTCCTCCGTCACCAGATTCGCTGTCCGGCCCGTCGGCCCGTTGACGATGCGGTCGCCGGGCTCGGCGACGGCGAACAGGCGCGTGGGGGCGAGCAGCCGCTCGAAGCGCACGCCGCGCGTGGTGAACCATTCGCTCGGCTTGCCCTCCTGCGCTCGCCAGCCCGCCAGATCCCGCCCATTCAACAAAGGTCGCCAGCCGTCCTCGAGCAGGAAGGGCGGGTCGCCATGAGCCTCGCCGTCGTTGAGCTCCACCCTGGTTTGCGCCGCCAGGAGCGCCGCCACAAGCAAGACCGAAGCTTTCCACATGGCCGAACTCGCTCCCGAGTATACCGCAGCGTCTGAGAGAATGAAACCGGATGACGCGGCGCAGGCTCCACGGGGCGCTGCTTTGCTACGGGATTCTTGCGGCCATTGCGGCCCTGGTGCTGGAGGGTCCTTTCCGCCTGGTGACTTGGATCTTCCTCGGCGGCCTGGCCATCAAAAGCTGGGTCGTCTACGAGCGGGACCGTCAGGAACGGTCTTGATCCCCTCCCCTGCGCTCGATGAGAGTAAGGACCGGGCAGGGGGCGTGCCTCACCACGCGCACGGTGGTGGTGCCGAGCACGGTGCTGTCAAAGAACGTTCGGTGACGCGCCCCTACCACAAGAAGGTCACAGGCGGTCTCCCCGGCGGCTTTGAGGATCTCCTCGGCCGCATCGCCTTCGCGTTCGACCTCGCGGATCCCACATAAGGCGCGCTCCTCCGGGGGGATCCAGGCGCAGAGGTCGGCTATGCGGCTGGGAGCGCCCGCCTCCCGGACGTGAATCGCCGTCAATTCCGCCCCCAGTGTTTTGGCGAGCAGTGCGGCGAGCTGGAGCGAACGCCGCGCCAGCTCGGAGTCGTTCACCGGGCACAGGATCCGGCGAATGCTCACCGGAGCAGCCGGACGAGCCGGCGCCCGCGCCATCAGCACCGGCAGGTTGCTGGCCCGCAGAACCCGCTCGGCCACCGAGCCGAGCAGCCAGCGGTTGACGCCGGTGCGCCCGTGCGTGCCCAGAGCAATCCAGTCGGCGCCGAGCCGGGAGGCCGCCGCAAGGATCCCATCGACCGGCGCGGCCTCGACCGTTTGGGCGCGGACTCGCGCGGCAGCCGGCCCCAAATGTGCCTCGAGGAACCGCCTCAGGCTTCGTTCGGCTTCTTCCAGACTCTCGCGATACTGCCGGCGCAGTTCCTCGATCTGGCGTTCGGTGAAATAGGGCGGCATCGGGATCGATTCGGCGTACAGCGCCGTCAACTCGGCGCCGGCCGCCCGGGCGATCGTTTGGGCGTAGGCGAGCGCGTGGGCGGAGATCTCGCTGAAATCGACGGCGCAGACGATGTGTCGAGGAAGCTGGGCCAGGCTCATGACGGGCTCACAGAACCATAGATGCGGCACTCGAGCCATTCGTGACCCGTTTGACCGGCACGAGCCGGGTCACCGGCGAAGCGGGTCTAGATGTCTATTGTTTTCAGTCAAATGGGGCAGGGCTTCGGTTTGGCGGCGGAATTGCCATAGTAACCTCAGGCTAGAGCGGGCTCAAGGCCGCTCCATTTTGGGGAGATCATGGACAGGGATCCGATTGTGATCTGGCCAGATTTTCCTCTTTGGTAGAGACCATCTAACCCAGCTTCCTCGTTGCGGTCAAGAGGCGCACGTAACCGATCGTTGATCCTCAATCAGGGGACGCCATAGCCACGGCAAAATCTGGTATGATGCTTAGGGGTACTACCGCTTGCGAGTACCCCTAAGAACGCCGGCCTAACGTTCCTGCCAAGTTTCAGCCACGGATAAGGAAACGGCGCTTGATGCACGCCCTGAGCCGGTTGCTTCTGTTCGCGCTGATTCTCGTGAGCGCGGGATCGGTCGCGAACATGCCCCCCCCGAGCTCTCCCCAAGCGGACCCGGGGAGCTTTCAAGAGGCAACTCCGCAGAGCTCTTATCGTTCCACGCTTGCCCATGGCCAGCGGCTGGCAGCCCAGGGCCGCTATCGCGATGCGGCAGAGGCTTTCGAGGCCGGATACCGCAGTGCGTCCGCCGCCGGCGACCGTCGCGCTGCGGCTCTGTTCTTGGTGAACTTGGCCAATGCTCGCCTGGGACTTCACCACTACCGGCAAGCCATGCAAGATTATTTGGAGGCCCGGAATCTGGCCACTTCCAATGGCTACGAGGATCTTGCACGTGTCTTGGCGGTCAACCTGGCTTGGCTGTATCGGGTTCAGGGGGCGCAGCGAGAAGCTGAAGTCGTGTTGCGCCAGGCCATCTCGGGTCCGCCTTCGGCCTGGCCTGTGCAGGCCTTGCTCCTGCTCGCCGAACTTCGTTTCGAACAAGGCGACGTGAATGCGGCAGTGGATCTATTCAAGCAAGCGCTCATGCGGGCGGAGCAGGGTGGCGACTCGACTTTCACGACGGACCTCCTCGAAGTGTACGGCAACATGCTGCTGCGCGCCGGTGAGCAGGAACGCGCCCGGGAGGCCTTGTATGCGGCGTTCCGCAGGCGGAAGTTGGACGGAAAGCCGGTCTCCGCGTTCTGCTATCGCCTCTTGGCGGAACTCTGCTTGGCGGAGGGAGATTTGCAGTCTGCCGAGCGGCTGATGAGCCGCTCCTTCCAGGCCGCACAAAGCGGCGCCGCGCTAACACCGCTGTGGACTCTGTTCTATTCCCGGGCACGGGTCCGCCAGGCGCGGGGTGACCTCGAGGGTGCGCTGGCGGACCTGAACGAGGCGACCGAATCCATCGCCAGCCTGCGCCTGGCGTACTTGCCGGCCGAGTCAGTCCGTGCCGGGGCGAGTGTGGGCCTGCAAAAGGTCTACGACCTGGCCGTCGAGGTGTCCGCGAGCTTGTATCGAAAGAGGCGATCCCTCCAGACGGCCCGCCTCGCCTTCGAGTTGGCTGAGCGGAGCCGGGCCATCGCCTTCCGAGAGGCGCTCGAGGAGTTCGAGCGTATTCGGCCGCATCTTCCGGCTGAGTATTTCGAAACGCTGCGGCAGCTCTCCGACGCCGAGAATCTGGCTTTCCGCGCCGGCACGCCTGAGACGCGGGATCGGGTCGGCCAGCTTCGCTTACGGCTGACAGAGCTGGAGGCGGCTGCCGGTCTGGGCGCCTTCGGGCAGCCGCGGTCGGCTCCAGGCCAACCGCGACGGGTGACGGTGGCGTCGGTGCAGCAGGTGCTGGCGCCATCGGAAGCGCTCTTGAGCTTTCATTTGGGGGCCGAAAACGCATATCTGTGGGCTCTGACCCGCGAGCGCTTTGAAATGCACTCGCTCGGCCCGAGCGCCCGGCTGACGTCGCTGGTCGGCGATTTCCGGCGCGCACTGACAGCCCCCTCCGCCGGGGACACTGAGCAGGCCCATGCAGTGGGAGCGGAGCTTGAAAGGCTGCTGTTTGGGAGGCTGAGCCGCGAGGTGCGCCGCAAGTCCGACTGGCTGCTGCTCGTCGATCGCGCACTCTTCGAGTTGCCGTTCGCCGCCCTCCCAACCCCGGGAAGCGGCGAAAGACGCCCGTATCTGATCGAGCGGCATTCGCTGCGTTTGGTGCCGAGCGCGGCGATGCTTCTGGCGGGGCGAGGGGAGATCTGGAGGGGGCCCTTGGTGGCGGTGGGTGATCCGGTGTATAACCGAGCCGATCGCCGGTGGAGTGGGAAGCATCCGCCGCGCTTTCCGCTCCGAATCAACGGCTGGGGGGCCCAGAGCGGCAGCGCAGAGCTGGCCCGGCTGGCGGCAAGCCGACGAGAAATCGAAAGCGCCGCCGCGGCCTATCGCCGCGGCTCGGCGGCGCCGATTCTGCTTTTCGGACCCGACGCCAGCCGCCAGAGACTCGAACAGGCGCTGGCGCAACAGCCCGCGGTCCTCCATCTGGCAACCCATGTGGTCCCCTCGACCGAGAATCCCCATGTGGGCATGATTGCGCTCAGTCTTCGGCCGGACGGAACGCTGGATCTGATCGGAATGGAGCAGATCGCGGCGATGGCGGTGCGTCCGGCGCTGGTGGTGATGAGCGGTTGCCGCTCGGGCGGCGGCGCATTGCTGGCCGGAGAGGGGCTGTGGGGACTGGCGCGTGCCTGGCTCCGGGCAGGAGCTCTGTCGGTGGCGGCAACGCTATGGCCTGTCCCGGACCTCTCCGGTGATCTGCTCGAGCGCTTCTATCACTACCTCAGCGCCGCGGATCCCTCGGGCCCGCCGGCGCACCCGGAGCGCGCCTTGCGGCGGGCACAGATCGATATGATCCGCTCGGGAAGCTGGCGAGCGCAACCCGCCCATTGGGCCGCTTATTTCGTTCTGAGCCGAAATTGACTATGCCGGCTGCGGGCAAGAAGATGGCGATGGATGCCACCGAAGACGACCGATGCGGCGCCGGAACTTCGCCGGATTGCCCGGCAAGGATTGATCTGGCCTCGGGCGGCGACTATGCCGCTCTCGCCGCCTTGGTGGCGCGGATCCGCGCCGGGGAGGAACAGGCCCTGGCGGAGCTTTACGCCATCTTCTCCAAGGGCATCCGGTTCCAGCTCTGCCGGCAGCTCGGCCCGCAGGAGCTCGACGACAAGGTTCATGACACGTTCCTCATTGTGGTTGAGGCTATCCGGCGGGGCAACCTGCGCGAGCCGGAACGGCTGATGGGGTTTGTGCATACCATCGTCCGCCGCCAGATTGCCGCCTATATTGAATCGGCGGTAAACCGCCGCCGCAATCAGGCCGACCTGGAGGCCGCCGACCCTGTCGCCGACGAGCGTTCCAGCCCGGAGGCCCAAGCCATCGCTCGCCAGAAGATCGAGCTCATGAAACGGGTTTTGCGCGAGATCTCCCGGCGCGATCGGGAGATCCTGACGCGTTTTTACATCTACGAGCAGAGTCAGGAGCAGATCTGCCGCGAGATGAATCTGACCGAGACACAGTTCCGGCTGCTCAAATCCCGCGCCAAGGCCCGTTTCGGCGAGCTGGGCAAGAAGCGGCTCGAGGGGCGTCCGCTGGCCCGCTTTTTGCTGAGAGCTTCCTCCGGCCGGAGGGACTAGATCGATGAGGGTTGCCGGCTGCCGGTCGAGCGGCGCCGGCAAGTGGAGACCGAGATGGTGATCCTGATGTCGACTGCGAAAGGAGCCCACCCCAGCGACGACGAGCTCGAGCTCTACAGCCTGGGGCGGCTCGAGGAGGAGCAACGCAACACGATCGAAGAGCATCTGCTCGTATGCGAAAGCTGCCGGAAGCAGGTGGAGGAGTTCGATGAATTCGCGGCGGCCATGCGGGTGGCGCTTCTTGAGACCGAAGTCCCAAAAAAGGCGGAGGCGTGGACCACCCGGCTGGCGCGGCTGGCGGCGCTTCCGAAACCGGTCTGGGCTGGCGCCGTGGCTGCCGCTGTCGCGCTTGTGCTGATCCTGCCCTGGCAGCAGCAAACCCAGCCGCCGCACTCGGTCGAACTCGAGGCCCTGCGCCAAGCCGCGCTCGCCACCGCTCCGCAGAACCGGCCTCTCGTTTTGAGGGTGGACCTGACCGGCCTGACCGGTGAGCAGGAACATCATCTGGAGATCGTCGATGCGACGGCTCAAGTGGTCTGGCGCGGCGTCGTGCGGTCGGAGGGGGACAAGGCCGTCGTCGCCCTCGAAAACGGCCTGGATGAGGGGCGTTACTGGGTCCGCATCCATCAACCAGGCACGGGAGAGCTGCTGCGCGAGTTCGGCTTACAGGTCGACTGAATCGGCGCGCCTCAGCTCGCCTTCGAGTAGCGGCGGGCCAGTTCGGCGTCCTCGGCCACTGCGTCGGAAAAGACCGAGGAGATCCCGGCTCGGCAGAAGGTCAGTTCAATTGCGCCGCGGCCTCGCCGATCGCACGCTGGAGCGCCTCGAGCACCTCGCGCTCGTTTCCCGGCCGCCGGGCGAGCGCGAGAACCGTCTCGATAAATCGGCCGAGGTCTCGGCCAAGAGCCTCATACAGCTCCCAGAACAGGCCATAGCGCTTCGTGTAGGTGTAATCGAACGCCAGGCCGGCGTTGTTCAATGCCGCCGGGCAGCGGTTGAAGGTTTTCGGCTCGGGCTCAATCGCTCGGCAAGCGCGCTCCAGCTCCCCGAAGATCTTTTCCTTGAGCGCCAGCGCCTCCGCCGTGCCGAGCTCGCCGCGGCGGACTTCCCGGTAAAGTTCCCGGAGGCGGTGGTGAAAGGAGTTCACCACCGAGGCTTTCGCCAGGAACAGCTCGGCCTCGCCGGACAGGGCCTCATACAGCGCTGAGGATTCGCCCCCCTGGCGGCGTGCAAAGTCGGCGGCGGTGAGAAATCCCGCCAAGGTGGCGGCCGCCTCGGCCAAGTGAACCGGCAGACGTTCGAGCGCCTGATGAAGATCCTCGTGGGCGACGACTACAGCCTGCCGCTCCGGGGGAGCTGAGGCCAGCGCAGCGGTCACCGGCGCATTGCCGTCGGCGACGGCTTCAGCCGGGTAGAAAAAGACGTCGTAGCGGTCGGGGTCGATGGAGCAGCCCGCCGCGGTGCCCTCGGCGAACTCGAGCTCGTCGTAGGAATCGGGCAACTCGAGCTTGCCCGTGTAATAGCAGCGGAAGAAGGCTTCCCGCGCGCCGGAGCGAAGCTGGAAATTGCGGGTCTCCGGAATGCCGAGTGACTTCTGGTGGGCTTTGAGAGCCCGGATGATATCCTCCGGCGAACCGACCTCCTCGGCGGCGGCCGCCGGCCAGGCCACAAGGGCGGTCAGGAGGATTGCCCGTCTCCAGCCCACACTTCCGATCGTAGCGGCTCGCCAGCGACGGGCGAAAGCGTCAGGGCGCCGTCCGGTCCACTACCGGCAGCTCAATATGAGACGGATACTGGCGCGAATGGTGCACGGTCTGATTGGCGATTCGGACGGTGGCGCTGAGGCCGAACGGCTCGCCGGTATTCGGATTCCGGTCGAATTGCGGAAAGTGGCTGCTGGTGATGTCAAGCCGGATGCGGTGGCCGCGCCGGAAGAGGTTGCTCGTTCCGACCAGGTCGATCGTGAAGGCGTAGACTCGGCCCGGCTCGAGCGGCTTCGGAGCGCTCAGGCTCTCGCGGTAGCGCGCCCGCACGATCCCCTCGGCCACATTGATGGCGCGGCCGTCGGGGAAGACGTCGACCAGCTTGGCGATGAAGTCGGTGTCCGGGGCGTCGCTAGCGGCGTACAACACCACCTTGACGGGCCCGGTCACCTCCACCGGCTCGGCGAGGAAGTCCGAGGTGTAGACCAGCACGTCGCCCCGCTGCTCGATGGGGCGCTGATCGACCGGGCCGGCCGGCGTCGGTGTACCACAACAGTTGTTGCCGCCCAGACTCGGCACGGGATTGTCGGGGTCGTAGCGGTAGCGGTCCGGAGGCGAATCCGCCCGGGGAAGCTCCCAGCTCAAGCGGCCGTCGCCGTGCAGCGTGTTGGCCCTGCCGTCGCTTTCCAGATAGAGTCGCCGCGTCCGGGCCCGAGGCAGTGGATAGTCCTGCTCCCGACGCCAGACGTTTTCGCCCATGACGAAGAGCGTCACCGGCGGCTCGCGGTCCAGGCCATTGTCGATCCCCTTGAGCCAGTAATCAAAGAAGCGTAATTGTACGGCGTCGACATCGATGTGGGCGTGCGGCCCGAAGTCGATCTCGCCGGTCTTCCGGGAAGGACCGTGTCCCCAGGGGCCGATGAGCAGGCGCGTGCCGCGGCGCGCCGCCTCGGTCTTGCCCTTCTGGCGGAGGCCCATGTAGCCCCGCAGCGTTCCCTGGCTGAAGATGTCGAACCAGCCGCCGATGTTGAGAGCCGGAACCGTGATACGGTCGAACACCTCCTCAGCATTGAGCGGCTTCCAATAGTCGTCGTAGTCCGGATGCCGGATCCAGTCGCGGTAGAACTGCGCGTTGCGCCCGAGCAGCTCCTGCATGCCGATGAGCGGCAGGTGGCGAAGCACGCGGTCGTAGCTCAGCCCCTCGGGGCCGTCCGCCATCGTGTGCGGGCCGGTGTTTTGCATGATGCGCGACTCCTGGCGCACCGGTCCCCAGCCGAAGTTGAACGACAGGCGCCAGCCGCCATTGAGCGTCACCCAGTCGTGGTAGAGGCTCGTGGCCGCCACCAGCGGCGCGATGCAGACCAGACTGGGCGGCGCCGCCATGGCGGCGCGCCACTGGACGTGGCCCAGATAGGAGCCGCCCTGCATGCCCACTTTGCCGTTCGACCAGCTCTGGCGCGCCGCCCACTCGATGGTGTCGTAGCCGTCCTCGATATCGTTGCGGAACGGCTCCCACTTGCCCTCGGACTCGTGCCGCCCGCGCACGTCCTGGTAGACGAAGACGTAGCCGCGCCGGGCGAAGAAGACCGCATCGGCGTAAGCGCTCGGGTAGCGTTCCGTGCTATAAGGGGTGCGCGAGACGAGGACAGGGTAGCGACCGGGCTTGGCCGGGCGGTAGACATCGGCGTAGAGGGTGACGCCGTCCCGCATCCGGATGGGAACGAGATTCTCGATCACCACATCGTTGGTCGGCGGATAGGCCTCGGGGAAGCTCACAGGCTCGAACGCCGCCGCCAGGCCCGCTCCGGTCAAGAGGATGGCAACTTGTACCAGCATTGCGCGCCAGAGTAACAAATTGCGTCAAGGCTTGGCAAGGCTGCGCCCGGCGACGCGTATAATAGCGGTCACCTGAGATGAGGGTGATACCTTTTCCGCGCGCGGTGCGCCTGGCGGCCGGCCTGCCTGAGGTCTGCCGATTCGGCCTTGCCACGCGCGGGGGACGTCCAAACTTCAGCCCGCGGACGTTGAAGAAGCCCTGCAACGCGGCATCAACTACCTGAACTGGTGTGGCCGACCCGACGGGCTCAGCCAGGCGGTTGCCGGCCTTGGCAAGCTCCGGGAGAGGGTGGTCGTGGCCGTGCAGTTTCGGTCGCGCACCGCGCGAGGCGCGGCGCGGGAATTCGAGCGGCTGCTCAAGCAACTGCGCACCGATTACCTGGACGTCGTCACGTTTTCTTACGTCGAGTCCGGCCAGGAGTGGAGCCGCC
>Ga0308392_1001163_pt1 | contig 10755 bp, 7 predicted proteins | sample Hotspr20Samplem2_FD_202361 | JGI IMG/M metagenome (GOLD analysis project Ga0308392, IMG submission 202361) | Hot spring phototrophic mat microbial communities from Octopus Spring, Yellowstone National Park, Wyoming, United States - 20050624_m2 ... | reverse complement strand
CGAGGTCGGGGTTGTAGGCCTGTGTACAAGGCCAATCCGGGTCGCCCGTGGCCGGCTGGGCCAGGGCCGGCTGCGCGAGCGCGCCGAGCACGAGCGTCGTCGCCACCACCCACCGCATCCTGGATCCTTTCCCCTCGCGACCCCTGCGTGGGGCCTACTTAGGTCGCGCGTGATCCGTGTGCAACGCCGTGGCGCGGCGCGCTCAGCCCGTGAGCACGCGATGCTCCGCGACCGGCAGGTCGCGACGCACCTTGGCGAGCCGCTCGAGGTCGACCCGCGCCGTCGCGAAGCCGGGCCCGTCGCTCGCCCGCGCCACGACGTGCCCCCAGGGATCGACGATCATCGAATGGCCGTAACACCAACGCTCTTCGCGCCCCGCCGGGTGCGGCCCCCACTGGGCGGCGGCCGCCACCCAGCACTGGGTCTCGATCGCCCGGGCGCGCAGCAGGACCTCCCAATGGTCCTTGCCGGTCTGCAGGGTGAAGGCCGCCGGCACCGCGAGGAGCTGCGCGCCGAGCGTCGCGAGCGCCCGGTAGAGCTCGCCGAACCGCAGATCGTAACAGATCGAACAGCCGACCCGCACCTCTTCGGCCGTGTAGGTCACGAGCTCGCGGCCGCGGCCGAAGGTCGCCGATTCGCGGTATTCGCGACCGTCCGGGGCGGTGATGTCGAAGAGGTGGATCTTGCGGTAGCGGGCGAGCTCGCGGCCCTCGCGGTCGAACGCCACGGTCGTGTTGTAAAGGCGGTCGTCGGTCGGATCGCGTTCGAGCAAGCTGCCGCCGTGGACGAAGATCCGATGGCTCCGGGCGAGATCGCGCAACAGCCGCCAAGCGGCCCCTTCCTCACCCAAGATGTCGGCGGCGGCGCGCTTGGCCGCGGCATCGCCACCCACGAGCGGCCAGACCTCGGGCAGCACGACGAGATCGGGGCGGTCCTCGCGCACCGCGGCCCGCACGAGCTCCTCGGCGGCGGCGAGGTTGGCGGCCTTGTCGTCGCGCGAGTTCATCTGGATCACGGTCACCCGCATCGCCGCCCCCGCTCTTGCACCGTGATTTCGATTGTACCGCGCCGTCGCTCGCCTTGACAGCCGGCGGGCGAGGGTGACCTTCTCCGCCCGCCCCGTCCCGGGGATTCGCGCCGAGGCCCTCCCATGCACCGTTACCGTACCCATCGCTGCGGCGAGCCGCGTCCCGAGCTGGTCGGCTCGACCTTGCGCCTGGCCGGCTGGATCCACAGGAAGCGCGACCACGGCGGGCTCTTGTTCTTGGACCTGCGGGACCACACCGGCATCGTCCAGATCGTCGTCCATCCCGACCGGCCGTTCTTCGCCGAGGCCGAGCGGCTCAGGCTCGAGAGCGTGGTCTCGATCACCGGCCGGCTGGTGGCACGCACGCCCGAGACCGTGAACCCGAATCTCGCCACGGGCGAGGTCGAGCTCGTGGCCGACGCGCTCGAGCTCCTCTCCGCGGCCGAGTCCTTGCCGCTGCAGGTCAACACCGATCGTGAACAGCCCGAAGAGACCCGGCTGCGCTATCGCTTCCTCGACCTGCGCCGGGAAGTCATGCAGCGCAACATCCGGCTCCGCTCGGCGGTGATCCGGACGATCCGCGAGCTCATGCACGCCCAGGGCTTCACCGAGTTCCAGACCCCGATCCTCACCGCCTCGAGCCCCGAGGGCGCACGCGACTTCCTGGTCCCCTCGCGACTGCATCCGGGCAAGTTCTACGCCCTGCCGCAGGCTCCACAGCAATACAAGCAGCTCTACATGATCAGCGGCTTCGACCGCTATTTCCAGATCGCGCCCTGTTTCCGCGACGAGGACGCGCGCGCCGACAGAAGCCCCGGCGAGTTCTACCAGCTCGACGTCGAGATGGCCTTCGTCACCCAAGAGGACGTCTTCGCGGCGATCGAGCCCGTGATGTTCGGCACCTTCGACCGCCACAAGCCCGAAGGCTGGACGGTGAGCCCGCCGCCCTTCCCACGTTTCACCTACGCCGAGGCACTCTTGCGCTTCGGCACCGACAAGCCGGACCTCAGGAACCCGATCGAGATCCGCGACGCGACCGAGATTTTCCGCGGCTCGGACTTCAAGGTCTTCGCCCACGCGATCGAGCGGGGTGCCGTGGTCCGCGCGGTGCCGGCCCCGGGTGCGGTCGGCCGGCCGCGCAGCTTCTTCGACGGCATGGTCGCCTTCGCCCAGGGCCTCGGGGCACCGGGACTGGGCTGGATCGCCCTCGAAGAAGGCCAGACACGCGGGCCGCTCGCCAAGTTCCTCGGGCCCGAGCGGCTCGCGGAGCTGCGCGAGAAGGCGGGCCTCGCCACGGGCGACGCGGTCTTCTTCGTCTGCGACGAGCCGGCAGCGGCGGCCAAGCTCGCCGGGGCGGTGCGGACCGAGCTCGGCAAGCAGCTCGATCTTCTGGCGAAAAAGACGTACCGCTTCTGCTGGATCGTCGACTTCCCGATGTACGAATGGGACGAGGAGGAAAAGAAGATCACCTTCTCGCACAACCCTTTCTCGATGCCGCAGGGTGGGCTCGAGGCGCTCGAGACCAAGGATCCGCTGGAGATCCTCGCCTATCAATACGACATCGTCTGCAACGGCGTCGAGCTGAGCTCGGGGGCGATCCGAAACCATCGCCCCGACATCATGGAAAAAGCGTTCGCGATCGCGGGCTACGGTCGCGACGAGCTCGAGCGGCGTTTCGGCGGGATGCTGCGCGCCCTGCGCTACGGCGCACCGCCGCACGGCGGCATCGCCCCGGGCATCGACCGGATGGTCATGCTCCTGGCCGACACGCCGAATTTGCGCGAGGTCACGGCCTTCCCGCTCTCGCAGCGGGCCGAGGAGCTGCTTTTGGGAGCACCCTCGCCCGTGAGCGAGAAGCAGCTCAAAGAGCTGCACATCCTGCTCGACCACGTCGCCCGCGCCGCGCTCGAAGAGGAGTCGGCTCGGCGGGAGGGGAGGGAGAGGTCCGGCGGCTGAGCCGGCCTTTGCGGCGCGCCGCCTCGGCACCCGTCAGCCCTAGCTTGACACCGCCCGGAGCAGGTCCAGGTTGGCCGTAACGGCCGCGGCGGGAGGGGCTGCTCGGCTCGAGCTTTCGGGGAGGGATCCGGATGCGAACCCTGCTGTCGGGCGGTGCGGTCGTCCTGGCGCTGGTCGTCGGCGGAGGAGGCGAGGCGTTCGCCAAGAACACGCTGCGCTGGTCGAGCCAGGGTGATGCTTTGACCATGGACCCGCAAGCGCAGAACGAGGGCCCGACCAACACCATGGGCCAGCAGATCTACGAGCCCTTGATCAACCGCGACCCGAAGCTCGCCCTCGTGCCCTCGCTCGCGACCGAATGGAAGGCGATCGAGCCCACGGTGTGGGAGTTCAAGCTCCGCACGGGCGTCAAGTTCCACGACGGCGCCGATTTCGACGCCCAGGACGTGGTCTTCTCGATCGAGCGGGCGCGCTCGCAGACCTCGGACTTCAGGGGCTATTTGACCTCGGTGACCGAGGTCTTCGCCACCGACGCCGGCACCGTGCGGATCGTCACCGGCAAGGGCCCCAACCCGATCCTCCCGAACCAGCTCACCGAAATCCACATCGTGGACAAGGGCTGGGCGGAGAAGTACGGGGTCACGAAGCCGCAGAACTTCAAGGGTGGCGAAGAGACCTTCGCGGTCCGCAACGCCAACGGCACGGGACCCTTCAAGCTCGTCCGCCGCGAACCCGACGTGCGGACCGTGCTCGAGAAGAACCCCAATTGGTGGGGCCTCGCGCACGAGCCGCACAATGTCGACGAGATCGTCTACACGCCTGTCAAGAACGACGCCACCCCGGTGGCGGCGCTGCTTTCGAGCGAGCTCGACTTCGTCCTCGACCCGCCGTTGCAGGACATCGAGCGGCTGTCGAAGACACCCGGGCTCGAGATCCTGCAGACCCCGCAGATCCGGACGATCTTCCTCGGCATGGACCAGGCCCGCCCGGAGCTGCGGGCATCCAACGTCAAGGGCAAGAACCCGTTCGCCGACAAGCGGGTGCGCGAAGCGGTCTACCGCGCGATCGACATCGAGGCGATCAAGACCAAGGTGATGCGCGGCCTCGCCGCCCCGGCCGGGATCGTCACCGCGCCCGGCGTGCACGGCTACACGGCGGAGCTCGACCAAAGGCTGCCCTTCGACCCGGCCAAGGCCAAGGCGCTGTTGGGCGGACGGTCGATCTCGCGGAACGCGACCGGCTGATCGCCGAGGCCTGGAACATCGTGAAGGAGGACATCGTCTACGTGCCGCTCCACCACCAGGTCATCACCTGGGCCCTGCGGGATACGATCGAGATGCCGATCGAGCCGCAGGATAGCCCGCAATTCGCGTGGGCGCGGTTCAAGCGCTGAGCCCGGGGGACCGGTGGAAGAAAGCGCTTCGCGAGCGACCCGGGTCGTAGCCGGCCTTCTCCTCCCGGCCCTACTCCTGAGCGTGCCTCCGGCCGAGGCCCGGGTGGGAGGCGAGCCCTGGCCGGTCGTGCTCGAAGGCGGCCCGCCGCCGCATCCCGCGGCGCGTTGGGGCCGGCTCGAAAACGGCCTCCGCTGGGTCGTCCTGCCGAACCCGAAACCGGAAGGTGCCGCGAGCCTTCGGCTTCTGGTCGAGGTCGGCTCGCGTCACGAGCGTGAGGACGAGCGTGGCATCGCGCATCTCCTCGAGCACATGGCCTTCCGCGGGTCCACGCATCTCGCGCCGGGCGAACTCGCGGCCTCGCTCGCCCGGCTCGGCGCGGCGATGGGCCCCGACACCAACGCCCGTACGGGCTTCGACACGACGGTCTACCAGCTCGAGCTCCCGCGCGCCGAACCGGAGGCGCTGGAGCACGGCCTCTTCGTCCTGCGCGAGATCGCCGACCGGCTCACCATCCCGGCCGAGCTCCTCGAGATCGAGCGCGGCGTGGTGCTCGCCGAGGCGCGCCAGCGCGACGGCCCCGGTCAGCGCGCGTTCGCCGACTCGCTCGCGTTCCTCTTGCCCGAGAGCGGCCTCGCCGAGCGGCTGCCGATCGGCGATCCCGAGGTCGTGGCCCGCGCCGATCGATCGCTCGTGGAAGGGTTCTACCGGCGTTGGTACCGGCCCGAGCGGATGGTCGTGGCGGTGGCCGGGTCCGTCGAGCCGGGCGAGGTGGGCGAGCGGATCGCGCGGCTCTTCGCCGACCTCGAAGCGCGTGGGCCGGCTCCGCAGGAACCCGTTCCGCCGCCGCTCGCCGAGCGCGGCCTCGAGCTCGCGCTCCGGATCGAGCCGGGCCTGCCGGCAGCCGTGTCGGTGGCCTTCCGCCACCCGCCCGACCTTCGACCGGACGGGCTCGAGGTGCGCCGCGACGGCCTGATCGATGGCATAGTGCTACGCGCGCTCGGCGAGCGGCTTCGCCGACTCGCCGCCGGAACCGACCCCGAGCTCACGGGCCCACGGGTCGCCGTCGAGGAGTGGGACCCGGTCGCTCGTCTGGTCCGGCTGCGCGCCGGGATCGAACCCGAACGGGCCGAGGCGGCGCTGCGCACGCTCGGCCGCGAGGTCGCTCGGCTCTCGGCGCACGGGGTGTCGGCCGGCGAAGTCGAGGAGGCGCTCGCGGTGCGCCGTTCCGCGCTCGAGGACCGGCTGCGGACCGCGCCCACGCGCCTCTCACGCAGCCGGGTCGAGGCGCTCGTCGCGGCCGCTCGCGACCGCACCTCGTTCCTCGACGAAGCCGGCGCGCTCACGCTCTTCGAGCACCTCGCTCCCACGATCGACGCGCCGACCGTCTCCGACAGGGCCCGTGCGCTCGTCTCGGGCGAACCCCTGATCGAAGTCACGCTGCCGGCCGAGCCCGCGGACGGTCTCGAGGCGGCCCGCGAGCGGCTGCTCGCCGCTTGGCGCGCCGGTCGCGCCGAGCCGGTCGAGCCGCCGCGCTTCGCGCCGGCGCCGCAGCTCGCCTACGGCCCCGATCCCGAGCCCGCCCCGCTGGTCGCGCGCGAGCACGTTCCCGATCTCGACCTCTACGCCGTGCAATTCGCCAACGGCGTGCGGCTCGACGTCAAGCCGACCGAGTTCGAGGCCGACACGGTCCGGCTCACGATCCGCTTCGGCCGCGGCCGGCTGGGCTTGCCGGCGGACCGCCCCGGCCTCGACCTGTTGGCCCGCCACGCGCTCCTGGCCGGCGGCCTCGGCCGCCATCCGGCGGAGGAGCTCGATCGGATCCTGGCCGGCCGGCGCCTCACGCTCGGCTTCACGCTCGCCGAAGCGGCGAGTCTGTTGACCGTCGAGGCCGGCGCGGACGAGCTCGAGACCGCGCTCGTGCTCGCGCGGGCCTGGCTCGAGGACCCGGGCTTCCGGGCCGAGGGGCTCGTTCCCTGGCGGCGGGCGCTCGAGGCCACCTGGCGCCGGCTCGCGAGCGTCGCGCGCGCCACGCTCGAGGGGCCGGTCGAGCGGCTCCTCCACCGGGGTGACCCGCGCTTCGGCTTGCCCGCGCGCGAGGTCGCCGAGGCCCGCACGCTCGACGAGCTCGCCGAATGGTGGCGGCACGAAGTCGGAAGCGGTCCCTTGGACGTGGCGATCGTCGGCGCGGTGGACCCGGAGCGGGCGATCGAGGCGGTGGCCCGCACGCTCCGCCGGCTCCCGCCGAGGGTCGAGGCCGAAACGCCGCCGCCCCCTCCGCCCTGGCCCGCGGGCGGCGAGACGGTCGTGGTCGAGCACGGCGGGCCGAGCGGCCAGGCGATCCTCCTCGTCCACCTCGCCACCGATGACGCCCGCGACCAACGCCGGGCCGAGGGCCTGGGCGTGCTCGCCGACGTCTTGCGCGAGCGGCTGCGCGCGCGGATCCGCGAAACGCTCGGGGCGAGCTACGCGCCGCAGGTATCGAGCTTCGGCTCCTTCCTGATCCCGGGACGCGGGGCGGTCCGGGTCCTGGTGGACCTCCCGGCCGACCGGGCCCGCGAGCTCGCCCGGCTCGTCGAGGGGGAGATCGACCGGCTCGCGGCCGAGGGGCCGAGCGCGGAGGAGCTGGCGGGCGTCCTGGCGCCCCGCCGGGCCCGTGCCGAGCGTGCCGTCCGGAGCAACGGCTTCTGGCTCGAGCGGGTGCTGACCGGTCGCCACCAGGCGCCCGAGCGGCTCGCCCACGCCCGCACGCTCGCCGCCGACATCGCGAGCCTGGATGCGGCGAGCCTCGCGGCACTCGCCCGGACCTACCTCGTGCCGGAGCGCCGCTTCACGATCCTGGTGCTGCCCGAGGGGCAGGGGTGAGCCGAGCCGCTCGGCCGTCCTGCGCGAAAGGCCCTTGCCCGCTCGCACTGGCGACCCTAGGCGGCGCGCCATGGCCGCCGCTTCGACCGACAGGCAGGATTCCCTCACCGTCGACCTCCTGGTCGCCGGCTCGGGAGCCGGCGGAATGGCGGCCGCGCTCACCGCCCGCCTCGCCGGGCTCGAGGTTCTGGTCGTCGAGAAAGAGCCGCTGTTGGGCGGCACCACCGCGCGCTCGGGCGGCTGGCTCTGGATCCCCTGCTCGCCGCACGCCCGGCGCGCCGGCATCGCCGACTCGAAGGAGGCGGCGCGGCGCTACCTCCAGCACGAGGCCGGTAACCATTTCGACGCCGCGCGGGTCGAGGCCTTCCTCGAGGCCGGGCCGCGCATGGTGGAGCTCTTCGAGCGCCGCACGCGCCTGCGCTTCGTGCTCGGCCCGCAATTCTCGGACTACCATCCGAACGCTCCCGGCGCCTTGCCGGGCGGCCGGTCGATCTGTGCCGAGCCCTTCGACGGCCGGCTGTTGGGCGCCGACCTGCGGCTGCTGCGCCCACCCCTGCCCGAGCTCACGCTCTTCGGGATGATGATCGGCTCGGGCAGGGAGCTCACCCACTTCTTCAACGTGACCCGCTCGCCCGTCTCGGCCGCCCAGGTCGCCCGCTTCCTCGCCCGCTACGGCCGCGACCGGCTCCTGTACGGCCGGCCGATGCGGCTCACCAACGGCAACGCCCTCGCCGCACGGCTGCTCGCGAGCGCCCGCGATCTGGGTGTTCCGATCCGCACGGCCGCCCCGCTCGTCGAGCTCCTCGTCGAAGGAGGCCGGGTGGTGGGCGGGGTGATCGAGCGAGCCGGCAGGCGGATCGCCGTGCGCGCCCGTGGCGGTGTGGTGCTCGCCACCGGCGGCTTCCCGCACGATCTCGCCCGCCGCGCCCGTCTCTACCCGCACGCCCCGACCGGCCGCGAGCACTGGTCGCCGGCCGCCGAGGGCAACACGGGGGACGGGATCCGCCTCGCCGAGGCGCTGGGTGCGGCCACTGCTGACGAGCTGCCCTCGCCCGCGGCCTGGGTCCCGGTGAGCCGGGTGCCACGACCCGACGGCAGCGTGGGCCTCTTCCCGCATTTCATCGACCGGGCCAAGCCCGGGGTGATCGCGGTCGACGATCGGGGTGAACGCTTCGTCAACGAGGCGGACAGCTACCACGATTTCTGTCGCGCCCTCATCGCCCGTTGCCGCGGAAGGCCGGGCGAGGTCGGCGCTTGGCTGTTGGCCGATCATGCGACGGTGCGGCGCTACGGGCTCGGCTGGGCGAAGCCCTTCCCGATGCCGCTCGGCCCCGCGCTGCGCTCCGGCTATCTGCGGCGCGCCGCCACGATCGGCGAGCTCGCACGGACGATCGGCCTCGAGCCCGCCCGGCTCGAAGCGACGGTCGCCCGCTACAACGAAGGGGCACGGCGCGGCGAGGACACCGAATTCGGCCGCGGCTCGACCGCCTACAACCGTTACCTCGGCGATCCCACGGTGCGGCCGAACCCGTGTGTGGCACCGCTCGAGAAGCCGCCCTTCTACGCCGTGCGCGTGGTGATGGGCGATCTCGGTAGTTTCGCGGGCCTCGTGACCGACGCCGTGGCCCGCGTGCTCGACCGCGACCGCCGGCCGATTGCCGGACTCTACGCCGTGGGTAACGACATGGCCTCGATCATGGGCGGCAATTATCCGGGAGGCGGGATCACCCTCGGCCCTGCCATGACCTTCGGCTACCTCGCCGCGGTCGACGTCGCGCAGCGGCTCGGACGCGCCGCACCGCTCGCCGCTTGAGCCCGGCCGCTCGCGGCCTACATGCGCAGGCAGGTTGGAGCGTGGAGACGTCCATGGCCGTGCCCCCGATCGACGAGCGGACCCGGATCGAGCTCGAAGCCGCCGCCTTCCGCACGCTCGTGGAGCATCTGCGCAAGCGGAGCGACGTGCAGAACATCGACCTCATGAACCTCGCCGGGTTCTGCCGCAATTGCCTCGCCAAATGGTACGCCGCGGCGGCGCAGGAGCGGGGCCTCACGATCGACTACGAGACCGCCCGCGAGATCGTCTACGGGATGCCCTACGAAGAGTGGAAGGCCCGGCACCAGACCGAGGCGAGCCCCGAGAAGCAGAAGCTGTTCGAGAAGGCCTACGAAGCCACCCACGGGCATCCGCCGGGCGCCCATTGAGCCGCGAGGGGCTCAGCCCATCGGCGGGCCGGTGATCGCGAAGCCGAAGGGGGCGAGCTCGCGGTTCAGGCGATCCGGATCGGCCGGGCCCTCAACCAGGAGTTCGGCCAGGCGACGGAAAAAGGCGGCCAAATCGTTACCGGGGGTGAGGAGGAAGAGGACACGGCCGTGCGTGGCCCCGCGATTGACGAAGGCGTGCGGCCGCCCGGGCGGGATCACCGCCACCGTGCCCGCGGGGGCGGGGATCGGTGCGCCGTCGATCTCGAGCTCGAAGGTTCCTTCGAGGATCCGCAAGACCTCGGTCTGCGCCGTATGCACGTGGCGCGGCGGGCCTTTGCCGGGCGGGCAGAGCTGCTCGACGAGGCAGAGCTGACCGCCCGTCGCCGCTGCGGGTACGCGCAGCCGCTGCTCGATCCCGAGCCCGGGGAGCACGAACCGCTCGTCGATCTCGGGTGCGGCCACGAAGGCGGGAAAGACCGGGATCTCGGCCATCGCCTGCTCCGCCTTCTCTCGGATTTCTCGGATCTCGGGTTACTCAGATTTCGCTCTCGATCGCCTTGCCGAGCTCTTCCGTCGAGGCCTTGCCGCCCATGTCGGGGGTGAGGACCCGGCCGGATGCGAGCACCCGCTCGATCGCCCCTACGATCGCCGCCGCCGCATCCGGGTAGCCCAGATGCTCGAGCATCATCGCCCCCGACCAGATCTGGCCGATCGGGTTGGCGATCTTCCGGCCCGCGATGTCCGGCGCACTGCCGTGAACCGGCTCGAACATCGAGGGGTATTCGCGCTCGGGGTTGATGTTGCCGGAAGGCGCGATGCCGATCGTCCCGGTCACCGCCGGGCCCAGATCCGAAAGGATGTCGCCGAACAGGTTGGAGCCCACGACCACGTCGAACCGCTCGGGGAAGCGCACGAAATGCGCGCAGAGAATGTCGATGTGGTACTGCGCCGTCGCGACTTCGGGGTAGAGCGCGGCGATCGCCCGGAAGCGCTCGTCCCAGAACGGCATCGTGTGGATGATGCCGTTCGACTTCGTGGCCGAGGTGAGATGCCGCCGCGGCCGCGCCTCCGCGAGCTCGAAGGCGAAGCGCAAGATGCGGTCGACGCCGCGGCGAGTGAACACACTCTCTTGGACCGCCATCTCGGCCGCGGTGCCCTGGTAGAGCCGGCCGCCGATCTCGGAATATTCGCCTTCACAGTTCTCGCGCACGATCACGAAGTCGATGTCGCCCGGCTTCTTGTTCGCGAGGGGGCAGGGTACGCCCGCGAAGAGCCGCACCGGCCGCAGATTGACGTACTGCTCGAAGCGTCGGC
>Ga0308392_1001149_pt1 | contig 10828 bp, 11 predicted proteins | sample Hotspr20Samplem2_FD_202361 | JGI IMG/M metagenome (GOLD analysis project Ga0308392, IMG submission 202361) | Hot spring phototrophic mat microbial communities from Octopus Spring, Yellowstone National Park, Wyoming, United States - 20050624_m2 ... | reverse complement strand
TTCCCGTGCTGCCCAGGCCTCAAGGACATCTGCAGCCGCCGCATAGACGTCATATGTGCGCCCAGTGACAAAGACAGGGCCGTGTGTCTCGGTCTCAAGCTCCCATTCCCCACTCAGTGCATCTTCGGCCAGGACGGCTATCTCGCTGCCGCTAACCGTCAGCTGTGCACCTTGCTCCCAGTAAGGGTATCGGGCTTTCCATAGACGTGTCGGCGGCGGCAGTGCAGGCAGGAGTAGCGCACGGACGATGACAGTATGACAGTTATCGAGGAACCGCTCAAGCTCCTCGTCTGTCCAGATGCGCTCACTCGCGGGCCCGTCGTCGCCGATGAGTCTCCTGACCTGCTGCACGAGATGCTCCATCGTTGGCCGCATAACGCTCCTCCGGTGTAGAGGGGGCAGGGATGGGTGCCTCAACCTCGAGGCACCCATTGACCCGCGCTAGCTCCGCCCAAACCCCTTCAGCCTCGAACACCTGACCACTCACTGGGTGCTGGAACCACGGCATTACTCACCTCACGCATAGCTACCCGGGTTGAATGTGCCGAGTGCTAGGTACTGTCCTCTCGGCAGCTTCGCACCATAGACATACAGCGCCTTGACACCAGTTGCGAAGTCGTTTTGCAGTCTCATTGTCTCAACCTTCTCGATCGCGCTGGCGTACGTGATCATCGGGTCGCCAGCGATGATCTTGTACTTCTGTCCGCCAGTGTTCGGGACGTTCGGTGACACGTACACTTGCATGCCCTCAAATGTCCCGATGAAGCCAGGCCGGACGATGCCCTGCTGGACCGTCTGATCACCTAGCTGGGTTGCTCGGCTGCCGAGCTCGAGCTGGAGCATCGTCGCGAGCCAGGTTGGCACGACAACCCGTGGGTTTGTCATCGGTGCCCGGGCGTTCACAAGCACCTCTCGTAGCCGCACGAGCACTGTCGTCGGTCGCACCTCGCCCGAGCCAAGCCCAACCACGATCGGGTCAGTATCAGTGCCATACTGGTTCGCCACTGCAATCTCGCTGAACTTTGACGCAATATACTGGTCAATCGCATCACCGATCGCAACAGCCATTCGCTGGCTTGCCTGCTCGATAAGGTTCAGGATAGAGAACTGCGCTCGAACGTCCGGGACCTTCACGAGGATTTTCTTCTGCTGGTCGATCTGGATTGTGACCTCGTTATCAGACAGGAGCTGCCAGTCGCTGTCCGACCAGCCACCGGTATAGTCAGACACGTTCACGTCACTGACCCAGAACGCCTTGACTGTGCCGCCAGCTCGTACTTCTCCCTCGTAGTTCCGGTTCGTGAGCGCAGCGACATAGACGTACGTCTTGTCAAGGTTCGCAAGAAGCCGAGCACTCCAAATAGTCGGTTCACTGAGCAGTGGAGTCCCTGGACCAGGCATTGTTCACCTCCGTCATGACGATCGCTGAACTGATCGTAGGGCTGCCTCGAAAGCCCGGTTAACTGCCTCGAGGTCTCCTGACCTGAGAGCTTCCTCGAGTGAGATTGTTGTGCGGCTTGGATTGGTCGCAGATGCCGAGCTGCCGACGAGATATGGCCGCTTTCGGACGAGATCGCGTAGCAGTCGCTCGAGGTTGAGTGGACGTCCTGTCTCGTCGTACTCGACCTCAGCTAGGTCAAGCAGACGATATGCTGCATCAGGGTCGATGATGCCAAGCTCACGTGCCCTCAGCATTGTCTCATAGCGCAGTGTATGCTCGCGGATGAGCAACTCTCGCTGAGTCAGCTCGCGCTCAAGCTCCGACAGTCGTCGGCGCATTCGCTCAGTCTCTGAGAGCTTCTCTTCGTCACGTTGCTTAAGCTCACGCTCAAGCTCCCGAAGCTTGCGGCGATACTCTGCCGCCTCTGAACGCAACTTGCGAACATACGCTATATCGAACCGCTCCTCCGCCTCCTGGGCATCAGGAGCTGTAGCCTCCACAGCCTCGGGCTGCTCAGTTGTGACCTCCTGGGTCACCTCTGCTTCAGGCTCCAGGCCTGTTCGCTCCTCGACCATCGATCATCCTCCCGCAATTCGCTTCAGTGACTCTGGCGGCTCCATCTCGAGCTCACGGTAAAACTGAAGAAGTTTTCGAGCTGCCCGGCGTTTTTCCTCGGGAGGGGCATCAACGCCACCTCGAGCACCAGCAAGTGCCGCTGCAGCTGCAATCACTGCGTTTCGGTTCAGTGCACGGCCCATCCGTTTTGGCTCATAGACCGGTAGCTTACACTTCGCCTTCACCCAGTCCTCCCGGGGACTGTCGTTCAGGTTGATCAGGCATGCCGCGCAGTAGTCGACAGCGTCCTCGTAGTCACCTGGCTTGTCAATGTCACTCCATGGCCGATCTGAGATTCGGACCATCGTGGCCTCCTCAAGACGGAAACCCGCTGCCGGGGCTGGTTCAGCCTGCACGGCAACGGGTCACCGTCGCGCAGCGTACACTGCTACTATAACTCGTCTGGCCACTCGCCTTCCAGTAGGTCGTACATGAGCACGAGCGGTTCGACGGCGAATGCAACATCCCAGTCGTTCGGATACTGTATGAGATGACGCTCGGCTGCCTGCAGGGCTCGCCGCACAGCCTCAATCGTACCCTCCTGATATGCAGCCCGGATGAGCACTAGTAGCCGAGCTCGATCCTGCTCACTCACGTGTCCTCCCGAACTTGATATACAGCACGTAGTCCTCCATGTACTGCCGGATGTCCTGTATGCGGCGAAGGATATCTTGTTGCTGCCGGCCGGTATATGCCTGCTTGATCCACTGCTCGATCTTCTGCCAGCGGTCAGTACCCTCGACCTTCGCCAGGTCTCGATAGAACTGCTCGGGTGGGAGCTTAGTGAGTTGTCGTACCTGTTCGATCTGAACGACGAGCTCGTTGTACGGGTGAGCTGTCGTGACCTTTTCGACCTCCCGCAGGTCAACCCAGCGAAACTTAGGCACGTCACGGACGAGCTCTTTTGTGATGTGCCGGGCATAGGCATCGACCCACGCCTCCTCGATGGCGATCGTCTGGTAGTCCAGCGGCTTCGACGGTGACCCTGCGTGCAGGAGTTCGTGTATGAGCGCATGGACAATGACATGGTCACGAACTCGGATTGCATCAGGTGACACGGTTATATATCGCTTGAGCGGCAGGAACGCTGCTCGCCAGGGGCCGACTCTATGCACGATCCAGCCATTCCAGCCCCAACCTGGCCCCAGGTTTCGCTTTTTAATCACACCCACACCATGTACTCGCTCGATATATGCGGCGATTGTGTCGGCATACTCGAGCATGAGTTTTTTGTCGGCCGACAGTCGTCGGCGTTGCTCGACGAACTTCTTCAGCTGCTTCAACGATCGGGGAACGACCTGCTCGAGCAGCTTGACACCTAGCGTCTTGCCGAATGGTGTTCGTCGCACGTGATAGATATCATTGTACCCGATGTAACCACGTCGTAGAGCCTCGTGACGCAACGGGCCAAGTATCCTATCCCGCTCTTCGAATGACTGCTGCCAGAACCACATCCACGAGTCTGGCAGCGTATCCTGACCTGTGGCAATAATCGGGAGGTCTTGCTCAGTGAGTGGGACTGTGACACAGCGCCCGTTCGGATGGTCGAAGACAATATCGTCGAGCTCAAGTACCTGCCCGTGCATTGCCAAACAGGCGCCACACGTCCGGGCCGACAGTGAGGCGACCCACCGCCACCGCTTGACCACGTTCGACTGACGATAGAGTTCGAGCGTGCCTGCTCGATATGCTCGTAGCGTCTCTGTTCGGGCAATGCGCTGCGCACGGTAGGCTGACGTTGCTAGTGCCTCCCGCAGGAGCCTAGCAGTCGTGGTCGGGTGCCAGCCAGCAGCTATACCTGTCAGTAGTGCCTGCTTCGCCTTTGCTACTGCACGCTCGGCTTCCTCCTGCGTGAATGCCCGGCTAGCATGTGTCTTGAGCACGTCAAGTAGGGGACTCTGCGGGTCAAGTGACGCGGTCATGGCAATAAATGCCTCGGGATGATGCGGCTGAAACATTAGTTCGAGCCCTGCCCCGCCTGCATGCTGGGCAGCCAGTGAGAGGGCCTGAGGCATATTGCCCTGCACAAGCGCATCAACTGTGCGTGTGTACTGGCTAACCGCCGTCCGAATGGTGTCAATGAGTTGGCGATACTCGTCGAGCTGCATGAGTGTCGCCGTCTCGACCTCGATACCTTGATCTCGAAGCTCCCGTACCCGAGCATCGAGTCGCCGAAACTCTGCAAGGACAACACGCTCAGCCTCCTGATAGGCGGCCAGGACGACCCGAAGCGTTTTCACGTCAAGCTCTCGTACTCCGCGTGCATACTGCCGAGCAAGGGCCTCGAGATCTGTACTCATGCCTACTCCTCACCGAGAAGTGTATCTAGCACCTGGAGGGTTGCTTCGCCATGGCTCATCGTCCGCTTCTCTCGCTCTGTCTCCGGGTCAAGCCCAAGGCGCCGGAGGATCGTATCTGTCGAGACGCCAAGCTGCTGCCACAGCAGGAGGGTTTTCGCCTCCGCCTCTGGGTCGCCCGGGATCAGCTCTGGCCAGTGCAGCGCCGTCAAGTGCTCGTCACCGAACCCTCCGACGGCTAGCAGACGTCGGTTCAGCTCGACCAGCAAGTCACCATAGAGCCGGCGCTTTGTCTCAGTCTTCTCGATGAGCGGCTGATAGAGTATCTGCAGTGCAATGCCAGAGAGCGAGCCAATCCCCTGTACACGCCCTGTCGCAATCTCGGGCACGCGGACAATCTCGTGGAACGCCTCCCGAAGCCGGAGGTAGAGCTGGATCGAAGAGCTCAGGTCGCTCTGCATCTCGAGGTTGCGTAGCTCGGCCTCGGGTGATGGCAGGATGATCGTCTCGTCGACCGAGAGGTCTAGCTGATCGGCCCGGAATCCACGCCCCCACGTTTTCGGGTGTGCGTGATAGCGAACAATGCGCACGAGGTTCGACAGGACGAAGTTGATCGTCTCATTCAGCCGCAGGACATCGTCTTCCAGGTCGCTGATCCCCCAGTAGTCGTGTGGGTTCGGGAGGTTCTGGCAGTCGACAATCGGTGGAAACTCGTATGGCCAGACAGTCTCGGACACGGTCAGCCAGCGCTCGCCAGAGTACGCCTTTTCGTCCCGAATGAGCCAGCGGCCACCGTCAGGCACGATCAGCTGGCGCAGGACGACCGGGCGCCCTGTCTCGGGGTCAAGCGTCGGAAACTGGATCCGATAGCCCCGTACATGCTCATGGTCGTCTGGTGCAACACTGACAACGACAGTCGCAGGGTCGAGCACGACCAGGCGGGGATAGTCTCTGGCCTGGTCAATGAGGATCTTGACGAATGCATGGCCTGCGACCGCCCCAGAGAGCGCGAGTTTCTGCAGCAGCGTGAGCTTCCGGTTCGCTGCCCAGCAGGCATCGAGCCACTCCTCTGCCTCGGTTGTCTCACCCTCGACGAGCTCAAAGTCGACGTCTTTGCCAAAGAGAAAACTCACGCCTTTGTCGACGATTGCACGACACAGGTTGACGATGACGTTGTCGTCAGGTTGCCCCTGACGGACACGTAGTTGCCGTGGGTGTTTCCCGAAGTAGTACTCCCACCGCCGCATGATCGTTGCCGCATGGGCAACCTCCTGTGCGACGAGTGACTCTGCAAGACCAAGGTCAATCGGATGGGGGTATGGCCAGACTGCCATCGCTCACTCTCCTCCCGGCATGAGACCTCTCAGTGCTGCGACTAGGCGGACAGACCAGGCCTCGTGCAGCGGGGCCACGTGGATATCCCAGGGCGTGGGCTCGCTCTTCGCATGCTTCAGCACGACACGCTCGTAGACCTGATAGACATGTCCCTCGTACTCGAACTCCTCGGTCAGTGGCCAGCCGAGGACTCTGAGCGGCAGCGACTGGTCAGCTCGCTCCAGCTGGCGCCAGAGTGCGAGGAACCCATGCCCGACATGCCGGCCGTGGGGTCCGAGCCGAATTACGTTCGTGTCCATTACCGGCCCTCCATGCAGATATTGCCGAACACGGTCACGATAGGATACGAAGCCCTGCGAGAGTATCCGTCGTGGGCACTGCTTGCCACTCCAGTGCTGGTGAGGTACAGCCCGCTCGAGTGGGATGCTGAATGCGCGGCAGAGGGCAGCGATGAGTCGAGCGCCGTGATCCTGCGTCTTGCCCCAGTCGCTCTGAGCGTGGACACACAGCTCGATGCCGATAGAGGAGCGGTTGCCGGGGCCGTTTACCCCATCGCCTGCATGCCACCCATTCTCGACAAGTGGGAGCAACTGAATAATCTCATAGTCATCGACGACGTAGTGAAAGCTGACCTGGCCAATCCCTCCACCTGCATGCACGAAGCGGCGATGCATCTCGGCATTCGCACCTGGAGCTTCATTCGCTGTCTCGTGCACAGTGATCCAGCTCGGCTGCATAGGATATCCTGGGCGGTTGCCGTTGCCAGCTGGAATCCACGAGATCCGATAGCGGACACCAGGTACCTCAGGTTCTGCGCGCTGGCTCATGAACCGGACGACTGACGCGATGTAACTTGCCGGGTCATTGCCGTCCGACCGTGGCGCCCAGAGCGCGATGACCTGACCGATTGCCCATGCCTTCTGTCGCCGATAGGTAAAGTCGGGGTCTACCAGTCGCCGTGCCAGGTCGCGGAATCCCTCTGTCCACTTCGGGTATCGCCAGAACTGGCCACGTCCTGGGATATCCACGGGCTGGCCAACCCCAGTGCGGCTCGAGCGTGTTGCACCCGGATTCCGTAGGTCATGTTGCTGGACAATGCCGACCGTGCCGAAGCGAGACTCATGCCAGAAGATAGCCAGCGCGAACAGCGGGTCAACGCCCTGGCTGGCCACTGCTGCCCAGGCGTGCCGGGCTTCGGGGGCAGCAGGCGACTGGCTATCTCGAAGCATGTATTCGAATGTTGCCTGACTGATGCGTGGGAGGACACCGATTACGTGCGTCTCACTTGTGACTGACATAGCATTACCCCCGTGCATGTGCTCGTGCTAGCCACCGTATGAACTGCCACCATGCTGCTGTTCGTGGACTGACCTCGGGTACGTTCAGGGGGTCATAATCTTGGGGAACTACCTGACGCGGGAGGTAGGTAGCGAGTGTCTCGGCCAGCCGCTTGGGGTCAGCTAGTGCATAGGCACGACTGACCTCGATCAGATATCCACGGGCAAGGAGGAGTCCGATAACGTCATCTCGCTCATAGTACGCGACAGCCTCTATCCCACGCTGCGCAAGCATGGCTAGCAGTACCAGCCGCTTCTCTGTCGACATCGTCGGCCAGTGTCTCACTACTCACCCCCAGAGACTCGGGCCAAACTGGATATCCTGCGCAGGGCCAACCGCGGCCAGTGCGAGCGCCAGTGCCATGACCGAGTCAGTCGTGAGCTTCGCATCGTCCCAGGCATAGCCTGCTAGTTCATCGACAAGCTCGCGCACGAACGGGAACCGGAGCTCGTGCTTCTCCAATGCCAGTTGGAGCCGGGCGAGGATATCGCGCTTCGAGCGAGCCGTCAGGACAAGTCCCCGGGCCACGTCACTGACCTCATCGAGGACAGCTGCACCCACACCCGTTGCATCGATGAGGGTCTCGTGACAGCTGTACCGCTTGTGCAGTTCCCTGATCCGCTGCGCCACAACTGGGTAGGGTGTCCGTTGATACCGCTCGTAGTAGATTACTCGGTATGGCTTTGTCGTCACATCCAGCACGATATGCACTGTCCAGTCCACGTCACGAGCGAGGTCAACGCCCTGGACATATCGCCTGCCAGCCAACGGTGCTTCTGGCAGCCCCCAGTCGGTCTGCTCGTATGCTGCCCGAATGTCATCGAAGCGAAAGACCGCAGCATCGTCGTCGACATACTCACCCTCGACCTCTCGCCGCCAGGCTGCTCCGGTCATCCGGTCCCTGAGCGAGCGGATATAGTCGTGGTCAACGTTCGGGTTCTCCCATGTCGGCCCCTGCTGAGCGTAGACACGAGGGTCTCCTGCCAGGCCACGGCTCAGTTCGCGATAGACGAGTCCTCGGCGGGCTCGTGGGGTCGAGATGAGGACGAGCTGACCACCGACATCTGCCAGTGTCATCCGAATGACCTCGTCGATGATTCGCTCGGGTAGGTAGTCAGCTTCATCGACGATGACCCGGTGGAACTTATGCCCTCGTAGATAGACACCCTCGCGAGCGGTCGTGCGGACAGTAATCTCGGAGCGCGTCTTGAACCGAATCGTTGGGAACGGCGTCATTCGGAGGTCTCGCACAAGGGCACGCACCAGTGGCTCGCGCTCAGCTAGGCTCGTCACGATGTCGAACGACAGCCGAGCCTGGTCAAGTGTGACGCTGACAATCCCCTGCCGTGTGCCCGGGTGCGTGAGAGAGAACCAGAGTGCCTGGACAGCTGCAAGCTCCGACTTGCCCCAGCGCCGTCCTGTCACAAGGACATGGGTCTGTCGCCAGGGTGCTGCTAGCCACCGCTTCTGCCCCTCATGTGGCTGCCAGTCGAGCCAGCGTCGGCAGAACAGGAGCGGGTCAGCCGCATCCCGTGCTGCCTGCTCAAGAAGCCGCGCTGTCTGGTCACGAAGCAGGAGTGCTGTCATGCTCGTTGCCTATCCGAGCCAGATACCGTGCGAGTAGTTCTCCCACGTCAATCTCATGCCGGACCATGTCGAGGCCAAGCAGCTTCATGCGCGTCTGCAGGACTGTACAGAGTCGATCGACTGCCCAGCCCTTGCCGGCCTTGACTGCACTCCAGATCGCTGCCAGCGCCTCGTCTGTCCGGATGAAGTCGTCCAGGAGCCGAGACTCGTAGGCAGAGAGCCGGCGCTCTGCCCATTCAGCGCGGATTGCCTTGACGTCTTTGACCGCCGTCCCGATCGAGACACCGAGTCGCTTCGCAAGCTCTCGATACGTGATTGACGGTTCTGCGAGTAAGAGTTCAGCCGCCTTCATTCGCCGCTGTTCCATGCGAATCTTGTGTGCGTTCGGCATGTTCACTCCTCTCACTGGTAATGAGGCTCCGTAGGCGCTCGCCGTCGTATGTCATGCCACACCGCCAGCACTGCAGCACCTGCAGGCCCGTGGCCGTTGCCATGACCAGTCGTCCACGGTGCCGGATGACGATGTTACCGAGTGAATACTCGCAGATCGTTGCAGCACACTGTGGACAGCGTATCCTCATGGACGACATTCCTCGAGCTGAGACGGCATGGCACCAGCCACCAGCAGGCTAACTGTACTAGATAGTCGTTGAGCATGTCTCCTGGCTCAAGGAGAGTGAGAGCTGTCCGTGCGGGTATCTCGTGTTCTCGCGTAGTATGCATGGTGCGAGGCCATTCCAGTTGATCGTGTGGTGAACACGACTGACAGAGCGGACATATTCGACACGGACAGCCGCCGGCGCGAGCATGACGGGATAGAGGCTCTTTGCGTATGTGCCATAGTCACGATAGAGGCGCGAGATGCCGCCCTCGACATGCTGTGTTGGCCGCTGCTTGAGCATGACCAGTGGGATAGTAAAGAACAGCTTGCCACGCATTGTATGGTCCAGCACCGTACAGACATCGTCATTGAAGATTCCTCGCCAGTCAAAGCGCCGACTGGGCATGAGAAAGAACGCATTCATTGCTTTACGCAGGTACTTCGGCTCTAGTGCAAGCGACTTACCGACATTGTCGCCAGACTGGCAGAATGCCAGGCAGACAACGTTTGGTGGCATATTGACGAGTGTCTCGGTGAAGACCCGGAAGATGTCGTCAAACCGGTGAATTGGGGCACCATATGATGGCTCCAAACCACGCTCATCATGAACAACATACCAAAAGTACTGATAGTCGTCATCGAGCAGTAGAAAGACGTCCAGCCCGAGCCGCTCGGCGATGTCCCAGGCTGCCTGCCGAGCATAGAGTGGTGTTGCCTGTGGCCGTCCTGGGTTGAACATCTCGTCGACCTGTTTGGCATACTCGTCCTTGGAGAACGTGATGAGCCGCTTGCCATAGGCGTACTGGTAGAGCTCGAGCTGTGGGTCTCGGTCATCGACGATGAGCCAGTAGCTACCTGTATAGCCAGCATGGCGAAGCGCTTTGATCGTCGCGACTTTCCGAGCGCGTGCATGAGAGAGGATCAGGATTCCGGCCTTCATCGCTGTCCTCCTGGCTTGTCGATGCCATACTCGGCGTCATAGATATCCAGTATCTGCTTTGACAGGCTAGCGAGCCCATACTCGATTGCCTGGTCAACGTCAATGAGGACGAGTGCCAGGCGCTCAAACCAGGCCCGGGCTGCATCTGGTGCATGGGCATAGAGCTCGGCAATATTGCGAAAGTGCCAGCGTGTGAACCGCTCAGCTGCAGCTTTGAAGAACGCTTTGTACTCGGGTGAGAGGCGCTCATCTTGGTCGATTGCTGCATGGAGCTGCTCAACTTCAGAGCGGTCATAGCACTCGCTGAGTGACGGTGGTTCACGCTTTGTCGGCACATAGATTGGGATCGTGATCCGCTTGACATACCGCTCACTGAAACTCGGCTGTGGCTCACTCTCGGTCTGTGTTGCAGGCGTGTCGTCTGGCTCAGGCTGGCCAGCATGAGACGGCAGGTTCATCCAGAGCGTGAGTTGGCGACTGTCACGCTCAAGTGTCTCCCGATAGAACTGGTCGAGTCCTTCTTCAGCCGCTAGCTCACGGTTCCACCGCTCGAGCATGTCCCAGTCCCACTGGGCAGTTGCGCCAGCGTGGAGGGCAATGACCAAGCGACGTCGTTCCTCGTCAGTCAGGGCACGATTGGACTGGAGTGCCCAGACCTCGGCATCTGGCCCCAC
>Ga0308392_1001148_pt1 | contig 10829 bp, 9 predicted proteins | sample Hotspr20Samplem2_FD_202361 | JGI IMG/M metagenome (GOLD analysis project Ga0308392, IMG submission 202361) | Hot spring phototrophic mat microbial communities from Octopus Spring, Yellowstone National Park, Wyoming, United States - 20050624_m2 ... | reverse complement strand
CTCAGCATGACAGGGGCCGAGAGGGTCGCCTGTGCCACTCCGCAGCGCTTCAATCGAGCGAGCACGAATTTCGCTCAGGGTGACAGGCGTGAGGCAGAGCGCCGGCGATCCCCCCAGCGCCTCAACACGGGCGCGGGCCTAGACCCTTCGCTTCGCTCGGGGTGACAGGGTGAGGCAAAGTGACCCTCGTGCGCTCAATACCGGTCACGCGCCCCGAATCGTGAACGCAGGATGAGGGTATTTCTCTATAATATCTTTTCTATCGCTATCAGGGGAGCAGCCCAGCGATGGCGTCTGATAAGCAGGAGATAGAGTGGCAGTTTGACGCCCCTGATTTGAGCCTCGTGGCGACGTGGCTACGCCAGCACGGCTCGGCAGATGGCTGGCATGTGCGCGAAGGAGGGACGCAGGAAATCACCGACACCTACTTCGATACGCCCCAATGGCACCTCTTTCGCGCCGGCTACGCGTTGCGCATGCGATGGAGGCCTGATCACCCCGTGGAGGTCACCCTAAAGTCCTTCGGATCGCGCAAAGCCGGCCTGCGCAGCCGGCGCGAGATCAGCGAATGGCTGGCCGACGCAACCGGCGATCATTCAGATTTGCTAACGCAGGTCTCCGGCCCGGTCAGGCAGCACATTCGGATCATCCTGGGTCAGCGTCGGTGGCCCGATCGAGTGCTGTTCAGCACACGCACCCAGCGGGCGTATTTCGTTCTGCACGCCGACCACGCTGACCTGGCCGAGATCGCGCTGGATACGACCGACTTCTATGTCCACCATCACCCCGTCTCTGCCACGCTGGTTCGGGTTGAGGTGGAGCTGCTGTCCCCTGAGTCTGCTGAAGACGTGGCGCGTTTTGTCGCTCAGGTGCGCGCGGCTTGTGGTCTGCGGCCTGCGACGCGCTCAAAGTTCGAGCTGGGGCTGCGCGCACAAGGGTTAAAGCCGACTTTCGTCCCCGACCTTGGCGAACCTGTCCGGGCTGCCAAGGTCGGCGGGGCCGAAGAGATAGCCACGCTCGCCTTCGCCGTCCTGCGCGAACACTTTGCGCGTTGGCTTACTGTTGAGCCGGCCGTTCGCCTAGGCGAGGATGTCGAGGCCATCCACCGCGGGCGCGCCGCCCTCCGCCGGCTGCGCAGCGCGCTGAGCCTGTTTCGCGCCCACCTGCCTGCCGAGGCCCAGCACTACAGACAAGAGCTGGCGTGGATCGCTGGTCTACTGGGCGCGGCGCGCGACCTCGATGTGCAACGCGAGCAACTGGCGGCATGGCGTGCTGACCGCGCCTTTCCATGGGGGAGTGACCTGAACCCGGTGGCTGAATGGCTTGTCCGCCAGCGCGCAAAGGCCCAAGCCGCGCTGCTGCGCGGGCTGAACTCGGCGCGCTATCGGCGTTTGGTCAGCGCGTTTGCCCGCTTCTTGCGGGCGGGTGAAGCCGCCACCGGCGAAAGCGGACATACGCCGATTCGCCAGGCGCTGCCCGAACTCATCCGCAAGCGGCACGCCAAACTGCGCAAGCTGGGGGACACGCTGAGGCGTGATTCGCCGCTGGAGGACTATCACGAGTTGCGCATTCGCTGTAAGCGCTTGCGCTATGCCCTAGAAGCGGCTGAGCATCTGTTCCGCCATCATCAGATACGCGCTTATCTGTCTCGCTGTGTTGCGCTCCAAGATTTGCTCGGCGAAATCCAGGATGCGCATGTCGCGGCGCGCCAGATGCGCGATTGGGCCATTGGCGCGAGGCCGCCGCTGCTGCCGGCGTCGGTCTTCGCACTCGGTGCGCTTGCCCATCACCACGCGCAACAGGTGGATGCCCTACTCGCTCGCTTCCCTGACCTCTACCAAGGTGTAAGGGCTTGGAAGCCGCTGCGCAAAGTGATAACTGAGTGATGAAGACGCTCTATCTGATCCGACACGCCAAGTCCAGTTGGGATGATCCGACCCTGGCCGATCACGATCGGCCACTGAACGAGCGGGGAAAACGGGACGCCCCGAAGATGGGCGATCGCCTGGCTCAGCGCGGCGTCAAAGCCGATTTGATCATCTCCAGCTCGGCTGCGCGCGCGCTTGCCACCGCTCAGGCGATTGCCGAGAAAGTCGGCTATGACCAGGCGCGCATTGTGGCCGACCGTCGCCTCTACGGAGCGCAGGTGAGCGCTCTGCTCTATTTAATCCAAGAGTTAGACGACCAGCACGCGCGCGTGATGCTCTTTGGGCATAACCCGGAGTTCACCGATCTGGCCCGCTTCTTCGACAGCGAAATAGAGGAGCTGCCGACCTGCGCCGTTGTTGAGATGGTGTTTGAGGTTAAGCACTGGAGTGAGGTCGTCAAGCACAAGCCGGTCAAGGTCTGGATCAGCACCCCCAAACAGCTCGAATAACCTCTAGGCTGGCGATGTCTGAGCTGTTGATGGCTGGCTCGTCGGCGGGCGAGTGGCCATGTAAGCGCACAGGCCAAGCGGACCGGTCAGCAACGTGGCGAGCAACCAAGGCGTGCGCTGGTGCGCAGGCACGGCGCGCCGCTGCATATCGGCCTGCACTAGTGCTAGGGCCACGATCTGGTTAAGCGCAATGTCCAGCCACATGAAGCTCAGGCCCAGATTTCGGCTCATCGTGTCAACGTGCTCGGCGAGCGAGCCGCGCGGCAGGAAGAAGATGCCGATCAGCAGGGTGGCGATGACAAGAGCCCACCAAAAACTGCGCTGTTCCAGCCAGCGCGGTGTGGCGCGCTGAAAGCGCTCCATGGCTGGCCGGCGCGCCATGTACACGCTCAGCGCGAGGATGCCCACCACGAATAGCGGCACCACGTATAGCGGCCAGCGCATCCCCCGCCGCATGGCATCCTCGATCACCAGCGCTGCCAGCGGTATCAGCAGAAGGCCGAAGTAGTTGAACCCCCAAAGAAACCAGTTATCGCGCAATAGCGCGCTGGCATCCTGCGCCGGCAGGCCAGGCCATGGCAGGTTGAGCGCGACCACGACGGCCAGGCAGCCGAGAAACAAAGCCCAATACCAACGGCTGAGAGGAGAACGCTCAGAATTGACCATAACAAACCCCTACGAGGACAAATCTACCGGTTGTAGATGAGAAAGAATGAACGCCCCTTTCCTTCACCTACTAGAAGTAGCTGCCGATCACGTCCAGCAGCTTCTTGATGTTCTCCGCGTCGCCTGGCTGCACTTTTGTATCGCTCGCCCGCCCAATGGTGTTGAGCGCGTTCACGTCTGCATCACGCCCATAGGCGACGGGGATCACCAAGATGGGCGTGCGGCTGTTGCGCACTTCCTGGATGGCACGCACCACTTCGTTAAGCGACGTTTTTTGCGACGCTGTGTCCTGGCCGTCGGAGAGCAGCAGGACAGCCTGAATGCGCTCCGGAGAGGAATTCGCCTGCAAGTGCTCAACCGCGGCGATCACGGCGTCGTAGAGCGCCGTGTTGCCCCTGGCCACGAGCTGGTCTATGGCTGCCAGTATTCGCTCGCGGTTGCTCTCCAGCGGGCCGATGGGCACCATCAGCTCGACGTCGCTGTCGAAGCGCATCAGGCCGACGTTATTCTTGCCAGGCTGATCTTCCAAAAAGACGCGCATGGCCTCGACCGCTTGCCTGAGCTTGTCGTCCTCACGCATGGACCCTGAGGTGTCCACCAGCAGCAGGATGTCTGCCTGTTTCTTCACGAGCTGCCAGGAGCGCTGGACGGTGGCGATCACCGCCGGATCGGGCACGGCCAGCAGCGTCTTTGGCTGCGTCGGGTCCACGCCGACCTCGGGGCTGATGGGATAGCCCAGCGGCACGTCCCGATTCGCCGGCCGGAAGCCGGCGGCCAACACCTTCTGTTGAACTGCCGGGCTGAGGAAGTATCGCGTGAACACCTCGGCAGCCTTGCGCTGCTCCTCGCTCACCCATGGCGCATTCGGGATCGCAAAGGGGTGGTCGTGGACAAACGTGCCTTCTTTGGGGTATAGCGCGACCAGCTTCTCCGGCGGCTGGACCTGCGTCTTCCCCAGGTTGATGAAGATCAAATCGTTCTCCTCCAGGGCGACGAAATCCAGATAATCCGGCCCCTGGGCGATGTATTCGATGAACTCCGTGGTGCGCGCGGAGTAGTGCTTGATCAGGTTTTCGATGCGACGGACGCTGGCTTGCACCCGTTCGTCGTTCACGTGGTCGAGCGTGAGGCGCGCAACGTCCCGATTGCCGGCGACGTAGCGGGCGCTGGCGTAGAACTCGGCCATCAAAGTGGAGAGGGCGGTGGAGGAAATGCGCGGGTCGGTGTGCCCATAGTACACAGAAGGCCGCCCGCTCAGGCCGTATGCATTCCAGCCCTGCGGGTTATCGAAGACTGCCAGTAACTCCTCCCAGCCGATCTCGGCGCCGTGCTTTGCCCGCAGCGCGTTCAGGCGCGACTCCCAAATCGCCATCACCACCGGCGCAAGGGCCGTGGCCGGCGCGCCGTCAACGTCAAAAACGCGGCGGCCGGTTTGATAGTTCACCAGCGCCAGCCAGTGGCGCACCGAGGGCGACCACAGCACAGGACGCTCGACGTTGGCGTTGTTTGGGGCGATGAAGGCGTTGATGATCCCCTCGTGCACCGTGCCCGAAGAGCCGCTGCGCCCCGTGATCCAGATCGGGCGTTCGCCGGAAGCGAGCGCCTCGCCGGTCAGCGGGTTGCGCCCGCGCGCGTAAGCGCGGTTGAATTCGGTGATGATCTCCTCGACGTTTAGATTTTTCTCGAATTCTGGCGCATAGATAAACGTCACCTCGATGGCGTTATCGGGCTTTTGCACGGTTGGCGTTCGATCGGCGGTGAACTCAACGACGAACTCACTGATCGTGCGCCCAATCAGGACAGCGAGGACCACGACGACGGCCAAGCCAACGATCAAAACAAACGAAAGCCGGCTCCCTCTCATTTGCTCTCCTCCTTCATAGAATTGGCGCGCGGTAAACAACGGGCAAGGTTGGTGCGCCGATTGTTATACTCACCGCGATGCTCCGACGCATCGGTTTCTTTCTTCTTACGGGTGTCGTCTTGGCGGCTTGTGCCCTGGTCGCGCCGGTGATCAGCGATGTAATGGTAACACCAGACGTGATCACGCCCGATGCAGATGGGAACAACGACCTGGCCCGCATCAGTTACCGGGTAAATGCGCCGGCGCGCGTCTCAATTTATCTTACAGATCAACAAGGCCGGCGGCACTATATCCGGCGCAGCGCGCTGCGCCCCAGCATTCCCCGACCCTACGAGTATCTCTTTAACGGCATCGGCGAAGATGGCCGGCTGCTGCCCGAAGGGGAGTACACCTGGAGCGTGGAAGCGCTCGGCGAAGACGGGCGGCAGGCCATCTATAGCGGCACGCTCACCATCCTCAGCGCGGGCGTGCCCTTCCCCAAAATTGAGGAGTTCACCGTCTCCACCAATCTGATCACGCCGAATCGAGACGCGATTGACGACCACGTGTATATCAACGTGTTTATCGCCCAGCCGGCCAGGCTGCGCGTGTATGTGATCGGGCCGGATAACTTTCGCTACGACGTGCCGCGCATGGAAGGCTCGCTCTACCGCCAGCCCACCGACGACGTGTTGCCTGCGGGCCGCTACTTCTTTGACTACGACGGCGGCATTGACCTGGGGGCCGACCCGCCGCCAGACGGTGAATACATCATCGTTGCCGAAGCCGAGGATTTGATCGGCCAGCGCGATGTGCTCAGCGCGCCGCTGACGATTAAAGACAGCGGCCGGCCAATGGCCGAGATCGTGATCCAACCGAACACCGGCCAGGGTTTTGAATGGTCGCACGTGGGCGCCACGCCGGAGGTGACGATGAAGCTGGGCGACACTCTCTACTTCACCACCACCATCCGCAACGTCAGCAACACCCCAATCCGCACCGCCGGCCCATTCGACCCCAACGATTGCTACACCATGGACACCAACCGCTACACAAAAGGCTTCCCGGAAGAACCGGGCGTCTGGCGCGTGGGGGTGGACTTCGAGACCAACACGGGCGAAGACCATCCCTGGCGTTGGGCAGTGGGGACATTAGACGATCTGGAGGTCGTCGAGCGCGACGGGTTCAAGCTCTACTATTTGCCTCCGGGCAGGCAAGTGGTCGTCCGCGGGTGTGTGGTGCTCAACCGCGTGCCGGTGCGCAACCCCTTTCGCATCTGGGGAGCGCTGATCCAAGAGCAGGTGGAGATCGCCCCAATCAACAGCCGTGTCACGCCGATCCTGGTGACGCTGGTTGAACCTTGATCGGCAGCTTCCCGCGCCATGCTCGCTGTGGTGATCGTTTCTTGGAACGTGCGCGAGCTGCTGCGCGCCTGTCTCGCTTCGCTGCGGGCGGACCTGGCCGAAGGCGCGCCCGGCGCGCGCGTCGTCGTCGTGGACAATGCCTCGACCGATGGCAGCGCCGAGATGGTGCGCGCCGAGTTTGCGGACACGGTGCTCATCGCAAGTCATCACAACCTAGGGTACGTCAAAGCCAACAACCTGGCGATGCGCCATCTGGGATTGGACAAAGCAGCGCCCAACGTCGAAGACCCGCCGGCATACGTCTGGCTGCTGAACCCAGATACAGTCGTTCATCGCGGCGCGGCGCGCGCGCTGCTGGAGTTCATGCAGGCGCATCCTCGCTGCGGGCTGTGTGGCCCTAAGCTGATCAACCCAGATGGCAGCCTTCAGCACGGCGCGTTCGCCCTGCCGGGCTTGGTTCAACTGGCGTTGGAGACGCAGCCCATGCTTTGGCGTTTTCGGAACACCTGGCTGGACGGGCGCTATTCAGCGGCGCGCTACGCCGGCCTGCCCTTTCGCGTGGGCTATCCACTGGGCGCTGCGATGTTCGCCCGCGCCGAGGCAATTCGCGCGGTGGGGTTGCTGGACGAGGGCTATGAGATGTATGCCGAGGAGGTGGACTGGGCGATGCGCATGCGGGCTGCCGGCTGGGAAGCTTGGTGTGTCCCGCAGGCCGTCGTCACCCACTACGGCGGAGCCAGCAGCGCTCAGGCCAGCGAGCGCGCCGAATGCCTAAAGTGGGCCAGCCGGCAGCGCTATTACCAGAAACATTACGGCCCGCTCAAGCGCTGGCTGGCCATGCGCCTGGTGCCGAGGCGCTATCGCGCGCGCCGCTGCTGAAGCAGCCACGCATACAGCGCCGGGTCGGCATACGTGCGCGTCCAACAGTCGTGGCCGAGGTCTGGGTAGATCGTGAGCCGAACGTTGCCCCCGCACCGGCGCAATTGGCGCGCCAGTGCGCGCGATTCGCTCGGCGGCACAACTTTGTCCTTCGCGCCGTGGAAGGCCCACACCGGCGTGCGCTGTAGCTTGCACACGCGCTCCGGATAGCCCAACAGCGCGTCGAAGCCGCCACACACCGGCACGACAGCAGCGAACCGCTCTGGACACTCGCTGCCGAGGTGCCACGCGCCATAGCCGCCCATGCTCAGGCCGGTGAGATACACGCGCGACTCGTCTATCCTGTAATGCCGCGTCACTTCGTCCAGCAACAGCAAGAGCGCGTCCGTCAGCATGATCCATGTCTGATGATCCGGGCATTGTGGCGAAAGAGCGACAAAGGGGAAGTCCGGTTGTTGCTCGGCCACGAGCGGGATGCCGTGTGCTTTAACCCTTGATAGATCGTCACCGCGTTCGCCTGAGCCGTGCAAGAAGAGGATCAGCGGGTATCGCTGCCGGCGCGAGTATGTCGGCGGGAGATGCAGAAGGTAGTTCAGCTTGACCGTGCGCAAGACGCGCCGCGAGAAAGTGTGGGCTGTTTGGGTCATGCAGTGGCTACAACAAAAGCTCAAGGACGCGGTAGGGATGCACGTTCACGATCAGCGTCTCGCCCAGGCGGGTCTCTCGCGATTGCATAGGAGAGTACGAGCGATGTTGATGTCCGTGTAGCCACAGGCGCGGCTTGAGCAGCCTGGCCAGCCAGTTGAACGCGGCGAAACCGACATGCGCGGGGTCGCTGCCATCATGGATGCCCTGTAGAGGGGCGTGGCTGATGATGATGTCTACGTTGCGCCTGTGGCGAACGCGGCCTAGCAGCACCTTGAAGGCCAGCCAGGTGGCGCGCAGCCACTGGTCGTTCTGCGAGTATTGAAAGGGGGCGCCTGGCTTGTAGCGCGGGCTGCCCTCCAGGCCGGCCAACTGGAGTCTGCCCCAACGCTGCGCGCGCAAGTCCAGGTTGATGCATCCCTCTGGACGGTGACCCTGGGCTTGGTCGTGGTTGCCGCGCACGTAGAAGCATGGTTTGCCGAGCATGGTTGTGATGTATTCCAGGTAGTCGCTGGGCAGGTCGCCGCAGCCAAGCACAATGTCCACGTCCGCACACCGCTCGACGAGCTGGGCGCTGTGGATCCAAGGGACGACTTCATCGCTGACGGCCAGCAGCTTGACGCGCATCGCAAGGCGAGGGATCAGCCCTTGAACTGCCTTAAATAGGCTTCCATAAAGCCATCCAGATCGCCGTCCAGCACGTCATACACCTGGCTGGTCTCGTAGTCCGTGCGCAGGTCCTTTACAAGCTGGTAGGGGTGCAGGACATAGCTGCGAATCTGATTGCCGAATTGGGCGTCCACGTGTTCGCCGCGCAGTTGGCGCAGCTCAGCCTCGCGCCGGCGCTCCTCCAGCTCGCGCAGGCGCACTTTAAGAATGTGGAGCGCGCGCTCGCGGTTCTGAAGCTGGCTACGCTGATCCTGACAGCTCACCACAATGCCGGTAGGGAGGTGGCGAATGCGCACAGCGGTCTCGTTCTTCTGAACGTTCTGTCCGCCGGCGCCTTGTGAGCGAAAGGTCTCTATCTCCAGGTCATTCGGGTTGATCTCAATGTTGATCTCGTCGTCCTGGATGTCTGGATACACCTCCACGCGGGCGAACGAGGTCTCGCGGGTATTGCCGGCGTTGAAAGGCGAGAGGCGCACCAAGCGATGCACGCCGCGCTCGCTGCGAAGGTAGCCGTAGGCGCGCTCCCCGCTGATCTGCAAGGTCACGTTCTTAATGCCGGCGGTCTCGGCTGGCGCGTAGTCAATCTCGCTCACCTTGAAGCGGTGCCGCTCGGCCCAGCGCAGATACATCCGGTAAAGCATCTCGGCCCAATCTTGCGCGTCCACGCCGCCAGCGCCTGGTTGAATGGTCAGGATCGCATCGGCGTGGTCGTATTTGCCGGAGAACATCAGCTCCAGCTCGGTGCGCTTGAGCGTGTCCTCCAGTTGGGTCAACTCGGCCTCCGCGTCGCGCAGGGCCGACTCGTCGCCGGACTCGTCGGCCAGTTCAAGCATCACGGCTGCGTCCGAGGCGCGCCGGACGAGTTGGTTGTAGGCTTCTAGGCCGGCTTTCAGCGTTGCCATCTCGCGCATCAGAGTTTGAGCGCGGACTGCGTCGCTCCAAAAGTCAGGATCGGCAGCCAGGGCTTCGATCTCGCGGACGCGCTGTTCTTTGGCCGCGATGTCAAAGATGCCCCCGCAGATCGGCAACGCGCGCCTGGGCATCGGCCAATCTGTCTTTCAAAGGGGTTAGCGCTTCCAACATGGCAGGCAAAATGATAACAGCGTGCGAAGGGGCGCATTCACGCAGGGAGCGCTCAACTTTGGGCGACTTGGCTCACAGACATTTAAACCGCCAAGGCGCAGGGAAATAACCTCTGCGTCCTCCGCAGTGCGTGTTTCTTGTACTACCTTCGAGTGGCGCACTCCCGCCTCTGTGCATTCGCCGTTTGGTGAGATAATTATTAGAGTTCGAGTCTGCCGGGCGGTCGCGTCCCGCTGCGGCGGGATGAGGAAAGTCCGGACTCCACAGAGCACGGTGCTGGCTAACGGCCAGGCGGGGTGACCCGACGGAAAGTGCAACAGAAAACATACCGCCTCTCCGCGCTGCGGAGAGGTAAGGGTGAAAAGGTGCGGTAAGAGCGCACCGGCGTCGCAGTGATGCGGCGGCCTGGCAAACCCCACCGGGAGCAACGCCAAGACGCGCAGATGAGGCTGCTCGCTGATGCGCAGGTAGGCGGCTAGAGGCGCACAGCAATGTGCGTCCCAGAGAGATGACCGCCGCGCTGTGTGTAGCACAGCGTCACAGAATCCGGCTTATAGGCAGGCTCGAACGCCGAGCATGATATGCACTCCAACGCCGGCATCCCGCTCGACCTGGCTTGGGTCAACGCGGCGCGGGTGAACCGCAGCGCGGTTGATCGGCGCGTTGCGACACTGCCCGGACGCCGCACGGTTAAGCAGGCGTGGCAAGCGGCCTGGCTGCTGCGCGCGATCACGCTGATGGACCTCACCACGCTTCAGGGGGATGACACGCCCGGCAATGTCCAGCGGCTGTGCGCCAAGGCCCGCCGGCCAGTGCGCGACGACCTGTTGGCGGCGCTGGGCGCAGCGGCGCTGCCGATTCGCGTCGCGGCCGTCTGCGTGTATCCGGAGCTGGTGCCGGCAGCGGCCAGGGCGCTGAGCGGCTCCGGCATCCCGGTGGCCAGCGTCGCAGCCGGCTTCCCGGCCGGCCTGGCGCCCTTCGAGCTGCGCGTCAAGGAGATCGAATACGCGATTGAGATGGGCGCGCAGGAGATTGACGTGGTGATCTCCCGCCGGCATGCTTTGCTCGGCGACTGGCCGGCGCTCTACCGCGAGGTGCGCGCTTTCCGCGAGGCGTGCGGCCAAGTCCCGCTGAAGGTGATCCTGGAGACGGGCGAGCTGGCCCACCTGCGCCAGGTCTATCAGGCCAGCCTGGTGTGCATGATGGCCGGCGCGGACTTCATCAAGACCTCAACGGGCAAAGCGGCGGTCAACGCGACGCCGGCGGTCGGGCTGGTGATGTGCCGGGCGATCCGCGACTACGC
>Ga0308392_1001147_pt1 | contig 10838 bp, 5 predicted proteins | sample Hotspr20Samplem2_FD_202361 | JGI IMG/M metagenome (GOLD analysis project Ga0308392, IMG submission 202361) | Hot spring phototrophic mat microbial communities from Octopus Spring, Yellowstone National Park, Wyoming, United States - 20050624_m2 ... | reverse complement strand
CGTTCTACCGGTTGCCGGTGGCGCACCACAAACATTTGAAAAGCACGAACCTGCTGGAACGGTTCAACCAGGAGATCAAGCGGCGGACGCTGGTGGTGCGGATCTTCCCGAACGAAGCCAGTTGCCTGCGGCTGGGGCCAGCGGTGGCGGCGCAACAGCATGAAGAATGGAGGGAGGGCAGCCGCTACCTGAACATGGACCGGCTGCCTGAACAGATCAAACCGATGAAGCCGAACCTTGCCATAGCTGCATGAGATTGGACCGGCGGCGCGGCAAGCTGGAGGGCTCGCTGTCCGCGCCGCCTCGTTTCACCTCGTGGCCACCATGAAAACCATTTTGCTGAACTTGACGCACACAACTCAGCCGAACTCTCTGCCAAGCTCGGCCAGATCGCAAGGATCCGGGACCCGAGGGCACATCTTGGCCGAACCACCGCGCTGAAGCCGGTCTGACACACCTGGATCCCGAATTTCCCAGCCCGCTCCACCTCCGCCCTCCCCGGAGCTGCGGAGTGAGAATCAGCGATCCCGCAGCTTAAAAGACTTCGCCGCTTTCCGCAGCCAGAAGCCGCAGGGTGAGCCCATCAAGCTCCCTCCGGCCGGCACGGACCATGGAAAAGCATTTGACCTGGCCCGTCCTCTTCTTATGTTGTCCATGTGTTAGCCTGTTGGCTGAGGCGGGGCTCGCTACCACCGCAGCCCTCCGCGGGCGTCCCGCTTGAGTGTCGGCCCCGCACAGCCCGGGCACGCAAGCCGAGACCACGGCCAATGAAAACAGTGGGTCCTCAACCCGGAGAGCGGCGGTGGCTACCCCTGCTGCTTGCGGGCTTGCTCGGTGTTGGCTGGTTGGCCTGCGCCGGAGATGCCCCAACGATCCAGTTCAATCGCGACATCCGGCCCATTCTGTCCGACAATTGTTTTCATTGTCACGGCTTTGACAGTAACCACCGCAAGGCGGACCTTCGTTTGGACACGTTCGAAGGTGCCACGGCGCCCCGAAAAGGCCGTCCGGCCGTCGTGCCCGGCCAACCGGATGCCAGCGAGCTGTGGCGCCGCATCACCGCCACCGACCCCGCCGAGCGTATGCCCCCTCCCGACTCGGGCCATGTTTTGACTCCGCACCAGGTGGAACTCTTGCGGCGCTGGATTGCTGAAGGTGCGCCTTACCAAAAACACTGGGCTTTCGAGCCCCCGCGCCGCCCGCCCCTGCCGCAGGTACGACAACAGGACTGGGCTCGCACCCCGGTGGACCTGTTCATTCTGGCGCGCTTGGAGGCCGCAGGTCTCCGGCCCTCTCCCGAAGCCCCGCGCGAGACGTTGATTCGGCGTGTAACCCTAGACCTGACGGGTCTCCCCCCGACCCCGGCCGAAGTGGACGCTTTTCTGGCCGATACCCGACCGGATGCTTACGAACGGCTGGTGGACCGGCTCCTGCAGTCCCCCCGTTATGGCGAGCACATGGCCCATTACTGGCTCGATGCTGCTCGCTACGGAGACACCCACGGGCTGCACTTGGACAATGAACGCTCCATGTGGGCCTATCGGGATTGGGTGGTAGCCGCCTTCAACCGCAACCTACCCTTCGACCGCTTCACCATTGAACAGATCGCCGGAGATCTGTTGCCTCAGCCCACACGGGACCAGCTCATCGCCAGCGGGTTCAACCGCTGCAACGTCACCACCAGTGAAGGCGGAGCCATTGATGAGGAATTCCGCGTCCGCTACGCCGTCGATCGCGTCGAAACCGTGGGCACCGTGTGGATGGGCCTGACTTTGGGCTGTGCCGCTTGTCACGACCACAAAATCGATCCGATTACGCAAAAGGAATTCTACCAACTCTTCGCCATCTTCAACAACATCGCCGAAAATGCCATGGACGGGAATGCCCTGCTGCCTCCCCCATGGTTGCCCCTGCCCACACCCGAACAGGAAGCCAAGCTGGCCGAACTCGACCGTCAGCACAGCGAGCTGAGCACAGCCCTGGAACGAGCCGTGCAGCGACTGCGCTACGAAGATCCGGCAGACTTGCCGAACCGACCATCCCCCATCACCCGCGAGATTGTCTGGGTGGATGACGACTTCCCATCCGGAGCCCAACCCCAGATCAACCCTGGCACTCCCCCCACCCGTTGGGTGACGGCCGGTGAAGGGCCGGTGCACTCCGGCAAACGGAGCTTGGAACGCAAAGGCCATGGAGTTCATCAAGCCTTCTTTCCCACTTGCGCCCAACCCTTGGTCTTGGGCTTGGATGACACCCTCTACGCCCACGTTTATTTGGACCCCGAAGCGCCACCCACCGCCATCATGCTTCAGTTCCACGTGGACGGCCAATGGTCCAAGCGAGCCAACTGGGGCGATCCCAACGCCATCCCCTACGGCCGCACAGGCACACCGGAAAAACTCCTGATGGGCGAGCTGCCCGCGGCAGGGCAGTGGGTCCGCTTGGAAGTGCCGGCCCGGCAGCTCCAGCTCTCGCCGGGCACGCGTATCACCGGAATGGCTTTCACCCAGTTCGGGGGCCGGGCCTGGTGGGACCTGGCCGGGCTGAAAACCCTGCAGGATCCGGCGCAGGATCCGACGCTCTCCCTGCGTGCTTGGTGGGAGCAGGAACGAGCCCGCAAGGACGCATCCCGCTTGCCCAGCCCCTTGCGAAAGTCCCTCGAGAAACCCTTGCAGGAACTGTCCGAGGCCGAACGCGCCTCCGTGACCCGACACTACCTCCAGGAAATTTACGCAGGTGAACCTAGTTTGGTGGAACTGCGCAATCGCATTGCCCAGGTTCAGCAAGACAAGAGCGAGCTGGAAAAGCAGATCCCCGGCACCCTGATCTCCCGCGAGCTCGACACTCCTCGGCCGGCATTCGTACTCATCCGGGGCCAGTACGACAAGCCGGGTGAACCCGTCGGTCCCGGCGTGCCCGCCATCCTGCCCCCGTTACCACCCGCCGAGAAGACCAACCGCCTTCTCTTCGCCCAGTGGTTGGTGAGCCCCGAACATCCCTTGACTGCTCGGGTGATCGTGAACCGTTTTTGGCAACAACTCTTTGGCATCGGTCTGGTCCGGACCAGCGAGGACTTTGGGCTGCGGGGCGAATGGCCCTCCCATCCGGAACTGCTGGACTGGCTAGCCCTCGAGTTCATCGAGAGCGGTTGGGACGTCAAGCGGCTCCTGCGGCTGCTAGTTACCTCCGCCACCTATCGGCAAAGCACGCAAATCACCCCAGAACTCCTCGAAAAGGATCCGGAAAATCGCCTGCTGGCCCGCGGCCCGCGCCATCGCTTGGACGCCGAGGTTATACGCGACAGTGTCCTGTTTGTCAGCGGATTGTTGAATCTGGAGATGGGGGGCCGAGGCGTCCGCCCCTATCAACCCCCGGGCATCTGGGAGGCGGTGGGCTATACCACCAGCAACACAGCCCGGTACGAACAAGATCATGGCCCCGCCCTCTACCGGCGCAGCCTCTACACGTTCTGGAAACGCACCGCCCCACCACCCTTCATGGTCCTTTTCGACGCGCCCTCGCGTGAGCAGTGCGCAGTGCGTCGAGAACGCACCAGCACCCCGTTACAGGCCCTGGCCCTCATGAATGACGTGCAGGTGGTCGAAGCCGCCCGGCACCTCGCCGTCCGCATGTGGCGGGAGGGCGGGACCGAAGATCGAGCCCGCCTGGCGTACGGCTTCCGCCTGGTGACCGCCCGGCAGCCCACCTCGCTCGAAGCGGAAGTGCTGTGGGAAAATCTCCAAATGCAACGACTCCGGTATCGGACTGACCCCGCAGCCGCCCGCGCGCTCATGACCGTGGGCGAGTCCCCCGTGCCGGAAGATGTGCCGGTCACCGAAATGGCCGCCTACACGCTCGTGGCCAATCTGCTTCTCAACCTCGATGAGTTCCTAACCAAAAACTGAAGCCGGACGCGCACGCCCCGCCTCCCGGGCCGTCGGCGTCCCAACCCGGACCCACGTATGACACCCCTGCAAGAGTTCACCCTCCGCATGACCCGCCGGGCCTTCTTCAAAAGCACAGGCCTGGCCGCCGGCCGCATCGCATTGGCCACCCTCATGCTCCCTGAACTTCTGCGCGCTTCCGGCAAACCTCAACCGCGCGCTCACCCTGCTCTGCCCGGCCTGCCGCACTTCAAACCGCGGGCCCGGCACCTCATCTACCTCTTCATGAACGGAGCCCCCTCCCAAATCGATCTGTGGGATTACAAACCGCGCCTGCAGGAAATGTATGACGCGGACCTGCCGGACTCGGTCCGCCAAGGCCAGCGCCTGACCACGATGACCTCCGGCCAAAAACGCTTCCCCATTGCGCCCTCCATCTTTAAATTCGCCCAGCACGGCCAAAGTGGCATCTGGGTCAGCGAGTTGCTACCCTACACAGCCCAGGTGGTGGACGAACTGGCCGTGATCAAAACCGCCCACACCGAAGCCATCAATCATGACCCCGCGGCCACCTACCTGCTCACCGGCAGCCAAATCCCGGGCCGCCCCAGCCTCGGAGCCTGGATCTCTTACGGGCTGGGCAGTGAATCCGACAACCTGCCTGCTTTTGTGGTCATGACGCCGCGTTGGTCCTCCAAGCGAGATGCCCAAGCTCTCTACCAGCGGCTTTGGGGCTCGGGTTTCCTCCCCGCACGTTACCAGGGAGTGCCGCTGCGCTCCATCGGCGACCCCGTCCTCTTCCTCAACAACCCCGCCGGCGTCGACTCGACCGCCCGGCGGGCCATGCTCGACGGTCTGGCCCGCCTCAACCAGATCGCTTTTGAACGGAGCGGCGACCCCGAAATCCAGACGCGCATCGCGCAGTATGAGATGGCCTTCCGACTGCAAAGCTCCATCCCGGAACTCACCGACCTGGGCAACGAGCCCCAGGCGGTTCTCGACCTCTACGGACCGGAGGTGACCGTGCCCGGAACCTTCGCCGCCAGTTGTCTGTTGGCCCGTCGCCTGGTGGAACGCGGCGTCCGTGTTGTCCAGATCCTTCACAGGGAATGGGACACGCACGAAAACCTTCCGCGAGACCTTTCCCTGCAATGCCGCGATATCGACCGCGCTTGCCGAGGGCTCATTCTCGACCTGAAACAGCGCGGGTTGCTGGAGGAGACCCTGGTGGTTTGGGGCGGCGAATTCGGTCGTACCGTGTACTGTCAGGGCGAACTCACCCGCACCAATTACGGACGCGATCATCACCCCCGCTGTTTTACCATGTGGATGGCCGGTGGCGGCGTCCGCGGCGGCATTGTTTACGGAGAAACCGACGACTTCAGCTACAACATCGTACGCGATCCAGTCCACATCCGCGATCTCAACGCCACCATCCTCTACTGCATGGGCATCGACCACAAGCGGCTCACCTACCGTTTCCAAGGGCTGGACCAGCGATTGACCGGTACCGAAGAAGCTCGTGTCATTCAGGGGATTTTGAGCTAAACCTTGGGCATGACCGCGGCGGACTGGGCGCTCTTCCTGGGTCGGTTTCATCCGCTCTTGGTGCATCTGCCCATCGGGCTGGTCATCGGCTTGGTGTTCCTGGAGCTGGTGGCCGTGTTTCGACCCCGGCGGGCGGTCGTGCGCGCTGCCTCGGGTCCCTTGCTGGCGCTGCTGGTACCCACTACACTCGCCGCCGCCGTTTCCGGATGGTTGCTGGCAACCCCCGGGGGATACGACGAAGCGCTCTTGCGCAATCATCGGATCACCGGATTGGTCATTGCCGCCCTGACCGGTCTGATGGCCGCTGCCCACGTGTTGCGGCGCTCGGGTCTCTACCGGTTCTTCCTGGCCCTCTGTTTTGTGGCGCTTCTGCCCGCTAGTCACTACGGCGGCTCCTTGACGCACGGCCGCGATTATATCACTCGCTACGCCCCCCCTTGGATGAAACATTGGCTGGGCCTGCGCCAGCCCGCACCGGCCACCGCACAAAGCACGGCCCCGATAGACCCCACTGCCTTTGACGTCTACCAACATGGTATCCAACCGTTCTTCGACCGCTACTGCGTCAGTTGTCACGGCGCCGAAAAGGCGCGAGCCGGCCTCCGCCTTGACCACGCCGCTGCTCTGTGGGCTGGTGGCGATTCCGGACCCGCGCTGGTCCCGGGGCAACCCGCGGCCAGCCTGCTCTTGCAGCGCATGCGGCTGCCGCTGGATCACGACGATCACATGCCACCTGAGGGCAAGCCCCAGCCCGAGCCTGCCGATCTGGCCCTGCTGGAATGGTGGATCCTCGCCGGCGCCCCCACGAATCGGACCCTCGCCGAACTCGAAGCACCCGAGGCCATCCGCACACGCCTGCTGCGCCCCTCCGCCTTTGCTCCCCCGCAATCCCCTTCCCAAGAGCCAAGCTCAGCTCACCCGTCACCGCCCCCGCTGGAAACGGTGCTCCCCAAAGTCGAAACCCTGTCGGCCACCCTCGCCATCTCCATTGCACCCCTAACGCCGACAGAACCCTGGCTGCAGGTCAATGCCGCAGTCGCGGGCACTCGTTTCACCGATGCGCACCTCGCCCGCCTGGCCGACGAACTGGGACCGCACATCCGCTGGCTCGACCTCAGCGGCACGGGCATCACCGATGCCGGGTTGCTGCACCTGGCGGCCATGCCACATCTGGAGCGACTGCAGCTCGATCGCACCGCCATTACAGACACCGGCCTGGCCGCATTGCGGCCACTGACCGAACTGGAATCGCTCAACCTTTACGGCACTGGCATTACGGACGCCGGCCTCAGCATGCTGGCGGAGCTTCCTCGTCTGCGCCGACTTTACCTGTGGCAAACCCGCGTTGGCCCCGAAGCCGTCCACGCCCTCATCAACGCCCGGACCCGTCGTCCCGAAATCGCAGCGTGGGAGCAGGAACTGGCCCAACTCCAGACCCGCTTGGAGCGGGCACGATTGATCGTGGAAACCGGCGCACCCCCCGCCGATCCGCTGCCTTCCCCCGGAGTACCCATCAATACTATCTGCCCGGTGTCGGACAAGCTGGTGAACCTGGCGGTCACACTGTGGCATGAGAATCAATTGGTCGCCTTTTGCTGCACGAATTGTCGTGCCCAGTTCCAACAGGAACCGGCCCGTTACCGCGCGCGTCTGGCGCAACTGGCCAACCCTCCGCCCGGTCGTCTGGGCGTACAGCCGGCCAATACCCAATGCCCCGTGTCCGGTCAACCCGCCGATCCTAATATCACGCTCGTACATGCCGGCCAATTAATTGCGTTTTGCTGTTCCGATTGTCGGGAACAATTCCGTACCCGCCCCGACCGGTACCGCCAGGCCGTCTCCCAGACTCAGTAGAGCCCGGCGCCATCGCACCGTCCTTTCTCACAAACCAAAAGGGCTTGAGCCGGAAGGGAGCCCCAGGCTACATGCCCATCCATGGCGCTTGCCACCGACATCCGTCCCATCGCTGCCGAACTCTATTTCCTGCCGGTGAGCACCCGCGTGCCACTGAAATTCGGTCCCGAAACGCTCACCTCGGTAGTTTGTGCCCGCGTCCGGGTCCGAGTAGTCGATCGCAGCGGTCAAACGGCCGAAGGCTGGGGCGAAACGCCGTTGAGCGTCCAGTGGGTCTGGCCCAGCTCGCTCTCCTACGGGGAACGGCTCGAAACCCTGCAACAATTTTGCCGGGAACTGACCGGACTCTGGGCCGCCATCCGCATCGAAGGCCATCCGCTCGAAATCGGTCACGCCTTCCTCCAGACCGTCTTGCCAGGGTACTGGCGCGGGTTCAACCAACGCCACCGCCGGAACCGCGAACCCATGCCCTGGCTGGCCGCTCTGGTGTGTACGTCGCCCTTCGATCTGGCTACGCACGATGCTTTTGGGCACCGGGTCCAGCGCCCCGTCTACGCCACCTACACCCGCGCCTTCCTCAACCATGACTTGGCTCGCTACCTCAATGCCGCCCCTGGCTCGAGCGTCTCCTTCCGCGACCGCTACCCCTCAGATTACCTGTTGCCCGAGCGCCGCAATCGTCTGCTGGCATGGCACCTGGTTGGTGGCCTGGATGCCCTTGAACCCTCCGAGCTGGGCGACAGCATTCCCCGTGATGGCTATCCGATCCTGTTGTCCGACTGGATCCGTCGCGACGGCCTCAAGTGTCTGAAAATTAAACTGAGGGGCACCGATGCACAGTGGGATTACGAACGGATCGTCCGCGTGGGCCGCATCGCGCTAGCCCAGGACGTCCTCTGGTTGTCGGCTGACTTCAATTGCACGGTCCAAGACCCGGCCTACGTCAATGAAATCCTCGATCGCCTGCGCGACGACTACCCCCGTCTCTATGGCATGCTGCTTTACGTGGAACAACCCTTTCCTTACGACTTGGAAACCCACTCCTGCGACGTCCACAGCGTCGCCTCACGCAAACCCCTCTTCCTCGACGAAAGTGCTCACGACTGGAAACTTGTGAGCCTCGGCCGCCAACTGGGCTGGAATGGCGTTGCCCTTAAAACCTGCAAAACCCAAACAGGCGCCATCCTTATCGCCTGTTGGGCCCGCGCCCACGGCATGACCCTCATGGTTCAAGACCTCACCAACCCCATGCTCGCTCAAATCTCCCATGTGCAACTGGCAGCTCATCTGCCCACCCTCATGGGCGTGGAAACCAATGCCATGCAGTTCTACCCGGCCGCCTCCGAACCCGAAGCAGAAGTCCATCCCGGCCTCTACCAGCGCCGGCACGGCTACGTGGATCTGTCCACCGTCCAAGGCCCGGGCTTCGGTTATGCCTTGGAACGAATCCGACGGAACTTGCCCGCACCTGTGGTCTCCTGCGGCTTTTGAACGCTTTCTCGGCCCCTCGAAAACCCAAAGCCCCCAGCACCTTGAGCCCCCTCCAACAGAGCCGCCGCGTGCCGAAGCGCCTCCTCACTCCGACCCCCCAGCATCCGTGCCAGCTCCTCCACCCTCTCCGCCCTATCCACTGGCGCGATCTCCGATACCGTGCGGCCCCCGCGCACCACCTTGCGCACCACCCAGTGGTGCCTCGCCGCCGCCGCTACCTGCGCCAAATGCGTCACACAAAGCACCTGGCGATGCTCGGCAATCTCCCGCATCTTCGCCCCGACCGCGTGCGCCGTTTCGCCCCCCACATTCGCATCCACCTCGTCGAACACCAACACGGGAACCTCATCCTGCGCCGCCAGTACCGTCTTCAGCGCCAGCATCACCCGGGCCAACTCCCCGGAAGACGCAATCGCCCGCAACGGCCGGAGCGGTTCCCCGGGATTCGGTGAGAACAAAAACTCCACACGGTCAAACCCCGTGGCCGACGGCGGAGGCCCCGCGGTCCACCTGTCCAACTCCGTCTCCAGCAGGACCTCGAAATGGCTCTGGCGAAAACCAAGGTCCTCCAAATGCCGGCAGACCGCCTCCCGTAAGACCGGGATAACCTTCCGCCGACGCTCGGTCAGCTCCGCCCCCAGCACTCGCAGCTTCTGGTCCACCTCCGCAAGCCCCTGCTGCAACCGCTCCAGCTCCACCTCCCGCTGTTCCAATGTCTCCAGTTCCCGCCGTGCTTGCTGCCCAAACGCCAGCACCTCGGCCACGGTGCGCCCGTACTTGCGCTTCAGGCCTTGGATCAGATCCAGACGCTGTTCCACCTCCTGCAACTGCTCCGGATCCACCTCCAACCGGTCCGCATACCGCGACAAATCCTCCCGCAACGCCTGCCACTGCTCGACCGCACGAGCATGGGTCTCCAAAAACTCCCCAGCCGATGGATCGAGTCGATGCAACTCCTGCAGGGCCCGACCCATCACCCCGGCCTGTTGCAAAATAGCTGATTCACTCTCCGACAACAGGTCCAGCGCTGCCCGCGCCAGTTGCATCAGCCGCGTAGCATTGCTGAGTCTCCGGTGAAGGGCTTGCAGGGCCTCCTCCTCCTCCGGCTGCAGCCGTGCTTCCGTGATCTCCCTGACCTGATGCCGGAGCAGATCCAGCCGGCGGGCACATGCCGCCTCGTCCATCCCCAGCGCCGCCTTTTGCGCCTCCAACGCAGCCCGCTCGCTACACAGCCCCGCAAACCGGTTCCGCAGCTCCAACACCCCCCCAAAAGCATCCAGCAAATCCAACTGCCGTCCCGTATGCAACAGGGACTGGTGATCGTGCGGACCATGAATGTCCACCAGCCAGTCGCCCAACTGCTTGAGCACCGCCAGCGTCGTCGGCGTTCCGTTGACAAATTGCCGGTTGGTCCCCGCCGCCGTCACGGTCCGCTTCAAAACCAGACGCCCTTCCTCGCACGGCTCCAGCCCGTTTTGTTCTAACCACTCCGAAAGCGGTACCTTCCAACCTTGCACCTCAAAAACCGCCTCCACCGTCGCACTGTCGGCCCCGCTCCGTAACCGGGTGCGATCCGCACGCTCCCCCAGCACCAGCTCCAGGGCACCAATCAGGATCGATTTGCCCGCCCCGGTCTCCCCCGTAATCACGTTGTAGCCCGGCCCCAGCTCCCAGGTCAGGTCCTCCACCAACGCAAGGTTTTTGATGCGCAGTGTACGCAGCATGCTAACTTCTTGATCCGACCGGCGGCCCGCCCGGGCCGACCGGCCCGGGACGCACGTCCCTCATTCAAGAGGGCGTCCCAACGTTGGCAATGGAAAAATCGTGACCATGACGTTCGAACTGATCTTCTTGGGATCGGGCACCTCCCAAGGGGTGCCTCTCATCGGTTGCGATTACCCGGCGTCCTTCCTCGCCAACCCCAAAAACCATCGTACCCGCTCCGCCATCTACGTGGCCACCCCAGAGGTCAAACTAGTCGTCGATACCCCCCCGGAATTCCGCCTCCAAATCCTCCGCGAAAACATCCGCTGGCTCGATGCCGTCCTGTTCACCCACAGC
>Ga0308392_1001140_pt1 | contig 10891 bp, 9 predicted proteins | sample Hotspr20Samplem2_FD_202361 | JGI IMG/M metagenome (GOLD analysis project Ga0308392, IMG submission 202361) | Hot spring phototrophic mat microbial communities from Octopus Spring, Yellowstone National Park, Wyoming, United States - 20050624_m2 ... | reverse complement strand
CGCTGCCGTGTCCTTGTCTGGCTGCAGCGCAATCAGCCCAATCCCAGAGAGCCAAATCAGCGCACCCAGCCATACGCCGAGCGTCGAACGGAGGCGCGGCGCACTTAGCAACGCCGTCAGCCAAAGTAGAGTCGCCAACTTGTAGAACTCGGCAGGCTGCACGGTGATCCCGCTCAGCCCAGGAACAGACAGCCCGAACCAGCGCGTGGCGCCGTTTATCGTGAGCGCACCGGGCAACTTCAGCGCGAGCCACAATAGCGCGCCCCAACTCAGCAGCAGCCAGACCCATGCGCTCGCAAGCCAGAGCCATCCCCGTACGCGACTGCACACCCACATCACGCCCGCACCCAAGAATAGCCACAACACCTGCATCAGCACGGGACGAAAGGCGTCCAACAAGGCAGGCGGCGTTCCCTCCTTCGTGAGGCGGTTGAACTCGGCAATCCCAACGCTGCTTTGAAAGAATAGTCCCACGAGCGCAAGCGCGAACGGCGCCCACAATAGCGCGGGATGCACGCCCGCCGAGCGCGCAGCGACAGGCGTATGCGACGAGCGCGACGACTCAGGCAGATGACGCGCGGCTTTCACGATATGGGACTGCCGCATGCAAGCACCTCCCGCACAAACCGTTTGAACTGCTCCCCGCGCTCGGCAAAGTTGCGGAACTGGTCAAAGCTCGCGCATCCGGGGGCAAGAATCACAGTGTCATCCCTGCGAGCAAGTCGCGACGCTTCCGCAACCGCGCTTGATAGGTCGCCCACATACTGCCAGCGCGTGTATCCGAGCGCGTCTAACGCCGCACCAATCGCTGCGCCGTCGCGCCCGATAAGCAACACATGTGCCGCATGGCGCGCAAGCGACTCTGCCAGTTGTGGAATGCTATCGTTCTTGTCCACCCCGCCCGCGATAACCAGACACGGCTTCGGCGTCGCCTGGAGCGACTTTTCCAACGCATCGGCATTCGTACACATGGAGTTATTTATGTAGCGCACCCCTTCCCACTCGCCAACAAACTCCATGCGGTGGGGTACGCCTTTGAAACTTTCGAGTGCCGAACGCAGTTGCTCGGGCGTGCAGCCCAGAATGCTGGCGACGGTCGCCGCCGCGAGCGCGTTTTCCAGACCGTGCGTGCCCTGCAAAGCAGGCTTTGCCAACTCAGCAATGTTCAACTTTATGCCTGAAAGTTCTACAAACGGACTGGATGCAGCGAAGAAGAGGCGCGTACCCTCACCCCCCGACCCTTGGGGTGAGCCCAACCCAAGCAGCCATCGCACCCCCGCATCCTCCCCGTTCAGCACTGCCCAATCGTCGGGCGTCTGGTTCGCCAGAATCTTCGCTTTCGCAAGTGCGTAGGCTTCCCAAGTGCCGTGATAGTCCAAGTGGTCGTGCCGAATGTTCGTGATGACCGCGATATGAGGGCGGAAAGCGTGCGTGTGTAGGAGTTGGAACGAACTGACCTCTGCCACGAGCCACTCGTCGGGCGCGGCGCGCTCGGCGGCGTCTGTAAGCGTCTGTTCGTCGCCAATCCCAGCGATGTTTCCGCACAGGTGGGCGCGCAGCCCCATCGTCTGCAGGATGTGGTGTATCAGTATCGTGGTTGTGGTCTTGCCGTTCGTGCCCGTGATGGCGATGATGGGCGCACGCGCAATCTGGTAGCCCAGCTCGATTTCACTCCATACGGGCACGCCTGCCGCCTCCGCCAACGCGAAAATCGGGTGGCGCGGCGGTATCCCTGGACTGACCACCACAAGGTCGTATCCCTGTAGGCTGGCAGGCGCGTCCGTCTGGGCATGCAGCGGGATCCCCTGCTCTGTTAGTGTGTGTGCGTGCGGCAGCTCAGTGTATGGCTTTTTGTCAAAAACCTCTACTTGCGCCGCGCGCCTTGCGAGCGCGTGCGCTGCTGCGACGCCGCTGCGCCCCGCGCCAATCACCGCCACTCGCTTGCCCGTAAACGCACGCATCGCTTGCTCACCATCGACTCACGGAGATGCCGCACGCTGCGGCAAGTGCGCCTGTTAGCCAGAAGCGCATCACGATTGTCGGCTCCGCCCAGCCCGACAGCTCGAAATGGTGGTGGATTGGCGTTGCCCGAAAGACGCGCTTGCCACCGCGCAACTTGACCGAGCTGAGTTGCACTACCACGCTAAGGATCTCGGCTGCGAAGACCCCTCCCACCAGCGCGAACGCGCACCATTCCTTCCATTCGGGTGCAACAAGGAGGTGGCGCAGCGTCAGCAGTCCGAAGCTTGCACCCAGAAACATCGATCCTGTGTCGCCCATAAACACCCGCGCGGGATGCACATTCCACCACAGGTAGCCGACGCACGCGCCCGCCACTATCAGCGCGTAGCTCATCCAACTCCCCTGCCCTGCCCCGATGGCGTAGACGCCGATCATCGCCAGCGCGGTCAGCCCTGCCGCCAGCCCGTCCAGCCCGTCCGTCAGGTTAAAGGCGTTTACCCAGCCCACTACCCACAACACTCCTATCCCAAAGGTCAGCCAGTTCAAAGGCAACTGCGCTGCGTCTGTGCCTGTAAGCCCCACCAGCGACTCGGCTGCCGCCGCGCCCGACGCCGCCAGCCACAGCACAGAAACGCTTACCCCTGCCGCGACTACCTGCAGCGCAAGTTTTCGCTTCCACTCCAGCCCGCGCTGCCCCGTCCAGCGACGAACCCAATAGTCGTCCAGCAGTCCGATGAACGCGAACCACACCGCCCCTGCAAAAATTACCAGCATGGGAACCAACGTCCCGCGCGTTTGCCAGCCCCACACTGTTAGCCCCGCCACTACGCCGAGCATGATAAGCAGTCCGCCCATCGTGGGCGTGCCCTCTTTAGCGCGGTGCGTTTCGGGCGCGTAGGCGTAGATGGTCTGCCGTGCGCGAATGCCCGCCAGCCAGCCTATCATAGGCTTGCCCAGCAGCAGAGTGGCGAGCGCCGCCGCCAGAAACACACCCGCGTCCGTCATCGCACCACCGCCTGCTCCAGCCCCAGCGCACGCGAGCCTTTCAAAAGCACGCAGTCCCCCTTCTGCACCGTGCGCAGGAGCCACTCGCGTGCTTGCTGGGGCGTTTCGAAATGCAAAAGTCGGCTGGGGGGGAATCCGCCCTCCTTGGCGGCAGCCGCCGTCCATAGCACTTCGGTTCCAATCAAAACGAGATAATCCAACGGTTGCGTTGCGAGCCAGCGTCCCAAGCTCCAGTGCAACCGCATGCTGTACACGCCAAGCTCCTTCATATCGCCCAGCACGGCAATCCGTCGCTGCGCGGGGATTTGGTGGATCAGCACCTGCAACGCGGCGCGCATCGAGTCGGGATTGGCGTTATAAGCGTCATTGATAAGCGTCCAGCCCTCGGGTTGCCGCTGCACCGCCATGCGCATTTCGGGCAGTTGAATATGGCGCAGCGCGCCCGCCGCAGCGTCGGGCACGACGCCCAGCACGACCGCCGTCAACAACGCCACTGTCGCATTCACCAGCAGATGCTCGCCCAAGTACGGAAGCTCCAGCCACACCCGCGCCTGCACATCGGGCAGGTTCAGCACCACAACCCCTGCCGTGTAGTCCTCGCCCAGCTGTACCTCCGTAAGGCGTGCGTGTGCTTCAGGGTGGCGCCCGAAGGTGTAGACGGTCTCGCACGCGCAGCGCGCCTGCAGGAACTCGTAGAACCTGTCGTCGCGCGGCAGGATAGCAATCCCGTCGGGTGGGAGTGCCTGAATCAGCTCCGATTTCGCTTCGGCAATCGCCTCGCGGCTGCCTAACTGCTCAATGTGCGACCAGCCGATTTGCGTAATCACCCCGACGCGCGGCTCGGCAATCTCGGCAAGGTAGGCAATCTGTGTGCGTCCGCGCATCGCCATCTCCTGCACCAGAAATCGGCAGTCCGCGTCCAGCCCAAAGAGCGTCAGCGGTACGCCGAGTTCAGTGTTATAGTTTCCTGCACTTTTTTGCACAGCGTTCGGGTAGCCCGCCTCCAGCGCGGCAGCAATCATCTCTTTCGTGGTCGTCTTGCCTGTGCTGCCCGTCACGCCGATGACGGTGGTATCGAACTGCCTACGGTAGTAGCGGGCGAATTGCCCCAGCGCGTGAACGGTGTTCGGCGTGCGTAGCAGGGGCATCTCCTCTGCGCCTAACGGCACATACTCTACCAGCGCGGCGACCGCGCCTTTGTCGAACACCTCTTGTAGGTAGTGGTGTCCGTCGGTACGGTTCCCCCGCAACGCAACGAACAGGTCGCCTGCCTCCACAGTGCGGCTGTCTATGCAGACGCCCGTGACGGCAACCGTTTCTGGAGCGCGGATGTTCAAGGGTTTTGCGCTCGTCGCCGCAATCACCTCAGAGAGTCGCATCGCTCGTCTCATCGCTTCGCTCCTACCGCCTCCTTCGCAACCTCGACATCGCTAAACGGTAACTTCTCTGTGCCCACAATCTGGTAAGGTTCGTGCCCCTTGCCCGCCAGCAGGATGAGTTCCCCTGCCTGCGCAGTATGTAGTGCGTATTCAATCGCGCGTTGTCGATCAGCCTCTACCAGCGCGACTTTACCGCGCAGCTCGTCGGGCACGCCTGCAAGGATCTGTTGCAGAATTTGGTTTGGGTCTTCCGTGCGCGGGTTATCGGAGGTGAGAATTACGCGGTCGGCAAGTTCGGCAGCGATTCTGCCCATCTTGGGTCGCTTCGTCGGGTCGCGGTCGCCGCCGCAGCCGAACAGCACGGTCAATCGCGTTGGGTTCAGCATCCGCCCCGCCCGTAGCACGCGCGCCAGCGCGTCGGGCGTATGCGCGAAATCTACAATCACGGTGTAATCGGCGTCGATGGGGGCGCGTTCAAAGCGTCCGGGCACTTGCGACAGGCTCGCCAGCCCCTGCTGAATCGCCTCCAAGGGGACTTCCAACGCCAGCGCTGCAGCCGTCGCCGCCAGTGCATTATACAAATTGTAGGGGGCGATAAGGGGGGTGTGAAGAGGGATTTCCTCGACGCTGCGTGATGTCAGAGTTGTCCGAATCCAGAAGCGCAGGGCGTCGTGTCCGTACTCTACGCGCACTGCCCGTACCAGAGCGCACTCGCTTTCGCCGTAGGTGTAGACCGCCCCCCGCGCCTTCGCCGCAAATACCTTGCCCCACTCGTCGTCAATATTGACGACCGCTCGGAACAGCTTGCCCGACTGTTCCGCTAAGTCCGTGAATAGGCGCAGTTTCGCGGCGGCGTATGCCTCCATCGTGCCGTGATAGTCCAGATGGTCTTGCGTCAGGTTCGTGAACACGCCGCCGTCGAAGCGCACGCCGTCGGCGCGTCGCTGATCCAGCGCGTGCGAGGAAACCTCCATCACGACTGCCTCTGCGCCCAACGAACGCGCTTGCTGGAGCAGCGATTGTAGTTGGTAGGCTTCGGGGGTGGTGAACTCGCCTTCCTGCGCCAGCGACTCGCGCCGACCGTCGGGGTATTCTATCCACGCGCCGAGGGTACCAATCAGCACAGTCGGCTTACCCCAAGCCACCAGAATCTTCTGTAGCATATGAGTTGTGGTGGTCTTGCCGTTGGTTCCTGTGACGCCGACAGTGAGCATTAGCCGTGTTGGGTCTTCGTATAGCCGCTGGGCGATGCGCCAGAGCGTGTCGCGCGTGTCGGGCACCTGCACAAACGGCACTCCATACGCTGCCATCGCCCCTGCTTGCTGCACCATGACCGCCGCTGCGCCCCGCTCGAGCGCGTCCGCGATAAACGAATGCCCGTCGTGCTGTCGCCCCACGAGCGCGACGAACAGGTCGCCGCGCTGCACCCGCCGCGAATCGACGCAGATACCTGTTATCTCGGCGTCGCCCTGCGCCTGAACTATCGGTAGACCCTGAATCAGCTCGCTCAGTCGCATCGCTTCACCCTGCGCGTGTGCGCGGATTGAAAATCGTGGGTTGCGGGCGTGTTGCCTCGCGTCGCGACGGCGGGAGCCGCCAATACCACATCAGGAACTGCGCGACTTGGCGGAACGCGGGCGCGGCGACCTCGCCGCCGTAGTAGCCGTTGTGTGGCTCGTCTGCCAGCACGAGGATAACCGCGCGCGGCGCGTCGGCAGGCGCAATCCCCACAAACGACGCGACATACTTGCCTGGTGCATAGCCGCGCCCGCCCTCCATAGCTTTCTGCGCCGTGCCCGTTTTTCCCGCTATCCAGTAGCCCTTTAGCCGCGCGTGTTTGCCCGTGCCCTCTTCGACCGCTTGCACCAGCCCGCGAATGACCAGCCGTGCGTGTTCAGGGGACACAATCGGCTCTGGCTCGCGGCGTGTCAGCGCAGGCTCCAGCACAATGCGCGGCGCAATCCAGAATCCCTCGTTGGCGAGCGCGCCGTAGGCAGCCGCAAGCGCGAGCGGAGAGACCATCAGCCCTTGCCCGAAGGCGAGGTTCGTCGCCCGCAGTTCCCTGCCCCAGCGCACCCGCTCTGGCGGGATTGTGTGCCCGACCCGCTCACCCGCGAAGCCTGCCCCCATCGGCTCGAACAGGTGGAACCGCTGGAGTGCGCGGTACATGCCCTCCAGCCCCACGCGCAGCCCCATCTGCGCCATCGCTACATTACACGAGTGGCACAGCGCCTCCTCCAGCGTGATGCGTCCGTGTCCCCTGCCCCGCCCATGCACGACACAGCGAATCGGCTTCCTGCCGACGCGGAACGCGCCAGAGCAGTAATAGCGACTCGTAGGGCTGACGGCTCCCTCCGCCAACAAGGACGCGACCACCAGCGGCTTGACAGTAGACCCCGGCTCGTACAAGAACTCCACTGCACGATTGCGCAGGGGTTCCATCGCGCGGTCGCGTTCGGCGGGCGTATCGCTGCGGGGGCGGTTCAGTCCCTCACGAGTGGCGAGATCGAAGGTTGGGCGGTTCGCCAGCGCCAGAATATCCCCCGTGTGGGGGTCTAACACCAAGAGGAGCGCGCCCTTAGGGCGATGCTTGCGCCACAGTTGCTCCAGCGCGTCTTCGGCAACCGTTTGAATCGCGGTGTCCAGCGTCAGCCGAACGGCGGCACCGTCGGTGGGCAGTTCACGGTAGCGTATTGTTTCGGGAATCAGCAAGCCGCTGGGCGCGATTTCGCCTTCCTCGACGCCGTTTTTGCCTGCCAGCACCGCATCGTAGCTCTTTTCGATGCCGCTCACGGCGACCAGCGTGTTGCCCGCTTCCCTGCTCTCGTGCAGCTGGGTGAGCCCGATGACCTGAGGGGCGAGCGAGCCTTGCGGATAGGCGCGGGTCGGAGTGTATTCGCGCGTTAGCACGGGGCGTTCGTCGCGCTTGAGGTGGCGGAATGCCGCTTCGAGGTCTGTTTGCAGCGCACGATAGCGTTCGATCGGCACGCTGGTCGCCACCCGCAGGTAGCGGCGCTCGGACTGCTGCGCCTGCAGGATTTGCGCCTGCAACGCTGCCGCGTTGCCGCCCAGATGCCTGGCTAAAATACGCGCCATTTTCTCGGGCTCGCGCACGCGCATCGGGTCGATTGCGATATGGCAGCAGACTTGGCTCTGCGCCAGCGGCTTGCCGTTCCGATCCAGGATTGCACCTCGCTTTGCCAGCAAGGGGCGACGCCGCAGTCGGCGGCGCAATCCCGCCTCAAGCAGGGCGTCGTGCTGAAACACCTGCAGTTGCACCACGCGTGCCGCCACTACCGCGCCACCCAGTCCCAACAGCGCGTGCGCCCAGTTGAGGCGCCGAAGTTCCTGTGCCTTCAAGCGCACGGTTGCATGACGGTACATCGGGCGCGTGCGTGCCATCGGCTCACCTCAGCGACGCCGAGATGTCCATCGCCATCGGTGCAGGCGGCGGTGTGGGCGCGTCCAGCCCGATAATCGTCAGTTCAGGCTGCTCGTCGACGCGCACCATGCCTGCCTGCTCCGCCCATCGGCGCACGGATACCTCCCGCGTATGCACGGCGAGTTGCCCCTGCAGCCGCTCGATGTTCAATTTAACGCGGTCTTTCTCGCGGCGCAGGCTCTCACAACGGGCACTCTCATAGTTCAACATCGCCACGGCGGTCATGTGGGTCGTAAGCACCGCGACGATGACACCCAAAGGCAGCAGCGGCAGTCGGCGCGGGCGCGCCTTGCGCCGCGGGCGCACACTCGACGCCGCATGCGGCTTAGGACGCGCCTGCGGTGTTCGCTCCCTCGCATGCTCCCGTTTCGGTTTCGTTGTTGTTGGCATATGCTCGTCCTCCTTCTCCCTACCCTACGCGACGGGCGGCGCGTAGCTTCGCGCTCCGCGCACGGGGGTTGTCCTGTATCTCCGCTTCGCTCGGCTCGATTGGCTTCGGGGTCAAAATCTCCAGCACAGGTCGGGCGGCTTCTGTTGCGAATGTGCCCACACCCACAGGCTCGCGCATACGCTGGCTAAGGTTCCGAAACGCATGCTTGACCGCGCGGTCCTCCAGCGAGTGGTACGCTAATACGCATATAACGCCTCCCATCTTCAGGCAGCCCGCCATCGCCTCAAATGCAGGCTGCAAGTCGTCCAGTTCACGGTTGACCGCGATTCGAATCGCCTGAAAAGTGCGCGTGGCAGGATGAATGCGTTTCTCTTGAAACTTTTTCGGGATGGCTTCCAGCACGGCGGTGGCAAGGTCGCCTGTGGTGTTCATGCGCCCTTGGTCGCGCCTGCGGATAATCGCACGCGCGATGGGCTTCGCCCACTGCTCGCCTCCGTACTCCCGCAGGATACGCACCAAGTCAGGGAACCGAATGCGTTGCAAGAGGTGGTAGGCAGTGGTGGGCTGTTCCCTGTCCAAGCGCATGTCCAACGGCGCGTCGTAGCGGAAAGCGAACCCACGCTCTGGGTCGTCTAACTGCTCGCTGCATACCCCCATATCCACCAGAATCGAATCCACCGCCTTAATTTGCAATTCTTGCAACACTTCAGGTAAATTTCTGTAGTCGGCGTGGATATAATGCGCCATGCAAGGGATGTCGGCGAGGTTCTGCTGGGCGAGTGCAAGCATTTGGGCATCGCGGTCGAGCGCGATGAGTAGCCCGTCGTGCCCCAGTCGCTCCGCAAGGGCGCGTGCGTGCCCCCCTGCCCCGACAGTCGCGTCTACCGCAATACCGCCTACGGGCGGGTTCAGGTACTCCATCACCTCGCGCAACATCACAGGCTTGTGCATCTCAGATTCCCATCTCCGTGGCGTAATCCAGCAGCTCCGCCGAGTTCGCCGCTTCGTTCAAGATGTTGTAGAACGCCTGCTTCGCCCAAATCTCCACGCGGTTCTCACACCCGACAATCGAAACCTCCGAGTTGGGTTCGATACCTGCCCACTCGCGCAGTTCCTGCGGGATTGCTATGCGCCCTTGATTGTCAGGCGTAACTTCCGCCGCGGCGCTATACAACAACCGCTGCAGGTGCATCTTGCGCCTGTCAAAGATGGCGCCTTGCTCAAACTTTTGGCTCAGCCCTTGCCACCGATCCATATCGAACACATAGACGCAGCGATCAAACCCACGGGTCAGGACGAAGCGCTCCCCAAGGTTCGCGCGGAAGCGCAGGGGAATTACCACGCGCCCCTTGTCGTCTACTGCAATCGTGCTACCGCCTTGCAGGATCGCCATCCTCAACCACCGTGATTACCACTGAGTCTCCACTCAGCTACCACTGAGTCTCCACTTGGCTAATATTATAGCCAATCTTGCACGATTTGTCAAGGGGTTTAGCCCCACTTGCCCCCAGAATTGGGGCAATTTCGGGGTAAATTGCCCACATATAGGGGTTGACAGGGGTGCTGGTGGATGTCCAGTGGGGGCTAAGCGCGTTTTCTGCCCTCACTTCCAGCCCTTCTCTCCCTGCGTGGGAGAGGGGTGTAGGGGGCACGGCGGTGCGCCCAACCGTTCCCCCTCTCCCGCCTGCAGGAGAGGGAGGATAAAGGGGGTAAGGGCAACAAGGACGCCGTCAGGTACAATTCCCCCGATGCAGCCCCTCGTCGGTGTGATTATGGGTTCCCAATCGGACTGGGAGACGATGCGCCACGCGGTGGAGACGCTCGAATCGCTGGGCGTGCCCTACGAGGTGCAGATTGTGTCGGCGCACCGTACCCCCGACAAAATGTTCGAGTACGCCCACACGGCTGAGTCGCGTGGGCTGGAGGTAATTATCGCGGGCGCAGGGGGCGCAGCGCACCTCCCTGGCATGACCGCCGCTAAAACCACCCTGCCCGTGCTGGGTGTGCCCATCGAGTCGCACGCACTTAAGGGGCTCGACTCGCTGCTTTCTATCGTGCAGATGCCTGCGGGCGTGCCTGTGGGGACACTCGCGATTGGCAAGGCGGGCGCGATTAACGCTGCGCTGCTGGCGACCGCCATCCTTGCGAACAAGTATCCCCAGTTCCGCGACGCCCTGCACGCCTACCGCCAGCGCCAGACACAGGCAGTGCTGGAGAACCCTGACCCACGCGCGGAGTAAACGATGGAAGTCGGTATTCTGGGCGGCGGACAGTTGGGCAGGATGCTCGCGCTGGCGGGCTATCCGCTCGGCGTGCGCTGTACGGTGTACGACCCTGCGCCCGACGCCTGTGCAGGGCAAGTCGCGCCCCACATGCGCGCTCCATTCGACGATGCCGACGCGCTTGCCCGCTTTGCACAAGACACGCAGGTAATCACCTACGAGTTCGAGAATGTGCCAGTAGAGACGGCGCGGCGGCTGGAGGCGCAAGTACCCGTGCGACCGACGCCCCGCGCGCTGGAGTTGTTCCAAGACCGCCTGCTGGAGAAGCAGTTTCTGCAACAGGTGGGTATCCCAACGCCCGCGTTCGCGCCCATAGACTTAGAGAACCCCGCAGACGCGCTGGAACAGGTCGGCTGCCCTTGCGTGGTCAAGACGCGACACGGCGGCTACGACGGCAAGGGACAACGAGTCGCGCACACCCCTGACGAAT